>LNAP01005119.1_pt1 | contig 11763 bp, 13 predicted proteins | sample 602601 | NCBI WGS metagenome assembly LNAP01 (sample SAMN02440304, study PRJNA202911) | soil metagenome | biome: Subtropical and temperate rainforests or woodlands; isolation source: soil samples (1 kg each in a 20% v/v slurry with milli Q water) were... ... | reverse complement strand
GTTGTATGGCCTGATCTGGCGGAATGACCACTGCACCCGGCAATATGTTACGGTCTGCCACCAGAATAGCGCCCTTGCCAACCGCGTGATCCACAGTAAACATTTGGAATATTGATAAAATTCAAATACGGACGAGGTTCTGTTGTGAGTTGAAGTAACGCAGGTGATTCAGAATAATCCTTTCCGGAAAACAATTGTTAAGAGTTTTTCGACTCACTGCTCCTTTATTCTAATTATCCCAGGCAGCAATACTACATTTGCATAGAACGTGTAATGGAACGTCATCAACGCATAAATAATATATGTTGTTGCACCATTTCGCAACATTTAGAAAACGGAAACGAACGTGGTAGTTTGTACGAGCTGACAAAAGGAAACCTCGCTGGTATACAGGACGGAAACTCCATTGTGGTTTAGCAGCCTGTCCTCGCGTACTGCGCGCAAGCAATCATTGTTCCAACGTTGCTATCAAACTATAATTAACGCCGGAACCGTTGAAGCAGCTGACGATAAACAATTCAGAAAACAAGGTAACGAAGAATTCTACCAATCCCAGTATTTTTCTTTGTTAGCTTTCACGTCACAGTCGATGCGGTATGCCAACTTGTACAGCCGCCGCCACAATTCATGTACAGCTGACCCTTCTCTATCACAATCTTTCATATTGCTGACGCATTGATACATATCTGACACAGCTTTTTGATCATCCAGTAGCACTTTAGTAATATGATATAGAAAATCAACATTAGTATTGTTGTGATCGCATGGTGGTGCCCCATCTTCGTATCTTGAGGAAATCTCGTTGGTTGCTTGGGTAAAGCCTTCTACTAAAGATCTCTGCTGATCATCTGTGTGCATGATATGATATACTTAAACCTACGTACGATAGCGATTTAAATTAATTGTGCCGGTTCATAAGACCAGAACACGATGCTCGAGATTAAATTTAGGTGCTGCAGTGGATCGCAAGCAAATCACATGATTCCGATTATTTTTATACGGACTAATTTACTTCGCTCCTCTCTGCCGATACTAAACCACCACAAATACATAAAATATATACTACTCTACACGACACAACACTCTGAAAAGCACCCCACGACTATCCCAAACCATCAACCTTTTTCGAAACCAAACCGAACATGCGCCACATTGCTTACTTTCCCTAACCGTCGCAGGTATTCTTGTGCACCCTCCAGTGGGCCTTCTGGCAGCTCACACTGCAGTACGTCGCCGTCTTGCAGTGCGCGCAGCACTTCTTCTTGCACACCGCGCGGGTGCCAGACTCGCCACAGAACAAGCACTCCAGGAGGCTTCGACCCGCTGCAGAGTTGGCAGGAGCAGCAGGGACAGCAGTAGCACTGGCGCTCACCGGGGAGGAAGAGTTTGAGGTGAAGCTGTTGTCCAGTAGCGCACTCGGCAGAAAAGCAAAAGACGTGCTGGACGAAGTGGAGCTGTTACTGCGTGGTGGGTTCTGGACCAGAGACTGGACCAATGGCTGGCTCACTGGCGGGCGCACAGGCACAGGCACAGGCACAGGCACAGGTATAGGCACGGGTAAGGTCGTGACAGACATTTCGAGGATGGTGATCAGCAGCTGGTCCAGGACAATACGGGTGTGGCAGTCCCGGCCGTGCAGAATAAGATGCAGACGCAAGGCATGCATGCAGCAGGCATGGGCCTTGGCCACAGACAATTTGGTGGGCAGGTGGAGCAGGTCGCGCACGAGGTCCACCAACACGTTGACGACTTGGTCGTTGGGGAAGTGCATGTGCAGCACCAAGGCACTCACGAAGTTGTCCACCGCGCGGTAAAACTTGGGCAGATACGTGGGACCCGAGAGAAACACTTGCACCATCCACATCTGATACCCCACGCGCAGGGCCTCGAGACACAGGCTGTGCTGAGAATGAAACTGCACGACCGTGGCGATTTTCAGCAGCACCGCGACGGAAAGCGGATAGTTTCTGCTCTCGAGAACTTCACGACCCAATGCTGAAATCTCCGCCACAGCGTCCGGCAGCCAGGTTTCGCGCATGAGCATTAACTCTTGGTATTCGAGAGGTGCGGTGGAGTGACACACCGAGCAGGGTAGCAAATGTGGAGGCACATAGTCAACGCGGCTGTAGAAGCCAGCTCCAGGACAAAGTTTGTGTTGATTCAGCGGCTGGCACACGTTGTGGCTTCCGGTGCACATTATATCTGCGCATTGGAACTGACGGGTGTCGTCACAGGGCCCAATGCAGCGAGGGCAGTGGCAGGTGAAACCTTTCTTCTCGAGGTAGTATTGGCGGCGCAAATGGATCGGCAGCAAGCGACAGCGGGAACTATACTCGATGGTGAGCTTCTCACCAGCTCGAACAGGCCGAATAACACGACAGGTGCACACGTGGTTCACAATTTCAATGCTGCAGTTAGGATCGCAAGAATGAGCCATGCGTGCCAAGGGCTGAGAATCAAAGATCGCATACCCATCACTCACGGCAAAAATGTTGGAACGAACAATGCTCGCAACTTTCACAAATACGTTCAATTCATCAACATTTAGAAGTCTTTTGCGTTTTGAATCTTGATCTTGAATCAGGACGGCCGATGCCAAGTTTTGGAATTCGGTCGTTGTCGCGTAGGAGACCCGCAGCGTTAGGAACGAACTCTGTTCTGCTTTCGTCAACTTGGAAACAAACAACTCATATGCAACAAATAACAACGACAATCGCACATCATGGTATCCACGTGTTGTATCTTGCACTGGTATGAACATCACTGGCTTGCTTTGAACAAAAATGATCTCTCCTGGCAACAGGTCTTGCGTCACCTCAACGCAGTTCTCCTTTGCTACAAACTTCGATCCAACGCACCAAGAGCTGTGTTCCATTTTAACTGAATAAGAATATATAACGAGATTAGACAAACATAAGATGATTAATTGATTTGGTGCTGGCTAACCTTTTGGTGTGAATTTGTGGATACTGCTGCGGAACGAGTGGCTTGGCATGTATAACAATAATAACATGTACAATGTACATCGCTTTTTAACCACAAACTATGATGGATATGAAGCAAAGGCTATGGCGCACATTTTGCTGAATCTTTGTCCAAGTTCAGTTTGTTTCTTGAGCTTGGTCTTGCATTTCGAAGCTTCTTCGACAGTCTGTGACACGCATGAACGTGCAAAGACCATATGTATCATACATAAAACCAAGAATCACCATGATTCAAGGACTCAAAGACTCAAGAAAAGCATAAAATGATCAAATGGGCTTACAATTAGTCATGTAATGTGTGTGTGAGATAATTCTTCTAAGATACTGAAACAAAATGAAATATTGTGCAGCTTTTCACCAACGCAACTTGAAGGAAACGTTTCAATTTTTCTTTATGATGGTTTACTTTTGGATTCATTTTTGGATATATTTTGGACGCTATTTGAACTTGGAATAAGTTAGAGTGGCATTTGTGCCTGAGCTGCATGAATACATGATTCGCTTGTGGAACAAAGACCGCTTAAAATTAAAACCGGCACCCTTTCGGGAATGTTGTTGTAACGGTTTGATTGTTGTTCGTTGAACACTGAAAGTCATTTTTCTCCTAATTTGGTGACACTGTGACGATACTCGCTCGATGTCAGAGAGACTTAATCCCAAGTTGACTCGGAGGAGCGTGCGCCCGCAAGCTTCATATGACACTTCAATCACAACTCCACGTTCGATCGAAAGTTATACAGATTCCAATACTGGCACTGAATTTACAGAAGACAGTTCCCAATATGAAGGAGGCCCTGTGTTGGAGAATACAAACCCGCGACTTCATTTACTTCACAACGGGCAGTGGGTTCCAAAGAAGGTAGGTGGGCATCTTTAATCCATTCAAACAAATCATCAGGTTTTGACTGTGCCGTCTTCAATTTCAGTACGATGTAGGTAGACAGTTACCTCGCACAGGAGTGTGGACATGCTGTGGCGAAACGGACCACTACTCACTATACTGCGATTCTTTGGAAGCGAGAGACCTTTACGTGGATCGATTGGATGCTGAAGATGCTGGGAAAGTTCGCGAAGTAGAAAACACGAGCAAGCGAAGAGCACAATTGATGAATCACATTCTTGAAGCCGAAAAGACAAAAGAAGCAGTAATACCACCACTCACGAAAGAAGAAATGGCCATCGAAGAAGCATGTATGGAGGAAGGAAGCTTTAACGCGCCGATGCTGGTAGCCTGGTTGCAGAAGCACCACCACGAAGAGCCGACAACACTAAATGGACTGCGTTTTCTTCGAAAGCATCTAAGCACCGGAGAAGGCTGCTTTCTCATGCACCGCCACGGAGTGTTGCACGCAGTAATCAAAATCCATGAATATTATAAAAGTCAACCACCCATCCAGTTGTTGGTCGCATCTGTGGTAAAACAGCTGTTGGATTGTAATTTCACACGTTCGTCGGTCGTGGCCAATGTTAACGTTCTTCTATTGTGCTTCTCGATTGCGCACAATCACATGAACAGCGCCAGTCATGTGGAAACTGCATGCAAATGCATCACGCAGTGTGCACGTTCGGAGCAATGCCGCGTGGCCATTCTCGAGCACAACATCCTCCCCTATATGATCAATTTCTGCAAGAAGTTCAGCAAGAACCCACACATTTTGCGAGCCACGTTGATGCTGATGTATTGGCTGACTACGAATCAGGCGCGGCTGGAGTATGCTTGCAATGTGCACGGCGTCAATACCGCGCTGCAGTGTATGAAGCGGCATGCTGCCAACCCCAAAGTATTGTCCCCGGCGATTCTGTTCCTGGCCCGCGCGGCACAAAACCACCCGTTTTCAATGGAGATGCTGTTGAAGAAGAACGCCGCAGCGTTGGTAATCGAAGCTTTGAAGCTGGTGCACGGCGACGATGCAGTACAACTGGAAGGACTAAAATTGCTTCAAATTATCTCCCGCACCTCCCAAGGTTGGCAGCAAATCACGGCGGTGTCGGGCGGCTGGCAGAGTATTTCGCAGGGCACGATGCAGGGCGATGCCTTGGTACACGATCTACCCGGAGCATTTAACAATCCAGGTAATTTGTCTTACATTTGTTTTTCAATTTTTGCTTTGGTAAACATTCTTTCTATTGCCGTACAATGCATTTGCATATCATACTTCACTACATTGTTCTCTAATATCCCTTATTTTTTGCACTTGTTGCACTCTCGATACTTTTTGTTTAAAAATATAGGCTGGAGTGTGGGCGATACCCCCTACTTGCCCTTGCTTGACCGACAAAAGCTGGCTGCCGCGAAGTTGGCTCAATCTGGTATTAAACCAGAAGTCAAAGCGGCCTGGACGCCTTCTTCCCTCCGAGAATATATGGGTCTTTCGATGGCCGGCCAGACCCTCGCGATCAACACTGAACACCATAATGTATACTACGAATTGCTGGTGACGCTAGACATGTTGCCGAAACCCGACGAGGAGCGAGAGGCGTGGTTTCAACGAGTGCACGCGTACGAATTGGAGAGCGAGGTGAAGATTGAGGACATGGTGAGCACGGTGCAGGAGATGCGGCGGCGCGAAGCCGTGCACAAGAAAATGGCCGCCAAGGGCATTGCGATGAGCGCGTTCAGCGACGAGATTCTTGGCACAGTCAAAGAGGTCTACGTGAATGGAGAGAAGGTAACTGGTGAGATCTTGGCGGCAGCGGACGCCGACATTGGCGAGGCACTGGATGGTATTGTTTAGTGAAATGTTATAGGTTATTTAACGAAGTTAAACGTGTACTTTTCTATCGCCTATGCACATGAATACAAGACTGCTGAACGCATGAGAAGTAACACTAACAAAAACTTTGCCCATCATTTTGGTCTGATTTCATCACTTTCTTGCGAGATGCGCTTGTCCGCATCAATTGTATTGATATTTATCATTCATATTGTATATGTAGCTTCCTTTTCATTAAGGAATCAACCTTGCTGGCTGCAAAGAAAGACTCTTTTGTCCTCTTTTGCAGCCGAAGGCCCCAATAATGTGAAAGCTCTTGCAGATGAGATTAAAAGGAGAAGAAACTTTGCTATCATCTCACATCCCGATGCTGGCAAAACTACCTTGACCGAAAAGCTTCTCTTGTTTGGTGGAGCCATCCAGGATGCAGGTGCCGTAAAAGCCAAGGCGGACCAAAGAAAGGCAACCTCAGATTGGATGGAAATAGAGAAACAACGAGGCATATCAGTGACTAGCACCGTCCTATCATTCGAATTTTCTCCCAACAAGAGCAACGACAAGTTTCATATGAACCTGCTTGACACTCCTGGTCATCAGGACTTCTCTGAAGACACGTACCGCACTTTAGCGGCTGCGGACAACTGTGTTATGCTAATCGATGCAGCCAAGGGCATAGAAGACCGCACCCGCAAGCTGTTTGAAGTATGCAAGATGAGAAAATTGCCGATCTTTTCGTTTGCAAACAAACTCGATAGGCCTTCCCTGTCACCGTTCGAGATAGTGGATCAGGTACCCAAAATACATTAATTCCTCCTTTTATATTGAAACTCAGTCTTCCATTTGCCACTCTCCAATAGATCGAGAAAGAATTTGGGCTAGAGTGCTGTCCAATGAACTGGCCTATAGGAGATGGAGAAGAGTTTCAGGTAAGAATTTTCTATTCTGGCATGTGCTTCATTTCAAGGAATGTTGTCAAGTATTTAACCACTAACCCCTGATAACTGTTGTGTATGCATGGTGTTTGCCTAGGGTGTTTTCGACAGAGCGCGAAAAGAAATCCATCTATTTCAGCGTGGAAATCGGCGTAAGAAAGTGACGGCCAATGTAATCTCACTGCACGACCCTGAGCTGTTGGGGATCATAGGTAATGTGTGCGGCACAATTAGTTTGCAAAAAATATCTGAAAGCGCATTTTTAACTCTATGATTGTGTCATTTTAGGTTCTGCGTTATACGCTCAACTAATGGAGGACATTGAAGTGCTGGACTCTTTAATGTCACAGCCGAATATACCTCGAATATTGGTACGTCCGATTACGATCATGATCACTGTTTACAAACGATGTTTTAATTATGTAAATTTCAACAGTCTGGGCAGCAGTCGCCACTGTTCTTTGCCTCGGCGATGACCAACTTCGGCGTGGAATTGTTTCTGCAGGACTTTCTACAGTATGCGCAGAGTCCTGTGGCCCGTGCTGCGTTAGTAGAGGAGACCGCTGGTGCTGGTGCTGGAGTAAACACAGTGGCTGGTCTGTCCACCACTGCAACAGACCCTTCTCAGACAAATAAAGAAATTGATACATCTACTACTAGTAGTGCTGTATCTCGTGGCGGTCACAGCCAGAGCAACAGTCTGCAAGAGCGCTTGATTGCACCGGAGGACCCGGAATTCACCGGATTCGTCTTCAAGTTGCAGGCCAATTTGGATCCCAAGCACCGGGACCGGATGGCCTTCGTCCGGATCTGCTCCGGAGTGTTCCGGAAGGGCATGAAAGTGCAGCACAGCCGGATGAAACGGTCGATCAATCTCACCTCTGCACAGTCCTTGTTTGCCCAGGAACGAGAAGCAGTCACAGAAGCATACCCAGGAGATGTAATTGGTATCCACAATCCAGGTATTTTTGCGATCGGCGATACAATTTACTCCGGCAGTCGCAGAGTGGTGTATCCAGGGATTCCCTCTTTTTCACCCGAAAAGTTTGCCTATATTCGCAATGCGAACCCATCCGCATATAAGAAATTTCAAAAGGTAAAATGCATATTGCAAATGCATTATTTGGCACACATGCCTGCTGTGATTCAGTATATTGCTTGATACTTCGATTTCTTAAATTGAATTTGTTTATGCTTCCTTTTATGGTCAGGGCTTGAGTGAGCTGTTGGACGAAGGGGCCGTGCAGATGCTGCGGGACAGAGGCGACGACGGGAGTGGCACCCCTTTGTTGGCGGCAGTTGGCCAGCTGCAGTTTGAAGTAAGTAACTGTATGTGGATGTGCATGGATGTCTTCTGTGTCGTGTGCTGCGTAACCTGTGCCATTTGGTTCCCTGTAGAAGAGTGGTTATTTTCCTGTTTTTTTTTTTGCATACACTATAATTTGACTATATTCCTCAATCGCTCTTGCAGGTGGTTACCTATCGGTTGCAGAACGAGTATGCCGTGGAGTCAAGAATGGAGCCGATCGACTACAATATCGCGCGCTGGGCAGGCGGAGGCTGGGAAGCCATTGAGAAAGCTGAGGAAAGTGGGAAACTCTATGGGGTGTATATTTGCAAAGACCGATGGAATCGGCCGGTGCTTCTCTTTCGCAATCCCTGGAAAGTTACACAACTAGTTAATGAAGTTGCGTATCTAAAGCTGGAGCCATGGGCAATGCCTCCCACGGAACTGATGAAATAGAGGATTGAATAGATTAAAAATTGTTTATTTGTGCGTGTGGAGACTGGAATTTATGTAATACATCTTGATTGTGCGTAAAAACGGTTATTTTGGCACGAAACTGAAAATTTCCGGATAAAATACTGTCAGAAATCGTGAACCGTTCTCCGGTGGAGCCTGGCTCACAATTAATTCAAACACCATGGATTCAAATGCTGCATCCGATGAGATTAAGTCTTTGGCTATTAATGGCTTACTTGCCGATGTGGAAGCTAAGTTTGGAAAGAAGAAAGCTGGAAAAGCAATTAGTTACGTGGAAGCCAAACTCCAGTCGTTGAAAGAAAAGCAGAAGGCTGGCCAGACTCTCGATCATGTTCTTTACGCTACTCCGTTCATGCTGTTTGCTCTACAGCGGGATGGGCACGAGGTAATTAATCTTCGAAACCTCATCGATACTATTCAGGCGAGTGAGCTTTTTTTACTCTGTCATCAATTATCTATTTAGATTCAAAAAATTTCTGAAGAGTACCAACGGAAGAATGAAAGGGGTGAAGACGAGAGTCAGACGAATAAGGAGGAGTCTTGTTCGTCTCAACTCAGTTCTACTTCAAGCGAGGTAGTTCAGAATTCGCTAATGCCAAATTTGCAGTTTGTTGATCGCACTTTAATTTAATTATTTCACTTGTAGGGCACTCACAAGCAAGAGAATACTCCCAGCGCATCGTCTGACATCGAGGATTCTGCTCATGGTGAGGCTTCCGAGCTCCCTGTTAGAGCTGTGGTCACACCCGTTCGTGAACCAAGTGACCTCACTGCCCCTTCTGTGCCTAAAGCGAAAGGTTTCCGCCCACCCACCGCGCACGTTGCGAGCCCCAATGCCACCGCCATGAAGAAGGATCAGAATCCCAAAGAGAAGAAGGAAAGGAAGAGCAACGAGAAGAAAGAGAAGAAGGAAAGGAAGAGCAAGAGCGACGGCAACGAGAAGAAAGAGAAGAAGGACAAGAAGGAGAAGAAAGATAAGCCTACCAAGAAGGAGAAGAAGATAACGAAGGATCCCGATGCTCCCAAGGGTGCCAAGAGCAGCTTCATTTTCTTCTCTGCCCACGCGAGACCCCGTAAGTTTCACTGTTTTGTTCTGTTCCAATAGTATCTTACATTTCACATTCACTATGCCTTGCAGTCATCCTGGAGGAGACCCCTGGCCTGAGCATTGGGGACGTGGCGAAGGAAGTAGGTACTCGCTGGAAGGTTCTTTCAGAAGAAGAAAGACAGACCTACGTCGACCAGGCAGCCGCCGACAAGACACGCTATCAAGCCGAGGTAAGCTTTGATGCGCATACAACTTGCTCGACAAATCTAGTAAACTCACGAACTTTTGTAGATGGCGGACTACGAGGCCAAAGGTGGTTGCAAGCGCAAGCTGTCGGATGACATCAACGACGCCACTCCCTCTTCTTCTGACGCTGCACCTCCTCGCAAGAAGACCAAGCGCATCAAACAGGTCTCTAAGGCCAGCCTGGAGAGCGAGAGCAATGATGACGCTTCGGACCAGGAGAACGGTGCTGGTGCTGATGCCGATGCTGCAGAGGAGGAGGTGGACCAGCAGCATGCCCACAGCGACGAGGATAGTGATGACAAGCCTGCTTGCAAGTCTGTGTTGCGCCGCGCGGCCGCCACTGCTGCGAAGAAGAACATCTCTGCTGCGGCGAAGCTCAGCACGAGCGTGTTTGGCGAGCGCAAAGATGCCAAAGAAGAGAATAGCAAGGACGAGAAAAAGAAGCGTGCTCGAAAGACCAACGTCACTGTCGACACCGCGCCCGCCAGCTCCTACCTCGGTATCAAACAGGATGATTTGAAGGACGACGAAGATCTTCTACACACAGAATTCGTAAGTATTTCTATTTGTACATATCGTTCATGACACTTACAACGCGTCCCTCACTTTTTAATATTAATCTTTATCCTCACTCAAACAGTATCCTCGTGCCACCTGCCCGTACCCGGCTCCGCTGGTCTTCACCAAGGGTACGCAGCTCATGTTGATGCTGGAACCGTACCGTGCCTTCCTCGCAGAGCTTCCCGCCGATGCGGTTGACACTGCTATGCGCCAGGTGATGTTTGTTTATTTTTGATGCTTTAGTTGGGATGTTTATTTGTCAAAGGATACCCAGACAATGTTAGTTATGCATTACCAACGATCTAATCTTTTGGCATTGTTATTGTTGTTGCCAGGACATCGAGCGCATCTGTTCTCTGCCCCACGCGGTGGTGGCCTGCAGCATCGTGCAGGAGCGCATCCTGCCTGTGCGCACGCTCATTGACGAGGAGGGCAAAGTCACCGCGCACAGCAGCTACTCCTTGCTGAGCGTCACATCTGCATCTGCTACTACTAATGGTGGCAAGAAGGAGTTCAAGATCCTCTATGCTGACTTCGCCTCTCCGCTGCTCACCTGCGACACCTTTCTGGTGCCCAAACTGAAGGTAGTTTTTGCATGGTGTGTATGGTTGTATTTGCAAGTGCTGGACATACGAAGCGATCATTTAGTTTGTCTGGAGGATATCGTTTACCTGCGTGCACCTTATAAAATTCATTTCTTTGCACTGTAGTTTGAGGATTCTCTGCATGCGAGCTGGCTGATGGTGAATGCTCAGGTGCGCCGCATGTTTGCTACTGCGGATGGCAACCCGGACCTCGCAGAGTGGCAGGAGGGCAGGTAACATGCTATTGCATATTGTGCTTGTTTTCACTATTATTTACACAGTGCATTCTAATAATCTTTTTCCTAATTATTATTGATAGTGTGTACCACATTCGGTCGGACCTGGCCAGTGACCCCTACGGTGCCGTGCATGTAGTGTGGATGCAGCAGGAGAAAGACACGGACCAGTGGCTCTACCAATACGAACAGACCGACTCACGTAAGAATGCATATATTGTTGTTTTTGTATATTTTTTTTTTAATGAGATCAGACCAGAATAAGTGCATTGTCACAAGCCGCAATGGTCTTACGTTTTGAGGTGGGCGATGATGGAGCTGGGCTGCAGGGGCCCTACTAGCAAGGCGCGTGGCACCACCGGTGGCTTGAGATTCTTCTCCAACACGTAGGGTGACAGCTCCAGGTCCCATGGGGAACACACTGCAAGCAACAAGAACATAGAAAAAGTATTCATATTGTAAATATCTCAAGGATTGTTCCAATTGATTAGCATAGGCCAGGGCCTAATCAAATCAGAAACAGAAAACCTATACAGAAAATAATAAACTTTATGTGTATACGTACGTGAGTCGGTCTGCTCGTACTGGTAGAGCCACTGGTCGGTGTCTTTCTCCTGCTGCATCCACACCACGTGCACGGCGCCATAGGGGTCACTGGCCAGGTCCGATCGAATGTGGTACACACTGTGAATA
>LNAP01005118.1_pt1 | contig 11763 bp, 8 predicted proteins | sample 602601 | NCBI WGS metagenome assembly LNAP01 (sample SAMN02440304, study PRJNA202911) | soil metagenome | biome: Subtropical and temperate rainforests or woodlands; isolation source: soil samples (1 kg each in a 20% v/v slurry with milli Q water) were... ... | reverse complement strand
CCGTTCCGGCCGATGCGAGCAAAGGCCTCGGCATGTTCGATGCGTTGAACGGCTTTGAGGACGCGGCGTCACTGGCCGACGCGCTCAAGGCGCGGGTAGAACGCAACGCCCTCTGGCTCTCGCAGACCGTGCTAGAAGAGAAATGGAACGAGGCCGCTAAAGCGTTGTTCGAGGTGGGTGGAAAGCTGTGGGCCAATTACAAGTTGCTGGGGCTTGATCAGGTAAACCTTATGAAACTGGCAGTTCCAGAGGAAGGCGAAAACTTCGGAACGTGGACGTGGCGCGAGCTTTCCAACCGCTCGCGCCAATACGCCGCGAAGGACCTACTCCAGCTCAACAGTCTGCCAATACCGCAACAGCCCGAAGATCAGAGCAATCCGGAACAACGCAGGGATGAACAAAATGAACAAGCCGCTACAGAACAGCACGAGTTGGTCTGACACGCTCAAAATCCGGAAGGACCATCTGAACGTCTTGCTGAAAACCATCGACGCGCGTCCGGGTAAAACCAGTCAGATACAAACGCTGACCATTAACGCGATTAAAGCGGAAATGGCTCATATTGAAGGCCAACTGAATCGCCGGAAATAGTGCTGAACTTGTAACCAGCGCTACCATCCTAACAAACACGTACAGCCTCTCAGAACAAGGGAACCAAAATGTCCAAACTCGCAGAATACCGTCAGTTGGAAAAACATCTCGCCGAGCAACTCCAGGCACTGGAAGCACTGAAAGGCGATGATGGACTGAAGAAAGAAATGGAGTTCGAAACGAAGCTGCGCAAGCTGCTCGATCAGTATGGTTTCAGCCTGAAGCACATCATCAACCTGCTCGATCCGCAAACCACTGCCCGACGCCAATCTGCGTCTCCGGCCGCCAGCACACGTAAGCCACGCGAACTCAAGGTGTACAAAAACCCGAATACCGGGGAAGTGATCGAAACCAAAGGTGGGAACCACAAAGCGTTGAAAGAGTGGAAAGCAGAGCACGGAGCGGACGTCGTCGAGGGATGGTTGAATAAGTAAATAGCCTCATCTGAAAAAGGGCCCGGGCGGGCCCTTTTTAGTACCTACGCTTGACTCCAAGTGAATAATTTCGTCGTCAGCTCACAGCCTCCTGACGAATCTGCCATATTCGTAGCTTTCCACTGCAAAGATCAAAGACCGCTTTCTCCCAATAGCAGCCCCCAAAACTGCCTACAAAGCCAAGTGATCCATGATGGGGTAGTTTATTCTAGAGCAGTTGCAATCCATAACTCAATGAAGAGAGAGAACAAATTTGTCGAGCTTCAAAGATAAAGTCAAAACTAAAATAGTTTTGGGCCCTACTGATCGAAAGTTTACATTGGCATCGTGGCAGGCGGCATGGGAAACCGAAAAGGCTCATAGCGTTTCCGATCAGCATTTTTTTGAGGCGGGTAAAGTTTTTCATACGATTTTCAGCGAAATTAGAACGACACTCTCATCCCTTTACAAAGACAAGGCCCCCGCAATATCTCGAACAACACACCTTGAGCTACTTACCGCAATATCCAATCGAGATATAGCAATATTAAAAGGCATACAGCAAACAGGTATCAGGACAGGGCAAAGCATCCACAGTGTTTCGAGCAAAGCAAATCGATTTGGGTTTGAAATATCCCTAGAGGAAATTGCTCATGGTGCTGTTGATGGCCTTGAGCTCGCCATTCTGGAAAGTATTAAAGCAATCAAGAAAAATCCGATGATTCCGGCTGGAATAACTCCTATTACCATTCTGGAGTTCACTGGAATAGAAGCCGATCTTTCTCAACTGTACGGAGTGTACGATCAGTACTGGAAAGCTCTCTTGTGGGGGGACTACGAGTTTGTCGTGTGTGATACCGCCCACAATATATATGAGGTCCGCCAGCTATCCACTGATAGGGAGGTATCTTATGAGCTAACAAGCTTGCGCAAAAATAGACTTGGCATGCAGTCTATTATGCTTCATAACAATCCTACTATAGTTGAACTTCACAACAACGATACGTACATTGTACCGGTGGGTTCAGGAAAGAGAAAATCGCTCAAGTCCTCTTCATTGAAGCATGCTTCAGATGAAATAAGATTCTTTAACTCAAAAATACAAAGCGAGATACTTCTCCTAGCCGACGATTTTCCAAGCAGCCTCATCGAAGGCCAATTACCTGCGGGCTTTTCAATCAAAGAAGCCTTGGATGTTTTTAGATTACTCGTAATATTATCCAAGCAATTTCAAAATAAATATCCAGCGAACGATAGTGCATACAACCACAAAAAACTCACAGAATTTAGCTCTAAGGCTAGCAAGCAAGACTTGTTGCTGGCCATAATTAAGGCCTCTGGAATTAAACACGCCAAAGCCAAGCTAATACTAGAGTTCATAATTTTCAACGGCCAGACCAGAGATTTATGGAGTCATCCGATTCTGCAAATATCACACGACAAATTGATATTTTTGACTAGCGCCTTATCTGCCCCGGTTCTAGTTCGAGTTGTTGAGCATTGGCTTGCAGAACTTGAGGTGGAGCTTACAATTAAAGGTACGCATTACGAAGAGGTATCTTTAAGTGAAGTAAATCAAAATTTGATTGCTAATAAATTCCTGCCTCATCCTATTTCAGCATTTTCAAAACGATTGAAACTTAAATCAGGGGCAGAAGAGGAGATCGATCTAATTTTAAACCTTGGTAGCGTAATTTTGATTGGAGAGGCCAAATCCATTGTAACTACTGACTCGTCAATCTCCTACTACCGCACATATACCACGCTGAAAGGGGCTACCGACCAAGCCAGAAGGAAATCACTTTTTTTCTCAAGTAATATTGAAGAAATATTTGATTTCTTTGGCTGGGCTTATGACCCAAACATCTCATATCAATTTATTCCAGTAGTACTAAACAGCAACAAAATTCATTCTGGCTTCCCCATTAATGGTATTCCAGTTGTGGACCAGCAAATCCTAGCAAGATATTTTAGCTCAAATAAATTCCCACTAATCTCAGTAAGGCGCGATGATAAATTCCATCACTTGGGATGGTTTAATCTATACGAGAATTACGAAGAACTCCAAAATAATATTAACTCCTATCTGATGCACCCACCCCAACTTTCAGAAGGTCGAGAAAGCCTAATCTACAAAACTATGGAGATACCGCATCTAAATGAACTCTCACCAAAAATAAAATATACGAGACTGGTTCCCGGCGACTTCCCTATAGAGCGTAAAATCTATAAACGTTACGAACTCCCACTTCATGTAAGCGATGATATTATGAGTCAACTAATGGAAATGGCCGCAGTCATTTAGAGTGCAAAAATAGTAAGGGTCCGCCCCTTCATAACGGCTGATCATTACTGGCCGTAAGTATTCGGCCTTGAAACTTTAAATATGCGATTCTAGATCGTCCGCAAATGGGTCGATTGCAGCCCCTCACGACGGGCAGCAATCGGCCAAAAGTGGACTTCCACTGGCTGCGAATTCAGGCGAGAACTGGAAATCGCATATTACCAAGGAAGATATCTACATTGAATATTCATTGATTAACGGCCTTGACTCAGCGCGAAAAATAAGAAGGGAGTCTCGCCAGCACTGATACTATCAAAGGTTGATTGTCATTGATCGACTCTTGATTCAACTTTACAGAACTCACTTTACTAAGCTCAGTCGCAATCATCTTAACCACTTCCCGATCAGGATAATTTCCAGCATACAAACCGATTTCAAAATCAGAGCCCAAGCCATACTTAAGACGGCTCTGCAACTCGCGAAAATGGATAACACAAACTTCCAACATGCCTTTTGCCTCAAGTATATCCGCAACACCACCAACGTAAAGCATAGCCTCGTAACCCAAAAACTTATCACAAAACTCAATAATATTATCAATGGTGACGGTACGTTTTTGGGTTCCTGCCTGGTAGTGCCCCTTCGATAACTTAACGTATTCAAGCACCTCTCTATAGCTTTGCCCTGCGATCCATCTGAATGCAATGCCTAACGACAGAGTTTCAGGCATAATTTTATGCCCTATTGAACCGTGGGACAGCTGCATAACAAGAGTCCAAACTACCTGTAACGCATCCTCGCATGATTCCGAAATACCAAGATCAAATTGATTGTTATCTAACCATTGCTCGACAAGCATTAACTGATCGATGCCAAGTAATGAACGCCCGTACCCTTTATAAAATCTCGCATCTAACGCTTTCATTTTTTCGAAAATATGGACAAACAAAGCTATTAGGCTATGTTTCTCATCTTCTGTGGAAAGGCTATATGCCAAGGTCTCCTTAGCCAATGCCTCAATGTCAGCTACAGCAGCATCTGGATCATCGCCGACATATGCAATAATGTAGCTCTCCAACGCACGCAGCCGATCAACCCGTGAGTTCATTTCGAATATCAACGAGTCAAAATCTCTTTTTCGGTACTTGTCTTTTTCTTCTGCCCGAAGCTCTATAGCACGCTGTAGCCAATGACGAGAGTTGGATAGAAAATCCATAACATCAATGGTTGAGCCAGGACTATCAAATTTCTCGACTAATCCTTTTAAACTACTCAAACAGTCCTCAGCGCTGTCAAAACTCAAAAGTTTTTTGACCCGCATCCACTTTTTGAAGCCTGCGCTCGACCTGCGATTATCGAATATTTGTGGATCAGTGAATATTACATTCCCTTCTGTGTAATACCCAGATCGACCGGCACGCCCCATCAGGTTTTGGAAATCTCGCGTAGATATCGCATTGCCAGCCTGGAAGGTACTTGTAATTAAAAGATAGCGAATCGGCAAATTTACGCCCTGAGCTAGCGTAGACGTACAAACCACTAGCGAAGCCTTTCCATTTGATAGCGCCCACTCCACAGATGAACGCAGTCCCGCAGGAATATTTGAACTATGCGGCATTACACCTATCTTTATCGCCTTCGCGTATTCACAATCCCCCATATGCAACGATGCTAAATAATGTAATTTTCCTATTTCTTCAGGGTCGCCAGCTTTGACTGGTAAAGGCAAGTCCACCCCCTTCTCAAAAATAGTCACCAAGTCCTTGCAGACAGATCTTACGATAACCTTAGTCCCACAAAAAATAGCAGCTCCTCCTAACTCGCAAAGCTTTACGGCCAAGTAGGATGCAACCTCGCGACTATTCAGCCGATCAGGATACCTCCTAACTTTTCCCTTGCTCTCTGGAATCTCAATCGGTTGCAATAAGCCTGGAACAAAATATTGATTACTATCAAGCATTCCCTGATCGAAAAACTGAACACCACCGCCACTTGGAGCATCTGACCAAGTAGCGAAACCAATCGCTCTGACTGTCGGAAGAACCTTCGCTCCTTGGATTTCTATTCCTGCTTCAAAGTTAAGCCAGTCACCTATTGACTTAGCATTTGCCATTACTGCCGATATCATAACTTTTTGCGCCTTCGGACTAACAGCATCTCGGAGATATGATATGAGCAACTCGTATGTAACCCCACGCTTACCAGTGTCAAACTGGTGCCCTTCATCAAACAGCAAGAGGTCTATGGTGGCTGCCAGCTCATCTTCATGCCGCAAAAGATAGGCTAATTTCTCAGGCGTTGTTACAAGTACACTTCCCTTAGAGCGCCCCTTGTATTTATCACCAAGTAGGAATTTTAGAAACTCCGAATCCGACTCGGTAATTTGATTGAGATCTGGAAGATCATTGATTAGAACATCATCCGAAGCAAATGCACCTTTGAATGACTCAGATATCTCGGCACAGAGAGCTCTAAATGGAGCAACCAAAACTATTAGTTTTGCTCGCCCTGATAGCAAAGCGCTCCGAACTATTAACTCCATTGCTCTGCTTTTTCCAGCACTTGTAGGCATCTGCACGACAGCAGATACCCCTTTTAATATCCCCTCTTCTCCCATTAAGCGTTGGGCGGGCCACAACTCCTTCATAAAATTTGATCTAGCTAAAATATCTTTCCACGCGTCTAACTCAAGCTCGCTATATAGAGGCAGGCAGATGCGAGACGAATTTTTTATTTTTACCCGAACTACGGCACAGATCACGTCTACAAAAAGCAAGTCTCTGTCTGAACCTGCTCTATAAACCATCTCACGCAGCTCAAGGGCGCTAGTATTGACCTCTAGGTCCGATGAACTCCCCTCATAAAATGCATGTAGATTGTTCACCAGCTTGGTAGCGCTTTCCGAAAAATAACCACCTGGCTGACGGTACCAGACATGCCGATGATCTGATTTCAAAATCCATATCAACACCCCCTCAAGACGATGAGAGCTCAATTCGTATTCATGGGGAATTTCTTTAGCTAACACTGAAGAGCTACCTGGCATATCAGCCAAATAGTAGGCAGCAGCCCCAAGCATCCTTAAATATACGCTGGACTTATCAAGAAGCCCTGAACCATCGAGCGAGTCAAAATACTGTGCTACATCTACGAGTTGTTCTTTAAGGCTAGCCAACTCCGCGACATCTTCATTTTTCAATGTAAGCGCAGCTAATTGCCCTAATATGCCAATTGTTAAAACTATAAGCGCGAAAGGGTCGTCAGCCAATGGCGGATGCATATCCGCGGAAACTCTCAACTCTTTAAGTTTCGCCGTCGATTTAGACAGGCCTAATAATCTTTTAGATCGAGCCTCAAGCTTCATTTGCGCCTCGCTCGTAAAGCGCATTAATCAAAGGTATCAAGCTATCGCCGCGTATGACGAGCATCTCAATTTTATTTTTATAAGGATGTGCGTCTGCGGTTGTCAAAGCCAGTTTCGCCAAGTCAAAGGAGGATGTACTTACAACCGCCGCGGCGCCGTAGCCCTTTTCATATGGATGATCCGAATAATTTTGAAATCTAGCAATTGTTGATAATCCTTGTATATCTCTCTTATCCCCTAGCCGTTGCCGCATCGCATTCAATGTTTCAGCTAATCGGATATCATCCTTAGCTGAGTCATCTACTGCTTTTTGGAGCACCTTAGCTTTGCCTTTTTCAGATGCAAGCGCCTTAATTTCATACACTAGCAACTGATCACTGGCGCTTGGGGAGGAGTTATCCCATTTGAACCCAACTACGTCCGATCCTTTTGCCGACTCGTTTGATATAATTTTTCTGTCCCATCGTGTTCGAGGAACATCGTAGCCACGCAGGTATTGCATGAAATCCGCTACTAGTATTTCAGCAAAATCCCCCGACCTAATACTAGGCCCTGGCTTTTTCGTTTTTGAGGGAAATTTTATTTCTACTAGATAATCGTAGCTGGAGACGTGGGATGGCTTGATGTACTTAAGGTCGTCATCACTACAGTAATGACGCCTAAAGTGCCCCGCCCAGGCCGACATTCTTGCCTGGTCGGCCATATCGTGACGAAGTTCGAAGATCGGAACGGATCTACCACAGGCAGAGCTGAATTGACCGGTATTCTTCAACCATCCAATGTGAATAAGACTCAATCGTCAGCTCCCTAAGATAACGTGCCGCGCGAACGCGTACTGGCAACATGCCCCTTTATTATCCGAGTTTCGTCTTTTTATCTAGGCTCTTACTCTCTTATTACTTCCCAAATCTCCTCTGAACCCACCCGCAGTGGGTGATGCGTGCACGAAATCCCTTCACTGACGCATTAGGTCGGAATGGAACGTGAGCCATAGCTGCTAGGCGTACACGTAGAAAATGACCTTTAGAGTTCAGGACAAAGATATTCAGTTCGTTTTAGCAAACAGGGTCAGGCGTCCATGTGACGGTTGCTAATGAATGCTAGCCCCGACAGCGAGTATGGAAGTCAGAAGGGGTTAATTGGGAGTTATACCTGTGAACTCCAGGCTAAAAATGTCCCTTTTGGTTGACAGCGGACCTTAAGTGCTGGGCTTCCTTGGTTCCTGCCGATTGACTACATGCGTAACACCTTTTCGCAGTGTTACACCAAATACGGGGGAGGCTCCAAGCAGGTGTTACGGTACTTTTCATCTTTAAATTCAGTGAGTTACATAAATTTGTAACACCCGTAACTAGCGTAACACTGTATTTGACAGGCATCTGTCCCCACTCCCCATTAGCAATGAGCTCCACCAGCGAGGAGATTCCAGCAGGAACCGGGGCCCCTGAGGCATTAAGACGCACACGGGGTCGGAAACCCGCAGGACTTTGTTAGCGGACAAGTACCCAGCTTAGTGAACAGGTGAACCGAGTGAACACACAGCTCACCAGTGCAATTGCACAAAGCATTGGGAGATCGCCGGGGCCCCTGAGGATTTCTGGAGGACACGGGGCATAGAACCCGCGCGATCTTGGTAGTGGCTGATTTTTCTACATTGGTTGACAGGTTGACTCGGTTGACAGCTCGGTGTGTGCGTAATCAGCAACACAAAGGGTCATCATTACCGATGCGGTAACGATGACCCTTTTTCAACCGAATTCTTTCAATTTCAATGACTGAAATTTCAGTAACTTTGGAAACCTCCCACTAACTCAGTCACGCGGGTTTCCGACCCCGTGTCCTTTGAAAGTCCTCAGGGTCCCCGGCGCCTTTTGGCGGACGGGACGGCAGTACCCGGCAACTCGACTAGCATCTGTTGACGATCAATCAACGGGATAGATGTCATGGAAATGATTGCCGTGTACTCCAGTGCAATGACCGCTGTTGGTTATGATCCAGGCACCAAACAGATGCGGATCCGTTTTCAACAGGGACATTCCTACGACTTCTACAACGTCCCCATGGCTATATACAGCGGGTTGATATCCGCTGTATCCAAGGGCGCCTACTACAACCAGCACATACGTGATCGTTATCAGTGATGAGGCCCGTCTTCCACTTGGAAAGACGGATATCCCTGCAAAGGTTTCAGCTAGAGAGATTCCGCGAGTTCGATAACCCGTGTAGTGGGCGGCCCTCGGGGAGGACCCGTGAAAATCGGCGCCCTGCCCGGCAAGGACTTCTCCGTCGCTGGAGGAGACGTAGCCACAGAGGGCAAGGGTGCCCCCTCAAACCGTGTTACCGGTGTTACACGCGTTACGCAAACCACTAACTGATTGTAATTAAAGGACTTTTTATGCGTTACAAGTTCGCACTGTGTTATCGAAAGGTGGTGTTACATCACTGATAGGTGTTACACCCGAGCAAAGCCGGGTGATGACATCTGAAAGGCATCCGATGCCGCCAACCAATAAGACTTCTTCCCTCGCTGGAGGAGGCGTTGCTATAGGGGCAAGGGGACGCCCCCTCAAACCGTGTTACAGGTAGTGACATCCGAGCAACGGCATTTCATGAAAATTGTTCGACTACAGCTGTGCGCAGGTCAGGGACGGTGAATCATCGTTACCTAACTAAAATTTCCGTGCGATTCCAGAATCTACGTGCCCCTTCACTGTTGAGGTCATCCATAACGGCTCTACCCGCGCCGTCAGCTGTGGGGTAGACATTCGCTCCGCTGAATCCCGCCTTGCGACACAGGTGAAGTAATTTGACGGACTCGTAAACTGGCAGAGTGAACTTAATCATCGGGCCAGGGATATCGGCAAAATATTCTTCTAGCCCTTGCACTGTGAACTGGCCAGCGCGGAATCCCGAGTGAGGATGAACAGTGAACAAACCACCCTGCGCGGCAAGATGCCTACTAATTGCGCCCGGCGAGTTGTGTAGAGTAATTTTGGGATGAAGCCCAAGCTGATCACGGTTCATCGCCCAGATAGCTAAGCGCTTCGTATCAGACCAATTTGCATAGTCGGCGATCGCAGAGCTTGCCGCAAAGTAAAGGGCCGTGAACGGTTTAGTCGTCCAATCAAGTAAGCGCGTTGGCACTCCATGGTGCTGGGCCATTGCCATCAAATCCAGCACGTGAGGATTCGGCCAAAGTGACGGATCTTTGTAGTACCTATCAGCCGTCTGCGTATTGATCGCAAACTCGCGGAAGCCTTGAGAGTCATTGGGGATGGAAATACCGATAGCATCACAGTGATCCGCAAAGCCGCTCAAGATGATCAGTTCAAAAAAAACCATCTCACTGGCATCAACCATATCGTCATAGGACGTAATGGGTGGCTGGTTGCGAGGGCGCAGGATGGAGGGAATCAGTGGCCAACTCGCGTCAGCCTGACCTCGATAAATGAAGTTCTCTGGCCCATCGGTAAGCTTAGCTGTCGGCGATAGAGCCAGCCATAGATCTTCCGCCGTCTCAAAGTTGCGCTCAGTAAACGATGCGTGCTTTCTCACCATACCCCCCCCTGAAAGTAACCTTCCTTTTCGCACAAAAAAGCCCCGCTAGGTAAACCGTAGCGAGGCTTTTAGATTCCTCCTGCTGTCACCCTGCTGTCACGATAAAAACCGTTCAACACGAGAATGGCCGGAGAGGCGCTAAATATATGGTGTCCCAGGGCAGGTTCGAACTGCCAACCTTCCCCTTAGGAGGGGGATGCTCTATCCAATTGAGCTACTGAGACACAAGTCGTCCGCGAGAAAACGCGGCGCGATGGACGGCGTGCATGTTAACGGGCGGGTCTGCGTTTGTCATGTCGTCCTTAGCGCTTTTTAAGTGTAGGCAGGCGCCCCTTGAACGCGAGGGATTTGTTTACCGTGCAAATTGCATCACCGCAAAAAGCCATCATTGCAAATTGCAATGAAGGCGCCCCTGGCAGATATCCTAATTTATTGTTTTTAAAGGATTTAATAGACGTTAGACTCTTGGCACGTCGGCTGCTTTAGCTGTTCTCAAAGAACAACGGAGGCCAGCCTCATGAACCGTGCCCTTTTACTCTCGAATGCGATCGCTCTGGCGGTCTTGCTGGGTTTTCACTTTTTCCCCGAGAGCAGCGCCGAGATGGTCGCCCAACGCATGCCCCATTACCTTCAAGTGCAAAGGGCGCCGCAATTGGCGGTGCTGAGTGATCAGCACGGCTTTGTCGGTCAGGAAGTGAGCCAGGAGAATATCCTGCTGCCGGCGCAGTCTTCCGAACGCCTGGTATTTTGAACAACCCCCATCAGGAGCACAGCATGTCCAAATCAGCCGCAGGATTTTTCGTCCTTGCCCTACTGAGTGGCATTCTTCATTTGTCACTGGTCCAGGACTCGGTGGTCACCCTGCCCCTGATCGCCTGCGGCGTTTTCAGCACGCTGTTCCTGCTGGCGCTGGTCGCTGGCCGCAAGATCAAGTTTGACCCGGTCTTGCGCTGACTCTCAGCAGATTCAACACAAGGGCCGGCCAGCGCGAAGCCGTCCTTCTTCATCATCCGCCCCCCCTTCGCAGCATTAAGCGTGCAGACGACTTTGAGCTACCTCAATGAGACTGTCCCGGCCGGACCCGTACGGCCCACCAGGTAAATCAGTTTGCCATCCATCCTGAAATAGCCCTCCATGCAGTGGATGCCACTAGTAAATCGGCCATTTGCCACTATCCTGTACAAGGTAAGGAATCGTGATCGACTCCGCATGACATGTACCTTCAGGTGTCTTCGATATTACCTGTCGGGTAACAGGACGCGGCCAGCGATACGGACGGGGCAGACTTTTCAAACCAGTCCGCATTTCTGATAATTGGTGCTGGCATAACGCCGGCATCCAGTTCAATATTTGTCACAGAATTGACGCCAATGAACTGGCTACTTTGAGGCATGATGCGAGCCTCTATCAATTCAGGTTGAACATTTGGCCAGAGTCCTTGTCCTATCAGACATCTGCGGCCAATCCCGAGAACCGCTCCCCTGAACTAACCGGTTAAATATATGCGCCCATTGAAACAGGCAATTTATTCCAGCCGTACGGCTGACAAGTTC
>LNAP01005117.1_pt1 | contig 11764 bp, 12 predicted proteins | sample 602601 | NCBI WGS metagenome assembly LNAP01 (sample SAMN02440304, study PRJNA202911) | soil metagenome | biome: Subtropical and temperate rainforests or woodlands; isolation source: soil samples (1 kg each in a 20% v/v slurry with milli Q water) were... ... | reverse complement strand
CTTGTCAGGGGCAAGCTCTTCTGAAATCGGGTGGATTACGTCGCTGTGCGGGTGGTGCCGGGGTCAGTCAGAGACACGGGCTGGCTTCAAGGGGGATACCACACGCTCGACGCGGATACCCTCCCGCGGAGCGGGTTCGTCCAATCGTGGTTATGTCGATATCCGCATAATCATGAATACGATCCGTGGTCCCCGGCTCATTGAGCCGGGTGACCGTTGCCGCTGGCGCCATGCCGGTTGCAAGGGAAGCTTCGCCGCGGTCGGAGTCCGACATGTTGGACGGCTTGTCAGCGCGCCCTTGCATCCGGCAGGCTTCGCGGCCGGTCGGTCCCGTTCCGGAACATGTGGAACAAGAAGTACCAACCGAAGAAAGGGCCGGTTAGCGCTGAACGCGCTCGGTGCGAAGATATGGAAAAGAAGGACATTGAAGAGCTGCGCGCCAAAGTGGCCTGCGCCGCCGTACTCGAAAAGGAAGGTTGGAAAATCGACCTGAAGGAAAGCACGCGCCGCGCGCTCAAATATCGGCGCGGTGCCGACATCATTATCGTCATCCACGGCGGGCGTGGCTGGTTCGACCCACTGTCGCCCGCCAAAGGCGATGTGTTCGACCTCGCCGAGCACCTTGGCGCCAGCGGATTCCGTGAAGCCTGCGATCGCGTCGCCGCTCTTGTCGGCTTCGTTCCGACCGCCCCGGTCTGGACACGCGCGTCCAGGCCCCCCGCGCTCAGCTCCGTCGCCGATCGTTGGGCGTACCGGACAGTCCCGAGGCCCGGTTCGCCGACCTGGCGCTATCTCGCCGATCAGCGCTGTATCCCCGACAGCATCATTGCGGCGGCGATTGCTCAAGGTCGATTGCGCGAGGGTCCACAGGGCAGCATGTGGGCGGCACACGAAGACCCCGCCGGCCGCGTCATCGGATGGGAAGAGCGCGGCCCGCGCTGGCGCGGGTTCGCCACCGAGGGGACCAAGGAACTGTTTCGCCTTGGGCAGGTCGGATGTGAGCGAATCTGCATCACCGAAGCCGCGATCGACGCCATGAGCCTCGCCGCGATCGAGGTCCTGCGCGATGACACACTTTATGTCAGCACCGGCGGCGGCTGGTCTCCGGCCACGGATGAGGCCATCCGTGGCCTGGCCCGCCATGCGAACGCACGGCTTGTCGCCGCGACCGACAACAATCGGCAGGGCGACGTTTACGCCGATCGGATTCGCACCATCGCGGCGGAAGCGACTGCCTTCTACGCACGATCGCGTCCCCGGGCCGGAGACTGGAATGAGGATCTGAAAATACTGGTGATGCGACTGGAGAAAGAGCTTGTCGTGGCAAACGGGTAAGGACGCCGATGCCGCCTGCCGGCCGGCGCGTCAAGGGAGGCTTCGCCCGCTTGGTCAGCGGCCCTTGACCCGCCGCGCCGGAGAGCCGGCCGCCCCAGGGGGTTTACAACACCTGAAGGGAAGGACCAACCGATGCCTCTCTGGACCATTGAAACCACCTATCGCCTGCCGGTTTTCCGGCACAAGACCTTTGAGGCCGAGACGGTGGCGCAGGCCTGCCGTCTTGCCATCGAGGATGAGGATTGGGACCGCGAGAAGCGCGACTACGAATCCGCTGGCGAAACCTATGTGACGGGAATCTGGTCCGGCGCAGACGCCGCCTATTCCGGCGCGGTTCAGCCGATCCCCTCGCATTACACCGAGACGCCGGTGCGGATCGCGCGGCATTTCGAGGTACTGCTCGGTCTCGTCAAGGTTCTGGCGAAGCCGGACCTGGAATCGCCCGATCCCAACTTCTGGCGCGAGCGCGCCCAGCCGGCGATCGCCAAGGCCGAAGCCATTCTTGCCGGCGCGTGCGATCCCGACAGCACCGGGGACGCAGCATGACCGAATATATCGTGAAGATCGGGTTCTGGTTGCGCGCCTATGACGGGTTCACCGTCGAGGCGGCCTCGGACGCCGAGGCGATCGAGAAGGCGAAGGCCGCCGCGAAAACGGCGATGGCCTCAATGGCGCATCCTGAGCACATCGATCTCGATGAGCGGCGAGAAGGCGTCATCGCCTTCATCGACCGCGCGACGCCGGATGGCAGGCAAAGCGTGATCGAGGACGTCGCGTTCGACGACGATCGCATCCACCCGGCTGCCGACGAAGCTCACATCGGCCAACAATAGTCTCGACGAACCGCGCGTCGTGGCCCGCAACCCTGCCGGGGCCATCGCAACCTAGACCCGTGAGCTCGGAAAACGCTGGGCGCAGCATCTCGCCAGTCAACGGGCATGCCGTTCCCGCATCGCAGACGATGCGTGACAGCCGAGACCTGTCTGCGCCCGGCCGCGCATCCATCGCAACGCGGTCAGGAGCGAAGGACAATGTGCAGGGTTCTCAACAAGCATCACGCAGGCGTGCCGGCGGGCGCCGTCTATATCGGCCGCGGCTCGAAATGGGGCAATCCGTTCCGGATTGGCCCCAATGGCGACCGGGCGGCCGTCATCGCAAAACACGCGCGCTTGCTCGCCGATCAGCACGATCTCCTGCGCGCGCTCGACGAGCTGCGTGGTCGCGACCTCGTCTGCTTCTGCGCGCCGCGCCCGTGCCACGGCGATCTCCTGCGTCGTCTCGCAAATGCGTCGCGCGACGAGCGGATCGCGTGGTGGCGCGGCGTGAGAGCCGCTGCGTGAACGTCGGGGGGGACGGTCCTTTCATGAAATGGGGAGGACTGAAGAAGCATGAAATCGCTGCCGCATGCCCGGCCGACGCGTCAAGGGTGCGCTGCGCCCGCGTGCCGCGGCCCCTGACCCGACGGCCCGAGAGGCGGCCGCCTGGAGATGTTTTCGACATCTTCAGGAAAGGGCAAGGCGATGGACAGAGGAGAGATCGCGATCGCGCTGTTGCGCGCGATCGGCATCCAGGAGTTGGAATATTCGTTAGCTGGCGGCGGCGACTCGGGCGATTCGACGCTCGAGAGAATCCAGCATGTCGACGGCCGCCTGCTCGACAGGCTCCCCGATATTCCGACCGGCATCGATGGCACAGGCCGGGCCCGCACGCTCTCATGGCTTCTCGACGACCTTGTCGCCGATCTCCCCGAAGGCGATTGGGTGAACAACGAAGGTGGCTACGGCACCGTCATCATCCGTCCCTTCGAAGAAGACGAGGATCTCTGCTTCGAATGCGACATGACCTTCCGCGAGGAGGGTGATTACGGCGACGAAAACGAGGACGAGGAGTTCCAGGACGAGGATTTCGATACCGATGACGACGGCGCCGAGGATGCGGAGGCGGTGTCATGAACGCCCCCATCTGGTCCGACCTCGAAACCTCCGCGTTCGAAACACTTGTCGGCCGCTGCGCAACCGTGGCGCTGCGCAAGTCCGACAGTCGTATCGCAGCGCTACTCGCGCTGATGGCTCTGTCACATGCCCGGCTCGATGCCGACGTGCATGACAATCACCTCGAAGCCGAGCTTTGCGTCCATCCCGCGCCTCCGGGCCACGGTCCCGCGGCGGAGCTGCTGGATCATATCACCTGTGTCGTGAGCGACGTCGCGCGCTGTGCGCGTGGCGAGACGCGTCTCGACATTTCAGCCCGGCTCGACGATTGGGGCTATGCGTTTCTCATGGTCGATCTTCTCGGCGATGGCGCGCGCGAAGCCGAGCTCACCGCCATGGCCGAGAGTGTCGGCGCCGCGCCGCGTCGCTCTCGGCGCTGCGCCACGAGCATACGGCGGAACGGCCCGGCTGGCCGGCGCTCTGCGCGGCCTGGCGATCGCACGACGGCCGCTACGAGGTTGTGGCTCTGACCTCCGCCAGCGATCTGGTGATCGAAGGCAACGCGATGCAACATTGCGTCGGCGGCTATTACGATGTCTGCCGGCGTGGCGACACACAAATTCTGTCGTTGCGCCGCGACGGCCACCGCGCCGCCACCGTCGAGATTGCGCTCGAAGGCTCAATTGAGGCGCCGGCGTTGAAGGTCGGCCAATTCAAGGCGATCCGGAATACCCGACCCGCCGACGACCTCCATGATGCATTGCGCGACTTCCTGCGCGATCTGCGTTCGCAGGCGCACGCCATGAATGCGGCGACGCTCGCCCGCTATCGCCGGCGCATGCACAAACGCGGGGATTATGCCTGGCGCAGCGACGCGCTGCCATTGGATCACGCGCGCGAGGCTTATCCACTTTACCGGCCGCTGCTGCCGCGTCCGGCGCCGGCGAGTTTCGACCTCTGGTGCGCCGAAAGCGGCCTCGTCGACACCATTGACCGGGCTTTCGCAGCCCTCGGCGGAAAGTCCCCAGCGTCCCCGCGCTGACCTTCTCCCTTCCTCGTTCATCACCTCAAAGAGGCCATCATGCATCCCTACGATCACGCACGCTCGTCCGCACGTCGCTTTGGCGGACAATGGCAGGATTACTACCCCTGCCATGCCTGGTTCGATGCGACGAAATCGATCCAGTGCCGCTTTACGCACCGCGCGCTACGGCATCATCTCGAGGGGATCAAGGAAGCCCTCGCCGCCTTCGGGCCCGCGATCCAGAACAGCGACGGCGCCAAGGCCGACCTTCTTCAGGTCGGGCTTCAACACCTCGACGAGGATTGCGGCATCATTCCCCGCGCGGGCGACTGGCTAATCGATTTCGACGCGCCGGATTGGCTTCCGGAAGAGGTCCCGGACTCCGACGCGCTTTCGGCGGTGAGCGCGCAACGCTTCGGCGGCGAACCACGACACTATCGCGCTCTGCACGACTGGTTCCTGGCAACGCAGAGCTGGTGCATCGGCGCAGAGCACCTGCTGTTTCGCCATCATAGCTTCGGGATCTTCGAGGCGGAAACCCGCTTCGGACCCGCCCTCGACATCGGCAGCGAACGGCGCGTGCCGACGCGCGTGGTGGCGGAACGCCACGTCCAGACCGTGCTGGGTCGCGTTCCCGCGGCCGTCGACGCGCTGCGCCGGATCAAAGGCGCCCGCTGGATGCTTCAGGCGACCTCGCCTCAGAAGCTCGGTCTCGACTGAGATCCATCATCAAGATCCAAGGAGAAGACCCATGAGCAATCCCGATGTTCGGAATTTCGTTGTCGTCTCGACCGCCCACGTCACCGAGCAGACGGCGCGCTGCCTCGACAACACTCCGACAAAAGAATGGCCCTGCGTCGGTGGCCCTTACGGCGAGTACGGATGGTTTGTTTATGCCCATGAGGAGAATGGCGATCCGGGTCCGGACGCGATTCCTGATGACCTCTTTGACGTCACGACATGGGGACGAAAGCACGGCTTCGACTACATCCTGTTCGATTGTGATGGCGATCTTGTCGAAGACTTGCCGCACCACGATTGGTGATGCGGTTCGCCGCACCGTTGCAAAGAATGCCACGAAATGCGGCGGATTCGCTCGCGCGGATCGGAGACCAAAAACCGAGAAAGAGCAAAAAAGAAGAAAATGAAAGGAATGAAAACCCGCTGCCGCATGCCCGGCCGGCGCGTCAAGGGTGAAGCTTCGCCCGCGTGCCGCGGCCCTTGACCCGCCGGACCGGAGAGGCGGCCGCCAGAGAGGTGTGACGAAGGACTGAAGTGATGAGGAGATCAGGCGGATCGCTCGCGCTTCAGCCCGGCCGGGCTGAAAGGAGCCGCCGATGCACACCTCACCCACCATCCGCAAAGTCTTCGAGGGCGTCGCCACGCGTCCCGAGATGTATCGCATGTTTAACCGCCATCGTGGCGATCCGGCGATGACCAAAAGCGATGCCCAGCATCTCTTCGCCGGCGAGTGGTTCGAGATCGCCGAGCGCGAGCATGACTACATGCTCGAGATCCTGCCGCCGCTGTGGATGCGCGCCGACATGTTCGCGATGCGCGAGTTCATGACCGGCAATGTCACCAGCGTCTTCTTCTCGCTATGGATCGACGGCCGCAAACGCTTCTTCCACGGCTATTGCAATCTTTCCGATCGCGGCTCGCCGGAGCGCATGAAGCAGGCCATCGTCAAGCGCGAGTCCCGACCGATCCGCGCCATGACGCGGGAAGAGCGCCTCGAACACATTTGGTCGAGCACCCATGACGACTATCGCGACTACGCTGGCGAACGCTGGGCGGTGCATCTGCGTGGCAAGCGTACGGTACTCCTCTATCGCGGCTCGTTGGGCACGGTGCTGAAGCTGCTTGAAAGCCTGAGCGAGGCGGAGATTTCGGCGAAACTGCCGGTGCATCTGCGCTACCTGCCCGACGCGGTCGCCGCCTGAGCAGGGGAGCAGTCTCATGCAGGGCGCCTACGACCGGCTTCGCGTCCATGTCTTCGCGTCATGGCGCGACGTCGTGCGGGCTGCGAACACCCGCATCGCCAGAAAGCATCGCCGCGATCCGGCGATGAGAGAAGCCCGCAAGCGCTTCTACCGCGACATGCTCGGCTGCCATCAACGGCACCAGGATCTCGTCCTCACCTTCCGGCTCTGAGCCCCGCTCAGCGTCTCTCCCCCTTCCACCCTTCCATCATCGCGCGTCTCGTAACCCGCCGAACGCTTTCGGCGGGGGCGATGACGCACGCTCAACTCTCGGAGCCCGCCCCATGGCGCACAACGACCCTTTCACACTCGATCTCTTCGGAGATACGTCCCTCTCGTCCGGCCTTGGCCTGGGCGTGACAGCCTTCCTCTCCACGATCGACGCCGACGATGACGATCGCCCGCGCCCGTCGCTCACATCCCTTCCTGTTGCGGTCGCCCCCTCCTCCGCGAAGTCGGCTCCGACCCGCGGCCAGAATTTCTCTCTCGCCGCCTCGCGCGGGCTGGCCAAGACCTGGCGCGACCGCGCCAGGGACAATCTCGCCGCCATCCGGCTTGCGGCTGAGATCGAGGCCGAGGGCCGGCCGGCTACGGCCGAAGAGCAGACGCGTCTGATGCGCTTCACAGGCTTCGGCGCTTCAGAGCTTGCCAATGGGATTTTTCGGCGTCCCGGCGACGACACGTTCCGCAAAGGCTGGGAGCAGATCGGCGAAGAGCTCGAAGGCCTCGTCGATGCCGCATCCTACGCGTCGCTCGCCCGCTGCACGCAATATGCCCATTTCACGCCGGACTATATCGTCCGGGCGGTGTGGGCCGGTGTCGAGCGGCTCGGTTTTCGCGGCGGCCGCGTGCTCGAACCCGGCATCGGCAGCGGTCTGTTTCCGGCGTTGATGCCCCCGGCGCTCCGCGACCTCTGTCACGTCACCGGCATCGAGCTCGATCCGGTGACTGCGCGGATCGTGAAGCTCCTGCAGCCGCGCGCAGCGATCCTCAACGCGGATTTCGCACGGATCGAGCTGACGCCGCATTTCGATCTCGCGATCGGCAATCCGCCGTTCTCCGATCGCACCGTTCGCAGCGACCGCGCCTATCGCGGTCTTGGCTTCCGGCTGCATGATTATTTCATCGCAAAAGCGCTCCGATCCCTGAAGCCTGGCGGGCTCGCAGCTTTCGTCACCTCCTCCGGTACGTTGGACAAGACCGATGCGACCGCACGCGAGCACGTCGCGGCGATGGCTGATCTCGTCGGCGCGATCCGCCTGCCGGAAGGCAGCTTCCGGGCCGAAGCCGGCACCGACGTCGTCGTCGATATTCTGTTCTTCCGAAAGCGCCGCGACGGCGAATCCGCGGACGGCGACGGCTGGCTCGACCTCGCCGAAGTCCGATCTTCGACCGAGGACGAAGGGGCGATCCGGATCAACCGCTGTTTCGCCGAGCATCCAGAAATGGTGCTCGGCGAGCATGCGCTGCGGCGCGGCGTCTATGGGCCCGACGAAACGTACACCTGCCGGCCGCGCGCAGGCGCGGATCTGGAGCAGGCTCTCACCGCCGCACTCCTCCATCTCCCGGAGTCCATCTACGACGGCACCCCGGCAGCCGCCGGTCCCGATGACGCCGAGCCGGCAGCTCGCGGCGGGGACGAGCAGCGCGAATTCTCGGTTCGCGAGGGCAGCTATTTCATCGGAACGAACGGGGCCCTGATGCAGATCATCGATGGTGCGCCCGTTACCATCACGATCAGGAAACGCCGTGCGGCCGACGGCATCTTCGAGAAGCATGCGCGCATTATCCGCAAGCTGATCCCGATCCGCGATGCGGTACGCGAAATCCTCAAATGCCAGGAGACCGATCAGCCGTGGAAACAGCCGCAGGTCCGGCTTCGCATCGCCTGGTCGAGTTTCGTCCGCGACTTCGGGCCGATCAACACCACCGTGGTGTCGTCGGTTGAGGACGAGGAAGCCGGCGAAGCGCGCGAGACGCACCGCCGACCGAACCTTGCGCCCTTCACGGACGATCCCGACTGCTGGCTGGTCGCCTCGATCGAGGAATATGACCTCGAAACGAACACCGCCAAGCCCGGGCCGATCTTTACCGAGCGCGTGATCGCCCCGCCGCCGACGCCGGTCATCACCTCGGCGATCGATGCGCTCGCCGTCGTCCTCAACGAGCGCGGCGCCGCCGACCCGGAACACGTCGCGGAGCTTCTGCATCGTGATGTCGAGACCGTGCTCGTCGAGCTCGGCGATGCGATTTTCCGCGATCCGGAGAGCGGCGCCTGGCAGACGGCTGACGCTTATCTCTCGGGTGCGGTGCGCTCCAAGCTCACGGCAGCCCGCACAGCCGCCGATCTCGATCCGGCGTTCGCCCGCAACGTCGCGGCACTTGAGCAGGTCCAACCGCCGGATCTGCGGCCCTCCGACATCACCGCGCGTCTCGGCGCGCCCTGGATTCCGGCCGCCGACATCATCGTCTTCGTCAAGGAGACGATGGACGCCGACATCACTATCCACCACACGGCCGAACTCGCCTGCTGGACGGTCAATGCCAGGCAATTGTCCTGGACGGCGGCCGGCACCACCGAATGGGGCACCCATCGGCGTCACGCCGGCGAACTCCTTTCGGACGCGCTGAACTCGTCGATCCCGCAGATCTTCGACATCGTCAAAGACGGCGACAGCGAGCGGCGCATCCTCAACACGGTCGAGACCGAAGCCGCCAAGGACAAGCTCGCCAAGATCAAGACCGCTTTCCAGACCTGGATCTGGTCCGATCCCGATCGCACCGATCGCCTGGCGCGGCTTTACAACGACACCTTCAACAACATCGTGCCCCGTCATTTCGACGGATCGCACCTCAAGCTGCCGGGCGCCTCTGGCGCCTTTTCTCTTTATTGCCATCAGAAGCGGGCCATCTGGCGCATCATTGCGTCCGGCAGCACCTATGTCGCCCACGCCGTCGGCGCCGGCAAGACGCTCTCGATCGCGGCTGCGATCATGGAGCAGCGACGGCTCGGCCTGATCAACAAGGCGATGCTGGTCGTGCCCGGCCATTGCCTCGCGCAGGCTGCGCGCGAGTTCCTGGCCCTCTATCCAAATGCGCGCATCCTCGTCGCCGACGAGACGAATTTCGTGAAGGAGAAACGGCATCGCTTCCTGTCGCGCGCGGCGACCGCGAACTGGGACGCGATCGTCATCACCCATTCCGCCTTCAAATTCATTCCGGTCCCGTCTGCATTTGAGCAGGCGATGCTGCAGGACGAACTGGAGGCCTATGAGGAACTGCTCACCCGCATCGACTCGCAGGACCGGCTTTCTCGCAAGCGCGTCGAACGCATGAAAGAGGGTCACAAGGAGCGGCTGGAGGCACTGGCCTCGCGCAAGGACGATCTCCTCACCATCTCCGAAATCGGCGTCGATCAGATCATCGTCGACGAGGCCCAGGAGTTCCGCAAGCTCTCCTTCGCCACCAACATGACGCCCTTGCGCGGCGTCGATCCGAACGGCTCGCAGCGCGCCTGGGACCTCTATGTAAAGTCCCGCTTCGTCGACGTAAAGAATCCCGGCCGCGCCTTGGTGCTCGCTTCCGGCACGCCGATCACGAATACTCTCGGCGAGATGTTCACGGTGCAGCGGCTGATGGACCATGCGGCGCTCCGCCAGCGTGGCCTGCACGAGTTCGACGCGTGGGCCTCCACCTTCGGCGACACCTCGACCGAGCTTGAGCTTCAGCCCTCGGGCAAATACCGGCCGGTCACGCGGTTCTCGCAATTCGTCAACGTTCCAGAGTTGATCGCCATGTTCCGCTCGTTTGCGGACGTGGTGCTGCCGAAGGACCTGCGCGATTATGTGAAGGTGCCTGTCATCTCTGGCGGCAGGCGCCAGATCATCACGGCAGAGTCGACGCCGGCCTTCAAGGCCTATCAGGCCCTGCTCGCCCAGCGCATCACCGCGATCGAGGAGCGCGACCGCGCGCCAGAGCCCGGCGACGACATCCTGCTCTCCGTGATCACCGACGGTCGACACGCGGCGATCGACCTGCGCCTGGTCGATTCGGTGCAGGATAATGAGGAGGGCAATAAGCTCAACGCCCTCATCGCCAACGCCTTCCGCGTTTGGACGGAGACAGGTGACCACACCTATCGTCGCAAGGACGGCCAGGCCTTCGAGAGGCCAGGCGCCGGCCAGCTCATCTTCTCCGATCTTGGCACGATCGCGGTCGAGGCCTCACGCGGCTTCTCGGCCTACCGTTGGATCCGCAACGAGCTCGTGCGGCTCGGTGTGCCAGCGTCCGAGATCGCCTACATGCAGGACCACAAGAAGTCGGAGGCCAAGCAGCGCCTGTTCAACGACTTCAACGCCGGCAAGGTGCGCATTCTGCTGGGCTCGTCCGAAACGATGGGTACCGGTGTCAACGTGCAGCTTCGGCTGAAGGCCTTGCATCATCTCGATGTGCCGTGGCTTCCCTCGCAGATCGAACAGCGCGAGGGCCGGATCGTCCGGCAGGGCAACCAGCACGACGAAGTCGATATCTTCGCCTATGCGACGCTCGGGTCGCTCGATGCCACCATGTGGCAAAACAATGAGCGGAAGGCGCGGTTCATCGCCGCCGCATTGTCGGGCGATACCAGCGTGCGCCGCCTCGAGGACCTTGGCGAGGGTCAGGCGAACCAGTTCGCCATGGCGAAAGCCATCGCATCAGGCGATCCGCGCCTGATGCAGAAGGCGGGACTTGAAGCCGAGATCGCGCGCCTCGAAAGGCTGCGCGCCGCCCATATCGATGACCAACACGCCATCCGTCGACAGCTTCGCAACGCCGAGCGTGAGATCGATCGCGCCACGCGGCGCATCGACGAGATCGGACACGATATCGCGCGGTTGAAGCCGGCGACCGGCGAGGCCTTCGCAATGAGTGTGAAGGGAACGCCTTTCACGGAGCGCAAGCTCGCCGGTCGCGCTCTCATGCAGGAGATTCTGACTCTCGTGCAGCTCCAGCACGAGAAGGCGATCGTCATCGCCTCGATCGGCGGATTCGATCTCGAGTTCGACGGGCGTCGTGTCGGACGTGAGGGCTACGTCTACACGACCAAGCTGGCGCGCACAGGCGCCAGCTTCGAGATCGAACTCGGCATGACCGTCACGCCGCTCGGCGCCGTCGCCCGCCTTGAACATGCGCTCTCCAACTTCGAGGGCGAGCAGGAGGCTTATCGGAATCGCCTGACAGACGCGCGCCGGCGCCTCACCACCTACGGCGCCCGCGTGGGAGAGGCCTTTGCCTTCGAGGCCGAACTCGATCTCAAGCATGACGCGCTCGCCGCGATCGAGGCTGAGCTTGCCGTCAGCGATCCCGATCCGAAAAAGCCAGTGGACAGCCTGGCGGCATGAGGGGGCGAAAAGAAAACCTCCTCGCAGAGCGGCCAGATCAGCGCCGCTGACGCTCAACCGACCGCCTCGCGATCCCGGCCGCGGCGCGCTCGCACGGCGCCGTGACGCCCT
>LNAP01011148.1_pt1 | contig 11765 bp, 9 predicted proteins | sample 602601 | NCBI WGS metagenome assembly LNAP01 (sample SAMN02440304, study PRJNA202911) | soil metagenome | biome: Subtropical and temperate rainforests or woodlands; isolation source: soil samples (1 kg each in a 20% v/v slurry with milli Q water) were... ... | reverse complement strand
GCCTCGGGCTTCCTTCAGATTCGCAGTCACCCGCGACACCCTTGCCTCTGGCTAACACTTCCCCTTGCCGGGTGTGTAGAGGACTTTCACCTCCAAGTCGTTTGGCTCACCACCACAGTGAGCTAAACAGCGCCAGTCACGGCGCTACGCGCCATGCCTGGCGCACCACATAAAAAAGGCCTGTCCGCTTGCACGTCAGGCCCTTTCAACCAACAGCCGCAGTTACTCGGCCAGGCTTTTACTCACCACTTCGAACACGTCACTGGACAGATCACCCGAATCACGGATGCGCACCAGTTCAGCTTTCATCAGCGCCTGACGGGCGCTGTCGTATTTGCGCCAGCGGGTCAGCGGCGCCAGTTGGCGCGAGGCGATTTGCGGGTTGAAGGCGTTCAGTTCGATGACCAGATCCGCCAGGAAGCGATAGCCGGAGCCGTCCGCCGCATGGAAGTTGATCAGGTTCTGCCCCGCGAACGCGCCGATCAAGGCGCGGACCTTGTTCGGGTTTTTGATGTTGAACGCCGGATGCTGCATCAGCGCCTTGACCCGATCCAGACCGCCGGGCAAGGTGCTGCCGGCCTGCACGCTGAACCATTGGTCCATGACCAACGGGTTGTCCTTGAAGTTTTCCGCGAACACCGTCAGCGCTTTGTCCTTCTCGGCGGTGAATGGCGAATTGACCAACACGGCCAGCGCGGTGAGGCGTTCGGTCATATTGTCGCTGGTGTCGAACTGCTCGATGGTGGCGGCCAGAACTTCCGGCTTTTCGCTGAGCATCAGGTACGACAAGGCAATGTTTTGCAGAGCGCGACGCGCGAAGTGTTCGGCTTCGGCCACGTACGGCGTGGCTTTCGATACTTCGCGGTTGGTGGTGTAGCGCGACCACAATGCATCGAACAGGCTGTTCGCCAGTTGCTTGCGGACGAATTCGCGCGCGGCGTGGATTGCGTCCACGTCAGCCACTTCGCTGATCTCGGTCAGATACGCTTCGCCCGGCAACGACAACATCTCGGCGATCATTGCCTGATCCAGCGTGGTGTCCGCCAGCACCGTGCCCAGCGCGGCAACCAGACGCTGGTCGAGGACCATATCCTGACCTTGCTGGTATTGGCCGATCAATTCCTGCAGGACTTGCACCGACAGCTGCTGCCCGGCATCCCAGCGATTGAAGCCGTCGCTGTCATGCTGCATGAGGAACATCAGTTGATCGCGGTTGTACGGGAAGCTCAGTTTCACCGGGGCCGAGAAACCGCGCAGCAGCGACGGCAACGGCTGTTCGGCAACGTTGATAAAGGTGAACGTCTGCTCGGCTTCGGTGACGGAAATCACCCGCGTAGTGCCCGATGCAGCCGCTTCGCCTTGCAGATGCAAGGACACTTCGCCGCCCTGCTTGTCCAGCAGGCCCAGCGCAACCGGAATCACGAAGGGTTTCTTCGCTTCGCCAGGCTGGCCCGGCGTGGTCGGGCAGCTTTGGCGGAAGGTCAGGCTGTAGGTTTTCGCGGCGCTGTCGTAGGACTCGCTCACCGCAAGACGTGGCGTGCCGGCCTGGCTGTACCAGCGCTTGAACTGGGTCAGGTCGACGCCATTGGCGTCTTCCATGGCCTTGACGAAATCGTCGACTGTCACGGCCTGGCCGTCGTGGCGATCGAAGTACAGATCACTGCCTTTGCGGAAGCCTTCGGCGCCCAACAAGGTATGGATCATACCGACCACTTCCGAGCCTTTTTCGTACACGGTCAGCGTGTAGAAATTGGAAATCTCGATGAAGCTGTCCGGGCGCACAGCATGAGCCATGGGGCCGGCGTCTTCGGCGAACTGGTGGGTGCGCAGGTAAGCCACGTCCTGAATGCGCTTGACCGTGGCCGAGTTCATGTCCGCCGAGAACCCGGAATCGCGATAAACCGTGAAGCCTTCCTTGAGCGACAGCTGGAACCAGTCGCGGCAGGTCACGCGGTTGCCCGACCAGTTGTGGAAGTATTCGTGGGCAACGATGGCCTCGACCCGCTGGTGCGCGGCGTCAGTGGCGGTTTCGGCGCGGGCCAGCACGGCGCTGGAGTTGAAGATGTTGAGGCCCTTGTTCTCCATGGCGCCCATGTTGAAGTCGTTGACCGCCACGATCATGAAGATGTCCAGGTCGTATTCGCGACCGTAGGTTTCTTCATCCCAGCGCATGGATTTCTTCAGGCTGGTCATGGCGTGCTGGCACTTGTCGATATTTTCCGGCTCGACATAAATGCGCAGGGTCACTTCCCGATCGCTCATGGTGGTGAACTTGTCTTCCACACACCACAGATCACCGGCCACCAGCGCGAACAGGTACGCCGGTTTCATGAACGGGTCTTCCCAGGTCGCCCAATGCCGACCGTCGTCTTCCGGCCCGCTGGCAATCGGGTTGCCGTTGGAGAGCAGGACCGGGAAGGCGTGCTTGTCGGCGCTCAGGGTCGTGGTGAACTTGCTCATCACGTCCGGGCGGTCGAGGTAATAGGTGATCTTGCGAAAACCTTCGGCCTCGCACTGGGTGCAGAACATGCCGCTGGATTTGTACAGGCCTTCCAGGGCGGTGTTGGTTTCCGGGTGGATGCGCACGCTGCTGTCGACGACGAAGGATTCAGCCTTCGGATGCAGCGTCAGGTGGTCCGGGGTCAGCTGGTAATCGGTGTTGGTCAGTTCGACATCATCGAGCTTGACCGACAGCAGTTCCAGCAACTGACCATCCAGCACCAACGGCGGCAAACCTGCGCCACGCGCCGGGTTGCGACGCATGACCAGCTGGGTATGCACCAGCGAATGGTCGTCGAACAATTCAAACGTCAGGTGCGTCTCGTCGATCAGGTATTCGGGCGCCTGATAGTCCTTCAGGTAGATCATTTGCGGTTGATCGGTGCGCATGATGGAGTCCTTTTTACTGATGCACGGCCAATTGATAGGCCGTGTATTTGCGAATATTGATCACGCCGGTATCGAAAATCAGGTACTGGCCCTTGATCCCCAGCAACGTGCCTTCGGCGATCGGATTCTTGTCCAGGTTGAAGCTGACAATCTTGGTCGGGTACGCCTCGACGGGATAACGGATCTCGATTGGCTCCACGTCATGCAGTAATTGGATAGCCTGCAGGCCGAATCGTTCTTGCAGTCCGGCCAGGCCCTCGGCGCAACTGTCGAACAATTGCTGGCGAATCGCCGCAAGGTCCACAGGCACCGCGTCGCCCTTGAGCAGTGCACGCCAATTGGTGCGATCGGCAACCTGGCTGCGCAGCAAGTCTTCGACGAAGCCGGACTGCTGGCGCGTGGCTACACGAATAATCGGCAACGCTTGGCTTGCGCCCTGGTCGAGCCAACGGGTTGGCAGCTGCGTTGCCCGGGTAATGCCGACCTTGACGCCCGATGAGTTGGCCAGATACACCACGTGATCGGTCATGCAGAACTGCTCGCCCCATGCCGGATCGCGGCAAGTGCCGTGTTCGTGATGGCATTTTTCCGGGCTCATGATGCAAATGTCGCACTGCGCCAGCTTGAGCATGCACGGGTAGCAATAGCCCTGACTGTAGCTGGATTTGGTCTTGCGTCCGCAATGACTGCAATGAATTGCGCCGAGGAACTCAAGGCGCACGGTCTTGCCGATCATCGGGTTGACTGGAATTTCACTGTCACCCAGACGAAAGCTGTATTGCACCAGCGGTTCGTCGAGACGGGCTGACATTTTGTTGACTGCGCCGCGGCCAATCTCGATCAATGGATGGCATCCGACTTGAACAGGATGTTAGGCACTGTCGTGGATTTGGAAGCGCATTCCTGCGGGCCCATGTAACCGATGCGTTGATCTTCCGGCAGGTTCTGCACTTCCCAGGCGATCAGCGCCTGCAAGGACAATTCACGCTGTTCCTGGGTCAGCTTGCGGCCGTCCGACCATTTACCGATTTCCACGGCCAGCTTCAGGCTCTCGTAGATGTCCGGGGTGATGTTTTCGATCATTTCAACAAAAGAGGACATAGGCACTCCACAATTTAATGGCGGATTTTAAACGTTGCGGCGGGCCAGAGCACCGCCCAACAGACCTGTAACACAACCGATGATCAGACCGCCCACATGCGCGCCGTTGGCGATTTCGCCGAAGCCGAGCATGCTCACCAGCCCCGACAGGCACAACGCCAGCCAGACCAGCATCATCACCAGAACCCCACGCGGCAAGCGATAGATGGGGTTCGGCGCGAGCATTTGAAAGATCCAGCAATGACCGAGCAAGCCATACAGCACGCCGGACAAGCCGCCAAACAGGCTCGGGCCGCCGAACTGGTATTGAACGTAGTTGGAAACGGCACTGAACAATAAGGTCAGGCCGAGCAGATACCCGCTGCCTTGACGCAACTCAATGCGGCGTCCCAGTTCCCAGTACCACATGGCGTTCATGGCCAGGTGCAGGATGCCGAAGTGGATGAGCATGGGCGTGACGATGCGCCACCATTGACCGGCGGCCAGCGTATCGGCGAGCGGCCTGAAACTCGCGTAATCCCCATGAATGCGGAAATCCAGAAACGTCAGCCAGCTCACCGCCTGCAGGTTGTCGCCCAGCAGCGTGATGCCTGCAACGATCAGACAGGCCAGCAGAATCAGCGAGGTAACCGGGCTGTCCTTGAGCTGGCGGACAAAACCCGAGCGCGGCAAGCTGCTCGTCTGTTGGCCGGCGGGCAGCTGGTAGTTTTCGTCGCCTTGCGGGTATTGCTGGTACAGGGTGCGGACGTCTTCGGCCAACTGCGGAGTATCCGGCACCCAAAGCACTTGCTCGCCCGCTTCCTCACTGACTCGATGAGGGACGCGCAAGCGATTCAACAGGCTGACGAAGCCACTCAGATCAGTGGTCAGCGGCAGACGCAATACAGCAACAGGACTCATCACACAGCCTCGGGACGTTTGACATCGACCCAGACAAACTTGTCGGGATCGATTCGGGTTTCCTGGTCAAGCCGATAGGCGACCAACTTGCCGTAAAGCACGGCGCTGTAATCCAGGCAAGCCAGGTTTGGCCGAATGGGAGCAGGCACGCCGCTGCGCCAGTAATGGCCGACGAACAGCAAAGGTTCGTCGCTGCCATAGCGCAGCAAGGCGTTTTTTTCCGTGGTGGTCAACGGCGTCTTGGCCACGCCTTCCGGCAAGGCATCGGGCTGAAACACCACATCGCCATAGGTTTGCGGATCGTCTTCCCAGAATTTGGTGCGAAAGAACGCCCGCGTCAGGCCGTCGCCGCCGGTGAACGTCATGCCATGGGGCAAACGCATGTCGGTGCCGCGCAACAGGCGATCGAATACCGCGCTGGCAAAACTGCCGGGCACTGCCGAGGCCTGGACAAAATGCTTGTCGATGCAGCCGTTGCCGTGCAAACCCAGCAAGGGTCCGATCAGACTGGAATCCCAGCACGCATGCACCACGCGGAAGCGCTCGGCATCAATGAACAGCGGCAACTCATAGAACCAATTGACGAAGTCGTTCCACTCGTCCGGGTATTGCTCGAACTGCGCCAGGGTTTCGCCAATCAGGCGCGCGTGCCGTGGCGAATGCTCGCGCACGAACAGCTTGCCGCTTTCGGGCAAGGCCGGTGTCACCCAACCCAGTGCGTTGAACTCATGATTACCCATGATGCACACCGCATGCCCGGCCACGACCATGTCGCGCACGATATGCAGGGCCTCGCGGATCAACGGGCCGCGGTCGATGATGTCGCCGAGGAACACCGCGATGCGCTCCGGGTGCCGCCAGACGCCAGCCTGAAAACGATAGCCCAGCAGGCTGAGCAATTGCTCCAGCGTATGGGCACATCCATGCACGTCACCGATCAGATCGTAGCTACGCGCGGGATCGAGCATCAGTCGCCTCCACCACCAAGCCGGCTGCCCCAGCCAAGCTTGGTGCGGCACACTTCGTAATAGTTGTGATCCAGCGGATGGATCAGCCGCAGTTTCTGCGGCTTCTTGCTCACGGTAATGGTATCGCCGGGTGCGCAAGTGAAATGGTTCTGCCCGTCGCATGACACCTGTGGATAAATCGTCATGTCTTTGGAGACGACGATTTTCAGTTCACTGTTGCCGTCCACCACGATAGGCCGGCCGGACAAGGTATGGGGGTACATCGGCACGATGACAATGGCATCGAGCTTGGGATGCATGATCGGCCCGCCCGCCGACAGCGCATAGGCGGTCGAACCGGTTGGCGTGGCGACGATCAGGCCGTCGGCTTTCTGACTGCAGACAAACTGGCCGTCGATATACAGCTCGAATTCGATCATGCGCGTCGACTTGCCAGGGTGCAGCACCACGTCGTTCAGCGCATCGCCCTGGCCGATGGCTTCGCCGTGACGACGGACTTCGGCCTGCAACAGGAAGCGGTTTTCCACCAGATAGTGGCCGTCCAGCACTTCGGCGCACTTCACTTCCAGCTCGTCGGGACGAATATCGGTGAGAAAACCCAAGCTGCCGCGGTTGATGCCCAGCACCGGCACATTGTGCTTGGCCAGCGCCCGCGCCGCGCCGAGCAAGCTGCCGTCGCCGCCGACGACGATCACCATGTCGCACACTTCTCCGAGCATCTTGCGCGACGAGGTTTGCAGGCCATGGCCCGGCAACACTTCAGCAATGGTGTCTTCGAGAATGACGTGCAGGTGCCGTCCCAGCAGAAACTTCTTGAGTCGGCGCACGGTATCGAGCACCTGCACACTGCCGAGGCGACCGATGATGCCGATATTGCGAAATTGCTCCATGGGGCTGGGGTTCGATGCGGCTTAAAGAAGGCGATTATGGGTGAAAGGCCGGGGTAGCGGCAATTGCCGATGTTGTGGGGGTCAACTTCTTGGCGAGGCGTTGATTGACCTTGCCCTGACCTTGCCCCTGAAAAACGTATCCCTTCGCGAGCAAGCTCGCTCCTTATATGTACCGGCGCGAATCGGTCAGGCGTTATTTATTGGCGCCGCGCTTCGAATCGGGTAGCACCAACAGCATTCGCGTTGCGGCTTAATGAGGTTTCGCCCTGACGGTCGACCCCCTTTGTTTCGGTGTATAGACCGGGGACATAGTGGACACATGTACGGGGACATGGTTGACACATTATCGCTCCTTCTGCCGGTTGCTGAAATCGATTGTCCGCAGCCAGTGGCCACAGAAATAGACATCAAAGAGATCCTCCCGCTGGACACTTTGGCGGACAGCAACCACATGTCCACTCAATGCCTTAGCGATGCGGAAATACTCATTTTTGAATCTGATTCGACGATCATTGACCTTCGCCAACACATCGCCCGGAGCGTACTCAAACTCCCCCAAGAGCTGGGGGTAGGAGCGTGGACTAGCCTGATACCGATCCATGGGAACCAGATAATTTAAGGCTTCGTGAGGACGATGGTGATTGTAAATATCTCGCCACTGATCAAAGGCGTGCTGAGCTTCGATCAAATTCTTAAAGCTTCTCCCGCTTAACACCTCGGCCTTTAACGAGCGGTGGAAACGTTCGTTTTTGCCATTGGTTTGCGGGTGTCTTGGTCTGCTCCAAGTCACTTTGATGCCCAGACGAACGAGCCATATAGTTAGCGGCGTCAACTGGCCCGGACTGCTCGGTGATCCCCACGGAGCGCCGTTATCAGTGTTGATTTGTGCAGGCAGGCCATATTGGCGAAAGACTTCGGTCATATGCTCCTGCACCAGTACACCGCGTTGGTGGGGGCAAGCTTGAATAGTCAAGTTGAAGCGAGAATGGTCATCCAACATCGTTAAGGGATAGCAGGCCCCCTGATTCGTTTGGAAAAAGCCCTTGAAATCCATCTGCCATAGATCATTTGGCGCCTCATGCTCGAAGCGATGCCAAGGCTGCGATGCAGCGCTGTCGTGCGGCAGAATCAAATCATGGCGGTGCAGGATGTTAGTGATTGTGCTGGGCGCAACAGATACAGCCAGCTTATGACTGATCTTGCGGCCACCCCACTTGGGATGCTGCTTACGTAAAGCAATTACATCAGCTTCAAGATCAGGTTTGCACTGCCGGGGACTATTGAGCGGTCGTCGGGACTGTTCTAACAGCCCGGCTTGGCCGAGCGTTTCAAAGCGTCGCAACCATTTATAGCCGGTTTGCGGACTGATTCCAAAGCGGCGGCACAGCTCTCGCCGGTTCGCACCAGGCCGTAAAGCCAAGGAAATGAACTCTTCTTTCAGGCTCATAGCATCTCTCGTGTTCCAGGACATGATGAGTTCTCGGCAAGCTCGTCTTACCGAGAAGTGTCAACCATGTCCCCGCACACCTGTCAGCTATGTCCCCGGTCTATACAGATCAGCCAATTGATGGCAGGCAGCTCAACCCCGACTTTCTCCGGTGACTGGCTCATTACTTACTCCTGTTCCTTGGAGGTTTCCCTCGGACGGCTTCGATATCAAACCACTGTAGGGCTAGCTAACTTTACGCGCCATTCGCCGGTTAGCAGCTTTTGCATCAGGCCCCGTTTGAGGATTTGGAATTGTAATTGCTTTGAAAACAGCACCCTTGTCTTGGCATCAATAGAATCCAGAATGCCTGCTATTTCTTCCTGCTCTTGCTTATTTTCGGGTGCTATCAACGGAAGCGAAGCAAGTATTCCGGTATTCATGTTAGGCATGGTTTGCCCGACTGCGTTCTGCTCCAACCATGCACGCACCACATCAAGCTGCAACAGATGCGCAAGATATGCCGAGCTATACCCCTCCGACGGCTTTGCCTTGAGACATCCCGTGCCACAAAGCGCACCTGCTGATATCTCATCAATCAATGCGAACCGAGCAACGTCACCACGACGACTAAACAGCAAATCACCAGCAACCAGCTTATGTTTGGCAAGTTCTTCTGCTCTTGCTGGAGCAATGCGTGCTGCAGTCGAAAGGTTCGCTCGGCACTTCAACAAGTCCTTGGGCATGAGGACGGGAACTCCCTCATCTTGGTATTCGGCAGCATGCAGTTGGCTACCAAATGGCCCCGTCTGAAGCGCTCCATTGCAAATAGCTCCGAGCGTGGTCACTAGCCACCCCACCGGAATCTCCCCCAGTTCACTGTTCTTAAACTCGGTATGTGGCACCCAGAGGCCATTGGCGTCTGGGTTGCCGACACCACGGCTGAACAGGGTTTGCATCAAGCCCTGTTTGAGAGTCTGGGTCACTTCAATCTGGCGGGCAATCACATCCAGCTTGTCGTCCACGACTGTGAGAATGTCGGCTATTTTTTGTTGCTCGGGGAGCGGTGGGAGCGGGATAGGTGTTTCACGAACCTGCTGCAAACTGATTTGCGGGTAGGCCTGTCCAGTTAAGATGGCACGATAGTGAGTCACATACCCATCGTGCTTCAAGCACTGATACACATAGTCAACGCATACTTCCAATCCTTTCTGAATTCGGATTCTCGCAATGTGTTGATTGATATTTGCTGACCGAAAATGTATTGGCGCACGTGCGACTCGTCCAATATTTCCGGTGATGGTCATGAGTAAATCACCAGGCTTTATCTCAGAGCGATTCATTTGCTGATGAGCATCAGCCGAAATAAAATTCATTCCCTTTGGATTAAAACCGTCATCTGTCACGCACTCACTACGGAAGAATGGAACCCCACAACTTTCATCAACCCAATCAAAGCCGTAGGTGGTTGGTGTGCCACCTTTTGTGATGAAGCCTGAAATCTCTTCAAGCTTCTGAATGCTCCAATATTTTGGAACAGATCCAACAACTGTTTCGATGAGGTCGTCTTTCATTTGGCAAATCCCAGCTCCGCCAAATAACCATTCAATCGACTATCAATTTGTGCTTCCACTTCAGCTAATTTATCCAATTTCACCAAAATCGCAGCCACATCAACTGTCTCTTCGATCTCGCCATTGTCGATATAGCGAGCGATATTGAGATTGCCGTCGTTGCTACGGATTTCGTCCAGTGTGACCACCCGGCAGTAGTTCTCGACCTCTGTCTGCTGCTCAAATGCCGCCTTGTGGGCACCGACGATGCGGGTAATGTCGTCAACACGCAGGCTGTTCTGGGCTTTACCTTCGAGGTAGTCGCGGCTGGCATCGATGATAATGACTTGGCCCTTGAGGGCGGTGGGCTTTTGCTTGTTCAGGATCAGCACGCAGGCCGCGATGCCGGTGTTGTAGAACAGGGCCGAAGGCAGGCCGACGATGGCTTCAACCAGATCGCCCTGCTGGTTACCACCGGCAGCGTCGGTGCCGAACAGCAGCCCCTCGCGAATCTTGCCTTCCTCGCCACTGCGGAAAAGCACGCCGTGCGGCAGGATGATGCCCATGCGGCCATCGGCCTTGAGGCTGGCCAGCATATGTTGAGCGAAGGCGAAGTCTGCATAGCCCCGTGGCGGGATACCATAGACTAGCCGACCGTATGGATCACTGACCTGCTTGTAGTTGGGCGATTTGGACTTCTTGCCATTCTCCTGCTCGTTCTCGTTGCTAAGCTCTAGCGGAGTCCACCAGGACTTGGCCGAGAACGGAGGATTGGCAATCACCCGGTCGAAGGTCTTCAGGTAATCACCGTCGAGGTGCTTGGGTTCGACCAAGGTGTCGCCGCGCTCAATGGCCGCATGCATGTTGTGCAGATAGAGATTGAGCTTAGCGATGGCCCAGGTGCCCAGGTTCTTTTCCTGCCCGTACAGCAGCGCATTAGGCTTCCCCATCAGGGTGCCATTGGGCAAACCGGATACATGGTGGGCGCTTTCCACCAACATACCGCCACTACCGCAAGTGGGGTCATACACGCTGTGGCCCGGCTGCGGGTCGATCAGCTCAACCACTAATTGCACCACTGCCTTGGGCGTATAGAACTCGCCACCTTTTTTACCGGCGTCATCAGCAAACTGCTTGATCAGATACTCGTAGGCATCGCCCAGCATATCCGCCTTGTACAGATCGTCGTTGCCCAGCTTGTACTGGTTGAAGTGGCGCAGCAGGCGCTGCAAGGTCGCATCAGCCAGTACACGCTTGTCACCGTATTGCGTCGCGGTTAGTACGTGTTGCAGCTCAGGGTTGTTGGCCTCGATGGTCGCGAATGCCTTGTCTAGGGCCTCACCAATATTTTCGGTGCGCGAGATCAAATCGAACCAGCGGGCACTGATAGGGAACTTGCCCCATTTGTCCTCAACCTCTTCTTGGGCATCGCCATAGCCCAGACCTTCTTCCTTCATCAGCTTGGTGACACGTTCATCGAAGACGTCGTTGTAACGCTTAAGAAAGAGCAGGCCGAAGATGTAGTTCTTGAAGTCGGAGGAGTCGATGGAACCACGCAGAATATTGGCGGATTCCCAGAGCCAGGACTCCAGTGTTTCGAGTGACAGCTTGTCAGCCATGGGTAAATCAACCCCTATATAAAGCATGAAGCCAAGCGCCCAGCGATTGCTGCCATAGCGCGTGGGCATATAAGAAAAATGTTGTCTCGATTGTACAAGTCGACGTGGTCTGGAGCCCGAAAAATACATCACCCTGTAACGAATAAACCCCAGCAGACCTTTCGGTCAACCGGGGTTTATTCGCAGGGCAGCAGGGCAGTAGGCCATTAACCTTGGCCAAACCGCTTAACTTTGACCGAGGTGGCTATTAACTTTGACCACCTACAACCTCTTAGAAATCGAGGTTGGACACTGCCAGGGCGTTGCTTTCGATGAAGTCCCGACGCGGCTCGACCGCATCACCCATCAGGGTGTTGAAGATCTGGTCGGCGCCGATTGCATCTTCGATGGTGACCTTGAGCATGCGGCGTACAGATGGG
>LNAP01005115.1_pt1 | contig 11767 bp, 9 predicted proteins | sample 602601 | NCBI WGS metagenome assembly LNAP01 (sample SAMN02440304, study PRJNA202911) | soil metagenome | biome: Subtropical and temperate rainforests or woodlands; isolation source: soil samples (1 kg each in a 20% v/v slurry with milli Q water) were... ... | reverse complement strand
CGGGGGGGCGTTCCGGGGGGGGGGGGTGGGGGTTTGCTTGTCCTTCCACGCCGTCCACCGCCGCGGGAAGGAGACCCACCCGCGCCCGCGGCGCGCGCCTCGGCGAGGGCCAGCGCCATCCAGTGCGCGTCGTCCGGCGCGACCGGTGCCGCACCCAGTGCCCGCAGTTTCAAGGGCCCTCCGGCGCGCGCATCGTCATGCCCAGGCGCTCCATCCACCGAGCCAGCGCCTGTTCGTCGGGCGAACCTTCGCGGTACTGCGCATGCATGGCCGCGTGCGCTTCCGGGCGATGCTGGTTGAGCTTCAGCTTGCACTGCAGCGCCGTCACCCGCAGCGAGAAGCCGACCAGCCCGGCCAGCATCTTCTGCTGGAAGTCGTCGCCCAGGTCGCGCCATTGCTGCGCATACGCGGGCTCGTGGTCGCCGATCAGCCGCTTGAGGAGCTGGTCCTTCTCGACGGGCGTCTCGACCAGCGTGGCCTCGACCGTGCAGTGCACCGCCAGGTAGTTCCAGGTGGGGACCCGCGCCAGGTCTGGATAGACCGACGGCGACAGGTACGCATGCGGCCCCATCACGGTGAGCACCGCCGTCGAACGGTCACGCAGGTAGCGCCAGTGCGGGTTGGGCTTGGCGCAATGGGCGAGCAGCACCAGCTCGTCGGCGTCCGGATCGTCCACCACCACCGGCAGGTGCGAGACGAAGGGCAGGCCTTCGTCGTCGTTCGAGATCAGGCTGGCGAAAGGATGTTCGCGCAAAAGCCGCAGCGCATGGGCGCGGTCCTTGGCATTGAACTGTGGCGGCATGTACATGGTGGCGTGTTCCCGTGCGGTGCGCCCATTGTCCGCGAGCGCATCGGGGCCCGCAGCGAGAATGCGGCATTCATCGCTTCGACATGCAGGATTCGCTCTTTCCCGATCTCCCCGACGAGGCCGATGCGCCGTCGCCGGCCACCACATCGGCCGCCACACCGGCGCCCCGCGCCGCACGCGGGGGTGCCATTGCCGCCCAGCCGGTCGCCCCCGCGCTGCAGGCCATGGCGGACGCCCTGCCGCGCCACGTCCGGCTGGGCACCTCGACCTGGTCGTACCCGGGCTGGGCCGGCATCGTCTGGGATGGCGTCTATGCCGAATCACGGCTGGCCAAGGACGGGCTCACGGCCTATGCCCGCCACCCGCTGCTGCGTACCGTCTGCGTCGACCGTGCCTTCTACCGCCCACTCAGCGCGATCCAGTACGCGCGGATGGCGGCCCTGGTACCGCTCGATTTCCGCTTCGTGGTCAAGGCGCCGAGCCTGGTGACCGATGCGCTGGTGCGCGGCGAAGAAGGCCGCGGCCGGCAGCCGAATCCGGCCTTCCTGAATCCCGAACTCGCGGTGCACGAGTTCCTCCGGCCGGCGCTCGAAGGGCTGGGCGCCAAGGTCGGTGCGCTGGTGTTCCAGCTCAGCCCGCTGCCGCTCCCCTTGCTGGCGCGCCGTGCGGAGGTGTTCGAGCGCCTGGCAGCGATGCTGCGCGCCCTGCCCGCGCTGCGCCCCGATGCGCCGGACGGCGTGATCGCGGTGGAGGTGCGCGACCCCGAACTGCTCACGCCGCAGTTCGCCGATCTGCTGCGCGACGCCGGTGCCACCTACTGCCTCGGCCTGCACCCCAAGCTGCCGCCGATCGCCGAACAGCTGCCGATGCTGCGCGCCCTCTGGCCGGGGCCGCTGGTCTGCCGCTGGAACGTGAATCGCCGACACGGCGCCTACGGCTACGAAGATGCCGAGGCGCTGTATGCGCCGTTCGACAAGATGGTCCATCCCGACATCGACACCCGCACGGCCCTGGCCCGCGTGGTCGCCGGCACCGCGGGCGCCGGGCAGAACGTGTACGTCACGATCAGCAACAAGGCCGAGGGCTCGGCGCCGCTGAGCGTGCAGGCGCTGGCCGAACAGCTGCACAGGCCGTCCGGCCGCCCGGCCTTCTGCGCCGACGCCGGGCCGGACGCATAGCGGTCGTGGCCAACGTCCTTCAGCCTGCCGCGATGCTGCCGATATACCTGGAGTCATGTCCAAGCAGAAGCCATCCTCCATCCCCGAACTCACGTCCGACATACCTCGCGAGCGTGTGATTCAGGACGATGGCGCCTTCCTGCTGGTGTCGACCAAGGGGCTGGCCTATGCGCACACCAGCGGCCTGCTGATTCGCCGATGTGCGCTCTCGGCCTCGGCCCCCTACGGCTACGAATGCCTCGGACAGTACCGGCAGCTGCGCAAGTCGCTGTGGCACGCGTGCCTGGACAGCCGTGTCCCCGATGCGGACGGGCGCACCGAGCGCTCGACCGGCATTTACGCGAGCGAACTCGACGCCCTGGTGAACCTGTGGGCCAGTCGACGCCTCCCCCAGCTCGCTCCCCTGCTGTAGGGGTGTCGTAGGGGGGCCGGCGATTCAGCCGGTGTACGCCCGAAGCCAGTCGACCAACGCATCGAACACCGCCTTGCACCGCGGGCTGCCGCGCAGGTCTTCATGCATCGTGACCCAGGTCTCGAGTGCGAAGGTGCATTCGCTGGCCAGCACGCGCACCAGCCGGCTGTCTCGCACCGCCAGGGCGGCCTGACCGATCCCGATGCCGCAGCCGGCCTGAACCAGCGCCCACTGGGCCAGATCACTGTCGCTGCGCAGCGAGAAGGCTTCCCGGACCCAGGCGGGAAACTTCTGCCTTGCCGCGCGCAGGAAGGGTGTCTCCGCATCGAAGCCGATGAGCGCGTGCCGCGACAGATCGGCCAGCCGCCGTGGTGTTCCGTGTTCGGCGAGGTAGTCGTCGCGGGCAAAGAGGCCCAGCGCCACATCGCCGACGCGCCGTGCGATCAGCGCTTCCTGTGTCGGCGGCGTCATCCGGATCGCGATGTCGACCTCGCGCTGGAGCAGGTCCTGCACGCGGTTGGTCGCCACCAGTTCGAGCCGGAGACCCGGATGCGCCTTCCTCAGGCGCGCCAGCGCCGGCGGCAGCACATGGACGGCGATGACTTCGCTGGCGGAGATCCGGACCGTGCCTGACACGCCCTCGCCCGCACCGATGGCCGCCCGCTCCAGGGCCGCCGCGCTGCGCTGCATGGCTTCGGCATAAGCGCTGAGCGACAGGGCCGCCTCCGTCGCGAGCAGGCCGGTCTGCGAGCGTGTGAAGAGGGCCTGGCCCAAGGCTGCCTCCAGGGCCGAAACGTGCCGCCCCACCGTGGGCTGCGTCAACCCGAGCGCCCGCGCGGCCCCCGAGAGCGAGCCTTCGGCGAGAACGGCGAGGAAGCTGCGGTACAGCTCCCAGCCGATGCTTTTGGTCATACATGAATGTATAGCTTCTACGCTTATTTAGGCAATTTCTTTCCGGGTGACGGGTCGCCAGAATCGGCGCATTCCCTCCCCTCACATTCAGGAAACAGCCCATGCAACCCCTCGACATCTCCTGCCCCGAGTCCGCCTTGGTCCTGGGCGCCACCGGCGGCATCGGCAGCGAGGTCGCGCGGCAACTGCGCGACAGCGGCTGGCAGGTGCAGGCATTGCAGCGCGGACTGGCTAACCCGGTCGAACGACGCGACGGCGTCACCTGGCTGCGCGGCGATGCGATGAACCGCGACGACGTGCAGCGCGCCGCGCAGGGCTGCACCGTGATCGTCCATGCGGTGAATCCACCTGGCTACCGGCGCTGGGCCGAACTGGTGCTGCCGATGATCGACAACACCATCGCGGCGGCCGTCGCCGGACAAGCCACCATCGTGCTGCCCGGCACCGTCTACAACTATGGCCCGGACGCCTTCCCGCTGCTGCAGGAAGACGCGCCGCAGCATCCGCAGACACGCAAGGGCGCCATTCGCGTCGAGCTGGAGCGGCGGATCCATGGCGCCACCGCGCAGGGCGCGCGCGCCATCGTGGTTCGCGCAGGCGACTTCTTCGGTCCACGAGCCGGCAACAACTGGTTCTCGCAGGGCCTGGTCAAACCCGGCCGGCCGGCGAAGACGATCCGGCTGCCCGGCGACGCCGGCGTGGGGCATGCGTGGTCATACCTGCCCGACGTGGCTCGCACGATGGTCGAACTTCTGACGCGGCGCAGCGCCCTGCCGCCCTTCGCGGCCTTTCACATGGCCGGCCATTGGGATGCCGACGGCACGCAGATGGCCGCCGCCATCGGCCGCGTCGCGGCGCGTTACGGGCTGGCCACGGCGACCGCCGCCTTTCCGTGGGCGCTGGTCCGTCTCGCGGCGCCCTTCGTGCCCACGCTGCGCGAACTGCTGGAGATGCGCTACCTCTGGCAGCAGCCCGTGCGGCTGGACGGCGCCCGCCTTGCGCACGCACTCGGCGCCGAGCCCCATACGCCGCTGGACGAGGCGATCGAGCTCACGCTGCGCGGACTCGGCTGCCTGCCGCCGACGGCGCCTTGATGCCCAGTCGGCGTGCCAGTTTGTGCAGGTTGCTGGCATCCAGCTCAAGCTGGCGTGCGGCTGCCGCCCAGTTGTCCCGATGCAGCGCCAGCGCCTGCCGGATCGCCTGACGCTGGCTGTTCTGCACCGCCTCGTGCATCGAGGCGGGACGCGACGCGGTCGCCGCGCACTCCTCCTGGCCGAGCAGCATCGGCGCCGCGCCGGCAGGCATCTGCGCGGCGTCGAGGTCGAGCACGTCGGGCTCCAGCGTCACGATGGCCTTGCGGTCCGCGCCCCGACTCACCGCCTTCAGCGCCGCACGGCTGATGACGTGCTCCAGCTCGCGCACGTTGCCGGGCCAGCGGTAGTGGCGCAATGCGTCCTCCGCGTCGACGGACAGGCGCAGGCTGCGCAGACCGAGCCGCGCGCGGTTGAGTTCCAGGAAACGCCCCGCCAGCAGCAGCACGTCGTTGCCGCGCTCGCGCAGCGGCGGGATCGGGATCGGATAGACCGACAACCGGTGGTAGAGGTCGGCTCGAAATGCGCCGTCGCGTACAAGGTCGCGAAGACTGCGGTTGGTCGCGGCGATCACACGCACGTTCACATGGTGGGGCCGGTCCGCACCCAGGCGCTGGATCTCGCCGTTCTGCAGGGTCCGCAGCAGCTTGGCCTGGATCGACAAGGGCAATTCACCGACCTCGTCGAGGAACAGGGTGCCGCCCTCCGCCGCCTCGATGCGTCCCGGGCGATCGCTCACGGCGCCGGAGAACGCACCGCGCGCATGGCCGAACAGTTCGCTTTCGGCCAGTGATTCCGGCAGCGCCGCGCAGTTGACGTGGACCAGGGGCTTGCCGGCGCGCCGCGACTGGCGATGCAGCCGGTGCGCGAACAGTTCCTTGCCCACGCCCGTTTCGCCCAGCAGGAGGACCGGGAGTTCGGAATCGGCGACAACCTGCAACTCGTGCAGCAGGCGTGTGATCGCTTCGCCCTGGCCCAGGATCTCGCCGGTCTCCAGCGGCGTCGCGGTCTCCGCCGACCACGCGCTGCCGGCCAGCCGCAAGCCGCGAATCTCCGTTTCGAGACGGGTGACACGCACCGCCGCCTCGACGGCGCAGGCGAGTTGCGCCAGTTCGTCCCGGGCCCGTGCATCGAAGGTGCCGACCTCCAGGGCGTCCAGCGTGAGGACACCCCAGCGCTCGCCCTCCACGTCCAGCGCCATGCCCATGCAGTCGTGCACCGGCATCGACTCGCGGCCGCGCTCGGCGAGCAGGCCGTCGTACGGGTCGGGCAGCACGCTGTCGTGATGGAAGCAGGTGACGCCGCGCCGCTGCAGGATGGCGGCCAGGCGCGGCTGGTCCTTGACGGCGAAGCGGCGTCCGAGCACGTCGCTGACCAGACCGTCCACGGCCACCGGACGCAGATGCTCGGCCTCGAGCTTGAGCACCGCCACGGCCCCGCATGCGAAGTGGGCACGCAGACTTCCGACCAGCCGCTGCAGCCGAACGGCCACCGGGAGATCGGCCACCAGATCGGTGAGCAGGCGCAGGTGGATGGCAGAGAGGGTCATAGACACCCGACATGGTAGGTGGAACCTTCAGAAACCACGGTCATGGATACCGTCTATTCGTCAACGCCTTGATTTGGAACAGTTTTTTTGTGGCATGGGGTTCGCATGGTCAGAGGTGCCGAATCGGCACACGAGACCCCTAGGAAGCCCCATGAAACGGACCTTGTCCCCCGGCGCCATCGCCACCGCCCTTTGCATTCTGGCCATGACGCTGCCCGCGCAGGCCCAGCCCGCAGCCCACGCCACGCATGCTGCAGCGGCGTCGGGCGGCACGGCAGCCGCCGCGCCCGCCGCCGTCAAGCGCTATGAACTGCACACCAACATCGTCGACGGCAAGATGGTCTTCGTCGACGACAAGGGGCAGGTGAACCCCACGCTCGCGGCTCATGCGGGCGATACGGTCGAGATCGTGCTGTCGAGCGGCGAAGGCGCCGAGCACGACCTGGTGATTCCCGAACTGAACGTGGCGTCGCCCAAGTTCAACGCCAGTACGGGCAAGACGACGCTGCGCTTCGAGGTGCCGCGCGCGGGCACCTTCACCTACTACTGCTCGATCCCCGGTCACCGTCAGATCGGCATGGAAGGAAAGTTCCAGGTGAGCGGGCCGACGGTCGCCGACACCGGTGCCGCCGCCGCGAAGGCCGATGCGAGTCAGGCCGCGCTCGCCCTCTACACACCGGCCCACGTGCCGCAGCGCGCGGCGGACCCGTCGGCGGTCAGCGTGGCGGCCGATCCGGCCGCCGTGCCCGCCGCCGTGGGTGCGCGGGCCCCCAGGACGCTGAAGTACCGCATGGAGACGGTCGAGCTGCCCGGCAAGCTCGACGACGGCACCAGCTTCACCTACTGGACCTTCGACCGCCAGGTGCCCGGCCCGATGCTGCGCGCGCGCGTGGGCGACACGGTCGAGCTGACCCTGGCCAACGCCCGCGACAGCAAGATGATCCACTCCATCGACCTGCACGCAGTCACCGGCGGTCATGGCGGCGGCGAGCACACGCAGGTCGCGCCGGGCCAGGAGAAAACCATCGCCTTCAAGGCGCTCAACCCGGGCCTGTACGTCTACCACTGCGCCACGCCGCTGGTGCCGCAGCACATCGCGGCAGGCATGTACGGAATGATCCTGGTCGAGCCCGAAGGCGGCCTGGCGAAGGTGGATCGCGAGTACTACGTGATGCAGGGTGAGATGTACACGGGCCGGCCGCACGGCGCCAAGGGCCATCAGGAGGCCGACCTCGAGAAGATGGCCAACGAGCTGCCCGACTACTACGTCTTCAACGGCGCCGTCGGCGCCTTGAGCAAGACCCACAAGCTGCAGGCCAAGGTGGGCGAGACCGTGCGCATCTATTTCGGCGTGGGCGGCCCCAACAAGATCTCGTCGTTCCATGTCATTGGCGAGATCTTCGACACCGTGTACAGCGAAGGCTCGTTCTCAGGTCTCAAGCACGACGTCCAGACCACGCTGGTGGCGCCCGGCGGCGCGACCATCGTCGAACTCAAGGTCCAGCACCCCGGCAGCTACCTGCTGGTGGACCATGCCCTCTCGCGCGCCGGCAAGGGCGCGGTGGGCCTTCTCGAAGTGACCGGGGAACCCGTCCCCGGTGTCTACCGGGCCGGTGCGCTGTGAGCACGGCCACACCGACAACCACACCTGTTCGAGCGCAGGACATCGACCAAGGAGACCCCATGGGCTCGTACAAGAAACTCTGGTTCACGCTGATCGGCGTGCTGATCGTCACCTTCTCGCTGCTGGGCTACTACGGCACGGAGGTCTATCGGCAGGCGCCGCCGATCCCGGCGCAGGTCGCCACACAGGACGGCAAGGTGCTGTTCGACCGCGAGGGCATCCTCGACGGCCAGACCGCGTGGCAGTCCGTGGGCGGCATGCAGCTCGGCTCCATCTGGGGCCACGGCGCCTACCAGGCGCCTGACTGGACCGCCGACTGGCTGCATCGCGAGCTGACCGCCTGGCTCGATCTGGCCGCGCAGCAGACGCACGGCAAGGCCTATGCGGCGCTCGACGGGCCGACCCAAGCCGGGCTGCGCGAGCAGCTCAAGGTCGAGTACCGCGGCAACCGCGTCGATCAGGCGGATGTGCTCAAACTCTCCGAACGGCGCGTCAAGGCCATCGCCCAGACCGCCACGTACTACGACCAGCTGTTCTCCGACGCACCCGCGCTCCAGAAAAGCCGGGAGCACTTCGCCATGAAGGAGAACACGCTGCCCAGCGCCGAGCGGCGCCAGCAGATGACGCAGTTCTTCTTCTGGACGGCCTGGGCCGCCGCTACCGAGCGGCCGGGACAGAAGGTCACCTACACGAACAACTGGCCGCACGAGCCGCTGATCGGCAACCAGCCGAGCAGCGAGAACATCGTCTGGTCCATCGCCAGCATCGTGGTGTTGCTGGCCGGTGTGGGCTTCCTCGTCTGGGCCTGGGCATTCCTGGGCAAGCACGACGAGCCGTTGCCGGCTCCAGCCGCACGCGATCCGCTGACCACCTTCGCACTCACGCCGTCGCAACGCGGCCTGGGCAAGTACCTGTTCCTGGTGGTGGCGCTTTTCATCTTCCAGGTGTTCATCGGCGGGCTCACTGCGCACTACACCGTCGAAGGCCAGCAGTTCTACGGCATCGACATCTCGCGCTGGCTCCCCTACTCGCTGACACGCACCTGGCACATCCAGGCCGCGCTGTTCTGGATCGCCACCGGCTTTCTCGCGGCCGGCCTGTTCCTCGCGCCGCTGATCAATGGCGGGAAGGATCCGAAGTTCCAGCGGATCGGTGTGGACGTGCTGTTCTGGGCGCTGGTCGCCGTCGTGGTGGGCTCCTTCACCGGCAATTACCTGGCCATCGCGCAGGTGATGCCGCCCGAATGGAACTTCTGGCTCGGCCACCAGGGCTATGAATACGTGGACCTGGGGCGCCTGTGGCAGATCGGCAAGTACGTCGGCATCCTGCTGTGGCTGGTGCTGATGCTGCGCGGTGTGCTGCCCGCGTTGTTCAAGCGCGATGGTGCCGACAAGAACCTGCTCGCGCTGCTCACCGCCTCGGTCGGCGCCATCGGCCTGTTCTACGGTGCCGGCCTGTTCTACGGCGAGCGCACCCACCTCTCGGTGATGGAGTACTGGCGCTGGTGGGTGGTGCACCTCTGGGTGGAAGGCTTCTTCGAGGTGTTCGCCACCACGGCGTTGGCCTTCATCTTCTCCACGCTCGGCCTGGTGTCGGTGCGCATGGCCACGGTCGCAAGCCTCGCGTCGGCGTCCTTGTTCATGCTCGGCGGCATTCCTGGAACCTTCCACCACATGTACTTCGCCGGCACCACCACGCCGGTCATGGCCGTCGGTGCGAGCTTCAGTGCGCTGGAGGTGGTCCCGCTCATCGTGCTGGGCCATGAGGCCTGGGAGAACTGGCGCCTGAAGGCCCGCGCGCCCTGGATGGAGAACCTGCGCTGGCCACTGATGTGCTTCGTCGCCGTCGCGTTCTGGAACATGCTGGGCGCTGGCGTCTTCGGCTTCATGATCAACCCGCCGATGTCGCTGTACTACATCCAGGGACTAAACACCACACCGGTGCACGCCCACGCCGCGCTGTTCGGGGTCTACGGCTTCCTGGCGCTGGGCTTCACGCTGCTGGTGCTGCGCTACCTGCGCCCGCACTACCAGTTCAGCGCACCGCTGATGAAGACCGCGTTCTGGGGCCTCAACGCTGGCCTCGTACTGATGATCTTCACCAGCCTGCTGCCCATCGGGATCATCCAGTTCCACGCCAGCGTGAGCCAGGGGCTGTGGTACGCGCGCAGCGAAGACTTCATGCAGCAGCCGCTGCTGCAGAACCTTCGCTGGGTGCGCACGTTCGGTGACGTGGTGTTCATCGGTGGCGCCATCGCGATGGCGCTGCAGGTGGTGCTGGGCCTGAGGGACAAGGCGTCCACACGGCAGCAACCTGGGCGACGCCTGGCCGAGGCGACGGTCTGAGGGTCCGGGTTCTGGCGCATCGGTGCCGTAACCCGGCACGGGGCGTGGCGTGGCGTGGCGTCGTCAGTCTTCCCTGACCAGCTTGAACTCGTGCAGCAGCGCGCCGATCTGGGTCTTGTCCAGCCTGCGCATCAGCAGATTGCGCAGGAAGGCCGGCACGGGAATGTCGATTCCCTTTCCGTCCCTCAGCGGCCCGATCGCGGCAAGCAGCGTGCGGATGTCGTAGGTCGAGTTGAACACCTCCGGCACGCCGCGCTCGACATCGAGCAAGGTGTAGACGGCCTCCATCGGGGTACGGACCGAATACTCGGTGGTGAAGATGCAGTCGCGCTGCCTGGACTCGGCGAACTGGCCGATGAAGGCGAAGTTGACGGCGCCCTCGGGGACCACGTCGGGCCGGTCGCCGGCCTGGCGCGGCATGAAGAAGGCGGTGATGTACGGCATCATCACCGGCACGGCCTTCGCGCCCGTGGCGGCCAGTTCCGGAATGTCCTCGACCGGAACGCCCATGTGATAGAGCCATTCCTGGGTGATCTCCTCGCCGGTGCAGTCCTGCATCGGCTTCTTCACATAATCGCCAGGCCGATCCACGAACAGCGCGTAGAACCAGGCGACGACCTGGTCCTTCGGCTGTTTCTTGAAATGCGGCTGCCGACTCACGGTCCAGCTCAACAGCCAGCTCGAATCCTTGACGGTGACGATACCGGCCGTCACCACCTTGCCGCTGAATGGATCGCGCCTGGCGATCTTCTCGATGTACGTCGGAATGCGAGGGTCCAACGTGGTGATCGTCGCCGATGCCCACTTGGTCTCGGGGATGTGCGCGCCGAACACGTCCGGACGGCCGAAGGCGGGGTCCTTGGCGGCGATGCGGCGCCACAGGTCCCAAGCCGGCGCCGGCCCCTCCTTCAACCGGGCCGGGGTATGGTGATCGCCGTTGTCCGAGTTCTCGGTCAGCGAGCCGATGGTGACGAAGACGAGATCGTCCGGCCCGAGGTCGACACCGCCAGCGACGCCCTTCTCGCTCCAGCGGATCCGCGTCGCCTGCTTGCGTCCGGCCTGGATGTCGAAATCGACATCGGTGACCTCGACGCCATAGCGGAACTTGACGCCACGGTCCTGCAGCCACTTCACCAGCGGCAGGACCATCGATTCATACTGGTTGTAGCGATTGAACTTGAGCGAGGAGAAGTCCGCCAGGCCGCCGATGTGGTGGATGAAGCGATGCAGATAGAGCTTCATCTCCAGCGCCGAATGCCACTCCTCGAAGGCGAACATGGTGCGCCAGTAGAGCCAGAAGTTGCTCTTGAGGAAGTCCTCGCCGAAGACCTCGTTGATGCGCTTGTTCTCCATCTCCTCCCGGGTCGCGAGGAAGACCGAGAGCAAGTCCTTCTGGGCCTTGTCGTTCAGCGTCAGCAGGGCCTTGTCGGGCACGTCTTGGCCCTGGTTCTGCGTCACACGCTGCAGCGAGACGTTCGGATCATCTCTGTCGAGCCGGTAGAACTCGTCCAGGACGCTCGCGTCTTCGATCTCCAGCGACGGGATCGAGCGGTAGAGATCCCAGAGACATTCGAAATGTGCCTCCATTTCGCGCCCACCGCGGATGACGAACCCCTTTTCAGGAACGTCGAGACCATCGAGTGCGCCGCCTGGAATGGCCAGCTCTTCGAGGATGGTGATGCGCTCGCCCGCCACGCCGCCATCCCGGATCAGGAAGGCCGCGCCAGCAAGCCCGGCGAGGCCCGATCCGACGAACCACGCCGTCTTCCTGTCGGCGCCCTCAGGTTTGCGGGGACGGACGAATGCTTCGTAATTTCCGCTGCTGTAGCGCATGGCTAGCTCCTTCTT
>LNAP01011488.1_pt1 | contig 11768 bp, 12 predicted proteins | sample 602601 | NCBI WGS metagenome assembly LNAP01 (sample SAMN02440304, study PRJNA202911) | soil metagenome | biome: Subtropical and temperate rainforests or woodlands; isolation source: soil samples (1 kg each in a 20% v/v slurry with milli Q water) were... ... | reverse complement strand
GACCGCGCAGATCGCCATCCAGGCCTCGCTCACCGGCCACCTGGTGCTGGCCACGCTGCACACCAACGACGCCGCCAGCGCCGTGACGCGTCTGACCGACATGGGTGTGGAGCCGTTTTTGCTGAGCTCTTCGCTGCTCGGTGTGCTGGCCCAGCGCCTGGTGCGCAAGCTGTGCCCGCATTGCAAAGTCCCGACTGCGCTGGCCCTGCCAGGTGCGGGCGCCGTGGCTGCGCAGGGAGAGGCTGTCATTGCGGGCTCCGACCCGCAATCCATGACTTCCGGACTTCCTGGATCCCGGATCAAGTCCGGAATGACACCGTCAGGGTGCCTGGCATGTCACTTTCAGTGCAGCGCGTCCCCATAACCTTGCACGCAGGTTTGCAGCACCGACTTGATGGCCACAAGGTCTGCCTGCTCGGCCCCCAGGCGCAAGGCCTGCAAATGCGGCTGCAGCGCATCCCAGCTCAAGCAGGCCTCGTGCGCCTTCATGATGCGGGCATGCGCGGTGGGCTCGGGCTGGTCGCCGATCAGCAGCTCTTCATAAAGCTTTTCGCCAGGGCGCAAGCCCGTGACGGTGATCTCGATGTCGCCATCGGGGTGATCGGCATCGCGCACGCGCAGGCCGGACAGCTCGACCATGCGCCGGGCCAGGTCGATGATCTTGACGGGCTCACCCATGTCGAGCACGAACACATCGCCACCCGCCGCCATGGCACCGGCTTGCAGCACCAATTGCGCGGCCTCGGGGATGGTCATGAAATAACGGGTGACCTCGGCATGCGTCACCGTGAGCGGGCCACCGTCGGCCAACTGGCGGCGAAACAGTGGCACCACGCTGCCGCTGGAGCCCAGCACATTGCCAAAGCGCACCATGGTGAAACAGGTGTGCATGCCCGGCTGCTGCGCCATGGCCTGCAGCACCAGCTCGGCCATGCGCTTGGTGGCGCCCATCACATTGGTGGGCCGCACGGCCTTGTCTGTGCTGATGAGCACAAAATTATCGACACCATGGGCCGCCGCCACGCGCGCGCACACCCAGGTGCCCCACACGTTGTTGCGCACACCTTCCAGCATGTTGTGCTCTACCAGCGGCACATGCTTATAGGCTGCGGCATGGTAAACCGTGTGAGGGCGCCAGGTGGCAACAATCTCGGTCATGCGGATTTCATCGCGGGCCGACGCCAGCAAGGGAACCAGTTCTACCGGAGGGCCATCGTGCTTGAGCAACACCGCCTGCAAATCTTGCAACACCTGGTAAAGCGAAAACTCGTTGAGCTCTACCAACAGCAGCCGCTGGGGTGCGCATTGCACTATCTGGCGACACAGCTCTTGGCCAATTGAGCCACCGGCACCCGTCACCATCACCACCTTGCCGTGCACATGCCTGTTCATCAGACTGGAGTCGGGCACCACAGAATCACGCCCCAGCAGGTCTTCGATGTCGAGTTCGTGCAAATCACCCAAAGATACGTTGCCACTTGCCAGCTCGGCCACGCCCGGCAAGGAGCGCACATGCACAGGAAAGGGCCGCAAAAAATCAACAATGGCAAGGCGTCGCTGGCGTGTCAGCGACGGAATGGCCAACAGCACATCGGTAATCTGCAGCTTTTCGAGCAACCCGGGCAAGTCTGCCGGTGCATACACCGGCACGGTGTCGAGCCGGCGCCCCTGCAGGTGCGGGTTGTCGTCAATAAAGCCCAGCATGCGTTGCTCGTGCGAATGGCCCAGGGCCGATGCCAACTGGCGCCCTGCAGAGCCCGCACCATAGATCATGACCCCGGTTGCCTTGCGCTTGCTGAGGATGCTGCGATAAAGGTCGCCCAGAAAAAACCGCACCAGCACCCGGCTTGCGCCCACGCCCACAAACAGCAGCAGCGGCTGGATCACCCCCACCGTGCGGGGAACGCCGTTGATGCCGATCACGGTAAAAATAGCGATGTACGCCAGGCTGTAAGCCAGCATGGCCCGTGTAAGCGCCAGCATGGCCTGCCAACCGGCAAACCTGAAAATGCTGGCATACAGCCCATATGACAGAAAAATGGGCGCCGACAGCACCACCGCCACCAGCAGCGTGTAGGCGTCGACATAATCCAGTTCGCCCTTGGGTTCCGGGTCGGCCTGCTCGAAGCGGGCGAACGCGGTCTCGACCTCGCCTGGCGTCCACGGCGCGAAATCGCCGCCGACCGCTGCTGCCGCCGCATTGGCCACCGCCCGGCGCTTGCGGCTGGGCACGGCCTGCTGCTCCAGCACGGCCTCGGCGGCCTTCGCAGGCTTGCGCGCCGCAATCTTGCGTGCCGGTTGCTCGATCGAATCCCTGTCCCGCCTGGCCATTTCCGATCTATAATGCGGACCCATGGAAGCTGCCAACATTCCTGACGATCACGCGCCCGAGCCGGTGCTGTATCAGGCCAATCTGACGCCGTACCGCTCGCTCAACCAGCGCGGCTTTCTCATCGTCATGGCGATCGTGGCGGCGATCAGTTTTGTGTGCGGCACCGCCTTCCTGCTGATGGGGGCGTGGCCGGTGTTCGGGCTGTTCGGGCTCGACGTGCTGGCGATCTATGTCGCGTTCCGGATGAATTTCCGCTCGGCCCGCGCCCGCGAGGAAATCACCGTGACGCCGAGCCTGATCACCGTCCGGCAGGTCGATGCCAAGGGCGCGGCGCGGGAATCGAAGATGAACCCGCTCTGGACTAGGTTGCAAAAAGAGTTGCACGAGGACTACGGCGTGCAACGCTTGACGTTGCATTCGGGTGGCAATCCGGTGGTGGTCGGCAGCTTCCTGCACACCGAGCAGCGCGAGGAATTGGCGGAGGGTCTCACAAACGCCCTCAGCGAGGCCAAGCGCGGAGTAACGCGCAGCGCCGTCTAAGACGCGTCGATATCGGGTGGCTTGGCCATCGACGACATGATGGGATGAGGCAACCTTAGGAGATGCCCGTGCTCGCGCCCAATATGGAAGCCGCCCACCCGCTCGATATCGCCGCCGCCGATTATGAGATCGTGCGCCGCGCGGTGGAGTATGTGAACCTTCGTTTCCGCGACCAGCCGGAGGTCGAGGAGATCGCCCGCGCCTCGGGTGTCAGCCCGCGTGCGCTGAACGATCTGTTCCGCCGCTGGTGCGGGCTCAGCCCCAAGGACTTCTTGCAGGCGGTGACACTGGATGCCGCCCGCCGGGTGCTGTCGCAGTCCAACAATGTGCTGGATGCCGCCTATGAGCTCGGCCTGTCCGGTCCCGGCCGGCTGCACGATCTGTTCGTGGTGCACGAATCCATGTCGCCGGGCGAATGGAAGGCCGGCGGGGCCGGCCTCGTCATCCGCTGGGGCTTCCATGCTTCGCAATTCGGCATGGCGCTCGCCATGGTGACGCCGCGCGGCCTGTGCGGCCTCGCCTTCGCCGACGATGGCGAGGAGGAAGCCGCGCTCACCGACATGCGCCGGCGCTGGCCCAATGCGCTGTATCTGGAAGACCCGGTGGCGACCGCGCCCTATGCGGCGCGAATCTTCAACTCCGGGTGCTGGTCCCCGGAAGATCCGCTGCGCATCGTCTTCATCGGCACCGATTTCGAGGTGCAGGTGTGGGAGACGCTGATGCGAATCCCGATGGGCCGCGCGACGACCTATTCCAGCATCGCCGGACAGGTCGCCCGCCCGAAGGCGGCGCGCGCGGTCGGCGCGGCCGTGGGGAAGAACCCCATCAGCTTCGTCGTCCCGTGCCACCGCGTTCTGGGCAAGAATGGCGACCTCACCGGCTACCATTGGGGCCTCACCCGCAAGCGGGCGATCCTCGGCTGGGAGGCCGGTCAGGTCATCGGAGGCTGATCAGGCGTCGGCCATCGCGACGTTGAACTCGGCGAGGCGCTGCTCGGCGGCGGTCACGACGTCGGGGGCGAACTCGTCTTTGTACTTCACGATCAGCGCTTCGCCAGAGAGCTCGACCATCTCGTATTCGGCAAGCTTGAGGAAGGCGATCGAGGGCGTCTTCTTCAGCGCCAATTCCGCCAGCGTCTTCATCAGCGAGGTGCGCGTGACCTTGGCAGGCGGGCGGTTCAGGCGCTTGGGCTTGCCGGTCTCGTCGGCCAGCGCCTCTTCAAGCGCGCGGCGCACGCCAGCATAATCGGATTCGAGCGGGTCTTCCATCTCGCGTCCATCAGTGCGGCAGAGCTGGCGGAAGGCATCGCGATAAACGTCTTCGCGCTTCATCTTCCGGGCATTTTCCATCCAGTTGCGCAGCTTCTGCCTGTCCCACTCGTCGGTGAGATCATCCGGCCATAATAGTCCTTCCGCGGCAGGCGCGGATGACTTCGATCATCCTGCGGCCGCAGTGCGCACTATACACGCCAAGAGTGGCTTTTTCTCAGGCACTGGGGGCGATCTTTTGCCGAGGGGCGCGGAAATTCAATAAATCCGCGCTTACAGCACCTTGTAGAAGAAGCTGGTGTCCGACATCGCGCCGTCCGGCATCAGCGCATGGCCGGGCACCTGCCCGAACCGTGTCCAGCCGAGCCGGACATAGAGCCGGTCGGCGGCCAAGCCGGTGGTGGTGTCGAGCATCAGCAAGGTGAGCCCCGCCTCCCGCGCGGTCTCTTCCGCCGCCAGCATGAGCGCGGCGCCGATGCCCTTGCCGCGCGCGGTGCGTTTCACCAGCATCTTGGCGATGTCGCCGCGGTGCGGCTGGTTCTCCGGCGCGGCCGGGATGACCTGCACCGTGCCGATCAACTCGTCGCCCTCATAGGCGGCGAGCAGGTGTCGCTCGCCGGCAGCCACGCCTTGCGCGACGGCCTGCCAGAAATCCTCGGCCTTCTCTCGGGTCAGCGGCGCCATGAAACTGACCGAGGCCCCGCCTGCGACACAGTCGATCAGCACGTCGGCCAGCGCACCGACCGCGTCATCGGCTTGCGCGGCGTCGAGGCGGACGATGCGCGTCATCGCTCTCAGCCCGCGAGGTCGATCTTGCTCTCGACGGTGGAGTCCGCGTTGAGCCGGTAGATCACCGGCGCGCCGGTGGCGAGTTCCCGGTGCGTGATCGCCTCGGGCGACAACTGCTCCAGCACCATGATCAGGAATTGCCGTGTGCCGAGACCAGCACCCGCTTGCCCTGCAGCACCTGCGGCAGGATGTGGGTGACGTAATAGGGCAGGGTGCGCGCCACCGTGTCCTTCAGGCTCTCGCCGCCGGGCGGAGGCACGTCATAGGAACGGCGCCAGAGGTGCACCTGCTCCTCGCCCCATTTGACGCGGGCATCATCCTTGTTGAGGCCGGAGAGGTCGCCATAGTCGCGCTCGTTCAGCGCGAGGTCGTGGATGACCGGCAGGCCGCTCTGGCCGAGCTCATTGAGCGCGAGGGTCAGCGTCTTCTGCGCGCGAGTGAGCATGGAGGTGTAGGCGACGTCGAACTGGTAGCCCTCAATCTTCAGCCGCTTGCCGGCCGCCTTGGCCTCCTCGACGCCGAGCGGCGTCAGGTCGGGGTCGCGCCAGCCGGTGAACAGGTTCTTGAGGTTCCACTCGCTCTGGCCGTGGCGGACGAGGACAAGAAGGCGTTCGGACATGCGGGTCGTCTCCAGGTCAGATGAGCATCGGAAATCGGCAGTCAGAAATCGGCAATCAGAAGTCGGTAAGCCCGAGCACGTCGGCCATGGAATAGAGGCCCGGCTTGCGCCCGCGCGCCCAGCGCATCGCCGCCAGCGCGCCTCGCGCGAAAACCTCGCGGTCCTCGGCCTTGTGACCGAGCTCGATGCGCTCGCCGGCCCCGGCAAAGATCACATTGTGCTCGCCGATCACCGTGCCGCCGCGCAACGTGGCGAAGCCGATCTCGCCGGCCTTGCGCGCGCCGGTCTGGCCGTAGCGCTCGAACACGCCATTCTCTGCAAGGCTCACGCCACGTCCCTGCGCCGCCGCCTCGCCCAGCAGCATCGCGGTGCCGGACGGCGCGTCGACCTTGCGGTTGTGGTGCATCTCGACAATCTCGATGTCGAAGCTGTCATCCAGCGTGCGCGACACCCGCTTCACCAGCGCCGCCAGCAGGTTCACTCCCAGGCTCATATTGCCGGATTTGACGATGGCGGCGTGGCGCGAGGCGGCGAAGATCCGCGCATCGTCCTCGTCGGAAAAGCCCGTGGTGCCGATCACATGGACAATGCGCGCCTGCGCGGCCAAAGCGGCGTAGATCACGCTCGCCTCCGGCCGGGTGAAGTCGATCACGCCGTCGGCGGCCGCGAACAAGGTGAGCGGGTCGTCACTGACGGTGACGCCGAGCGGCGGCAGGCCGATCAGCTCGCCGACATCGCGGCCGATATTCTCCGATCCCGCGTGCTCCACGGCGCCAACCAGCGCAAGGTCCGGCGCCTCATGTACGGCGCGCAGCAGGGCGCGTCCCATCCGTCCGCCCGCGCCGACGATGACCAGCCGCATCTGCGTCATGTTGAAGCCAACTCCCCAAGCCTTTAGTGCTCTGGCCTCCGGCCGGTATAGCGGCCTCCTTGTGCCACGAAAAGTGCTTGATTGCCCTACATTCTGCCCTGGATCGGGCGAATGGCTTGACGTGCGCGAGCGGTCTCTGTACAGATCGCGCAACTTTACGAAGGAGCGGCGCCGCAATGCGCAACAATATTAGCCTTATCGTAGGACGGCGCGTCGCCGCGGAGCTTGCTTGACAGCAACTCCGCCCAACGGTGACGCGCGAAAAAATGGCCCCCGACGGGGCCTTTTGATTTTCTAAGCCCCATTCGAGATGACGAGCGTACAAGAGGAAAAGGCCATGATGCGCGAGATGACCGGCGCCGAAATGGTGATGCAGGCCCTGATCGATCAGGGCGTCGAGCACATGTTCGGCTATCCCGGCGGCGCGGTGCTGCCGATCTATGACGCCATGTTCCACCAGAACCAGGTGAAGCACATCCTCGTGCGCCACGAGCAGGGTGCGGTGCACATGGCCGAAGGCTATGCGCGCTCCTCCGGCAAGGTCGGCGTGGTGCTCGTCACCTCCGGCCCCGGCGCCACCAACGCCGTCACCGGCCTCACCGACGCGCTGCTGGATTCCATTCCGCTGGTCTGCATCACCGGGCAGGTTCCGACGCACCTGATCGGCACGGACGCATTCCAGGAATGCGACACGGTCGGCATCACGCGCCCCTGCACCAAGCACAACTATCTCGTGCGCGACATCAACGATCTCGCCCGTGTGCTGCATGAAGCCTTCTATGTCGCGCATAACGGCCGTCCGGGCCCTGTTGTCGTCGACATCCCGAAGGACATCCAGTTCGCGCGCGGCATGTATGTCGGCCCCGAGAATATCCAGCACAAGACCTACCAGCCGCGCCTGAAGGGCGACCCGGAGAAGATCCGCGCGGCGGTGGAAATGATCGCGCGCGCCAAGCGCCCGGTGCTCTACACCGGCGGCGGCGTGATCAATTCCGGCCCCGAGGCCTCGCGCCTGCTGCGCGAATTCGCCCGTATGTCCGGCTTCCCCGTCACCTCGACGCTGATGGGCCTCGGTGCCTATCCGGCGTCCGACCGGCAGTGGCTCGGCATGCTCGGCATGCACGGCACCTATGAAGCCAATATGGCGATGCATGATTGCGACGTCATGGTGTGCATCGGCGCGCGCTTCGACGACCGCATCACCGGCCGGGTCGACGCGTTCTCGCCGGACTCCAAGAAGATCCACATCGACATCGACCCGTCCTCGATCAACAAGAACGTCAAGGTCGACCTGCCGATCATCGGCGACGTCAAGCATGTGCTCGAGGACATGCTCACCGTGTGGCGCGGCATGAAGATCGAGCCGGATCGCCGGGCGATCGCCTCCTGGTGGGGCCAGATCGACCGCTGGCGCTCGCGCAAGTCGCTGGCATTCAACAATTCCGACAGCATCATCAAGCCGCAGCACGCCGTGCAGCGCCTGTACGAGGCGGTGAAGGACAAGGATGTCTACATCACCACCGAAGTCGGCCAGCACCAGATGTGGGCGGCGCAGCACTTCCACTTCGAGGAACCCAACCGCTGGATGACCTCCGGCGGCCTCGGCACCATGGGCTATGGCCTGCCCGCCGCCATCGGCGCGCAGGTCGCGCACCCCGAAAGCCTCGTCATCGACATCGCCGGCGAAGCCTCGATCCAGATGTGCCTGCAGGAGCTCTCGACCGCCTTGCAGTTCAATCTGCCGGTCAAGGTGTTCGTGCTGAACAACGAATATATGGGCATGGTGCGCCAGTGGCAGGATCTGCTGCATGGCGGGCGCTACTCGCATTCCTATTCGGAATCGCTGCCCGATTTCGTCAAGCTGGCGGAAGCCTATGGCGCGGTCGGCATTCGCTGCACCCGACCTAGCGATCTCGACGGCGCCATCCAGGAGATGCTGAACGTCAACCGCCCGGTGTTCTTCGACTGCCTCGTCGACAAGATGGAAAACGTCCTGCCGATGATCCCGTCGGGCAAGGGCCATCACGAGATGATCATGCCCGATCATCCCGAAGGCCTCGACGACGCCATCAGCGAGGAAGGCAAGATGCTGGTGTGACGCCTCCTTTAACCTCTCCCCGCTGAACTCGGCTATTGCCGAGCTCAGTACTCAAAAGGGCTAAAGTCGGATAAATCCGACTTAGCGGGAGAGGTCGACCGCGAAGCGGGCGGGTGAGGGTTCTTCGTCCGGAAGACCCTCACCCCACCCCTCTCCCCGCCGGGGAGAGGGAGAAGCACACCTCACTCTTCGAGTACCCGACATGCCCCCCAGTGACGAACCCGCCGAACGCCACACCCTCTCCATGCTGGTCGACAACGAGCCGGGCGTCCTCGCCCGTATCGTCGGCCTGTTTTCCGGGCGCGGCTACAACATCGACAGCCTCACCGTCTCCGAGGTCAGCCACAAATCCCATCTCTCGCGCATCACCATCGTCACCACGGGCGCGCCGGGGATCATCGAGCAGATCAAGAGCCAGCTCGACCGGCTGGTGCCGGTGCACCGTGTGGTCGATCTCACTGTCACCGGCCGTGCGGTCGAGCGCGAACTGGCTCTGATCAAGGTGCGCGGCAAGGGCGAGATCCGGCAGGAAGCCCTGCTGATCGCCGACAGTTTTCGCGCCCGCGCGGTGGATACGACGCTGGAGAGCTTCGTGTTCGAGATCACTGGCAAGCCGGAGAAGATCGACCAGTTCGTCTCGCTGCTGGAGCCGCTCGGCCTCATCGAGGTCTCGCGCACCGGCGTCGCCGCCATCGGCCGCGGCCCGGACGCGATGTGAGGTGACGGTTTTGCGCGACGCCTTCCCCGGCACGCCGTCGCGCGCTGGTGCCCTTGGCCGGCAAGCCGCGCGATGACCCTTCGCGCGGATGCCCCGCCAGCGGCGGTGCCCGGCAAGCCGCTCTGGCTGCTGGCGGCGCCGTTCATCTTTCTGCTGCTGTGGTCGGGCGGCTTCGCGGTGGCGAAGGTCGGCATCCTCTATACCGGGCCGTTCACCCTGCTCGCCTGGCGCTATGGCTTCGTGCTCGTGGTGCTGCTACCGCTGCTCGCCTGGTATCGCCCGCCTTTGCCGCGCCGGCCTCGGGTCTATCTCAATCTCGCCGTGGTCGGCTTCTTCATCCAGGTGCTCTATTTCAACCTGAGCTATTTCGCCTTCCGGGCTGGCATCTCAGCCGGCGCGCTGGCGATCATCGTCTCAATGCAGCCGATCGTGGTCGGGCTGGTCGCCCCGACCTTCACCGGCGAACGGGTCGGGGTGCTGCGCTGGGTCGGCCTGCTGCTCGGGCTCGCCGGGGCGGCGCTGGTGATCGCCTCGCGCTCGGCGATGGAAGTGACCTCAATGGGCGTGGTGCTGCTCGCGGTCGGGGCGTTGCTGGCGATGTGCGCCGGCGCACTCTACGAGAAGCGTTTCGGCACGCCGCAGCATCCCTTGGTCTCCAACACAGTGCAGTGCGCCGTCGGCTTCGTGTGCGCGCTGCCGCTCGCGCTGCTGCTGGAGGACGGCCATGTCGACTGGTCGTTGTCCTTCGTCGCGGTGCTGTTCTATCTCGTGGTCGGCAACTCGCTGATTGCCATCTCGCTCTATCTCGCCATGATCCGGGCCGGCGAGGTCTCGAAAGTCTCAGCGCTGTTCTTCCTGGTGCCGCCATGCTCGGCGCTGATCGCCTGGGGGCTGATCGGCGAAGCGATGCCGGCGGTCGCCTGGGCTGGCATGGCGCTCGCCGCCTCCGGCGTCGCGCTGGCATCGATCCAGCGTCTTCCATGGCGTGGCGGGTTGCTTCGCATGGGTCGCCGGTAAATTCGCGGCTTGCGGAGTTTTTAGTGCTCATGTACGAGAGAACCGTAACGTACGGTACGGATTTTTGAGGCAAATGGCGACGCATTCCGACCCAAGCTTTGAGGCGCTGACAGAACGGCAACAAGCCGTGCTCGATGCCGTGCTCGCGCTCATGGTGGAACAGGGCGGCGACCTGACCATGACCTCCGTCGCGCGCCGTGCCTCCTGTTCCAAGGAGAGCCTGTACAAATGGTTCGGCGACCGTGACGGTCTCCTGACCGCCACCGTGCGCTGGCAAGCCTCCAAGGTGCGGGCGGGCAATTATGACCGTACGCGCCTCGATGCCCTCGCCTTGCGCGACAGCCTGGCCCGTTTCGCCGCCAATTGGCTCGGCGTCATCTCCAGCCCCACCTCGATCGCGCTGAACCGCTTCGCCATCGCGCAGGCCGATGCGCGGGGCGGCAATCTCGGCGCGATCATGCTGGCGAATGGCCGCTTCGCCATCGGCGAACGGCTCAAGCCGGTGTTGGAAGCCGGCCGCGAGGCCGGCCTGATCGATTTCGACGATACCGAGACCGCGTTCCGCAGCTTCCTCGGCCTTGTCGGCCGCGATGTGCAGATACGCCTGCTGCTCGGCGACACGCTGAAGCTCTCAGGCGCCGAGATCGAGCGCGACGCGGCGCGCGCCACCGACCAGTTTCTCACCCTCTACGGCACCGAAAAAACAAGCTCGGGCCGGGCCAAAACCAACGCATGACACAAGGAGACACCCATGCGCGTATATTATGATCGCGATGCCGACGTGAACCTGATCAAGGGCAAGAAGGTTGCCATCATCGGCTATGGCAGCCAGGGCCGCGCCCATGCGCTGAACCTCAAGGATTCCGGCGTCAAGGAAATCGCCATCGGCCTGAAGCCGGGTTCGGCGACCGCCAAGAAGGTCGAGGCCGACGGCCTCAAGGTGATGACCGTCGCCGAGGTCGCCAAATGGGCCGACCTGATGATGATGGCCGCCCCGGACGAGCTGCAGGCCGACATCTACCGCGACGAGATCGCCCCGAACATCCGCGACGGCGCGGCAATCGCCTTCGCCCACGGCCTCAACGTGCATTTCGGCCTGATCGAGCCCAAGGCGACCGTCGACGTGGTGATGATCGCCCCCAAGGGCCCCGGCCACACCGTGCGCGGCGAATACCAGAAGGGCGGCGGCGTGCCGTGCCTCGTCGCGGTGCATCAGGACGCTTCAGGCAACGCGCTTGATCTCGCCCTCTCTTACGCCTGCGGCGTCGGCGGCGGGCGTTCCGGCATCATCGAGACCACCTTCAAGGAAGAGTGCGAGACCGATCTGTTCGGCGAGCAGGTCGTGCTCTGCGGCGGCCTCGTCGAGCTGATCCGCGCCGGCTTCGAGACGCTGGTGGAAGCCGGCTATGCCCCGGAAATGGCCTATTTCGAGTGCCTGCACGAAGTGAAGCTGATCGTCGACCTCATCTATGAGGGCGGCATCGCCAACATGAACTACTCGATCTCCAACACCGCC
>LNAP01005114.1_pt1 | contig 11768 bp, 9 predicted proteins | sample 602601 | NCBI WGS metagenome assembly LNAP01 (sample SAMN02440304, study PRJNA202911) | soil metagenome | biome: Subtropical and temperate rainforests or woodlands; isolation source: soil samples (1 kg each in a 20% v/v slurry with milli Q water) were... ... | reverse complement strand
GCCTCGGCGCGGGGCATGCCCCAAAGCGCTTCCGCCGCCCTGTTGAAAAAAACAATGCGGCCATTGTGATCCACGACGGCGATGCCGTCCGGCGCCTGTTCCAGCACCTGTATCGAAATGCTGCTGATATCCAATGAATGGCCAGTGCCTTCCAGCTCTATCGTCATGCCTACATCTCCGCTTTGCGGTTCTCGATTGCCGGGCCGCGAAGGCCTTCTGCAGATATTCGAAAAGTGTCCAAATAGCGTCTATGACTTGGCGCCGAAATGTCAGGTTTTATCGCACATCGATGCTAATCTGACGCATCTTGAGCCCTGGCCGGACGCCCGGCTGGCCTACACCCCATCTAGACACGAATTCCATGGTCAATTCATGAACCCGGCAAGGACCAAGAAACAACCCAAAGAAAAAGCTTTGGTAAGGAAAATTAACGGCAAGCTCAGGGAGAACTTTAACGATCGATGGAAATTTGTCCAGTAAAACCTTGATTCCAAATCGGGATAGGAAGCCGGTTTCATGTTGCGGTATTTGGGGTGTACCCTAAATAGACGTCAGGATAATCCAATATAGTCGTCAGAATAGGGCTATAAACGCAATTTATTGACAGCCTCAAGACTAAGTCTCAGATCCCAGTCTGACAAAGGAGAAAGCATTGATGCGCGGACAGCGCGTCGGTTATGTTCGGGTCAGCACCTTCGACCAGAATCCGGACCGGCAACTCGAAGATGTACCCCTGGATCATGTATTCACCGATAAAGCCTCGGGCAAAGATACGCAGCGGCCCGAACTCAAGGCAATGCTGGCTTTCGTGCGCCAGGGCGACACCCTGGTGGTGCACAGCATGGACAGGCTGGCCCGCAATCTCGACGACCTGAGGCGAACCGTCCATGGCTTGACCAGCCGGGGCGTACGGGTCGAATTCATCAAGGAACACCTGGTTTTTACCGGGCAGGACTCGCCCATGGCGAACCTGATGCTTTCCGTCATGGGGGCCTTCGCCGAATTCGAGCGCGCGCTGATCCGCGAGCGCCAACGCGAAGGCATAGCACTGGCCAAACAGCGCGGCGTCTACCGCGGGCGGAAAAAATCCCTGTCGGATGAGCAGGTAAAGCAGATGCGCAGCCGTGTCGACGCGGGCGAAACCAAGGCCGCGCTGGCGCGCGAGTTCTGCATCAGCCGCGAAACTTTGTACCAGTATTTGAAGCGGGGATGAGCCTAAAGATGAGCCGGAAAATCATTGAACGGCAAGACATCAGCCCCCCTTCCCCATCTTGCTTAGGAGTTCTTATGGACATGAGCCGGCGCCCATGTCCACAAACTCGCCTATGGTCATGAACCGCGCTCCATCCGCCCCCCCGATAACGGTTGCCCGAAAGTCCAATACTCCGTTGAGCAACTACAAAATGTCGGACCGCTCCGAACATGATGACTTCGGCATCCGGGACGAACGCTCCGCATTGCCCAATCTTGCTGCACACCGACATGAATACTTCCAGATCCATGTGCAGCTGGAAGGCACCACCCGGCATGACATAGGCAATGTGCGCAGGATCGTGGAACCGGGCACCGTGTGCTTCATCCTTCCCTTCAAAGCCCACTTCATTCCCACTGTCGCCAACAGCCGCTATTACATCTTAAATGCGGGACTCAGTTATCTGCTGCCTTCGCTGGACGTCGACATATCGAATCTCGAAGACACACCCATTGAACGCGCACCCGAACTGGCGCCGTTTTGCTTTCAGGAGCTTCTCGACTTCAAGCTTGACGGGCCCGCGTTCGCTCAGATTGAAGCGTTGTGCCGTGACATCGCTGCAGAAGATGCGCGCCGGGGCAATGGCTCGGCCATCCTGATACGCGCATATCTGCTGCAGCTAATAGGAATCGTCTGGCGTCAGCATGGAGAAGCCCTAGCAGCGCTTGCAGCGATGCCGGTCTCGGGCCTGGGACGCAAGCAGGCGCTGACGCGGTTACTCGCATTCCTGAAAGATCGGCTGCATGAGCCGATCTCATTGACGCAGGCCGCGTCCGCCATTCACTTATCGCCTGCGTACCTCACACGTTTGCTCAAGCGCGAAACCGGACAGACATTCGTCCAGTATCTCACCGCTCGTCGCATATCCCTAGCGCGAGAACTGCTCCTGCATACCAACCTTTCGATCAAGGAAATTGCTGCGCGCTGCGGGTTCGTGGATGAAGCCTATTTTGGCAGGCGATTCCGTTTACACGAGAAGACCAGTCCTACCGCTTTTCGCCGCGCGCTGCAGAAAGTCAATTTCAAGTGACCCGCAACCGGCGCATGCGCAAATTTGTCCGGCTTTAGGGCAAGTTACCCTCTAACTGCCACATCGTCCTTTCATACATCATGACGTATACCCTGCACCGCTTCCCAGTGCGGGCACAACTGAAAGGATATTTATGAATCAGCCTGCCGTTGCGAAAGGCGATATCGCCGCGTTGCCACTCCCTATCGTGTCGCCAGCAACCGTACAGGTGGCCGGACGTGAACAACCATTCTCCGTGCGCCGTGTGTATTGCGTCGGCCGCAACTACATCGAGCATATCCGCGAGATGAAGGAAGGCGATGAGCGCGACCCTCCCTTCTTCTTTCAGAAGCCCACGGATTCCGTCGTGGTCGACGGACAGGTGCCTTACCCTTCACTAACCGAGGACTTCCAGTTCGAACTGGAGCTCGTCGTGGCAATCGGACGCACTCCCGACACCGACCTTCAAAATCCCCTTGCTTCGGTATTGGGCTACGCCGTGGGCCTGGACATGACGCGGCGCGACCGTCAGCGCGAGGCGTTTCGCGAAGGACGGCCATGGGAGGTGGGCAAATCATTCGATTCGTCAGCACCTTGCGGGACGATCATGCCAGTAGAAATTGGGGGGCATGTACTCGAAGGCCCTCTAATTCTGGAAGTAAACGACAAACCGGCCCAGCAATCTGAACTCGAAAAAATGATCTGGAATGTCCCCGAAATCGTTGTGCAACTGTCGCGCCAATATCGCTTGATGCCCGGGGATCTGATCTACACAGGAACACCTGCCGGTGTTGGCGCCGTACAGGTAGGAGATAGACTGCGGGGGCGCATTGCGGACCTTCCGGAACTGAACGTGACGATTATCGAAGCACGTTAATCCATACACCATCACCCAAAGGAGAGACAAAATGAAAAAACGGACATTTCTTAATGCTCTTGTATCTGCTTTACTGTTCGGCGGGCCCATCGGCAGCGCGCAGGCAGCCACCGACTATCCTTCGCGCCCGGTCACGATCATCGTGCCCTTTGCAGCAGGCGGAGCGAGCGATCTATTGGCTCGGCAGCTGGGCAAACAGCTCTCGATGAAATTAGGCCAGCCCTTTGTCATCGAGAACCGCGCCGGCGCCGGCGGTACTATCGGGGCGCGTTTGGCGGGCAGGGCCGCCCCTGACGGCTATACGCTCGTGATGGGGACCAACGCATCGCATGCCATTGCCGCCACCACCCATCGCAACCTCAGCTACGATCCGTTAAAGGATTTCGACGCGATATCTCTCGTGGCCAATGTGCCACAGGTCATGGTCGTTCACCCCTCAGTACCAGTGTCTAACATCCCCGAACTGATCGAATATGCCAAGAGCAATCAAGAGCAACTGAATTTCAGTTCTGCGGGCATCGGCACACCCGGACACCTTGGCATGGAACTGTTCAAGATGCTTACCGGGGTCGAGATGGAACACGTGCCATTTCAAGGCGGGAATCCTGCGCTGATCGCACTCACGGGCGGTCAAGTCCAAGTGCTGGCTGACAACGTCAGTTCTGCCTTGCCACAGGTGAAAGCCGGCAAAGCGAAACCGATCGGCGTCACATCTGCGCACCGTTCGAAGGCGCTACCGGATATACCGACCATCGCGGAGCAAGGGATAGCCGGCTTCGAATCAGGATCGTGGTTTGCGCTGTTTGCCCCGGCCGGCACACCTCCCGAAATTATCAGCAAACTCAATACCGAAGTGGAATTGGCCCTTAAGGACCCTGTTTCACACGAGACATTGTCGGCACAAGAAGCGGAACCCGCGCCCGGCACCCCCGATGCACTACGCCAACTCATTCGAGACGATCTGAAAAAGTGGGGCGAGGTCGTCCAACGCATTGGTCTGCAAGTGGACTGAGGAAACCATAAGGTGAAAGTCCTGGCGGGCGGGCGGCGGGAGCTTCCTGACCCTGCCGCGCCATAACGCATACCACATTCACGACGTCGGCATTGGCCTGCTTTTCGCGTGATAGTACCCACAAACACTTGCGATCCTGAGCGCCGCCGAGCGAATACTGGTAGTCCACTACAATAAGGACCCTTGCAGACCGACAATATATTGATCGTTAATGGAAAGACCAGATACAAGCACCCACACACCCATGGTGGATCAAGAGCAGTCGCAGCACGGAACAAAAATGCAGAATATCACTTTAAAATCAACAAGCTATAGTTAAATACGCCTCACCCCTCTCTGACTTGTTATGGGCATGGATTGGCATATTCTGGCGACTAAATTGTCCCAAATTTGTCCCAAGAGTTTGACCGTCAACTTATGGCATATCCTGGCGTGTGCAGGCATAGTTCGCTGCACCTTACTGACGCCCTCTAGCACACTCCCACGCTAACACGCCCCCTTATTCTTGGTAGCTCAGGGGAATCTTTTCACTTCCACGATGTCAGATACTAAGGTATAGTTTCTCACTAAAGAGACGCACTATGAATACACTACCCCAAGCTATTCTGAAGCAAGCGGAGTCCCTCCCTGAAGGAGGCGTCCTGTCGCCCAAGGAATTCCTGCACCTTGGTAGTCGCTCAGCTATTGATCAAGCATTCTCCCGGTTGAGCAAGGAAGGAAAACTGCTGCGTGTCGCCCGTGGTGCTTACGTCGCTCCGGTGTCTAGCCGGTTTGGCTCGCGCGCACCCTCTCCCGAGAAAGTGATTCAGGCCCTGGCTGAACAAAATGGCGAGGTTGTCGTGCCGCATGGTGCCAGCTCAGCCAATGTCCTGGGGTTGACTCAACAAGTACCCGTCCGTGAGGTCTACCTCACATCTGGAAAAACGCGCGAACTAACGCTTGGTCATTCCACCGTGCTCGTCAAGCATGCTCCACGCTGGATGATGGCTTTGGGCTCAGGGCCAGCAGGCGCAGCAGTGCGTGCTCTGGCCTGGATGGGCCCAACTCACGCAGGAAAATCCCTGGAATCACTGCGTCGCACCCTACCCAGCGCCGAGTGGCAAACCCTGACATCCGCACGAGCCAGTCTGCCAAGCTGGATGGCTCAGGCCATTGGCAAGGAGGCCATGCGTGGCTGAATCCTTTTTCGACCTCAGCAAAGCAGATCAACGAGAAGCCTTGGAATATGCCCGCGCTCAATCAGGCCGCCCTGCCCATCTTCTGGAAAAAGACATCTGGGTGGTCTGGGCTCTGCACGCTCTCTTCGACTCGCGATTAACGCATGACCTCACCTTCAAGGGTGGCACATCACTCTCCAAGGTCTACAAAATCATTGATCGTTTTTCGGAAGATATCGACCTCACATACGATATTCGCAAGCTGATTCCAGACTTGCTTGGCGATGACGGAGGGTTACCAACCAGCCGTAGCCAGGCCAACAAATGGACCAAGGCTGTCCGAAGCCGGCTACCTGATTGGATCATCAGCGAAGTGCTGCCTGTTCTTCAGCAGGCACTGAAGCGAGACCATCTCGACGCACAGATCGAGCTTGGTGGCCAAGATAATGACAAGTTACTGCTGCGATATCCTGCGTTGATGCAAGGCACAGGTTATGTTGCGCCAGTCGTCACACTGGAATTTGGTGGCCGAGCCACTGGGGAACCCCATCAAATACATGACGTCGCCTGCGATATCGCCGAGCACATCCCAGACATAGTGTTCCCAATTGCCTCACCGCGAGTAATGAACGTCAGTCGAACATTCTGGGAAAAGGCCACAGCAGCACACGTTTTCTGCGCACAGGGACGAATTCGTGGCGAACGCTACGCGCGGCACTGGCACGATCTGGCCGCAATTGCCCGAAGTCCTTATTTTTCCTCGGTCATTGCCGACCGCGACGTGGCCATAGCAGTGGCCCGTCATAAATCATATTTCTTTAGCGAGAAGGACGCTGGAGGCCACGTCATCGACTATGCAGCCGCAGCGGCAGGCAATTTAAAAATAGTCCCAACAGGCAAAGCCAAGGTTGCTCTAGAGCAAGACTACGGCGCCATGCTGGCCGATGAAATAATGATTGGTAATTCAGTACCGTTCGATGAGCTTCTAAAAGCATGCGCTACAGTCGAGTCGATGGCAAATCATTACGTTGCTGATGAAACCGACCATAACCAACAATCAGACAGCCAAAGCAAAGGATAATATGCATGGCCAACATCCGCTCCATTGACATCATGCTCCTCGATGACATATTCGATATGGGCGGCGGCTATGTCCTTAATTTTTCGGACCGCACTTTTGCACAATTTTTTGCCGAAGAGCTCAACATCGACATTGACGACCCAGTGTACGCACGCAATGGAAGCTCAAAAGCCAAGCGTCTACGCTGTTTTCTTCAGACAGTGGATAAGGCGACCGTCATCCGCGCATTAAACTCCCTATGGGAATATCGTGAAGCGCTACGGCAACGTTCTGGTCAAGCCGACACCGTTGAAAACTCTCACGGTCGCCTCTTAGCTTTAATCAACAAGCTTGAAGGTACACGTGGGAACACCTCAACTCCGCGACAACAGCCTGTTGCTGCATTCGACAGGTCTGCACTCAATTTACTCAAAAATGAGCTTATTGCACTCACCTCCCTAGACCCACATGCCCGGGGATATGCCTTCGAGAAATTTCTGCAGACTCTATTCAAAGCCTACTCACTAACACCACACGAGCCATTCCGTTTAAAAGGCGAGCAAGTCGATGGTAGTTTTCAGTTCGGCAACGAAACCTATCTTGTCGAGGCAAAATGGCATGGCAAACCCATAGGCGTGGCCGAACTTCATACCTTTCACGGAAAAATAGAACAAAAGGCAGCCTGGACTCGTGGTCTATTTGTCAGCAATAGCGGTTTCAGCGAAGAAGGTCTTGTGGCCTTTGGACGCGGAAAGCGGGTAATTTGCATGGACGGGTATGACCTTTATGAAGCGTTAGATAGAGAAATTCCACTCAATCATATTCTCGAACGCAAGGTGCGTCACGCGGCTGAAACCGGCTCACCATTCGGTCGTGTCCGCGACCTCTTTCCATATTGAACTGGTAAGGAGAAAAACTTGGTTCAGTTCAATGATTGGTGCGATTTCGCTGACACCCCCATCGGAAATCATAATGTCAAGGTAATCACCAGCAGGCCAGCTGATATCTTCACTGGAATCAACGTGACTGCGGCCGTCGTGCCTGGTCACTACGCAGCAGAAGAGCGTGTGGCCCGGGCACTGGCACGTCTAGGGAAGACAGAAGCAGCCAGAATGGTGACGGACCTGTTGCCACAGACACCACAAATCAGATCCGGCGACCTGGGCGAAATCTACGCGACAGAATGGATTAACGCCCATAGCGGTTATCATGCCCCGATAAAGCGGCTTCGCTGGAAAGACCACCGTAATATGGCAATGCGCGGTGAGGATGTTATCGGTATGATCCTCGATTCCGACACCCAACGTCTCCGCTTTCTGAAAACCGAATCCAAGAGTCGGATCAGTTTGCGTGCGCAAACCTTAACCGAAGCTCGGACCGGTCTCGATAAAGATGGCGGCCTACCCTCCCCTCATGCCCTTTCCTTCATTTCTGCAAGGCTGCTCGAACTCGGTGAGCTTCCGTTAGCCGAAGCGATCGACGATGCGCTCCTTCGACATGGGATTCCGATCGATAGCGTACGCCACCTATTGTTCACCCTCTCAGGTAATTCACCTCAGGCACTGCTATTGCAATCAATGCAAGCATATCCCGGTCCGATTACGCAATGGGGTGTCGGTCTCCACGTTGATGGGCATGCCGCCTTTATCGGCGCCGTCTACGAGCAAGTGATCGTCAATGCCAACCAACCTTGAGGCAATCAGCCAAGCCATCACCGAAGCCGCTACCACCGGGTTCCGTGGTCGACTGATCGCACGCGGTCAAGCCCGGGCAATGATCTGGCGAGATGGTGTGCTACCAGCTGACGCGCCAGCCTTTTCATCCCAACTCAGTTTCGATCTTCACAGCTACGGCTATGTACTTCTTGATCTTGGCTTACGACTCTTGGAAATGGATGCGGAACGGATTCAGGCACGTTTAGCTTTCGAACAAGCAGCAACCGCTCTTGAGGCAGTTATCGCGAAAGGCACCAACCAAGAAGCGGATCGGGACTTTCACTTTGTCATGGCGGCCGCTGGCTACCATCTCGCACACCTATCAGCCCGCGCCTATTCGTTGCTCGCGATCGTTGCTGGCGACGAGAACTTCTCACCAACTGAACAGGCTCTTGCTCTCCTTATGCGGCGGGATATCACTGCCCTCCGGGATCAAATCCACACATTTCGCCTTAACGGCCTGGGCTCCGATGCGCGAATCGTAGGCCTTTTCCGAGAACACCTTGGGCAAGAGAACAATGCCGGTGACGGACAGAATGATGGACATGACTTCTTATTCGAAGGTCTCGACCTTGCCCTGACGGACACTTTCTTCGGCGCCATAGCTCAATTCTTACTCGCGCTAGAGCGGGGTGAGCGACTGCTGGTCGATCGGGCAGTCGGCCAACTTCGGGTAAGCCTGAGCATTTGTGCAGAATTTAATCTTTTACCGCAATGGTGGTCGCATCGAATAGCAATTCAACTTCTCTCCGACCTCTGGGCGAACACCTTCCACGAAAAAGTACCACTACACCCAGTCGGCGGCGAAGCGCCCGACTGGATGGGCCTCCGGGAAATTTTCATCGCGTCTCTCGGACGTCGTCCGAAAGCCGAGATTGATCTATGGCCCTCCCAGATCACGGCTGCGACACGCGCCGCAGATCAAAAGGACGATCTTGTTGTGTCGCTTCCAACCAGTGCGGGAAAGACACGAGTCGCCGAACTTTGCATCCTCCGCTGTCTGGCCGAAGACCGGCGAGTCATGTTTATCACCCCCCTCCGCGCCCTATCTGCACAAACTGAAGTCACCCTCCAGCGCACCTTTGGGCCGCTTGGGAAAACCATATCGGCACTCTATGGCAGCATTGGAGTCTCTAGTTTCGACGAAGACGCGATACGCGGACGAAATATCGTCGTTGCGACGCCCGAAAAGCTCGACTTCGCCTTACGAAACGATCCATCCTTACTGGATGATGTTGGCCTGCTCGTCTTTGACGAAGGGCATATGATCGGTCCTGGCGAACGAGAAGTTCGCTATGAGGTCCAGATACAACGCCTTCTTAGGCGACCAGACGCCGATCAGCGTCGAATCGTGTGTCTCTCAGCCATACTGCCTGATGGCGATCAGTTAGAGGATTTCTCCGCGTGGCTCCGTCGTGACCATCCCGGTGGCGTGATCAAGCATGACTGGCGTCCTACCCGACTACGCTTCGGCGAAGTGGTATGGAACACTCCGACCGCACGATTGAATCTTCGCGTAGGCGCGGAGCGCCCCTTCGTCCCCCGTTTTCTCATCGGTGCCACGCCTCCACTGTTTATCCGACCCAAGAGGCTGCGCACACGTCTGTTCCCCGATAACCAGCAAGAGCTGAGCCTCGCTACAGCGTGGCGACTTGTCGGCGACGGTCAGACCGTCCTGATCTATTGCCCCGAACGGCGAAGTGTTGAGCCGTTCGCAGAAGTGATTGTGGATCTGAATGAACGTGGCGCGTTACAGTCCTTACTAACGATTGATCCTGCTGCCTTAGCAACAGCGATCGCGCTTGGCGAGGAATGGCTGGGTGCCAACAGCGACATTCTCAAGTGCCTCCGACTTGGTGTGGCGCTTCACCATGGTGCCCTTCCTACAGCCTATCGAAAAGAAGTTGAGAAGCTATTACGTGACGGAGTCCTGAAAGTCACGATCTCGTCACCGACTCTTGCCCAAGGACTCAATCTCTCAGCTACCGCGATCATCATGCATTCGTTGTACCGCCACGGCGAGCGGATCAACGTCTCGGAGTTCAAGAACGTCATTGGCCGCGCCGGTCGCGCCTATGTCGATGTCGAGGGTATGGTCCTCTTCCCAATATTTGAAGACACGAGAAGCAGAAAGCATAACGAATGGGTGTCGCTGATCGAAGACCTCGGTGCACGCGAAATGGAAAGCGGCCTTATTCAACTCATTGGATCCTTGCTTTTGCGCATGCATGCCAGCGTCGGCGGCGACCTAAGTCATCTGCTCGACTATGTTGTCAACAATGCCGAGGCATGGACCTTCCCCGAAGTCACCGACGAGAAACCTGACAAGCGTGAACGCGCGTTGAAGGAATGGCAACGCAATATCGCGACCCTCGATACGGCAATCCTCAGCTTGATCGGGGAAGGAGATGTCCCCGATGAAGGAATCGAGATGGCACTTGATTCGATTTTGCAGTCGTCTTTGTGGCAAAGGCGCCTCTTGCGGATGGACGCTGCTTCTCAGCAAGGCCTTAAAACCACGCTGCTAACTCGTAGCCGCTACATCTGGGCGCGTTCCACATCGGCTACTCGTCGAGGCTATTTCTTGGCTGGCCTGGGGCTTGAAGCGGGCCATGCCCTCGATGCTGTGGCACCCGACGCCAACCTGTTGCTAATTCAGGCTAATAGCGCGCTCCTCGCGTCTGACACCGAAGGCGCCATTCAAGCGATCACCGCCATCGCAGAGCGTGTTTTCACCTTCCACCCCTTCATACCAGATCCGTTACCAGATAATTGGAGAGATATTCTACGTTGCTGGCTGTCGGGCCAATCACTCATAGAACTTGTTGCAGGGCACGAAGCCAGTACGCTGCGGTTCATTGAAAATGGCCTTGTCTACCACTTGCCATGGGCACTGGAAGCGTTGCGGGTCCGTGCCATTGCGAATGGGGACGTGGTAAGCGAGGACGGATCAAAATTAGATGACTATGAACTTGGCTTGGCTGTACCAGCAGTGGAAACGGGAACAATGAATCGTTCCGCTTCCATCCTGATGCAGGCCGGCTTCAGTTCTCGGCTCGCCGCTATCAAGGTGGTGACTGATACCAATGCAAACTTCACAACCGGCCTACAATTCCGCGCTTGGCTACAAGGACCAATCGTAGCGGCTTTCACTGCACAGGCCGACTGGCCTAGCGCTGAAACAAGAAAGCTATGGCTAGACTTTACGCAGAATTTTTTGCCCGACAAACACCACGTGTGGACTGAGCGACGCTATCAAGCCCACGTCCGTTGGTATGATGCGCCCCCGCCACCTCAAACTCCGGTGGCACTCGGCCATTGGGAAGGTCAACCAGTCGTATTGTCCGAAAACGGCTCACAATTGGGGGTTCTTCAGCATCCGCTCAACCCTAACCACAGAGGCGTCATCCGAGCCTCCCTAACGCGTTACTCACCTGGAGATGTCGATCTTAGCTATCTCGGCCCAGACGATTTATGGATAGCTTGAAACAACCCTCCTAAAACCCCTGCCCCCCGCCATGAACCGCTCCAGCATGTGTGGAATCAGCGTCGCCACATCCACCTTTTCGCCATTTCTCCTAATGTGTCGCTCAGTGCCAATTGCCCTCTATATTATTTGAACGTACATCTTCTGTAACGTACTCGGTCGCAATAGAAGCAGGTGGCATTCCCAGCTGGGAGGCTGA
>LNAP01005111.1_pt1 | contig 11771 bp, 11 predicted proteins | sample 602601 | NCBI WGS metagenome assembly LNAP01 (sample SAMN02440304, study PRJNA202911) | soil metagenome | biome: Subtropical and temperate rainforests or woodlands; isolation source: soil samples (1 kg each in a 20% v/v slurry with milli Q water) were... ... | reverse complement strand
CTGATAGACGAGATACGCGAAGGGATTCAGCAAGTTCCCTTGGCCTTGTACAAACTCGATGTGCCCGTGATCGCTGCGGTCAACGGCCCGGCCATTGGGGCCGGCTGTGATTTGGCCTGCATGTGCGATATCCGCATTGCGTCGCAAACCGCGAAGTTTGCAGAAAGCTTCATAAAGATGGGGCTGGTGGCGGGTGACGGCGGGGCATGGTTCCTGCCTCGCGCGGTAGGCATGTCCAAAGCCAGCCAAATGGCATTCACGGGTGCAGTGATTGATGCCAATGAGGCGCTTGCCTGCGGGCTGGTCTCTGAGGTTGTCGAGCCAGAGCATCTGCTTTCAAAGGCATTTGAAATTGCGCAAGAGATTGCACAGCACTCCGGCCCAGCACTGCGCATGACAAAAAGGTTGTTGCGCGAAGGCCAGCATCTTCCACTCGAATCCTTGCTCGAAATGTCCGCAAGTATGCAGGTGACGGCATTTCAGTCCAAGCATCACAACGATGCCGTCCGAGCTTTCCTGGCCTATCGCGGCTGATACGTAACGAGAGAAATTAGCGCTATGCGCATTCCTGAACTAAATATTTCAACGGGCGAACTGGATCCGGCGCTCGATACATTGCGTGCGGAAGTTCGTGGCTTCTTGGCAGAGGCCCTCGCAGATATGCCGCCGGCACGGCGCGCGCAGAATTGGCAGGGGGCGGACATTGAATTCAGCCGTAGCCTTGGCGAACGCGGCTGGATCGGGATGACGCTGCCCCAGCCCTATGGCGGAGGTGGCCGTAGCATGCTTGAGCGTTATGTGGTTACTGAAGAGCTTCTGGCCGCGGGGGCGCCCGTGCGTGCACACTGGGTTGGCGATAGGCAGACCGGTCCGATGTTGGCGCAATACGGCACTGAAGCACAATGTCGGGCGATCATTCCGGGGATTGTGCGTGGCGAGCTTTTCATTTGTCTGGGTATGAGCGAGCCCAATGCGGGATCGGATCTTGCTTCGGTCCGGTGCAAGGCGACCAAAGTAAACGATGGATGGCTGGTCAATGGCAGCAAGATCTGGACCTCCCTGGCTCACATTGCGCATTACATGGTGGCGCTGTTGCGCACCAATCCGGACCCCGCCATCAAGCACAAGGGCTTGTCCCAGTTTCTGATAGACATGCGCACACCAGGCATAACCGTCCGGCCAATACGCGATATGCGTGGGCATGAGCACCTTAACGAAGTGTTCTTCGATAACGTCCTACTTCCCGATGATGCAATTATTGGGGAAGAGGGCAATGGGTGGAAGCAGATCGGGCATGAGTTGGCATGGGAGCGCAGCGGCCCTGAACGCTACATGAGCAGCATTCAATTACTGATGGAAATGCTGGACGCCGGGGACCTGAACGATGGTCGGCAGACGGCCGCAATCGGAAAGCTCGTGGCCGAAACGGTTACCCTGCGCAGAATGTCGCAGGGCGTGGCCGGTATGCTCGCGCGCAAGGAGGTCCCGACGATTGCCGCGGCAATCGTTAAGGATCTTGGGGCCACCTTGGAACAAAATATTCCTGATGTGGCGCAAGACCTGTTCTTTGAAACGCCGGGGAATGTCTCATCTCAGCTGGAACAGGTGCTCAAGCCAACCCTGCTCGCATCGCCCTCGTCCAGTATTCGGGGCGGTGTAAGGGAAATTCTGCGCGGCATCATTGCAAAAGGTTTGGAGCGTTTATGAGTGATAACGTCAATATGATAGCGGATGGTGTTCAGCGCCTTTTCGCCGGATTCATGACTTCCGCAGTGTTGGAAGCGTCTGAAAACGGGCAGTGGGCAGGAGATCTTTGGGATGCTATCGAAGCGTCTGGCTATACAAAACTGCTGCTTCCGGAAGAGGACGGCGGCACGGGAGGAGGATGGGTCGATGCGCATCCGCTTTTATATGCGCTAGGTTATAGTTGCGTGCCCCTGCCGGTGGCTGAGACGCTTGTAGCCAACGGCTTGCTCGCGCAGGCCGCGCTTCCGGTACGGGACGGTGCTTGCGCATTGATCCAGCAGTTCGATACGGGCGCCTTTGCGATGCGTCTTGATGGTGAACGGCTTGTACTCAACGGGGAGGCGGCTAGCATACCTTGGGCGAGTTGTGCCGCGCGCATTGTGATCGCTGGGCATGCAGGATCACAGGCAGTAATTGCGGTGCTGGATGCGGCGGCGCCAGGAATCGACATCCGTGCAGGCCGCAGTATTGCTGGTGAGCCGCTGGATACAGTGACTTTCTCGGACTGTGCATGCCCTGCTTTTTCGAAAGTCGATGGCGCATTGGCCAAGGAACCGATACTGGTCTACGGTGCGCTGGCGCGCGCTGCGCAGATGTCGGGGCTATTGGAGTGGGTTTTGAGCCAGACCTTGACACATGCAAAGGATAGGGAACAGTTTGGGCGGCCCCTCATTGCCCAGCAGGCAGTCAAGCAGTCCCTGGCTGTGCTCGCATGCGAGGCAGTCGCGGCGGATGTTGCTGCGCATGCTGCATGCGACAGTGGCGACCCGCTAAGCCATAGATTTGAAACAGGCGTCGCGAAAATTCGTTCCGGCCAGGCCGCTGGCGTTGCCGCTCGCACCGCGCATCAGATCCATGGCGCAATGGGGTTTACATACGAGCACATGCTTCACCATGCGACTAGGCGGCTCTGGTCATGGCGCGCCGAATACGGCAACGAGGCCAGGTGGGCACAGGAAATAGGCCGAATGGCAATAGCGCGTGGTGGAGCGGCGTTCTGGCCGGACTTGACGGCTCGAAATGCATCGTCCAGTTTGGAAGCTGATCTGCAACCATTGGCCAGCTAGCTGAGCGTTTGCCCGACTAGATGGCCCTACCGGCTGAAAAAAGTGTTTTCTCTATCAAGGTTCTGATTGAAAACAGATCTTCGCCAAGCCGCCGTAGCGCGGCTTCATCCAACTGGTCGGTGAGAGTCAGAGCTCCTATGCCCATATGCGGCCTTTTCTGTGGATCGAGAACAACCGAACCGACGGCATTGATGCCGCGTAACCAATCGCCACAGTCAAGAGCATAGCCGTCTAGTTTGGCTCGCTGCACATCGTCGAAAAATGAGTTGAAGGACGGCGCATCCTCCCATGCCAATGCATCGAACTTTTTCTGAAGTTGCGCTTTAGACAGCCCAAGGTAGGCTGCAGCACATCGTCCGACCGCCCCCGACAATACGGGGAGCCGTTGGCCAATACGCACTTCGATAGTCACCGCTCGCGGCGCGGCGACTCTGTCTATTAACACCATGCGTCCGTTATCGACAATTTTCCATAACGTGACTAGGGCGTTGTGCTGATTGGCGATGCGCGAGAGCTCTGGCCGAATGACCTCCGCATCAGTCAAATTTTGCACAGCACTTGCTATTTCAACCAGGCCTAGCCCGAGCGTATAAGTTTTAGTATCCGAATCAAAATTGAGGACGCGTTCTTGTACAAGGGTTCTAAGAATGTTGAAGCATGAACTCTGGCTGATGCCCGCCTCCCTTGCCGTAGACGTAACCGTAAGGCCCCGGGGGGCCGAAGCGATTGTACGCAGTATCTTCATGGCCTGAACCACTGCGGGTACCAGTCGTACATTTGATGCGGAATTCGTTTCTTCAAGCATTGGGTTCCAATTTTTAACCGCTGGGTATAGCAGCCGGGAAAGACCTTCCTTCCCCCATCGCTGGGCAGTTTTGATTATGCCATTCTATGAAAATTAGCGAAACAATTTCACAGCCGCGTTGTGGCTCTTCGGTCCTGCGGACCTGCGTTGTTTTCGGCATGTTCGTTGTGCCTGCTGGCTGAATGAGTGTCCATCGGCAGGGGTTCTCTTGGACTCGATGTCTGTCAAAAGCAAGACTCGTCTAGCATTCACTATAGTGAATGCAAATTACTATGTTGCATAATTATGAATTGAAGAATACTATATGAAAAACCAAAAAGCATAGCCAACAGCAAGGCTCAATTACATGGAGACGTTAAATGGAGATTTTTGATCCCACGTATGCTGCGACGGATGCATCATCCGGCGCTTCGCCGCTCAAGCCGATTAATTTCGCGCGTGACTCAATTGTGATGTTCTCTAACTCAAAGCCGAACGCACCGGAACTGCTAGATGGCATCAGGTCCAAACTTCACAGTCAATACGAACGTTCTGATATTGATTTCGTCAAGAAAGATACAGCTTCGTTGCCCGCCCCCAAACCGCTTATCGAGCAAGTCGCATCTCAATATCAAATTGCGATACATGCTCTCGGTGATTGCGGCTCATGCTCGTCGTATTGCTTTCAGGATTCACTCGAATTAGAGCGCCGGGGAGTAGCCACGTTTATCGTCGTCACGACGGTATTCGAGAAGCTTGTTCAGGCTCATGCGGGAATCGCTGGTATAGAGCCCCGGCTTATCGTCCTGGATCATCCCGTGGCCGGGCTGACCCCCGATGCCTTGCAGGCGCGCATTGATCAGGCATTCGGCCTCTTGCTTAATTATCAATCAGCAGTTGTTTGAGTGAGGAGACTGGAAATGAACCTAGCAGTTAAATCGTTGAGTATCGAGGACGACGACCTAATCGAATGGAACCGCATTGTCGCAGAGAATGATTGGGGAGATGGGCTGCCAACAGTACCGCCAACGGTAAAACGGGTGAATGCATTTTTGGCAAGCATAAAAAACCTTTCGGCCGATGTCAGCCCAATTCCGCCGCGTGGTATTACACCGAGCCTCGAGGTGCTGGCCGCAAACGCCGTTATGGCAGGCTGCCGGCCGGAACATTTTCGAGCAGCCATTGCCGCCCTAAGGGCTAGCCTGAATGAAAGCTTTAATCTCCATGGAGTGCTCGCCACAACACATCCGGCCACTCCCATGGTTTTCTTCAATGGCCCAGTCCGCAAGGAACTGGGAATCAATGGAGGGACGAATTGCTTGGGACAAGGCGTCGAAGCCAATGCTGTTATCGGCCGCGCGCTGCACCTTTTTCATACGAACATCGGCGGAGCCACGCCTGGCAAACTAGACAAGGCCACCCACGGTACTCCGGGCAAATATTCTTACTGTTTTGCCGAAAACGAAGAAGAAAGTCCTTGGGACCCCTACCATGTGCGACAGGGTTTCGAAAAAGAACAAAGCGTCGCAACAGTGGTAGCCGCCGAGGCGCCCCATAACGTCAATGATCATGGCAGCACTTCGGCGCAAGAGATCGCCACTACCATTGCGGGAACAATGTCTCAGACCGGCTCTAACGCTGTTTACCTGCATGCCGGCCCTCACTTCTTGATTATGGGGCCAGAGCACGCCCGTACGATCGTGGATGACGGCTGGTCTTTGGCCGATCTACAAGCCGCGTTATTTGAGCGTTCCCGCGTACATGAGTCGCGGATAACGGCCGGAAATATTGCCACATTCGACCACAAGGGAAAGAAACCGATCAACGGGTACTACTACCTGGGAACGTCGCCTGATCAAATCGAGATTGTCGTCGCCGGCGGCCCGGGGAAACATTCAATGTGGATCCCAACTTTCGGCTCCACCGTCGCGTCATCTGCCGTGGTTGATTAATCAAGGTGCAAGGCGAAAACCTTGTCTCCGAGCGCATGGTTGCCGGTTGACGAAAGCCACTCATTACAACGCATCTGGTCGGAGAATTCGTTTGCGTAACATCATTATTATTGGTTCCGGGCCAGCCGCCTATACGGCTGCCATATATGCAGCTCGGGCTGGTCGTGCGCCTCTGGTAATCGAGGGCGGCACAGAAATGGGCGGCGCCCTCATGCTGACATCCGTCGTAGAGAACTTCCCTGGTTTCCCCGAGGGCATTGAAGGTCCGGAGCTCGCCATGCAGATGCGGGCCCAGGCCGAGAAATTCGGGGCCGAGTTTCTGCCGACCCTCGCCGTTGATGTGGATCTTCAAGGGCGAGCGAAGCGAGTGCTGGATAGCAATGGCGATTGGCATATAGGAAGTTCCGTCATTGTCGCCACAGGCGCCAGTCACCGTAAGCTTGGCTTGGAAAACGAGGTGGAACTTACGGGCAAAGGAGTACATACCTGTGCGACATGCGACGCCGCATATTTCTATGAAAAGAATGTGGCGGTTGTCGGGGGTGGAGACTCGGCAATGGAGGAGTCGCTTTTTCTCGCCCGGTTCGCCAGGTCCGTGACGATAATACACCGCCGTTCAACGCTTCGGGCCTCCAAAATAATGCAAGAACGCGCGCTTGCAAGCCCAAAAATTTCTTTCATGTTCAATACTTTGGTGGAACGCATTCACGGTTCCGATGCCTTCAAAGGGCTTGATATACGGCCGGAATCGGGCGAGCTTGAAAGGCGGGAATTTGATGGGCTTTTTGTTGCAATAGGTCATGATCCCAGATCGGAGCTATTTAGAGGAAAGCTACAGTTGGATCAACACGGCCATATTCTGGTGCAAGTACCAACGACCAAGACGAATATTGAGGGTGTTTTCGCAGCAGGCGACGTTGTCGACGGCGCTTATCGCCAAGCAGTTACTGCCGCCAGTACAGGCTGTATGGCGGCTCTTGATGCAGACCGTTATCTAGAGCAGAGCCCGCATACGGGGCCATAGCCGTAACACGTTTTCCATTCGATCGCTTCAAGTTGCCAAAGGAGGAACTGAAATGCTCCGCTTATTCGTATTTCTCATCGCGAGTCTAGTATTTTTAGCACCGTTTTCAAGCAATGCAAGCCAACCCACGAAAATTATTGTCTTATTTGGGCCGGGAGGAACGAGTGACGTAATAGCTCGATATTTCGCCAACAAACTTACTGACAAGCTGAACGAATCTGTCGTTGTCGAGAATCGCCCCGGTGCTAACGGTATTGTCGGTATCAGTGCAGTAACACGTGCGCCCTCAGACGGGAAAACCCTCTTGGTCGGTACAAATACGCCTCTTTCTGTACTTCCAGCCATAGAGAAGGATCTTCCTTTTGATCCGCTAACAGATTTGACACCGGTGTCCGGGCTCGTTCGAGTTTCTAATGTGTTCGTGGTCGCAGCGGATTCCAAATTCAAAAATTTGGCAGGCTTGGTATCTTCCGCAAAAAAGACTCCCAGCAAGCTCACTATAGGAACATTTTCCGTTGGCCATCAGTTGACAGTGCAATGGCTATCGGAATTGGCGGGCATCAAATTGGTTAATGTTCCATATAAAGGGGCAGGCGAAATACTCACCAACCTTATAGGAGGTCAAATTGACGTCGCTTCTATTGATCTACCCGCTGCAGCACCGTTGCTAAGGTCGGGCAAAGTAAGGGCGCTCGCATTATCTGGCGAAGATCGAAGCGAGGCGTTTCCTGACATACCTACCGTTCGCGAGTCCTATCCAGATTATGTGAGCTATTCATGGATTGCATTCTATATACGGGCGAAATCCCCGACCGACGACTCCAAACGTTTAACAGAGGCTGTCCAGGAAATCCTAAAATTGCCCGAAACTAAAACCTTCATAAGCGGCCTGGGCGCGGAGCCGATGCCACTTGATCCTCATGAAATGCATACCTTACAGAAGACTGAGATCGATAGGTTCAAGCGGCTTGCGCAAACAGCTGGGATGGCTACAAAATAGTCTGCTTTAGCGAATAGGGGGAAAGCGCCCGCTCCATCCATATTGAGACGCCCGCATAAAGCGGGCGTTGTCGTTTAGTGTGTGAACGCTCGCCAGTCATGCGGCAGCAGTTCTTCGATCCGGGTGGCTGGCTGCATCGGCAGATACAACATTCAGCTATCTGTCATGGCCAGCGAGGCTACATGTTTTCCTATTGCGAGGGAAGCGGTCAATGCCGGAGATTCCATTCCGAAAAGATTGATGAGACCTGATATCCCGTGCGTGTGAACATCTTGAAACAGCCAATCGGCGGCGCCGGCATGAAGCGCTTCGTTAGGACCCGCTAAACGTGGACGTATACCCGTATATCCCGGCTGCAGCGCACCATCTTGCAGGTCGGGAAAATAGCGACGAATGCCAGCATAGAACCCGGCCCGTACCTCGGGCCGATCATCGAACTTATAATCGACGCGATCAACCCATTCCAGATCGGGACCAAACCTGCATTGACCTGCCAAATCAATAGTCACATGCACACGTTCCGAAGGTTTCCGTGAAACAGGGTAAACCAAATGTTGAAATGGCGATTTTCCCGTAAGCACATAATAACGTCCGAGCGCGAAGTGTATATCGGGAATACATGCGACAGGAATTCCCTTGATATTTGCGGCAACTGTATGTGCATTGAGGCCAGCCGAATTAATCACGGTACGGCACAAATACTCCGATGGTGTTTTACCTCCAATCTGTAATACGATGCCGTCGGTTGTGGCCTGGCCTCCCATTACGGGGCTGTTAACCGCCAGCAAGGCGCCGGCACGCAGTGCATCGCCCAAGAGGGACAACATTAATCCATGACTATCCACGATGCCAGTGGATGGAGAAAAGACCGCAGCGACTCCGATAACGTTTGGTTCGAGGTTCATCAACTCAGCCTGAGAAAGCAAGCGCAAGTCCTGTACGCCGGCATTTTTTCCCAGCGTCAAGGCGACTTCAAGCCCCTCCATATCGCCATCATTGGCGGCTACGATCAGCTTTCCGATGCGTTGATACCCGATGTCGCGTTCGTCGCAGTATTCGTAAAGCATTTTCCTGCCCAATACGCAAAATCTAGCTTTATATGTATCCTGCGGGTACGAAATCCCGGCGTGTATGACTTCAGAGTTGCGAGCACTAGTCTGCGTTCCGAAATCATTCTCCGACTCTACAACCATTACCTCGCGACCCTTAAGGGCCAGTTCACGAGCAACAGCCAAACCGACCACGCCAGCCCCAATCACTACACAATCGAGATGTTCCATTTCAGCCCTTTATCACAGGAAAATCGTACAGATGAGATGGATTGTCGACTAGCACGCGATGACGATCGCTGGCGTCGGCTATCCATCTGCCAAGCAAATTTAATAATTCGCCATCGTCCGGAACTTCACTCTGTTTAAAGTATTTGACATGGGGCCAGTCACTGCCCCAGATAATTCTTTCTATATTGGCATGCAATAAAGATATTGCGAATGGATCCACGTCAATATAAGGAGGTCCGGAATCGCTAATGCGATCAGCTCCAGAAATCTTGGTCCACGCGCTTCCTTCGGAAACCATTGCGCGCAGCAGTTGAAATCCTGGTTCGTCAAGCCCCTGTTTCGTAGACATCCGCCCCATATGGTCGACCACCAAAGGCAATCCGAGTTTCCGTAATCTGGGCGCATACTCCGGTAAATCCGGAACGTGAATCCAGACCTGTGCATGCCAACCATAAGTCCGCAGAATTGGCGCCAGGCTTTCTAAAGTCTCCAGCGTCATTCCATTCGGGTGCAAGAGCTTGCCCGCATGGCGAAACATATTGACGCGCAAACCCCTGACACCCATTTGATGCCAAAGGTCGATATCACGTTCGGATGTATCGACTGCCGCAACGGCAATACCCCGCAAACGGTCAGGATGCGTTTTGAGTGCTTCGAGAAGCGATCGATTATCAGTGCCGCTTGCGTTTCCTGTGACAGCCACGCCACGTTGAAACCCAAGAAGATCCAGGTGAGCCACAAGAGCATCTCCTGTTGCCTCCGTCGGTGTATAAGTCCGCCCCTCTGCCAGAGGGTATTGATCATACGGACCGAATACATGTGTGTGTGTGTCACATGCCGCATTCGGTATTTCGAAGGTGCTCGCTGTATAAGCGACGCGAGGTGGTAAGCAATGGTTATTCACAACTAAATCCTTGATAGAAGATAAATAGTGTGTCACCCATACGGCACTCAAAAAATAAGGTCGGCTGATTACGGTTGCGAGCGCGGACTATGATTTGGACACAGTAGATGGAACTGGTGATAGAACTTTTCTGCCAGAAAAATACGCAAGAAGATTATTGATGACCTGCTTGACCGTGGCCTCAACTGCATCCGGTGACCGCCCTGCGATATGAGGTGTCAAAATTAGATTTGGACAATCCCGGGCCTCGACGGGAATTATCGGTTCGCCTTCTATAACGTCGAGGGCAGCGCCAGCTATCCGGTATTCCTTTAGGGCGCTGATCAGCGCGCGAGTATCGACAACGCTACCTCTAGCGATATTTACCAGATATCCCTGTGGCCCAAGCGCATCCAAAACATGTTCGTTGACCAGATGGGTCGTCTCTGCGCCGCCAGGGGTGGCGACTATGAGGAAGTCCGAAATACTGGCAAGAGTTTGCACATTCGGCTCAAAGTTATACGAACAATTCTCTTTGGGCCGGCGACTGCAATAGGAAACAGACATATCGAAGCCATTAGCCGCGCGCTTTGCGATTGCTTCGCCAATTGCACCTAGGCCAAGAATTCCTAGATGTCGCCCGGAAATGCCAGGTCTGACTCTGCGGTCCCAGCTACCGAGTTTTACCGAAGTATCGGTTTGCGGTATATCGCGCACTATTGACAAAAGGAGCGCCAACGCATGGTCAGCGACCGATGCCGTATTCAGTCCCGGGCCGAACGTAACAATAATGCCTCGCTCATTTGCCGCGCATAAGTCGATATTTTCATATCCTGCACCGAGAGAACAAATGATTTCCAGGGAAGGAAGCTGTGCGATATCCATCGCACTAAGCCCAACGGAACCTCGGGTCACCACAGCACGAATACTCGAGCCCTTGTGTTTGAGTAGCCTCGTTCGCTCTAATGGATTCACAGCCACAATAGGCTCGAACCCGTCCGCAACGAACATAGGCAAAAAGTCTCCGATCGAGTCCATTGTGAGCAGCGTAGGAATCAATTTAATAACCTGTTTGAACTGAGGAAATTTCTATGCAGCAATTATGCGCAGTAGACGTATAGTAGTCAATAGGTAGATTTTGATTCAGCACAGTGAATAATTGATGACAACCCATGGTCTGATATGGAGCGATGAATTTGGACGAACTCGGAGTATTGTTTTCATGCCAATTATCTAATTTCCCCGGGATGCGTTGAGGCGAGTATGTCCATAACGTTCACACGCCGCCTGCGTCCCGAGCATGGGGCAGCTCATCGTGCGACTGATCGGGGGACTCCGGAAGTTGCATGGCCTTGAATATTGTGAGCTAGAATAGCAATGATTATCATTCGCTTGTCTCATTATTTTCATCGCCGCCATCCGCTTTCGCCATGCCAACTTCATCCTCCCACTCCGTCGTGACCGGCCTGTATCGCGAGCACCATGCGTGGCTCGTCGGCTGGCTGGTCCGGAAAGTGCAGAATACCGCCGATGCGGCCGATCTGGCGCAAGATACTTTTCTGCGTGTGATAGGCAAACAGGCAGGCGAGCTGGAAACGCTGCGCGAGCCGCGCGCCTTGCTCACGACCATAGGCAAAGGGCTGGTGATCGACCATTGGCGGCGCCGGGACATCGAGCGGTCGTATCTCGAAGCGCTGGCGGCCCTGCCGGAGTCCTATGCCCCATCGCCTGAAGCGCGGCAGATCGCCCTCGATACCCTGGTCAGGCTCGATGCGCTGCTGGATGGCTTGAAGCCAGCGCTGCGCTGCGCATTGTTATGGACACGCCTGGAAGGCGTCACGATGGCCGAGGTGGCCGCGAGGCTGAACGTCTCTGTGGCCACGGCCGAACGCTATCTGGCCAAGGCGCTGCGTCATTGCTACGAGCAGGCCTATGCCGCGCCTTAGTTCGGCGCCGGCGGATATCGGCCACAGCCCGGATCGCGCGGTGGTCGACATGGCCATTTCATGGTTCATCCGCCTGCAGACCGGCAACG
>LNAP01005110.1_pt1 | contig 11772 bp, 8 predicted proteins | sample 602601 | NCBI WGS metagenome assembly LNAP01 (sample SAMN02440304, study PRJNA202911) | soil metagenome | biome: Subtropical and temperate rainforests or woodlands; isolation source: soil samples (1 kg each in a 20% v/v slurry with milli Q water) were... ... | reverse complement strand
TCGCCCAGCCGGATCGCACGCGCCAGCGCCTGCTCCAGGGCCTGGCGGTAGGCAGCGGTGATGGCGCCGGTCTCGGCCAGCAGGCCGCGCAGGTAGTCGTTGAGCACCGGCAGCGAGCCCTCGCGCTTGATGGCGCGCACGACATCCAGCGCCACGATGTTGCTCGTGCCCTCCCAGATCGAGCCCAGATGGGCATCACGCACCAGGCGCGGGTCGGCCCACTCCTCGATGTAGCCGCAGCCGCCGCGCACCTCCATGGCATCGCCCGTGGCCTTGCGCGCGTCGCGGCAGGCGCGGAACTTGATCAGGGGCGTGAGGATGCGCAGGAGCGCGTAGGCCGTCTTGTCGCCCGCATCCGAACGCGCCAGCGTCTGCGCCGTCTGGAACACCATGGTGCGCGCCTGCTCGGCTGGCACGCGCAGCTTGTCCAGCTGCACCCGCATCAACGGCAGATCCTGCAGACGGCGACCGAACGCCCAGCGCTCGCGGGCGATGAACTCGGCCTCGGCCACGGCGCGGCGCATCATGCCGGCCGAGCGCATGCCGTTCGAGAGGCGCGAATTGTTCACCATGTCGGCCATCTGCACGAAGCCCCGGCCCTGCTCGCCCACCAGATAGGCCACGGCGCCGTCCATGCGGATCTCGCCGCTGGCCATGGAGCGTGTGCCCATCTTGTCCTTCAGGCGCACGATGTGGTAGTGGTTGGTGCTGCCGTCGTCCTTGATGCGCGGCAGCAGGAACAGCGAGATGCCCTTCATGCCGGGCGGCCCGCCATCGACGCGCGCCAGCACCATGCCAAAGCCCGCGTCGGGGTTGGAGCAGAACCACTTCTCACCATACAGGCGCCAGCTGCCGTCCTCCTGCGGGTAGGCCATGGTCAGCGTATTGGCGATATCCGAGCCCGCGGCCTGCTCGGTCATGAACATCGAGCCCTGCACGCTCGCGTCGAAATCCATGGCCAGCAGCGTGGGCAGGTATTTGTCCACCAGCTTCTGCTCGCCGTATTTTTTGAGCGTGCGCGTGAGCGAGTCCGTCATCGACAGCGGGCAGCACAGGCCGAACTCCGACTGCACGAACAGATAGGTCAGCGCGTACTTGACGATGGGCGGCATCTTGCCCTTCCAGCCCAGCATGTCCTCGCGGTGCGAGATCGCGGCCAGGCCGAACTGCTGGTAGGCGACCTTTTCCATTTCGATATAGGCCGGGTGCTTGACGATGCGCTGCACCTCCTTGCCGGCGCGCGAACGCATCTCCAGCGTCGGCGGGTTGCGGTCGGCCTCCAGCGCCCAATCGTCCACGGCGCCACCAGCCAGCTCACCCATGCGCTCGAAGTAGGGCTGCAGGTGGGCATACAGGTCGGCCGGCAGGTACAGCGCCAGCAGCTGCTGCAGCTCGGTGTCGCTGGTGTAGTAGTTCACGTGGCCGCGGTCGGGCACGGGGTGGGCGGCGGCGCTGGCCTGGGCCAGGGCGGTCATCTGGATCGAGTCATTGGCGGACATGGCAAGTCTCCTGAGCATTGTCGTGACCGCCATTGCACCCGCCTTAAGTATTCAAGTCCAATATCATTAAACACTTCTTCAATACTTATCTTGAATTCTTATGGCCATGGAACTGCGGCTGCTGCACTACTTCGTGACCCTGGCCGAGGAGCTGCACTTCAGTCGTGCGGCCCAGCGGCTGTGCATTTCCCAGCCGCCGCTGAGCGTGGCCATCAAGCAGCTGGAGGAAGAGCTCCAGGCGCAGCTGTTCGAGCGCAGCAGCAAGGGCGTGCGGCTCACGGCGGCGGGCGAACATCTGCTGGGCAAGGCGCGCCAGCTGCTGGATTTGAGCCACCAGGCGGCCCAGGAAACACGCGACGTGGCCCAGGGCACGCGCGGCCACCTGCGCCTGGGCTTCGTGGGCTCCAGCCTGTACCGCGGCCTGCCCCAGGCGCTGGAACAGTTGCAGCGGTCCCACCCCCAGGTGCGCGTGGACATGCTGGAGGCCAACAGCGCGGAGCAGATCCAGGGTCTGCTGCAGATGCGGCTGGACGTGGCGCTGGTGCACTCCATCCAGCCGCCCAAGGGCATTGCCAGCCAGCTGATCATGGAAGAACCTTTTGTGGTCTGCCTGCCCGAGCAACACCCACTGTGTGCCCGCGCCAACGTTGACCTCGCCGAGCTGCACAATGACCGGCTTATCCTGTTTTCCAACCTGGTCTCGCCCACCTACCACCAGCGCATCTACGAGATGTGCCTGGCCCACGGCTTCGCGCCCGAGGTGCGCCACGAGGTGCGCCACTGGCTGTCAGTGATCTCGCTGGTCTCGCTGGGCCAAGGCGTGGCCCTGGTACCTGCCGCGCTGGAACGCGTGGGCCTGCCGCGCCTGGTATTCCGGCCACTGCAGGGCACCCACCCATCCTCCGAAATGCTGGCGATGTGGCGCAGCGCGCCCGCTAATCCGCTGGTGCAGGCACTACTGACCCATCTGAGCGCAGCCGCGAAAACATAGCCCCCCTTCCCGATAGACCAGGACTACGCGCCCGGGGACATCCCCCGACACGAAAACCCATGCGGCGCTCACGCGACGAGTGTTCATCCTTTAGCAAGACGACACCCTTATTCGATAAGCGCCAATAAAGACAACAGCAAAAAGCCCGGTGCTCTTGCGAGCACCGGGCTTTTTTTCAACCGTGGAGGGCGGGAACCGCTCAGGCGGCCACGCCGTCGGCCACGTCCTTGTACTCGGCGATCTGGTCGAAGTTCATGTACTTGTAGATCTTGTCGCCGTTGGCGTTGATCACACCGATGTCGGCCAGGTATTCGGCCTTGGTCGGAATGCGGCCCAGCTTGGAGGCGATGGCCGACAGCTCGGCGGAACCCAGGTACACATTGGTGTTCTTGCCCAGGCGATTGGGGAAGTTGCGCGTGCTGGTGGACATCACGGTGGCGCCTTCCTTGACCTGTGCCTGGTTGCCCATGCACAGCGAGCAGCCCGGCATTTCCATGCGGGCACCGGCGGCACCGAACACGCCATAGTGGCCTTCTTCGGTGAGCTGGTGCGCGTCCATCTTGGTCGGAGGCGCCATCCACAGCTTGACCGGGATGTCCTTCTTGCCTTCGAGCAGCTTGGAAGCCGCGCGGAAATGGCCGATGTTGGTCATGCAAGAGCCGATGAACACTTCGTCGATCTTGGCGCCGGCCACGTCCGACAGCGTCTTGGCGTCATCGGGGTCGTTCGGGCAGCAGACGATGGGTTCGGTGATCTCGGCCAGGTCGATCTCGATCACGGCGGCGTATTCGGCGTCGGCATCGGGTGCCAGCAGCTCGGGCTTGGCCAGCCAGGCTTCCATGGCCTGGATGCGGCGGCCGATGGTGCGCGCGTCGGCGTAGCCCTGGGCGATCATGTTCTTGAGCAGCACGATGTTCGAGTTGATGTACTCGATGATCGGCTCCTTGTTCAGGCGCACGGTGCAACCGGCGGCAGAGCGCTCGGCCGAGGCATCGGACAGCTCGAACGCCTGCTCGACCTTCATATCGGGCAAGCCTTCGATTTCGAGGATGCGGCCCGAGAAGATGTTGACCTTGCCCTGCTTGGCCACCGTCAGCAGCCCTGCCTTGATGGCGTACAGCGGAATCGCGTGCACCAGGTCGCGCAGCGTGACGCCGGGCTGCATCTGGCCCTTGAAGCGCACCAGCACCGATTCAGGCATATCGAGCGGCATGACGCCCGTAGCCGCAGCAAAGGCCACCAGACCGGAGCCGGCCGGGAAGCTGATGCCGATGGGGAAACGGGTGTGCGAGTCGCCGCCCGTGCCCACGGTATCGGGCAGCAGCATGCGGTTGAGCCAGCTGTGGATGATGCCGTCGCCGGGCTTGAGCGAGATGCCGCCGCGCGTGCTGATGAAATCAGGCAGCTCGTGGTGCATCTTCACGTCCACGGGCTTGGGGTATGCAGCCGTGTGGCAGAACGATTGCATCACCAGGTCGGAACTGAAGCCCAGGCAGGCCAGGTCTTTCAGCTCATCGCGGGTCATGGGACCGGTGGTGTCCTGCGAGCCGACCGAGGTCATGCGGGGTTCGCAGTAGGTGCCCGGCAGCACGCCCTGGCCTTCAGGCAGGCCGCAAGCGCGCCCGACCATCTTCTGCGCCAGCGTGAAGCCCTTGCCGGTAGCGGCGGGCACCTGCGGCAGGCGGAACATCGTGGAGGGCGCCAGACCCAGGGCCTCGCGTGCCTTGGTGGTCAGGCCACGGCCGATGATCAGCGGAATGCGGCCACCGGCGCGCACTTCGTCGAACAGCACATCGCTCTTGACCGTGAACTCGGCGATCACCTTGCCATCCTTGAAGGCCTTGCCTTCATAGGGGCGCAACTCGATCTCGTCGCCCATGTTCATCTGGCTCACGTCGAGCTCGATCGGCAGCGCACCGGCGTCTTCCATGGTGTTGTAGAAGATCGGAGCGATCTTGGAGCCCAGGCAGACGCCGCCGAAGCGCTTGTTCGGCACGAAGGGAATGTCTTCGCCGGTGAACCACAGCACGCTGTTGGTGGCGGACTTGCGGGAAGAACCGGTACCGACCACGTCGCCCACATAGGCCACGAGGTTGCCCTTGGCACGCAGGTCTTCGATGAATTTCACCGGACCGCGCTTGCCGTCTTCTTCGGGCGTGATGCCGTCGCGCTTGTTCTTGAGCATGGCCAGCGCATGCAGCGGGATGTCGGGGCGGCTCCAGGCGTCGGGCGCGGGCGACAGGTCATCGGTGTTGGTTTCGCCCGTGACCTTGAGCACCGTGAGCTTGATGCTTTGCGGCACTTCGGGGCGGCTGGTGAACCACTCCGCATCGGCCCAGCTCTGCAGCACGGACTTGGCGAAGGCGTTGCCCTTGTCGGCCTTTTCCTTGACGTCATGGAACTGGTCGAACATGAGCAGCGTCTTCTTGAGCGCTTCGGCAGCCACCGAGGCCACGGCAGCGTCGTCCAGCAGATCGATCAGCGGCGTGAGGTTGTAGCCACCCAGCATGGTGCCCAGCAGTTGCGTGGCCTTCTCGCGGCCGATGAGGCTGCACACCTCCGTGCCATGGGCCACGGCGGCCAGGTAGCTGGCCTTGACCTTGGCGGCGTCGTCCACACCGGCGGGCACGCGGTGCGTGATCAGATCGACCAGGGTGGCTTCCTCGCCAGCGGGCGGGTTCTTCAGCAGCTCGATCAGTTCGCTGGTCTGCTTGGCGCTCAGGGGCAGTGGTGGAATGCCCAATGCAGCGCGTTCTGCCACATGGTCACGGTAGGCTTTCAACATCAATTTTCTCCGGTTGCGTTCTATTCAAAGTGGGGCGGGTGCGTGCCGGACACCGGACGCACCGCAATCGTTATTGCTTGGCGATGGGCAGGGGTTCCAGAACGCTGGGGGGCGGGTTCTTCTTGATGGCCTCGGCCACCAGGTTCTGCTCGGGGCTCATGCACTCGTCGGCCAGGCGCTGCCCGCGCTTCTGGTCCATGAGCATGGACTTGTTGGCAATCTGCAGCCAGACAGCGCCGCCCTTCTGGTCTTCCAGGCGCACGGCGCCAGTGGTGGTTGCGACCGGGGCCATGCGGTACTTGAAGCCCTTGCCTTCGACATCGAAATGGCCGGGCGAGGCAGGGTCGGCCTTGAGCGTGACGTGGGCACCCAGCTCGCACGCGATGCGGCCGACATGCACGCGCTCGGCAATAGCCAGCTCGGCGGGCGACAGGGCGGCCTCGGCGGCCATGATGCCCGCTGCCACCTGCCCGGTGGCGGACCTGAGCTGGGTCCGGCTGCTGGGAGGTTCCGCCTTGACCACCTTGGTTTTGGCAGGGGCCTTGGCTGCGGACTTGGTGGCCTGCTTGGCTGCAGGCTTGGCTGCAGGTTTGGCTGCGGGCTGGGAGGGAGTCTGGGCCAGCACGAAAGCAGGCGCCAGCAGCATCAGGGCAGAAGCGATAAAGGTTTTCATCAGAGATCCTGCGGATAGGGGTTCAGGGGAGGAGCGGGACAAACCACGCGCGCACGGCCGGGGGCAAGCTGCGCCCGGTGCTGTGCGCACGTTCCAGGACCTGCCAGTAGTAACGGAAACTGGCACGGTCGTGCAATGTGCCATCAAAACTGATCGGAGCCCAATCAGCGTCTGCGGCAGAAGCTATTATTTTTGATGCAACTTCAATGTCATTCTGCGTGGGCGCAAAGGCCGCCAGGATGGGTCGGATCTGCGCCGGGTGGATGCTCCACATGCGCGTGTAGCCAAACTCGCGGGCTGCGCAGCTGGCTGCGGCCTGCATGGCCGCCATGTCGCTGAATTCGGTCACCACGCAATGCGAGGGCACCTTGCCGTGGGCATGGCAGGCAGAGGCGATTTCCAGCTTGGCACGCACCACCAGCGGGTGCGTGAACTGGCCCGAGGAGGTCATGGCCGAGGCGGGTATGGCGCCGCCATGGGCCGATACAAAATCCATCAGCCCGAAGCTCAGGCTTTGCACCAGCGGGTGCGCTGCGATCTCGAACGCGCGGTGCACCGCGGCGGGCGATTCGATCAGTACCTGCAGGGGCAGGTGGCCGGCCGATGCACGCTGCAAGGCCTTTTCAGCCCGCACAACGTCATCCACCGACTCGACCTTGGGTAGCATGATGTGGGTGAGCCGGTGGCCGGCTTCACCGGCGATGGTGGCCACGTCATGGGCAAATGCGGGGTGGTCCACGGGGTGCACACGCGCACCCACACGGGCCGCCGGGGCGGCATCGCGCGCCAGCCGGGCCACCAGGGCCGCGTGCGCCGCTTCGTCGCCGACCGGGGCACCGTCTTCGCAATCGAGCGTCACGTCGAAGACGCAGGCGCCGAACTCTTCGGTCATCTGGGCCTGCAACTGCAGGCTCTTGAGCATGCGCGCCGGCGCACCGCTGTAGTGATCGCACACCGGCAAGGCGGCCGAAGCCGCCTGGGCGCCAAGCAGCACATCACGGGGATCGGCAGACCCGCCCCCTTGAGCGGCAGTGAGCGGGTCTGGGTGGCGCACAACGCTCATGGGATCACAGCAGGTGCTTGACGCCGTCTTGCTCGCCTTGCAGCTCTTCCAGCGTCTTGTTGATGCGTTCCTGGGAGAACGCGTCGATTTCCAGGCCTTCAACGATCTTGTACTCGCCGTTTTCGCAGGTGACAGGGAAGCCGAACATGGTGTCCTTGGGAATGCCGTACTGGCCATCCGAAGGAATGCCCATGGTGACCCATTTGCCGTTGGTGCCCAGGGCCCAGTCGCGCATGTGGTCGATGGCCGCGTTGGCTGCCGAGGCGGCCGACGACAGACCGCGGGCTTCGATGATGGCGGCGCCGCGCTTGCCCACCGTGGGCAGGAACACATTGGCGTTCCATTCCTGGTCGTTGATCATCTTGGCGACGCTTTCGCCGTTGATGGTGGCGAAACGGTAGTCGGCGTACATCGTGGGCGAGTGGTTGCCCCAGACGGTGAGTTTTTCGATGTCGGCCACGGCCTTGCCGGTCTTGGCGGCGATCTGGCTGGCAGCACGGTTGTGGTCCAGGCGCAGCATGGCGGTGAAGTTCTTGCGTGGCAGGTCAGGAGCCGACTTCATGGCAATGTAGGCGTTGGTGTTGGCGGGGTTGCCCACGACCAGCACCTTCACGTCGCGCGAAGCCACGGCGTTCAGGGCCTTGCCCTGTGCGGTGAAGATGGCGCCGTTGACGGCCAGCAGCTCGGCGCGTTCCATGCCAGGGCCACGGGGGCGCGAACCGACCAGCAGGGCGTAATCGGCATCCTTGAAAGCGGTCATGGGGTCGCTGTGTGCGGTCATCTCAACCAGCAGCGGGAACGCGCAGTCATCGAGTTCCATCATCACGCCCTTGAGGGCTTTTTGAGGGCCTTCCACGGGCACTTCGAGCAACTGCAGGATGACGGGCTGGTCCTTGCCCAGCATTTCGCCGGAGGCGATGCGGAACAACAGGGCGTAACCGATTTGACCAGCAGCGCCGGTAACGGCAACACGGACGGGCTTCTTGCTCATGGTGAAAACTCCAGGAAGTGGGAAAAAACAGGTAAAGGTGCAACGCAAGCACCAGCGCCTGTTACCAGCAGCCCGTGCCCCGCAAAACAGCCTTGGAGTGTACCGCCGATTGCTGCGATAGGTCAATTTGTCTTATGTCTTATATAAGATATGATCGACCCCGGTCATCCATCCGCGAGACCACCTCGCAAAGCCGATCCACCCCGCTCCCAGCCATGTCCTCGCCTCCATTCAACGTCGATGCACCCGCGCCACACCTCGGTGGTGCGGGCGCAGTGACACCGGCGTTCAGTCCGCTGTACCAGCAGATCAAGGCCTTGATCCTGCAGAGCCTGCAACAGGGCGAATGGAAGCCCGGCGAAGCCATTCCCAGCGAAATGGACTTGGCGGCACGGTTTCGCGTCAGCCAGGGCACGGTGCGCAAGGCGATCGACGAACTGGCGGCCGAAAACCTCGTGGTGCGGCGCCAGGGCAAGGGCACCTTCGTGGCCACCCATGCCGAGCAACATGTGCAATACCGCTTTCTGAAGCTGTTGCCCGACAGCGGCGATGCCCGGGTGGAGGGCCCGGCGCAACGCACCGTACTGGAGTGCCGGCGCGTGCGCGCCAGTGCCGATGTGGCACGCGCCCTGGCGCTGCGCAGCGGCGACCCGGTGGTGCAGGCGCGGCGCATCCTGTCGTTCGCAGGCGAACCCACCATTCTGGAAGACATCTGGCTGCCCGGCCAGGCCTTCAAAGGCCTGACGGCAGAACACATGGCCGGCTACCAGGGCCCGACCTACGCCATGTTTGAACTCGACTATGGCGTTCGCATGGTCCGGGCCGAAGAAAAAATCCGCGCCGTACTGCCCGATGGCGAGCAGGCACGGCTTTTGCAAACCACCGTGGGCACGCCCCTTTTGAGCGTGGAGCGCATCGCCTACACCTACAACGATGTTCCCATGGAGTTACGGCGGGGTCTTTACCGCACCGACACCCATCATTACCACAACGAATTGAGCTGACAGCACGCTGGCACTTGAGCAGAAACATCAAAATATTGCACCAATGGAAAACCCCACTTGTTGCGTTGCAATAGAATTTTGCGTTCTTTGCATCTCCCAATTACAAAGTCGTTACATCCACGAAAGCACCCCGCCATGACAGAGCTTGCCAAAAAACGGCCTGAATTCCGCAACATCAACGCCTTCAAGGACCTCACCACTTACCGCATGACGCCGGCTGCATGGGTTTCGATCCTGCACCGTGCCAGCGGCGCGGTCATGTTCCTGCTGCTGCCGTTCGTCCTGTGGATGTTCGACACCTCGGTGTCGTCCGAGATCTCCTTTGGCATCTTCAAGGCCGCGTTCAATACAGGCCTGGGTTTCGCTCCGGGCTGGTTCATCAAGCTCGTCGCGCTGGCGCTGATCTGGGGCTACCTGCACCACATGATCGCCGGCATGCGCCACCTGTGGATGGATGTGAGCCACGAGGCCGTCAACAAGCAGTTCGGCAAGACCTCTGCACTGACGACGCTGGTCATCAGCATTGCCCTGACGCTGGTACTGGCAGCCAAGCTGTTCGGCCTGTATTGATTCACCCCGCGGCAGCGCCGGTTCCGGCGCGCCGCGCCACGACTGAGAGGAAAACCACCATGTCCGACAACTACGGTTACAAACGCACCGTCGTAGGTGCCCACTATGGCCTGCGCGACTGGCTGAGCCAGCGCGTCACCGCCGTCCTGATGGCACTGTTCACGCTGATCGTGCTCGCACAGCTGGTCCTGACCAAAGGTCCCATCGGCTATGACCGCTGGGCCGCCATCTTTTCCAGCCAGTGGATGAAGGTGCTCACGTTCTCCGTGATCATCGCGCTCATCTGGCACGTCTGGGTCGGCATGCGCAACATCTGGATGGACTACATCAAGCCGCTGGGCCTGCGCCTGGTGCTGCAGATTTTCACCATCGTCTGGCTGGTCGGCTGCGCCGGCTGGGGCATCCAGGTTCTGTGGCGTCTCTGATTCCCGCGACTGAAGGCAAAAAACAATGAGCTACACCAACGCTAACATCACCAAGCGCAAGTTCGACGTCGTCATCGTCGGCGCCGGCGGCTCCGGCATGCGCGCCGCGCTTGAACTCTCCCGCGCAGGCCTGAACGTGGCCTCGCTGTCCAAGGTGTTCCCCACCCGTTCGCACACGGTGGCCGCCCAGGGCGGCGTGAGCGCCTCGCTGGGCAACATGTCCGAGGACAACTGGCACTACCACTTCTACGACACCATCAAGGGCTCCGACTGGCTGGGCGACCAGGACGCCATCGAGTTCATGTGCCGCGAAGCCCCCAAGGTGGTGTACGAGCTGGAACACTTCGGCATGCCGTTCGACCGCAACCCCGACGGCACCATCTACCAGCGCCCCTTTGGTGGCCACACCGCCAACTACGGCGAAAAGCCCGTGCAGCGCGCCTGCGCCGCCGCTGACCGCACCGGCCACGCCATGCTGCACACGCTGTACCAGCAGAACGTCAAGGCCAAGACGAACTTCTTCGTCGAGTGGATGGCCCTGGACCTGATCCGCGACGCCGACGGCGACGTGGTGGGTGTGACCGCCCTCGAAATGGAAACCGGCGACCTGTACATCCTGGAAGCCAAGACCGTGCTGCTGGCCACCGGCGGCGCCGGCCGCATCTTTGCTGCTTCGACCAACGCCTTCATCAACACCGGCGACGGCCTGGGCATGGCGGCACGCGCCGGCATTGCATTGCAGGACATGGAGTTCTGGCAGTTCCACCCCACCGGCGTGGCCGGTGCCGGCGTGCTGCTGACCGAAGGCTGCCGCGGCGAAGGCGCCATCCTGCTCAACAGCAACGGCGAGCGCTTCATGGAGCGCTATGCGCCCACGCTAAAGGACCTGGCACCGCGCGACTTCGTCTCGCGTTCGATGGACCAGGAAATCAAGGAAGGCCGTGGCTGTGGTCCGAACAAGGACTATGTGATGCTCAAGCTCAGCCACCTGGGTGCGGACACCATCCACAAGCGCCTGCCTTCGGTGTACGAGATTGGCGTCAACTTCGCCAACGTCGACATCACCAAGGAAGACATCCCCGTGGTGCCGACCATCCACTACCAGATGGGCGGCGTGCCCACCAACATCAACGGCCAGGTCATCACCCAGGCCAACGGCATCCACAACGCCGTGGTGAACGGCCTGTATGCCGTGGGCGAGTGCTCTTGCGTGAGCGTGCATGGCGCCAACCGCCTGGGTACCAACTCGCTGCTGGACCTGCTGGTGTTCGGCAAGGCCGCCGGCCGCCACATCGTCGAGTTCAACAACAAGAACAAGGAGCACAAGCCCCTGCCCAAGGATGCAGCCGACCGCACACTGGAGCGCCTGAACCAGCTCGACCAATCCAGCGACGGCATCTACGCCCAGGCCCTGGCCGGCGACATCCGCACCACCATGCAGCAGCATGCCGGCGTGTTCCGCACCCAGGCCAGCATGGACGAAGGCGTCCAGAAGATCGCCGAGATCCGCAAGCAGGTCGCTGGCGTCACGCTCAAGGACAAGTCCAAGGTGTTCAACACCGCGCGCATCGAGGCGCTGGAAGTGGACAACCTGATCGAAGTGGCCCAGGCCACCATGGTGTCGGCCGCCGCCCGCAAGGAATGCCGTGGCGCCCATACCGTGTACGACTATGAGCACCCCGCCGACCACGCCGACTTCCCGCTGGGCCGCAACGACAAGGAATGGCTCAAGCACACGCTGTGGTACAGCGAAGGCAGCCGCCTCGACTAC
>LNAP01005108.1_pt1 | contig 11776 bp, 8 predicted proteins | sample 602601 | NCBI WGS metagenome assembly LNAP01 (sample SAMN02440304, study PRJNA202911) | soil metagenome | biome: Subtropical and temperate rainforests or woodlands; isolation source: soil samples (1 kg each in a 20% v/v slurry with milli Q water) were... ... | reverse complement strand
ACTCGCAATGTCGCAGAGATCGGCGACCACCGCCGAGGCGGGCGCGTCGCCGCCGGCACCAGGACCGACGAGGGTCAGCGCCACGGCATCGCCGTCGACCGCCACCGCATTGGTGACGCCGGAGACCTGCGCGATCGGCCAGTGCTTGGGCACCATGGTCGGGTGCACCCGCAATTCGACGGCGCTCTCGGTCTTGGCGGCAACGCCGAGCAGCTTGATGCGGTAGCCGAGTTCGTCGGCTGCATCGAGGTCCGCCAATGTAATGGTGCGGATGCCCTCGACATGGATGGCGTCCGGGTCCGGCTGCACGCCGAACGCCAGCGCCGCCAGCAGGGAGAGCTTGTGGGCGGTGTCGAAGCCGTCGACATCGAAGGTCGGGTCGGCCTCGGCATAGCCGAGCGCCTGCGCCTGGGCGAGGCACTCCTCAAACGACATCCCCTCATCCTTCATCCGGGTCAGGATGTAGTTGCAGGTGCCGTTGAGAATGCCGGAGACCCGGGCAAGGCTATTGCCGAGCAGGGCTTCGCGGAGCGTTTTGATAACCGGGATACCACCCGCCACCGCCGCCTCGAAGCGGATGCCGACACCGGCCGCTTCCGCCGCCTTGGCGAGCGCGACGCCATGATGGGCGAGCAGCGCCTTGTTGGCGGTGGCGATGTGATGGCCGCTGGCGATGGCCGTTTCCACCGCCACCTTGGCGATGCCGTCATGGCCGCCGATCAGTTCGACGAACACGTCGATATCGGGATCGCGGGCAAGCGCGAGCGCATCATCGGCCCAGCGCACGTTGGAAAGGTCGCAATCGCGGTCGCGGCTGCGGTCACGGGCGCTGACGGCGACCACCTCGATCGTCCGCCCGGTGCGGATGGCGATCTCATCCTTGCGACGCGCCAGCATGCGCACCACGCCCGCACCGACCGTACCGAGGCCGGCGATGCCAATTTTGAGCGGCGGCGCCATTTATATGTCCGAACACAACAGAGTTTTGGAAACGGGGCCGCCCGGGGGCGAGCCCCGAACGTCAACGCACCGCGGCGAGAGGGAGGACGTTGTGCAATGTTTCGGCGCCGGTTTCAAGGAAACGGCGGACATTGCGCGCGGCCTGCCGGATGCGCTGCTCGTTCTCCACAAGCGCGATGCGCACATAGTCGTCACCATGCTCGCCGAAGCCGATGCCGGGAGCCACTGCCACATCCGCCCTCTCGATCAGCAGCTTGGAGAATTCGAGGCTGCCGAGATGACGGAATTTATCAGGGATCGGCGCCCAGGCGAACATCGAGGCGCTGGGGGACGGGATATCCCAGCCCGCCTTGCCAAAGCTGTCGACCAGCGCGTCGCGGCGCTTCTTGTAGACCGAACGCATCTCGGCAATGCAGTCCTGTGGACCGTTCAGCGCGGCAGCCGCCGCGACCTGGATCGGCGTATAGGCGCCGTAATCGAGATACGACTTCACCCGCGCCAGCGCCGCGATCAGGCGCTCATTGCCGACCGCGAAGCCCATGCGCCAGCCGGCCATGGAGAAGGTCTTGGACATCGAGGTGAACTCGACCGTCACGTCCATCGCGCCCGGCACCTGAAGCACCGACGGCGGCGGATCGCCGTCGAAATACACTTCCGAGTAAGCGAGATCCGAGAGCACGATGAGGTCGTGCTTCTTCGCGAAGGCGACGACGTCCCGATAGAATTCGAGGTCGGCGACGCACGCTGTCGGGTTCGAGGGATAGCAGAGCACCAGCGCCAGCGGCGAGGGAATCGAGTGCGCCACCGCGCGCTCCAGCGCGTGGAAGAATTCCGGTCCCGGCTCGCACGGCACGGAGCGGATCGAGCCGCCGGCCATCAGGAAGCCGAAGGCGTGGATGGGGTAGCTCGGGTTCGGCACCAGGATCACGTCGCCGGGGGCGGTGATGGCCTGCGCCATATTGGCGAAGCCCTCCTTGGAGCCGAGCGTCGCGACCACCTGCTTGTCAGGATCGATCTTCACGCCGAAGCGGCGGTCATAATAGGCCGCCTGAGCCCGGCGCAGGCCCGGAATGCCCTTGGACGCCGAATAGCGGTCGGTCCGCGGCTTGCCGATGGTCTCTTTCAGCTTCTCGATGACATGGGCCGGAGCGTCGAGGTCCGGGTTGCCCATGCCGAGGTCCACGATGTCGGCGCCACCATTGCGGGCGGCGGCCTTCACGCGGTTGACCTGTTCGAACACATAAGGCGGCAGCCGGCGGATACGGTGGAAGTCGCTCATCGGTCTCAAGCTCCAGGCCGCCCGGAAACTCCTGGGGTCGGCATATCGCGCGCTACATATCATTGTTCGCGCATTCGCACAGCGACGGATCGCAATTCAAGGTGGCGGAAACGTGGTGGAAAGTGCTGCAACGCAACAATTCCAGCGCTATTGTGACTGCTCGATATCCTGCAGCACCTCGCCCTCGCGCTGCTTGGCGAGGGTCTCGAGATCGGACTGCATCTTGGTCTGGTCGGCGGGGTTCATCACCGGGCGGTCGCCGATCTGCTTGGGCGCGCCGAAGCTCGGAGCGGGCGGCGGCGCGGGTTTGACGGCGGCGGTAGGCTGGCCGTTCTCGTCGAGCGCGCCCTGGTCGGCCGGTGCGGGGCCCGGCGATGTCATTTCAGGCGGCATCATGCTGGCGCAGGCCGTCAGCAGCAGGCCGGCGAGCGCCAGGCCCGCCGCTCGCACCAATGTCGAAGCCGTGTCGCGACCATTCGTCAAATGCACGCGTGCCTACCCTTCATGCCGTCGACGTTCCGCTCTCGCTACTACCGAGCGGGGCGTCTATGATGCCTCACCTATGAACGCACGTACCCGCGGGGACAAGCGGTGAGTAAAGTACCAGCTACCCGGACACCTGTTCGAGCACGATCGAAAGCGCCCATCGAGGCCCCGGCCCCGCTGCCTGCCAAGGCCCGGACCACTCCGGCCGCCACCGCGTCCAAGCTGTCCGTGAAGCCGAAAGCCGTGGCGAAGGCCAAGCCGGATGCCAGCATCGAATCACCCGCCAAGATTACCGCCCCCAAGGTCGTGGCACCTAAGGTCGTGACACCTAAGGGCGCGGCTCCCAAGATCGCCCCTCCCAAGCCCGATGCCCTGAAGGCCAAGCGCACGCCCAAGGCTACGAGCCCGGTGACGCCCGAACCCCAGCCGAAATCCGCCGCCAAATCCGCCCCCGCTGCGAAGCCGGCGCCGAAGCCCGAGGAGCCCAAGGGCGCCGCAGGCTCCATCGATCTGGAGGCTTTCGCCGGCAACCTCGCCAAAATGGTAGAGGAAGGCGGCAAGGCCATGGCCGCCTATCTGCGCCCCCGCGAGGATGGCCGCATCAAGGACGAGATGGCAGACGACATCGCCGATGTCATGAAGACGCTCGGCAATGTCGCGGAATACTGGCTGGTCGACCCGCAGCGCGCGGTCGAGGCGCAGTCGCGGCTGATCGGCGGCTATCTCTCGCTGTGGTCCTCGACGCTCAAGCGCATCGGCGGCGAGGAGACCGAGCCGGTGGCGACTCCCCAGCTCAAGGATTCCCGCTTCGCCGACCCGGAATGGACCAGCAACCCGTTCTTCGACGCCTTGAAGCAGACTTATCTGCTAACCACCAACTGGGCTTCGACGCTGGTCGACGAGGCCGATATCGACCAGCACACCAAGCACAAGGCGGAATTCTATGTCCGCCAGATCGCCGGTGCCGTTTCTCCGTCGAACTTTGTTCTCACCAATCCCGAACTGCTGCGCACCACGCTCGCTTCCAATGGCGAGAATCTGGTGCGCGGCATGAAGATGCTGGCGGAAGACATCGAGGCCGGCGGCGGCGATCTCAAGATCCGCCAGTCCGACAACTCGAAGTTCAAGATCGGCGAGAACCTCGCGATCTCGCCCGGCAAGGTGGTGTTCCAGAACGAGCTGATGCAGCTCATCCAGTACGCCCCGACGACGGAGACCGTGCTGGCGACGCCCATCGTCATCGTGCCGCCCTGGATCAACAAGTTCTACATTCTCGACCTGAACCCGGAAAAATCGTTCGTGCGCTGGGCGGTCGAGCAGGGGCTGACGGTATTCATCGTCTCGTGGGTGAATCCCGGCCCCGAACTCGCCGCCAAGGGGTTCGAGGATTATATGCGCGATGGCGTGCTCAAGGCATTCGAAGTTGCCAAGAGCGCGAGCGGCTCCAGGGAAATCAACGCGGTCGGCTATTGCGTCGGCGGCACCATGCTGGCGATGACGCTGGCCTGGCTAGCGGCGGCGAAGAAGCAGGTCGGCGTGCGTAGCGCTACCTTTCTTACTACCCAGGTCGACTTCACCTATGCCGGCGACCTCAAGGTGTTCATCGACGACGAGCAGGTCGGCAATCTCGAGCGCAAGATGCTGGAGACCGGCGTGATGGACGGAGCCAAGATGGCTAACGCCTTCAATATGCTGCGCTCCAACGATCTGATCTGGCCCTATGTCGTGAACAACTACATGAAGGGTCAGGCGCCCTTCCCGTTCGATATCCTCTACTGGAATTCGGATTCGACCCGGCTGCCGGCCGCCAACCACTCCTATTATCTGCGTAATTGCTACCTCGATAACCGCCTCGCCAAAGGCGGCCTGACGCTGGCGGGCGAGACGCTCGACCTCTCCAAGATCACGCTGCCGACCTACAATGTGGCGACGCGCGAGGACCATATCGCGCCGGCCCCCTCGGTGTTCCTCGGCATTCAGTTATTCGGCAAGCCCGGCCGCTTCGTGCTCGCCGGCTCCGGCCATATTGCCGGCGTGGTGAACCCGCCCTCGCGCGGCAAGTACCAGTACTGGACCGGTGCCACGCCCTCGGGCAGCATCGAGGACTGGATCAAGAATGCCGAGGATCATCCGGGCTCATGGTGGCCGGACTGGTTCGCCTGGATCGAGGCGCAGGGCGACAAGCGTGTGCCGGCCCGTAAACCCGGCAGCCGCGAATTCCCCCCAATCGAGGACGCGCCGGGCAGCTATGTGAAGGTCGTGTCGTGAGAGGAGGCCTCGCGGTCGCGGCCTTCGTCCTGCTGCTGGCGCTCGACCCCGGCCCGGCTCCGGCCGCCAGCTTCGATTGCGCGAAGGCCCGCACGCCGGACGAGCGCGCAGTGTGCGCCGACCCGAACCTCTCGGCGCTCGACAGCGAGATGGGCGGCCTCTGGTACGCCTTCAACCGCTTCCCGTTCCTGATGGGGATGAGCGGCGCGCGGCGCGACGATGCCAAGCAGTTCCTGACCCAGCGTAGCGCGTGCGGCAGCAATGCCGCCTGCATCGGGCCGCTCTACAAAACGCGCATCGCGGCGCTGCGCGAGGGCGTTGCCGCTGCCATCGCCAATATGGCGAAAGAGGCCGACAGCGCCCGTCCGCCCCCGGCGCCGCAGCCGGTGATGGATCGCATCGCGCAATATGGCGAGCAGTGCCGGCAGCTCGGCGGCCAGTTGGCCGGCAATGCGTGGCCGGACATGATGACCGCCGACCTCGACCATGACGGCCGGCCGGACTATGTGCTGAACGCGCAAAACCTGATCTGCGACGGCTCCGCCACCGCGTTCTGCGCCAATGATGGCTGCGCGGTCACGCTCGCGCTATCGTCCGCCGGCTACGCCAACCCGATGGAATTACGGGGGTCACAGCCGACGCTGATACAGAAGACCGACGGCACCGGCCTCGATCTGTGGGTCGACGCTACCCGCTGCGCCGATGCCGGCCCGAATGCCGCCTGCTGGGGCGCATGGCGCTGGACGGGTGTGAAGCTGCAACCCAGCTTCACCGCCCGCCCGTCCTCCCCCTGATTGATCCCTCGCCCTGATCGCTCAGGGGAATAGCGCGATCTGCTCCAGACCCATCGTCTCGGGGAAGCCGAGCACGACGTTCATGTTCTGCACCGCCTGGCCGGATGCGCCCTTCACGAGGTTGTCCAGTGTGGCGAGAATGATCACCCGGCCCGGCTGGCGATCCGCCGCCACGCCGATGATCATCATGTTGGAGCCGCGCACGAAGCGCGACTGCGGCACCTGTCCGAGCGGCAGCACATGCACGAACGGCTCGGACTTGTAGAAGTCGGCCAGCACGCGATGCACGCCGTCCGCGCCGATCCCGGCCATGGTCTTGGCGTAGATCGTCGCGTAGATGCCGCGATTCATCGGCGCCAGATGCGGGGTGAAGCTCGGCACGATGGAGCGGCCGGCGGCCTTGGAATATTCCTGGTCAAGCTCTCCCATATGGCGATGGCTGCCGACGCCATAGGCGTGGATGCCCTCACTCACCTCGGAAAACAGCATCGCCTCCTTCGCCGCACGCCCCGCCCCGCTCATGCCGGTCTTGGAATCGATGATCAGGCCTTCGGGCTCGATCGCCCCGGCCTCGATCAGCGGCACCACCGGCAGGATCGCCGTGGTGGTGTGGCAGCCCGGGTTGGCGACGAGCCGCGCCTTCTTGATCTCGGTGCGGTACAGCTCGACGAGGCCGAACACCGCCTCCTGCTGCAGCTCCAGCGCCTGATGCGCGTGGTCGTACCACTGCTCATAGGCGCCGGGATCGCGCAGCCGGAAATCGGCCGAGAGATCGACGATCTTGATGTGCGGCGCGGTCTCGAACACTTTTTTGATCACAAGCTGCGTCGTGCCGTGCGGCAGCGCGCAGAAGGCGAGGTCCACGCCCGACCAATCCACCTCCTCGATGGTGATCAGCCTGGGCAGGCTCAGCGGCGCGAATTGCGGAAATACGTCGGCCATGGCCTGGCCGGCCTTGCGGTCGGCGGTCAGCGCGACGATCTCGGCACGCGGATGGCGGACGAGCAGTCGCACCAGCTCAGAGCCGGTGTAGCCCGAGGCCCCGAGTATCGCGATCCGCGCCTTGCCGTCCGTCATCGTCCCGTTCCTTATTCCTGGCGTGCCGATCTCCTAGACAGGAAGTCGCCGCCGAACGCGCATCTATATCAGATGGATGTCCGGCGGAAGACGGGAGAACCGGCATTCCACGCATGGCATATGTGCGGTGTTCACGGAGCGTTCCGGTTTAGGCTCCCGCCTGCCATAGTGATATGCACTCGAATCATGCCCGATAAACCCGAGCGATCCCCGCTGACCATGTCGAACCCTGACGACCTGTTCGCCGCCGTTCCCGCGCCGGTGCCCCCTCGCCCCGCCAATGCCCCGGCCAGTGGCGGAGCAAAGCCTGCCACGCGTGGTAATGGCGGCACTGTGAGCGCGGGTGAAAGCGCCTACACCGCCGCCCATATCGAGGTGCTGGAAGGGCTGGAGCCGGTGCGGCGCCGCCCCGGCATGTACATCGGCGGCACCGACGAGAAGGCGCTGCATCACCTGTTCGCCGAGGTGATCGACAATTCGATGGACGAGGCGGTGGCCGGCCACGCCTCCTTCATCGACGTGGAGATGACCGCCGACGGCTTCATCACCGTCACCGACAATGGTCGCGGCATTCCGATCGAAGACCACCCGAAATTTCCCGGCAAGTCGGCGCTGGAGGTCATCCTCACCACGCTGCACGCCGGCGGCAAGTTCGACAGCAAGGTGTATGAGACCTCCGGCGGCCTGCACGGCGTCGGCGTCTCCGTCGTCAACGCGCTGTCCGACGTGCTCGAAGTGGAGGTCGCGCGCGGCCAGACGCTGTACCGCCAGATCTATTCGCGAGGATTAGCGCAGGGCCCGATCCAGGAAATCGGCCGTGTGCTGAACCGGCGCGGCACGAAGGTGCGCTTCCACCCGGACGCGCAGATTTTTGGCGAGAGCGCCCACTTCAAGCCGGCCCGCGTCTTCAAGATGGCGCGCTCCAAGGCGTATCTGTTCGGCGGCGTCGAAATCCGCTGGTCGTGCGAGCCTGCGCTGCTCACCGGCACCGAAATCCCCGAAAAAGCGGTGTTCCGCTTCCCGGGCGGCCTGAAGGACTATCTCGCCGCTGACATTGAGGGCCACACGCTCGTTCATGGCGATATATTTGCCGGCAAAACGTCTCGCCCCGGCGGGCACGGTTCCGCCGAGTGGGCGGTGGCGTGGCTGGGCGATGCCGATGGCGGCGTCACCTCCTATTGCAACACCATTCCCACCGTTGAGGGCGGCACCCACGAGGCCGGCTTCCGCACGGTTCTGCTGAAAGGCCTGCGCGACTACGCCGAGCGTACCGGCAGCGCCAAGCGCGCCGCGATCGTCACCAGCGACGACATCATGGCCGGCTGCGCCGCGATGCTCTCAGTGTTCGTGCGCGAGCCGGAATTCCAGGGCCAGACCAAGGAAAAGCTCGCCACCGCCGAGGCTGCCCGCATCGTCGAGACCGCGCTACGCGACCCGTTCGATCATTGGCTCACCGGCAACCCGGTGCAGGCCAGCCGCCTGCTCGACTGGGTGATCGAGCGCGCCGACGAGCGCCTGCGCCGCCGTCAGGAAAAGGAAGTTTCCCGCAAGACCGCCGTGCGCAAATTGCGCCTGCCGGGCAAGCTGGCGGACTGTTCGAATAATTCCGCAGCCGGCTCGGAACTTTTCATCGTCGAGGGCGATTCGGCCGGCGGTTCCGCCAAGCAGGCTCGCGAGCGCCAGACGCAGGCCGTGCTGCCGCTGCGCGGAAAAATCCTCAACGTCGCCAGCGCCACCCGCGACAAGCTCGCCCAGAACCAGCAGCTCGCCGACCTGATCCAGGCGCTCGGCTGCGGCTCCGGCGCGCATTATCGCGACGAGGATTTGCGCTATGAGCGTGTGGTGGTGATGACCGACGCCGATGTCGATGGCGCGCACATCGCCTCGCTGCTGGTGACGTTCTTCTACCGCCAGATGCCGAAGCTGATCGAGAACGGCCACCTCTTCCTCGCCGTCCCCCCGCTCTACCGCATCACGCAAGGCGCCAAGACGCTTTACGCCCGCGACGAGGCGCATCGCGACCAGTTGCTGGCGAGCGAGTTCAACACGCGCGGCAAGGTCGACATTGGCCGCTTCAAGGGCCTTGGCGAGATGATGCCGGCGCAGTTGAAGGAGACGACGATGAACCCGAAGACGCGCACGCTGCTGCGCGTCACCATCGACGATCTCGAGCGGGTCGAGACCGCCGACGTGGTGGAGCGCCTGATGGGCAACAAACCCGAAAGCCGCTTCGCCTTCATCTCCGAACGCGCGGCGTTCGCCAGCGAAGAATTGCTGGATATCTGACGACGCTCACCACCGATCGAACGCGATCCGCGCCGCGAGACCCAAAAATATCGCCCCGGTGACCATCTGGAACGCCCGCGCAGCCTTGGCGCGGGTGGCGAGCCAGCCGCTGAACCGGCCGGCGAAAATCCCGACCAGAAGATTCGCCACCGTCCCGCCAATGTTGAACACCGCACCCAGCAGCAGGAATTGCAGGAAGGTGGAGCCGCGCGCCGGGTCGACGAATTGCGGCAGGAAGGCGAGGATGAACACTGCAACCTTCGGGTTCAGCACGTTCACCACCACCGCCTCGCGGAACGCGCGCCACGGCGTGTGCCGCATGCCGGCCGCCGGCGTGAGCAGCGGCGTCGGCGAGCGGAAGGCCTGCACAGCGAGATAGACCAGATAGGCGACGCCGGCCCAGCGTATCGCCTCGAACGCACCGGGATGGGCGGCAAGCAGCGCCGCCAACCCCAGAGCAGCCGCCAGCGTGTGAAGCATGCCGCCCGCCGCGATGCCGAAGCTGGCGGCGATGCCAGCACGCGGGCCGGAGCGCATGCCCTGCCCGAGGCAGAACAGCATGTCGTTGCCGGGGGTCAGGTTGAGCGCCAGCGCGGCGGGCACGAACACCAGCAGGGTCTCGATGGGGATCAGCATGGCAAATCTCGGCTAAAGGGCTTCAGGCGCGGCGTCCACCGCGACGATCTCCATCGTCCCGGCCGGCATCTCGATCTCGTCGCCAATCCATTTGCCGAGCAGCGCGCGGGCGACCGGCGCATTCCAGGCGATACGGCCGGCCTTCGGGTCGGCCTCGTCCTCGCCGACAAGCCGGAAGGCGCGCCGCCGACCCTGCTCGTCCTCAAGCGTCGCCGCCATACCGATGGTGATGGCGGTGCCATCCTCCGGCGGGTCGACCGGCTCGGCGCTCATGCGGCGGGCGGTCCAGTAGCGCAAGTCCCGCGCGGCACGCGCCACGGCCTCCAGCTCGCCCTTGGCATTGGCGTTCGCCTGAACGTCGCGCAGCCGCGCGATCTCGGCCTCGATCAGCGCGAGGCCGCGCCGCGTTACCAGGTTACGGGCAGCGCTCACCGGACGCTCATTGAGCGCTTCCGGCCCGCTATCTTCCTTAACGAACGCCCGGCTCATCGAGCCTCCTGCCTGTCTTCGTTACCGCAGCGCGCCATGATGACGCCCTATGCGCGGGCAAACCCTTGAAACCAGCGAAATCCGTTGACTTTCCGGGCGTTGCTCCTATGGTGCGACGCGTCGTCTGACCATACCCGACCGAAGCGCTCCGCGCGACGACAATGCAGCCCGTCCCCGGTTACGGCTCGAGGGATCCGGTGAGCGGTGCGCTGCCGCAGAATTGATCCTAGATGCCTTTCAACGAACTGGGCCTGAGCGACAAGGTGCTCGCGGCCGTCGAGGCCACCGGCTACACCGAGCCGACACCTATCCAGGCGCAAGCCATTCCGCACATTCTTGCGCGGCGTGATGTGCTGGGCCTTGCCCAGACCGGCACCGGCAAAACCGCCGCCTTCACGCTGCCCATGCTGACCCTGCTGGAGCAGGGCCGGGCGCGGGCGCGCATGCCGCGAACGCTGATCCTCGAGCCGACGCGCGAACTCGCCGCGCAGGTCGAAGAGAACTTCACCCGCTACGGCAAGAACCACAAGCTGAACGTCGCGCTGCTGATCGGCGGCGTCTCCTTCGGCGACCAGGACGCCAAGCTGCTGCGCGGCGTCGATGTGCTCATCGCCACCCCCGGCCGCCTGCTCGACCATGTCGAGCGCGGGCGCCTGCTGCTCTCCGGTATCGAGATCCTGGTGATCGACGAAGCCGACCGCATGCTGGACATGGGCTTCATCCCTGATATCGAGCGGGTCTGCAAGCTGGTGCCGTTCACCCGCCAGACGCTGTTCTTCTCCGCCACCATGCCGCCGGAAATCCAGCGTCTGGTGTCGCAGTTCCTGTCCAATCCGGTGCAGATCGAGGCGTCCCGCCCCTCCTCCACCTCCGCGACCATTACCCAACTTCTGGTGGCCACGGACCGCGAAGACTTCGCCAAGCGCGAAAAGCTGCGCGAACTGATCCGCGGCGCCGAGAATTTGCAGAACGGCATCATCTTCTGCAACCGCAAGCTGGACGTCGCAGTGGTTCACAAGTCGCTGCAGCGGCACGGCTTCAATGCCGTCGCGCTGCATGGCGACATGGATCAGCGCTCACGCACGCAGGCGCTCGACGCCTTCCGGGCCGGCGAAGCGACCCTGCTGGTCGCCAGTGACGTCGCAGCCCGCGGCCTCGACATTCCCGCCGTCAGCCACGTCTTCAACTTCGACACCCCGCACCATGCCGAAGACTATGTGCACCGCATCGGCCGCACCGGCCGTGCGGGTCGCGCAGGCGCCGCCTTCACCCTCGTCACCCATTCCGACGTCAAGTCGCTGGCGGCGATCGAGAAGCTGATCGGCAATCCGATTCCGTGGATGGACGACAAGCAACTCGGCGATGCTCCGCCGCGCGAAGCCCGGTCGTCTGGCCGTGGCAAGCCCGGTGCCGTCAAGTCCGGCTCCGGTGAGCGCGGCGGACGTGGCGGTCGCCGTGAGCGCGAGGCTGAGCCCGAGCGCAAGGGTGCCCGCCCGATACG
>LNAP01017914.1_pt1 | contig 11778 bp, 11 predicted proteins | sample 602601 | NCBI WGS metagenome assembly LNAP01 (sample SAMN02440304, study PRJNA202911) | soil metagenome | biome: Subtropical and temperate rainforests or woodlands; isolation source: soil samples (1 kg each in a 20% v/v slurry with milli Q water) were... ... | reverse complement strand
ACCCATCGTGTAGGAGCGCATGCCGTGGCGCATGCCGAACTGGAAGATGCGCGCGAAGGCGGACCGCGACGGCATGCCGACCACCAGGCTCTGCAGGATGCCGAGCATCGGGTTGGCCTGCATGGTGCGCACTAGGCGCAGGATGCTCGACGCTGCCATGAAGCTGTCGGCGTCGAGGCCGAGCATCAGGTCGTGATCGTCGCCCCAGCGATCGAGGAAGTCGCGAATGTTGCCGGCCTTGTAGCCGACACCGTCGCTGCGGCGGCGATAATGCAGCCTGGCGCCCGCGCCGGCCTCGGCTCGCCAGGCTTCGAACAGCGCTTCCTCGGTGGCGGCGATGTCGGGACGCGTGGTGTCGGAGAGAAGGAAATAGGCAAAATGCGCGCCCGCGCCGCTGCGTTCAAGATCGTCCCGCATCAGACGGAGCCGGGCGATGGCACGCTCTGGATTCTCGTTGCGCAGGGTCATCACGATCGCGATGCGCGCCATGACCGGGCCATCGTCGGGCGCCCGGCCTGCATAAGGGAAGACCGCCTCCCGGGCATCGACCGGCCCGTGCAGCAGCCAGAGACCGAGCAGCGCGTTCCAGAATCCGAGGATCGTCCAGGGCGTCGATATGCAGAACGCAATGAGCAGCAGCACGTCGAGGGGTGTCCACCCCCCCGTCGCGAGCAGGCGGGAGAAGGCCAGGACCATGCCGGCGAAGGTCAGCACATTGAGCGCGGCCATCAGGGCGCGCCGCCGGAATAGCAGCCGCGACGACTGCACGCCGGTCGGGGTCAGTCCATTCGCAACCTCGTCCGCTGGCGACAGGACCGCCGCGAACTCTTCACCCTGACTCATGCCGGCGGACTCTGCTTGTAACAACGTGAACTTGCGGGCGCTCCGACTTCGGATGCTGGGGCGGCATCATGTTGTCGAGAGCATCCCATCTCTGCTCCTGCGATGTGAGCCTCCGGTCGGCAACGGAGTTCGGCGACCGATGCCAGCACCTGATCGTACATCGGCTCAATCGCTCTGGTGCATCGCGCCGGGGCGCTACGAATTGCGGGCGGAGATTCTGGCCGAACGGCGGACCGACATGCTGACCGTGCGGGCGCTTGCCTCCTGCGTCAGCCGCGGCAGCGAGCGCCTCGTTCTCCAGGGCGATGTCCCGGAAAGCGAATTCCAGCGCATGCGGGCGCCGTTCCAGCGGGGCGAATTCCCTTTCCCCGTACAATATGGCTACCAGAGCGTCGGCGTCGTCGAAGAGGGCCCCGACGCGCTGAGAGGGCGCTGCGTATTCTCCCTCCATCCGCATCAGGACGTCTACCGCCTCCCGGCCTCGGCGGTGACGGTGGTGCCCGACGGCATGCCCCCGCAGCGGGCAGTGCTCGCCGCCAATATGGAAACGGCGCTGAACGCGATGTGGGATGCCGGTGCGGGACCCGGCGACCGGATCACCATTGTCGGCGGCGGTGTGGTCGGGCTGATGCTGACGGCACTCGCGGCCGGCCTGCCGGGCGCGGAGGTGACGCTGGTGGATGTGCGGCCCGAGCGGGCGGGCTTCGCGGCGGCGTTCGGCGCGCAATTCGCCCGGCCCGACGAGATCGGAGACGATGCCGACATCGTCTTCCACACCAGCGCAAGCTCCGCCGGCCTGCAAACCGCGCTCGGTGCGGGAGGCTTCGAGGCGAAGATCGTGGAGCTGAGCTGGTACGGCAAAGGCGCGACGCTGGTGGGATTGGGGGGAGCCTTCCACAGCCGGCGGCTGCGCTTGATTGGTTCGCAGGTCGGCGCGGTCTCGCCGGAGCGCCGGCCGCGCTGGCCGCATGCCCGTCGGCTCGCCAAGGCGCTCTCCCTGCTCGATGATGCGCGCTTCGACCGGCTGATCACGCACCGCGTCCCGTTTACGCAGGCGCCGATGCTGCTGCCGCAGCTTGTGAATGACGAGCCGGACGCGCTGGCGATCCTGCTCACCTATGAATGATGGAAAGTTGGACGTGGAAGTCCGTGATCGCATCATGATCGCCCATTCGCTGCCCGATGCGTTCTTCGGCCCGGCGCAGGGCCTGCACGGCGCGACATTCGTGGTCGATGTCGCCTTCTTCCGCGAGACGCTGACGGCCAAGAACGTGGTGGTCGATATCGGTGCCGCGCTCGATGTACTGAAGCAGATCCTGGCGCCGCTCGCCTACCAGAACCTCGACGCGCTGCCGATGTTCGCGGGCAAACTCACGACGACCGAATTCCTTGCCAAGCATATCTTCGATGCGATCGCCATGGCGGCCCGCGACGGAGCGCTGGGCGAAGACGGGCAGGGGCTGGCGAGGATCCGCGTCACCCTGCATGAGACCGACCTCGCGCGAGCCTCCTATGAGGGCGGCGTCGCTTGACGGATTTCGCGTTCGCAATCCCCGGCGATCTCGACCTGCCGACCGGCGGCTATGCCTATGATCGGCGCGTGATGGCGGAATGCCGGAGTGCCGGCTGCACCGCGACGCATCTGGCCCTGCCGGATGGGTTTCCGTTTCCATCAGCGGAGGCGGTCGCGCGGTGTGGGGACCTGCTGGGGGCACTCCCGGCGGGACAGCCGGTCCTTGTCGATGGACTTGCCATAGGCGTGCTGCCGCCTGAGATGCTGCGCGGGCTCCGGCGCCCGCTGGCGGCTCTCGTCCACCATCCGCTCGCGCTGGAAACCGGGCTGAGCGCGGCGCAACAGGCACGACTATTTGCGAGCGAGCGCGCGGCGCTCGCCGAAGTGGCGGCGGTAATCGTCACCAGCCCCATGACCGCCCGGATTCTGGTGCGCGATTATGCGGTGGGTTCGGAAAAGCTCGTCGTCGCGGTGCCCGGCACCGAGGCGGCGGTGCGGGCGAAGGGCACATCCATGCCGCCCCGCATCCTCGCCGTCGGCACGGTAATCCCGCGCAAGGCCTATGGCGTGCTGGTCGACGCGCTGAACGAGGCGCGGTCGCGCGACTGGATCTGCCATATCGTCGGCGCGACCGATCGCGATCCGGGCGAGACGCAGGCGCTGCGCGCCAGCATCGCCGCTTATGGGCTGGAGGAGCGGATCATCCTCAAGGGCGCGATGCCCGCCGAGGCGCTGGACGGCGAATATGATGCGGCCGATATATTCGTCTCCGCCTCCCTGTTCGAGGGCTATGGCATGGCGCTGACCGAAGCATTGGCGCACGGCCTGCCGATCGTTGCGGCGCGCGGCGGCGCCATTGCCGAGACGCTCCCGGTGGACGCTGCGGTGCTGGTGCCCCCCGGCGAAGCGAGCGGCCTCGCGCAAGCCATCGGCCGATGGCTCGATGATCCGCGCGCGCGTCGCGTGATGGCGGACACGGCCTGGGAGCGGGCGCAGGCGCTGCCAAGGTGGTCGGCGACGGCAGCCATCATCGCAGCAACCATGCGGGATATTGCGGGATGAGCGGCTTCGATCCCGGCTGGCTGGCACTGCGCGAGCCCGTCGACCACGCGGCCCGCAATGCGCAGATCGAGGATATGGTCCGCGAGCACTTCGCCGAGCGGACGTCACTCACGGTCGTCGATCTGGGCTGCGGCACGGGTTCCAATTTGCGCGCGCTCGCGCCGGCCCTGCCGCCCCGCCAGCATTGGCATCTCGTCGATGGCGACCTGGAACTTCTCGTGGAGGCGAAACGCCGCCTCGCGACCTGGGCCGACAGCGCGCGCGATATCGATCATGAGATCTGGCTCGACAAGGGCGGATGCCAGATCCGGGTCAGCTTTGAATGTGCCGACCTCACAGTGCGGGATTTGCATTTCCGCGACATCACACCCGATCTGGTCACGGCGGCGGCGCTGTTCGATCTCGTCTCCATGGAATGGCTGGAGCGTCTGGTTGCCGCTTCAGCCCGGCGCCACGTGCCGCTCTACGCCGTGCTGAGCTACGATGGTCTGGCCCGGTGGCGACCGGAGACCGCGCTGGATGAGCGCGTCGTCGCAGCCTTCAATCGGCATCAGCAACGCGACAAAGGTTTTGGTCCCGCGCTTGGCCCCGCCGCCAGCGACGCCCTCTCCACCCTGCTTTTGAGGCATGGCTATCGCAGCTGGCAGGGAGGCAGCCCCTGGCAGCTAGGGGTCGGCGACAGGCCGCTGATAGGCGCACTCACCGCCGGTTTCGCTGCCGCCGCCAGCGACATGGAGCCCGAAATGGCGGATGCCTTGGCCGCGTGGGCGCGCGAGCAAGCCGACGCCGAGGATGTGATGATCGGTCATCAGGACATCTTCGCAGCGGTCTATTAGCCCGTGACGATCAGTTGATGGGCCACATGCGCCGCAACAGGCCGTCTCGCTTGATGAAGCGATGCCGCAGCGCCGCCGCGATATGGATGAGTACCAGAATGCCGAGCAACTGCGCCAGCAGGCCGTGCAGGCCGAGGATCTTGTTCGCCAGCGGCTCATTGGCCGGCAAGATGCCGGGCAGATTGAACAGACCGAAGATGTTCAGCGCGGGATAGGCGGAAATGCCGGCCCAGCCGAGTAGCGGCACGATCAGCAGCAGCGCGTAAAGCAGGCGATGCACGGCACCCGAGGCAATGCGCTCGAACGGCGTCAGCGTCGCCAGGGGTGGCAGCGCGCCGCGCCTGAACCGGATATGGATGCGCAGGACGATGAGCCAGAGCACGGTGAAGCCCGCCAGCTTGTGCAGGTCGTAGAGCTTTCCCGTCAGCGCGTCGAAATCCGTCGCGGCGCCGCGGGCGACCATATAGAGGCCCAACGGAATCTGGCAGATGACGAAGGCGGCGACGAGCCAATGCAGTGCGCGCGCCGCGAAACTGTACCGCGCGGCCGGGACCGGCGCATTGGTGACCGTATCAGGCGTCGCCACGGGATTCTCCATCGACATGGGTGCGCAGGTCGCAATCATAGAGGACGTTGCCATCGTCCAACAGATAGGGACGGGCGTGAGGACGCATCGCATCGCACAGATTGTCGATCGGTCGGAGGTCGAGGGCGGCGCGTCCCGAACCCAGGATCATCGGTGCGAGGCAGATGTGCAGTCGATCGACCATGCCGGCATCGATGAAACGGGAGATTGTCGCCGCTCCGCCTTCGATCAGAATTTTGTGATGACCCCGCGCCGCAAGCGCCGCGACCAGCCTTTCAGGCTCGAACACATCCGGATCGAGGTCCGTTCCGATGCGCTCGACGGTCGCGGGCCAGCCCGCCTCGTTTTCCGAGAAAACGATGCGATCGCAACCGTCCTGGCGCAGCCATTTGGAATCGCGCGAGGACCGGCCGCTGCGATCGATGACGACCCGCGTCGGGCTGCGGCCTTCGACGCGCCGCGTCGTCAACTGAGGATCGTCGGCCATTATCGTGCCAACGCCGACGACGACGGCATCGACGAGCGCACGCAATCGATGCAGGTGATCAAGGCCGGCAAAGCCGTTGATATACCGTGATTTTCCGGTGGGCGTCGCGATCCGGCCGTCAAGCGACTGACCCATTTGCGCAATGATGAAGGGCTTGGAACCGGGGTGCCGCAACAGGGGCTCATAGAGAGCGGTCAGGGGGTCGGCCAACACGTCAGACCGTTCCAGTGCACCCGCCCGCTGCTCGACGAGGAGAGGCCAGACATGTAAATGCATGGCGCGACGCGCAATTACGCCCTTCATCCACGACGCTCATACATTACATTCGTCATGGAATTACGACTGATCTCCCAGGGGCGGCGTAAACGAGTGGACCTGTTCTGATGCCGACGCGTAACGCCGTCTCTAGTGGAATTCTAAGCTTGTTTGGCGATCACGACCAGATGTCGGTCGAGCGCGCGATTGCCGAACTCCGCTCCGGGCGTTCCGTCATTCTCCAACACGATGGCCGCCAGATGGTTGCCGTGGCGGCGGAATTCAGTAACCCCGATTTGCTCGCAGCGTTGCGCGAGATCGCGTCGGGTCCGCTTATGCTGGTGCTGACGTCCGCGCGACTGCGCGCGCTTGGAAGACCCGGTTTCGACGGCGCCATGGCCATCGAAGGCAGCCAGTTCGACAGCGACCGGGTCATGGCGCTGATCGCCAGGCGTGACGAGGGCCTGAGCGAGGATTTGCTTGCCGTCGACCGCAGTGCCGAGAGCGCCGTTCAACTGACAAGGCTGGCCTTGCTGCTCCCTGCCGTGCTGATCGCCCCGATATCGGCGGAGGTCGCACGAGCCCTGCCGGCAATTACGGTGGATGGCGATGCCATACGCGAATTCGCCGAGCGTCGTTCGACCGAGGTCACGATCGTCTCGCGTGCGCCGGTCCCGTTGCTGACCGCACGCAACGCTGAGTTCGTGGTCTTCCGCGGTGGCGAGGGCATGCGCGAGCAGGTCGCCATCATCGTCGGCAATCCCGATCCTGCCGGGGCGGTGCTGGTGCGCCTGCATTCGGCATGTCTCACGGGGGATTTGTTCGGGTCGCTTCGCTGCGATTGCGGGGACCAGCTTCGTGGAAGCCTCGCCAGCATGGCCCAGGCCGGCGGCGGGGTTCTGCTCTATCTCGATCAGGAAGGCCGGGGCAACGGCATCGCCAACAAGATCCGCGCTTATGGCTTGCAGCATGAGGGCCTCGACACTTACGAGGCTTGGCTTCGATCTCGACAGCCGGCGGTTCGAATTCGCCGCCGCGATGTTGCGCCAGCTCGGCTTCGCACGCATCAGGCTGTTGACGAACAATCCCGAGAAGGCCGGCGCCATGCGCCGGGCGGGGATCGATGTCGCCGATACACAGCGCGTTTCCGGCCGCAGAAGCCCGGAAAACGCCAGTTACCTCGCGGCGAAACGCGACCGTGCCGGGCATCTGGTCGATCTGGACACACACCCGGAGCCATTGCCCAACCCGCTCGCTCCCGCCGCGGAATAGAAGGGCGAGGGAGGCTCGCGCCAGCGCCTTTGGCCATCGCTCAGCGATCCGTTATCTGCGCGCTCAATCTGGCATTCTCCTCCTCGAGAAAGGCCAGCCTGGCTTTGATCGGTGCCAGCAGCTCGGTCAGCTCGGCCTGGCTGAAGCGCGGGGTGATATGCTGCGGGCAATTCCAGTCGAAGGCTTCCACCGTGATCGTCACCGCGCGTTCGACGCGTGCCGCATAGTCCGGGACGCTCAGCCGGGCCGCCAGGGCGGGATCCTCAGTCGCGTCGACAACCTTCACATGGCCGAAGATCTTCAGCCGCCTCTGGTGGACATAGTCCATCAGGAACAGTGAGACCCGGTCGTTGACGGCGACATTGCCGGTGGTGAGATATTGCCGGTTGCCGCGGAAATCGGCATAGCCAAGCGTGTTCTCGTCCAGCACGCGCAGAAAGCCGATGGGGCCGCCGCGGAACTGGACATAGGGCCAGCCGGTCTCCGAGACCGAGGCGAGATAGAACCCGTCGCGTGCGGCGATGAACTCTTCCTCGTCCGGCCCGAGCCGATCGTTAAATACCGGGCCCTCGGGATCGAGCGTTCCGTCAATCCGCGCATACTGCGCCGCGCTGCCACAATGCTGGCGCGCCTGCTTCACCGCCGGGGTGGACGCGATTTCCAGATATTTGTGACGCATCGAAGCCTCCACTCCTGAATGTGAGGGCGGTCTCGAAAGCCCGGCCATTCGGGACTTCGTGCCCGCATACGGCCGGTGAGCACGCTAGAAGCTTCCGATAAGCCGCGGTATCCTAGGAGTTCGGGATATTCCCTCCTGAAAAATGGAAGGCTCATGGATCGTTTTGAGGCCATGTCCGTGCTTCTCGCCGTCGTCGAGGAGGGGAGCCTTTCGGCCGGGGCACGCCGCCTGCGCGCGCCGCTCACGACCGTCAGCCGCAAGGTCGCCGATCTCGAACAGCATCTGGGAACCCGGCTCCTCATCCGCACCAGTCGGCGGGTCGAACTGACCGATGCGGGGCGCGACTATGTCGAGGCCTCCAAGCGTATCCTCGAGCAGGTCGAGGATGCCGAGCGGGCGGCGGCGGGCGAATTCAGCGAACCGCGTGGCGAGCTATCCGTGACGGCACCCGTCGTGTTCGGGCGCCGCCATGTGCTCCCGATCACCGCTGAATTTCTGACCGAATATCCGAAGATCGACCTGCGCATGTTCCTGATCGACCGGCATGTCAATCTGCTGGAGGAGCACCTCGATCTCGGCGTACGGCTGGGCCATCTCGAAGACAGCAGCTTGAGGGTGGTGCGAGTGGGCCAGGTCCGCCGGGTGATCTGCGCGAGCCCGGATTATCTGGCGCGCAGGGGCACCCCAGCTGAACCTGACGACCTGCGCGGTCATGACGGCATCACCTTCCGGGGGTTCTCGACCTCGCCTGAATGGCGCTACCGCGGCGACACCTCCGCATTCTCGGTCGAGCCGCGCACACGGCTTGCCGTCAATTCGACCGAGGCTGCGGTCGACGCCGCCGTCGCGGGGCTCGGTATCGCCCGGGTACTGTCCTATCAGATCGTCGACGAGTTGCGATCGGGAGCGCTCGTGCCGCTGCTTGAAGCATTCGCGCCGGAGCCGACCCCGGTTCAGCTGGTCTATGCTGCCCAGGGGCTGCTGCCGGTGAAGGTGAGGGCATTTCTCGACTGGGTCGCGCCGCGCCTGCGGGCCAGACTGTCGAGTCTCTCGCTCGACCAAGCCGGGAGATGACACCGAAAGCCTCAAGTCGAAATCGGGAAGGTTCAGCGATTTCGGTAATGGCTCCCTGAGCAGGACTCGAACCTGCGACCATTCGATTAACAGTCGAACGCTCTACCAACTGAGCTATCAGGGAACGGGGGCCGCGAGGGCCGCTCGTCACGGGGGGCGTATAGCAATGCGGGATCGGTTTGTGAAGCCGAGTCCCGCATCAATGTGGATATGTCACGCGCTGAGGCGTTCCTGCTGACCCGCGAACTGCAGCTGATGGAAGCCGAAATAGCGGCCGCGACGGGCGATAAGCTCATCGTGGCGGCCGCTTTCGACCACCCGGCCGCTGTCGATGACGCAGATGCGGTCGGCGTTCACGACGGTCTGCAGGCGATGGGCGATCACCAGGGTGGTGCGGTGCATCTGCAGCGAACGCAGCGCCTTCTGGACCTCGGCCTCCGATTCGCTGTCGAGCGCGGCGGTGGCCTCGTCGAGCAGCAGGATCGGCGCGTCCTTCAGGAAGGCGCGGGCAATGGCGATGCGCTGGCGCTGGCCGCCGGAGAGCTGGGCGCCATGCTCGCCCACCTTGCTGTCATAGCCGTCGGTGAAGCCCATGATGAAGTCGTGCGCGTGGGCCGCGCGGGCCGCTTCAATGATCTGCTCCTCGGTCGCGCCGAGACGGCCGGACGCGATGTTTTCGCGAATCGTTCCGGAGAACAGGAACACGTCCTGGCTGACAAAGCCGACCGCCGACCGCAGGGAATGCCGGGTCACCCCGTTGATCGGCTGGCCATCGATCGAGATGACGCCGGAATCGGCATCATAAAACCGCTCGATAAGGCTCATCACCGTGCTCTTGCCGCCGCCCGAAGGTCCGACCAGTGCGGTGGTCTTGCCCGGCTCGGCGATGAAGCTGAGCCCGCGCAGCACGGGCTCATCGGAGCGATAGCCGAAGAAGACGTCATCGAACTCGATCTTGCCGCCCTTGAGGTCGAGGGTCGGCGTGCCGGGCTGCTCTTCTTCGGTGGGCTTCAAGTCGAGCACATTGAACAGCATGCGCGCGCTCAGCAACTGGCTCGTCAGATCGATGTTCAGGCGGGCCAGACGCTTGGCGGGCTCATAGCTCAGCAGCAGCGCGGTGATGACCGAGAAGAACTCGCCCGGAGTGCGTCCGCCATGGAGCACGCCATAGCCGGCATACATGATGACAAGGCCGATCGCGACGCCGCCAAGGGCTTCCATCAGCGGCCCGGACTGCGACTGCGCGCGGACCATGCGGTTCGATGCCTTCTCCAGGCTGTCGATGCGGCCGTAAATCTTCTCGCGGAGTTCGGCTTCCATGGTGAACGACTTGACCGTTCGGATGCCCTGGAAGGCCTCGATCGATTCGGTCATGATCTGAATGGCGCCATGGAATTCGCGAGTGAAAATCTTCTGAACCTTGCGGATCAGACTGCGCACGCCACCGACCGCGATCGGCATCACGATGAGGCCGATAAGTGCCATCGGCGGATCCTGGATGATCATGACGGCGGTGAGGCCGATGACCGAAAGCAGGTCGCGCCCGAGGCTGGTGATGATGAGGTTCAGCACGTTGCGGGCGCCCTGGGCGCCGGCGTTGAAGCGCAGCATAATCTCGGCGGTGTGGACTGCGCTGAAATAGCGGATGTCCTGGCTCAGCAGCCGGTCGAGCACACGCTTCTGGTTGTCGGCGACCATGCGGTTGCCGACCCGCGACAAGGTCACGGCCTGTCCGTACGAGGAAAATCCCTTGATGACGCTCAGCGCCAGCACGATCGCCGACAAGATCCAGATCGCCGACGAGTTCTGCTGCACGAAGATGCGGTTGATGACGTCGCCCATCAGATAGGCGAGGCCCGACGTCGTGCCCGCCATCATCCCCATGAAGACGAAGGCCAAGGCGTAGCCTTTCCAGTGGCGGCGACCATCGGTCATGAACAGCCGCCTGATCGTGTCCCGGGTCTCGGGACTGATCATGTTGCGGAAGGCATTGGCCATTTTAGCTGGCACCATCAGGCAATTCCTCTACGGCGTAAGGGCTCTCGCCATCTCGTGGCGGCCCCATCGGCGCGCGCTATGCGGGCGTCCGATATCAAGCATCGGCATCATCAACGACTATCATCTTGTGTTGTCAAACGATGGGAAGTCGCATTCGCGATGGCGGTTTCCGTATGTGTCTTGCGCATCACGCGCCGCCGGCGCCCTTTGGCAGGCCGGCGGCGCGTGCGCAATCTGGAGGCCACGGAGGGAATCGAACCCCCGTACGCGGATTTGCAGTCCGCTGCGTAACCACTCCGCCACGTGGCCAGAATCTCCGGTGGGAGCGACGGCTTGCAGCCATGCCCGCCATCAGGAGACGCGGCCTCATAACAGAGCCATTCGCCATCGGCAACGGACCTTGACGCGATGCGGCGCCGGATCGACGCCAACCTGCTGGAAGCGGCCCGCGACATTTGGAAACTTTCAAGAAGGCTTGCAATGCGCGCGCGCGTGCCGCAATTCTGCTGCCAGCCTCGCCTGCGGGGCGTCACGGCTTGCTGCTCCGTCTTTCAAGGTTGTTCCGGATGATCGATTTCGCTGAGATGCGTCGTGCCATGGTCGACGCGCAGGTGCGCGCCAACGACGTCACCGACCTTCGCATCGTGTCCGCCATGATGGACATGCCGCGCGAGCGCTTCGTGCCGGCGGGCCTTCGGAACTTCGCCTATATAGATGACGACCTGCTGGTGAAGGAGGAGGGCGGTGGCCGCTACCTCATGGAGCCGATGGTTCTCGCCAAGCTGCTTCAGGCGGCCGATATCGGCCCCGACGCGCTCGTGCTCGATGTCGGCGGCGCCACCGGCTATTCCACCGCCGTGCTCGCACGCCTCGCGGGACAGGTGGTGGCGCTCGAGCAGGATGCCGAGCTTGCGGGGCAGGGGGCGGCGCTGCTCGTCGAACTCGGCTTGCTCAATGCCGCCTATGTCCAGGGCCCGATGACGGCCGGCTGGCCGGGCGAGGCGCCCTATGACGTGATTCTCCTGAACGGTTCGGTGGACGCCGTGCCGCCGGCCCTGCTCGCGCAGCTTAAGCCCGAGGGCCGGCTGGTCGCCGTGGTCGGCCGTGGTCGCGCCGGGCGCGCCACCGTGTTCACCAACACCCGTGGCGGTATCGGCTCCCGCCCCGCGCTGG
>LNAP01005106.1_pt1 | contig 11779 bp, 9 predicted proteins | sample 602601 | NCBI WGS metagenome assembly LNAP01 (sample SAMN02440304, study PRJNA202911) | soil metagenome | biome: Subtropical and temperate rainforests or woodlands; isolation source: soil samples (1 kg each in a 20% v/v slurry with milli Q water) were... ... | reverse complement strand
ACAACTGGGTTCGACCCCATCAATTCAACGGCGGGCTGGCGCCAGCTCGCGCCGAAGAAAAACTTAACGTCGTGTCCGGGATTAGTTGACCACTACACTAGCCCCTGCTGCTGGATGCAACATTGGCAGGGATGGCGGTTACCGGTTTTGTCTTGAGCGGGATTGAGTTCATCGACGGTTGTGCCTATGCGCAATCCTGGTGGTGTCGACTGGAATAGCCGAACAAGAGAAAATTCAATGCAAAAAAATAGGGGCCGAAGCCCCAATTTTTGTTGCTGTTATAGTTGTTGCAGAACTCGAACCAGTCGAATCGACAAATAAATCGCCTCAAACAATCGGATCATTTCTTCCGGAAAAAATTTGAAGATTAATTTCTTCATCAGCTAACACCTCAAAGGTAGGAAAATGCTGCATTAGTTTCACGCTTCAAAATCCCGCTCAAACGAAGCAATTAAAAACCGCCAACAACTACGACAGTTTTAACGTTCAAATTAGCAACGAAATTAGCGGCCATTTTTATCGGTCACTATAGTCACGCAGTTGACTGCCTCGGTGCTTAGCCATACCCTTTGAGCTGTGAGATTCAAAAAGAAGCAAAGCGTTGAGCGGTACGCGCAATTTACCATCAGGTTTTTCGAAACGAAACCTCCTGATGGTGCCCGCTAGAAGCCTGCCACTGTGCAGGCTTCGCCGTTTCTGGACATCGATCACCGTAGCTTGGGAGAGGGCAATCCTGACCGCTCCAGTGTTTATGCGGGTTTCACCGAAAAACATCTTAGCAAGCGCTAAACAATTCCGTAGGGCTATAGTTCTGTTTAATAGTACGACTACAAAAAACTTTTCAGACGAACGGTAAGTCGCAATTATTTGATAGCAAAAAATAGCAACTGATAACGACTGATAACGACTGACAACAGATTGACCCTTGAACTATAGCCCAACTAAAAAGCTCCCCTTCCCTCTGTATACTGAACACCTGAGCTCTCTATTTATAGAGTGATTGGCTTTAACTTTCCTGATAGCGAAGCTGCTAACGTCGCTTTAACAGTGAACTCAGCGGCATCGATCGGGCTTGGTGATGGCCTTGGTACGTGGGTCCGTTGTATCCGTCTGTTGCGAGCCCAGAAAGAGCGAGTGCGCGTTCGATCTCCTGCCCCCAATTCAACCTCCAATGAAAAGCCCGCACAGGGCGGGCTCTGGACTGCTGGCTATTAATTGGAGGAGGTCATCCTGATGACACTCTCCACATCCCACGCCTCACCTGGTTGAGTGGTGTGCGTTACGCCGCCCATGGTACTGACAGCGCTGCCGGCAACGCTGTAGTAGAGCTTGTTGTAGAAGCTCGCGTTCGCCACGTAGAAACCGCAGTCAGCGTTACCAGGATGTTTCAGGATCTCGACGCTCGCGGAGATACCTGTAGGCCCCCAAAGCTTCGACGCCGGAAGTTTTCCAAGCGTGGCAACTTGTGGAAAGCCGGTAACGGACACGTCTTCTGTCGAAGCGTATGGCGCGCGCATGGCCATGTTGGTGATGACATCGCCCGACGTATCGGCCAGCAGCCGCTTGATCGGCAGCATGGTCATCATGGCGGCCTCAAGAATCAGCGACTTCGACCATTCCACTTGTTGCGACAGTTCAATCTTCATACTCCCATGATCGTGGGTGATGCTCACTCGCTTGGCGTGAGTGGCCACCTCGATCTGGGTATTGCACTTGTACAACTTCGAGTACTGAACCAGTTCCAACTTCTTGCCCACATACGTGGCCACCGTATTGAACGGGATCTGTACGCCGTCCAGGAACAGTGCGGCATGGGTTTTGATTTCGTCGCCGTGGTAACCGCCGAAGTAGTCCACTGCGCCCTGTTCTTTCCAGGCGCCCTCGATCTCGCCACCGTTAAGCAGCGCTTGCCCCGCCCGGGCTCGAGTGAAGGCCATCGTGGAAAAGTCCACGTCACACTCATACCCATGCTTCAACCGCCACAGGTCAGAGTTGCCGTAGGCATCAGTACCCGTGGGATCGAACGGCTTATTTTCATAGCCGATGGTCTGCTCCAGGTACTTTTTGGAGCTGGACTTGGCCCCCTTCACAAATGCGCTGAGGGTGTTAAGTCCGACTTTGACGACCACGTCATCAACGGCCAGGGTCGAAACAGCCGTTGCTCCAGGTTCTGAGGCACGGGGGAAACCGCCCAACGATCCAAAGTCACTGACGCCGTTCCAGTAGAACAAAGGCAGCTGGTGAGCCTGGCCACGGTAGCGTTCCGCAATGGTTCCATCGTGGTAAGTGCCACCTTTTACCGCCGTGGCGGGTGTGTCGCCCGTGGTCACGGCAACTGTGAGGTCCAAGTAAGCGACGTTGTAGGTGTTGTTTGCGAACGTGTAGGAGCCTGGTGCCAAGCGGATCCGGCCCTGACCGCCGATGGTCGGCAGAATCAGGTAGTTGTCCCAGGACAACGTGCGGGTGGTCGGGTCGAAAATGATGTTGGTGGGTGAAGTTTTCAGCCATACCTCGCCCAGGTAGGCGTTCGCCGGGCGGCGGTTCGCCAGAGCGCCGGCAAAGCCCAGCGCATCGTTGATGAACAGATACAGCTTGTTGTCGTTGACGAAGGCGCCTGATGCAATCCCACCGCCGGGAGACGAGTACCCGCTGGTGGTCAATTGCGGCACCAGCATTCCCCCAACAAGGTCAGCGCTCAGATCCACGTAGAGCGCTTGGCCTCGAGGCACCGTCACATCGGCCATGCCTGCCACGACGAGCGTTGAATTGCCAACTCCTCGAGTAAGCCATGGACACCTTGGCCAAGGTGTTCGCCATCGATGACTTCATCTGGCAGCAGCAGGGCGACGGCGAGGTATTCGTGGGGAGCTGGGCTCACAGCTTCTTTGGCGCTCGATCAGCACTGCAGCTGCCGGTGGAGCTGTTCAATGATTACCAGGGCAACCAGAGCGCCATGATCGCGGCACTTCCCGGGCTGCGTCCTGGTGCAATCATCAACCAGGGCGAGCGCATCACACATGTGACGCTGTCCGGCAATCAAATGGGCATCCGATGGAAGACGTGATCGTTCGCGCCGTTGAGCGCGCATTCCCTGAATTGCCCGGTGGTTACCACCTGCCGCGCTTCGCCCGGGTTGTCGGCGTCGCCGATGCGCCGACAGGGGCTGGGATCTGTGACGACTTTCGTCCGCGCTTCGCGGTGGACCTGCAGGTGCTCGGCGTCGATGGTGAGCCCGATGCTGATCTGCCGACCTTGGCAGGCGTGCCGCTTCCAGTGCCGCTGGGCGGAGATGAAATGGGTTTCTTCGGCTTTCCCGAGGAAGGCACCACCGTGGTGGTCGGGTTTGCCTACGGACTGCCGCACAAGCCATTCATTCAAACGATCCTGCCTCATGGTCTGAGCCTGCCGAAGGTGCCCAAGGGCGACCAGGTCTGGCAGCACAGCGAAGCATCCCAGCAGCGTGTCCAGGCCGATGGCAGCTGGTTGCGCCAGACCGATGGCCGGATCCGCGACGAATCGATCGAGCGCGAAGTCCAGAGCCTGAACAACACCGAGCGGCACCAGAGCAGCACCCTGCAGATCGATGACCACTCGACCGAGTCGGTTGGCGGCATCAAGACGATCGAGGCGCTGGGCGCGCTCAAGCTGCTCTCGGCCGGATCCGCCAGCTTGGCGGCGGTGGACGATTTGCACCAAGCCACCGGCCGCGACCTCAACCTGGTGGTGGGCCGCAAGTACAACGCGGCGATCGGCGGTGACCTACTAGAGCGCATCCAAGGCGTGCGCCGCAGTCTGGCACCGAAAACCTGGCTGGGTTCGGAAGGCGTGAACGTCCTGCAGGTGATCTGCGATCTGATCGACCTGGTGCAAGAGATGAACCTGCAACTGGCCTCCCATACCCATGTGCCCGGGCCAACGCCCAGCCCAACTGATGCTGCTGGATTCACTGCCAAGGCGGCTACCGCTGAAACGCTGGCCGTGCAGCTGAAGCCCATCACCGCTTAACCAAAGGACAACAACGTGGAATTGAAGAATTTCTTCGCCCAGGACGAGCAAGGCAACAAGCTGCCTGAGGCGACCTGTTACGTGTATCAGCGCGGGACCGAAAGTCTGGCCGTTGGCTTGAAAGCGGCGACGGGCGTGGCGATCGGCAACCCGTTTTCAACGGATGCGAATGGCCGCATTGAGTTTGCCGCGCCGGACGGTCTTTACGATCTGCGGGTGGTCAAGGCCAACCGGGACTACCGGTTCCCAGTGCAGTGCCTGGATGTCACCGCGAACGTTGCGACTGCCCAGGCAGCAGCCGACAAGGCTCAACTGGCCCGTGATGCCGCGTGGTTGTCGGCGGGTCTGTACCCAACTACCGCAGCCGGTTTGGCTGCCACGCTGAATGGTGAGTACTTCAGCGTTCCGGTCACTGGCTCAGACGACTTCCTGATCCTCTATCGCAAGGAAGCCGGGGCTGCAAAAGAGCAGGCGCGGTATGCGAGCGCCGCAGCGACCCAGAAGGTTGCCAACACGGCGAAGCGTGGCAACTACCAAGTGCTGGGCCGTACTTCCAAAGTCGAGAAAGTGGCTGCCGGTTTCGATCACCTGGTCAGCTGGAGCCGTCTGTATGTGTTCCGAGCAGCGGGGAGTCTGCCGGCTTACGTCCAGCCGGTCACAGACCTTTACGTGCCAGATGGTCACTGTGCCTACGTGGATCTGAATGAAGCGCCGGTGAACAATGAGTACCTGGTGCACGTGTCCGCTGTCACCATCGGTTCGATCGATAACCCGGTCGGCACTTACATCGAGGACGGAAAACTCATTCTGTTCACCTGCCTGAACGGGATCCTTGGTGGCGCCTTGGATCCGCAGTACCACATGGCAGCCCCTGGCACAGTCCAACGCTCCGCGCTGGCAGACGCCATCCGCAACGTAACCGACCGAGCTGGTTGGCATGTCGTGGGCAAGGCCACGAAGATGCAACCGCTGGCTTCGACTCCCAGCACCTACTCAGTGAGCTTTCCCGAGCTGCTCGTTACAGGTGGACTGACAACCACTTCCAAACGAGTTGCGCCGGTGAGCAGCGTGAGCGTTGCATCTGGAGAGGCCATCTATGTGGACCTGGACAGCGCCCCCAATGAAAGCGGGCAACTGGTACCGCAAGTCACATCGGGTGGCTTCACCGTTGGCATGGTGACCAGTGGCACCTTTGTCTCTGATCGCAAGGTCTATCTGTTCATCAACAGCACGACCGGAATCGGTGGGCCGTTGGCTCAGCAGGTGATCACGACCGACTTCGTTGATACGACCCTCAACAATCGCAGCAACCGGGCCTCGTATCAGCTGATTGGAGATCTAAGCAAGTTCCTGCTCAGTGGGACCAACTGTGTGATGTCCTTCGGCGATCTGCGCATTTTGCTGTCGGCAGGACCGGTAGTGCGCGGTACCTGACGAGTGTTGACGGTGTTGAACGCCTTGCTCAACAGCTTCTCGATGTTGGCCAGGCGTTTGTCGGTGTCGCCGTTTTTTGCGAACTCGCGATCGGTCTCGACCTGATCGACGATGTCCTTCACAGCGACTTCAACGTCATCGACCTGGTCAACCACAGGGTCCGTAACTTCATCAGTGACGGGTTCGATCACGGCTTGAATGCCGGCAGCAACAAGCAACAGCTGCTCCAGCAGTGCCTTCAGCGCCTTGGCTGTAGCTTCATCCATTGGGGGTTTGCTCTCGGTGGGGGTTTGCGGGGATGCGGGGGTTTCTTCGAGGCCGAAGCGCTTGAACAGACCCGCAAACATGGCAGCGATCTTGCTGATTTCGCCTTGGGTCTCGGGTTCGCGGAATGGGCCTAGTTCCATAGAGGCGGCGTAGTACGCGGCCTTACTGCTCTTCTTCGAAAAGTAGAGTTCCTGAGTGCCGAGGCTGGCCGGTTCGTCGGTCACAGCCAGGCCTGTCAGGTAAGCTTTTCCGGTGTTTGCGAAGTTGGGTGTGATTTCGATGCTGCTGAACAGCTTCTCGCCCTGATCGTTGAGCCACAGCAGTTTGTTGTTGGGCTTCAACTGAGCCTCCAGGGCAATCTGCCCCGGGGCCAAGTCTTCTCCCTCTTCAATCAAGCGCACGGCAAACACGGTGCCGTGGGAACCAGGCCAAGCCGCGTGAAATTCAGGCGCAGTTATCCCTGCCCAACATCAGGATCGTTTACTACTGGAAACGAGCGCCTATCGGTTTATGGGGAAGATGGAAGACAAGCCGTTGCACACGCAGTCGTTGTCCAGGGCAGTAACGAAGCTTTACAGCCGACATACAAAGCTGTTCGACGGACCGTTCACACTCCGCGACGTTCGGCGTACCTGTAAAACGCTCATGGGGGTGGCGGGCCTGGATAAGGAATTGCGCGACCGGATCCAGGGCCACGCATTTAACGATGTGTCGTCCAAGCATTACGACCGGTACGATTACTTCAAAGAGAAGCAGCGCGGCCTGCAGCGTTGGTCGTTATGGTTGCAGAAAAATATTACTCAATCGAATGATAGTGAGATGATAGATAAGTAAAGTTATATTTGGGTCTATGTGTTGTCATTAGACGGGGCGGAAGGTGTGGGGTAATGTTTTTCCATGATTTCTTCAATTTTGTCTTTTCCAAACTCATACCGCAGCATTAATCGAGTTAAGCCGGTATGAGTATAAAAAACGCCCCGCTCGACCCTTTTGTACGCCTCTGAGTCAGGTGGTACTCCATCTTGAGTTTTCGGATTATTTACCCGTTTTTTATCACCTTTTAAGGCTCTTTCAATATGTTTGTTTATGATTTCTTTTAAATATTTGGTTTTAGTGATACCCAATTCAATAAGTTCATTTAAAAGGTCGGCGTAGGCTTCGTCTGCATACCAGTTTTCAACGGGTAATGTCTCTGTCAAGATTTTTGCTAGATTGTCAACGTTCAATAACTCGTCGTCTGCTGTCGAGTACTGCGATTGTTCGACATATTCCTCGCGTTCATTAAGAACTCGCTCAAACTCCAAATCTACAGTTTCTAATAGCGCTGAGACCCTGTTTATTGCTCTGCGAACGGGAGGCGGCACACCGGCTTCTTGTTTGTACTGCAGCTTGTGGGAAGCTGCTGCCCAGATATGTTGGGCAAGGGTTCTGACTTGAAGCTCGATAAAAAATTCGTTAAGCCCTGATAGACTTGGTAGAGAAAGCCAAGTACTGGGTATTTTAACAATGTAATGTTGTGACTGATAGCCGAATTCAGATTCGCTCAAACGCTCCCCGGTATCCTCAGATGATACAACCTCAAAAGTATCGGAGATTAAGGTTTTTACATTTATTAAATCTCTTGTGAATAGAAGGATGCATCGTATTCCAATTAGGTCTTGAAGTTCTAAAATGCTTTCTATTTGAATGTTTTTTCTTTCTATTTTTTCTGATATTGAAGCCCATTTTTTTATGCGGCTTTCAATTGGTACGCCAAGAGTTACATTGTGGGAGCTGAACAGCTCTAATAGTTGAACAATGACCACGTCGCGTAAGCGTTCAGCACGACCAATGTTGTCTTGGTACTGTATGTGCAAATGCTCATTGTCCATAATTTTAGTCCATCGATGATTTGATTTTGAAGTTGTGTGGTGTTTGAAAGTTTCCGGCGGCAATACTATCGCCCTAAAAGTCATGATGTCCAGTGGCCAGGCTCAAGGCTTATTTCCCCGATGACGCTACCTAGAGGCTCCGGCTTTCCAATCAATTGGGTTTTCCTGCCAAGCGATGATCGCTGATTCCCTCCAGCCGACACGACCGGGTGAAATCAGCACAGGGCGAGGAAACCGACCATTTTTCATCGCTCTCCATATTGTGGAGTGTGAAAGCGAGGTAACTGCAATTACATCCTTCTCCCGCATAAATCGATCCAGCTTGCTCACTTAATTTTTCTCCGATTGAATCTGATAGAACGATGAATTTTGATAATTTGAAATTGCAACTGTTTTCCCTCTTGATCAGGCCTTGAAAATCCAGCATTTGACGGTTTGGCAGCGGGTAATCATGGGGTTCTTGGCGGCTTGCGCGGACCGCACGGCGCTGTCGACGGCCTTGTAGTCCAGGAACTTACGGCTGCGGGATTCCTTGAGCAGGTCCTTCAACGTAGTGACATCGGAGAGCTTCTGACGGTGCTCTGCAGCACGCTCGGCAAACTCATTGAGGTTGATGGCGATGACGTCCGAGTTCTTGCTGTGGTTGACCAGGGGCTCGTCGTAAATCGATTCTAGATAGTCATAAACCTGCCAAAACTCGGCAACAGCGCTGTGGTCGGCGTTAGTCGTGCTCTGCCGCTCAAGCGCCATTTCGACGATCTGCCGGCGGGTGGAGCTGACTTGCACTTCGGTCAAAGTGATGACCAGGCGAATGGCATCCAGCAGGGCGAACAGTTGAGCGTGATTCTTGATAATCCGCTCGACGCCGATATAGCCCCGCAAACCGTTTCCGCACTTGCGGCAGGAACCTTCGCCGCTGAACTGGGTGTCACAAGCGAAGCAGTGTGTGTGCAGCCGGCGCAACTTGGCTTCGTGTTCAGGAAAGCGCTTGCTGAACAGATCCATCACCTCGGACTCTTTACGCACCGCCTGCAGAAGGAAGTGACTCAGCGTTGTTCCGTCCAGGGCATTGAGCTTGTCAGCTGCAGCGCGGCTTTCCGGGGTGACCGTAGGACGGATGAAGTGCAGTTTCACGATGCGGGTCATGATCGCTTCATGGGCAACCACTGCAGCGTTCTGACTGATGGCGATCGTGCCGCGAAACGGTGGCTCATAGGTTTCGTTACCTGCGGTTTTCACGCCTTTGGTCGCCAGCGTGCCGCCCCCGAAAAAGTCTTTCAGCTCATCCCACTCGAAGGTTTTGGCGTGTGCTTTATCGTCGCTATGGCGATCGGCCTCGAGGAACACGACCGGCATTCCGGACACTTGTCCCATTAATCGTGACCGACCGGCCTTGGTGGACTTCATCGGGTCGAACCCTTCGTAGCCTTCACGCCCGAGCAGCTTCCAAAGCAAGTTGAGTAGGGTGGTCTTACCGGCGCCGGCTTCACCAGTGGCCTCCAAGAATGGGAACGATTGGTAACGGGCTCGGATTTGCTCGCAGAACAACGAACCAAAGAAGAACAGCAGTGCAGCCAGTCCTTGAGTGCCAAAGCAGATCCAGAGCAGCCGAAGCCATTCCTCGTCGTAACCTTTAGCATCGCGCTGCAGCTGTACCGACACGCCCTTCTGCAGCGTTTTCAGACGCATTTTCCCGAACTCGAAATAGTCCTCACTGTTCACCGGATAAACGTTGCCTTCCTTGATGGCCACGTCCCCGTAGATGTAGCAACCGTATTCCTTGCTGTAGCCGACGTAGTCAATGGTTGAGACGGTCTTAATCCCGTAGAGCTGGTCTTTCATGAGCTTGTCCAGTTGCTGGCCACTGCCGGTGTACATGGCACCAGCGGCCATCCCGAGCAGTCGTTTTTTGAACTCGCTGGCGGCGGCGAGCTGACCGCTGGTGAATGTGTTCTTGACGCTTCCGGCGTCATGAGGAAAGTCCACACGCAGGTAGTACCAGGACTCATCGGTAACTTCATTCCGCTGGAAGTACAGGGCTTGCGGGTAGCAGTTGGGCCAGGGATCTTTGGCGTTTTTGCGTTTGCTGTTTCGGAATTTCTCACCAGTCCAGAACGGATAGGCCTGGTGCGACACCGCGCTGGGTGTGGAAAAGTAAGTCTTTCGCCACTTCTTGTGCGTGGCCATGGCACTGGCGACGGTGTTCAGTTTCTCGAAGTCGCGGATCCAGAAATATTCGTCAACATAGACGTGGCCATGGTGACCCTGGGCGGTGCTGCTGTTGGTGCTGAGAAAACGTAGCTCGGCCCATGGCTTGCCGTCCTTGCTCAGAACGATCGGGTTGCCGGTCAACTCGAGGCCGAACCACTCCTGGGCAAACGACACGATGTAGCTGCGGAAAATCTCCGACTGGGCGCGGCTGGCCGATAGGAAAATCTGGTTGTCACCGGTGAGCACGGCGTCCATGAACGCTTCACCGGCGAAGTAGTACGTCAGGCCCACTTGACGGCTTTTCAGGATGTTGCGGATCCGGCTCGTCAGCGGGTTCTGTTTGGCGGCAAACAACTCTTTCTGATAGCCGTACATTTTGCTGATGAACTTGTCGAGAAAGTCGACTTCCGTCAGTTCGCCAACTTCGTTTTTGGCTTTCTTCTCGCGCTTCTTCCCGCCCTTGTCGCCGCGATCGCCGCGCTCCCGACGCTCATTGCGTTGACTGTCTCGACGCTGGCCATCGTCCGTCGGAGGATCGCCGATCGGCGCCGGTACCGGTTTCGCGGATTGCTTCAGTAACCGTTCGCGAATCGTGGTCAATCGGTCGAGCTCGTCTAGCTCGGCCTTAGTCAGCGACGTGGCTTTGTCCAGGAGCAGGGTGATTCGCCGACCGACAGCCGTCAGCGGCTCTTCGTCCGACAGCATGTCGTCCCATTCGCCTTGGCGGATCGCTGATCTCATCCAGCGTTTTCAGGCTCTGCCGCATCAACCTGTTGTAAGGCACCGCGTGCAAGATCCGTTCACCGTCGACGCCCTTAAGGTTACGGATGACCAGGTGATCGTCGAAATACTGCTTCCGCGTGGTACCCAGCAATTGCTGGGGCCGCTGGCCACCTGAAGCAATCAGGAACTTAATCAGTTCAGACGTAACAAGAGATAACTGTTCGGGCAGGAGATTCCATAGGGATTTGAGTTCGGCAACTGACAACGCCCGATTACCCGGCTGCTCCCAATCCGCCTGCACCGGAATGCTGGCCACCGGATTGCTCAGCAGTCCGAACTGAACCTTGTTCTGCAGATAATTCCGAGGGTTGTGTTCCTGCTCCAGGCCCAACTGAAATGCGGCGTGTAACTGCGATCGCACGCGGTTGCAGTAGGTAGTGATACCGTTGTCGATCATCCTCGCGATGATGGTACGGATCTCGACGGGTCCAATCATTGCGACCGGTCGCTGAACCATTTGTGGAAAAGGCCGTGTCACATAGCGCTCAAACGAGCTTTTCACGTCATCGACTGACGCTGCATTCTCGGCTCGCAGCTTAGCGATGTAGTTGTCCATGAGCTGCTGGAACGTACCAGCTGAAATCACCAATTCCTTTTCTTCCCGGCAGGAGTCTCTGGCATCGGTCAGGCTCAACCCTGGCCATGTGCCCAGCTTTGTTAGCTTCTTCTTGCCGCCAACGAAACGTTGAAAATAGAACTCCTTTGTACCGTTCGGGCGGATCTTGAGTAACAGCACGCCCTCCCCCCTCGCGCTGCGCCCGTCCGACATGACGTATGGCTTTTCCCGTGGTTGCAACGCTCGTACTTGCTTGTCCGTGAGCATCGGTGTCTCGTCCTGGTAGTTGGTGACAGTTCGTGGTGACAGTTCGCCGGAACTAGTGTGGTCCGAGCTGAACGATCATTGAATTCCTCACCACGCTGAAAGGCACGATTCTACTGGGCTTAAGGGGGGTAGTGATATTCCCCGACCGATGATGGGATTGCGCCAATAATAGCTTCCCAAGCTGATAACGAGGGTTCGATTCCCTTCACCCGCTCCAATCGAATTTTGATCTCACGTCAGGGTTGTTTTGACGGGGGATGCAGAGACAGAAAAAACCGGCCTTGATGGCTAATGCCGATCAGTTAAGCCCTCTCGCTTGACCTTTGGCCGCAAGAAATCAAAATCCGATGCCTGTACTGGCATCGGATTTTTTTATGCGTCTCGC
>LNAP01005105.1_pt1 | contig 11779 bp, 9 predicted proteins | sample 602601 | NCBI WGS metagenome assembly LNAP01 (sample SAMN02440304, study PRJNA202911) | soil metagenome | biome: Subtropical and temperate rainforests or woodlands; isolation source: soil samples (1 kg each in a 20% v/v slurry with milli Q water) were... ... | reverse complement strand
CAGCGCCCACGGCGAAAAATGCACCAACAACACGGCAAAGCTGATCAGCGAAATCAGGTTTTGCACCAACCCCAGGCTTTTGGTTACCAGGCTCAGTGGCCGTGTCCTTGCTGCGTTTCTCGTCTTCAACCTCGAATCGCTTCTCTTGTGCTTGACTTGAAGGCGGGGCTATCGTACGTTCATGAACCGCCGGCATCGGGTTCGTGGAAGCATACCTGGCGCACTTCAATCCAGTAGGCGAAATGGGACAGGACGACTTCTCGATCCACTTCCAATGACGACGCGTTTCACCAACCACCCCTCCGGGAAGTGGATGACACTTGCCCTGTTTTGGCTGATCTACTTTTTCAACCACGCAGACCGTCAAGTGCTGTTCTCGGTCTTTCCCCTCCTCAAGCATGACCTTGGGCTAGGCGATGCCCAACTCGGGCTACTAGGATCCTGCTTCCAGTGGGTGTTCGCCCTTCTCGTGCCCGTCGCCGGCGCACTTAGCGATTCGGTGCGGCGCAAGAACCTCATCGTTGCTGCCCTTCTGGCGTGGAGCGTGAGGACATTCGCATCGGGCGTAGTCACCGGCTTCGCGCTGCTTGCGCTGGTTCTGGGTGGCCGCGTAGTTCCAGTGCACGGAGCTGACATGGTAGCCGTCGGCGCCGTTTTCGGCGGTGAGTTTCCAGTTGCCTTCGTAGATGTAGCTGGAAGAACCGCGCAGTACTTCCAGGCCATCAGGCGACTGGTCGACGATCATGTCGATGATCTTCGCCGATTCGCCCAGGTGCTCGACCAGTGGCAGTACATCGGCTTTCAGGCTGCCGAACAGGAAGCCGCGATAGGACTCGAAACGCGCAACACGGGTCAGGTCGTGGGAGCCTTCGCAGTTGAAGCTCGCCGGGTAGCCGGCGTTGGCCGGGTCCTTGACCTTGAGCAGCTTGCCGGAGTTGTTGAAAGTCCAGCCGTGGAACGGACAGGTGTAGGAGCTCTTGTTGCCGGACTTGTGCCGGCACAGGGTCGCGCCGCGATGGCTGCAGGCATTGAGGAAGGCGTTGAGCACACCGTCCTTGTTGCGCGCAATGAAGATCGACTGGCGCCCCATGGTGGTGGTGTAGAAATCGTTAACGTTGGGGATCTGACTTTCGTGAGCCAGATACAGCCAGTTGCCTTCAAAGATGTGCTTCATCTCCAGGTCGAACAGGCGTGGATCAGTGAACATCTCGCGCTTGCAGCGATAGACGCCTTGTTCGGGATCGTCTTCAAGCAGGGAGTGAAGGTATTCGGATCGCAGGGTCATGGCCGCCGCCTCCATTGTTATTGTTCAGACAAGACTCATGCTAGAACTGGGCAATGGGGCGAACTATCCGCGGGGTTGCAGACCTGTATCCGTTTTGTGCAAGAGGTGATGGAAAGCGGAACCACTGCTCCCTCGTCAGTGGGTCAGTGTCGGCGCCTGAGGGTGTAGGAAGGCAACTCGCTGAATTGCTTGCGCTAGCTGTCGGAGAACCGGCCCAGGTGCAGGAAGCCATAATCCATCGCCACTTCCGTGACGTTGCGCACTTTGCAGGTCGGATCGCTCAGGCAGGCGTTGATGCGTTCCAGGCGTTTCTGGCGGACGTAGTTTTTCGGCGTGACACCGGCATGGCGCTCGAACAGGCCGTACAGGGAACGCAGGCTCATGCTGGCCTGACGCGCCAATGCTTCGCTGTCGATGTCCTGCTTGAGGTTGCTCGCAATGTAATCGGCAATCGCCTCGAACGAGGCCGTCGGCGAGCTAGCCTGGGTGCGGCAGACATTGGTTTTCATCAGGCTGAGCATCTTGCTGACGATGATCTGCGAGTAATGCTCCTGCACCCTGGGAATCTGCTCCGTGGCCTCGGCCTCCTGGCAAATCATCGCCAGCAGATTGACGAAACCTTCAAGTTCATTGAGCTGATAACGGTTCTCCACAAACCGCACGCCCTGCCCCGGATAACGCCAGCGCTGCTCGTCGCACACTGACTCGAACAACCGGGTGAGGACTTTCAGGATGAATTTTTCGCAATCGGCGGAATATGTCAGGTCAACCGGATCGTCAGGATTGATCAGCAGCAATTCGACGGGGGCAAAGTAATGTTCCTGACCGTACCCGCGCCACAGGCAGTTGCCGCGCAGCAACACTTGCAGGTGATGGATTGTTGCCGCCAGAACACAATTGACCCTGCTGCCGAAGTTTCACTGACCCAAGCCCTTGCTCCGTAGGCCATTACCAGTGTTGGATTTGGGGTGGTTTGAAGTGGGTCAGCGTTGCGCGGCTAGGTGGGGAAATTCCGCGTCAGCGGCAACAGTATGCCTTTATCAAGTGGCGAGCCGGAGATTATTCTATTCAACGACGCCGCTCTTGCCGTTGATTTTTCGAAAGAAAAAAAAGCCCGCTTGCGGGCGGGCTAAAAAATTTGCACCAAAGGAGATGAAGCGGGAGATTGGCTGACGGCGAAGCCGACCGCAATATCTCGTGTATTCATCGTGGCTAGGTTATCCATATTCAAAATTTCTTACTTATTGATTTCATAGATAATTAGAATCGGAAATAGACATTTTCCCTGCTCTTGTTTCAATAGTACTTATCGTCCCGCTGCCTTTGGTGGGAGTCCTATAGAAATAACATCCCGTACCTACGCACCTGAGCGAGTTTGACTGCTGTGGGACGTTTTGCCGAAGCCCTGGGGATCAAGGGCTTTGCGATAGAGCTGTGAGAGCACCAACCACTCAAGGTCTCTCACAAGGGACCCCCATAGTGCCCCTAGTTCCAGCATATGCCATCTGGCAGACAAGTGACACTTACCAGCTCATTCATGCTTGGACATTATTGAACTCCTCATAGTGGCAGATCTCATCTTCGACGTAGGTTTCCCAGAGCTCATCATTTCCAATCCCGGAGATCTCTGCCCTGTTGGCGCTGACGCCGAATTGACCCAGTGGCCGATGCCACAATGACCCAACACCAATCGGCAAAAATCCAGTACTGGTAACGGTTCACTAGGTAGGAGCCTGGGTCAGTGAAATTTCGGTAACTGGGTCAATTCTGCTCTGGCGATTACACTCGCATTTCTCATCGCGCGTGATCTCCACCCGGCATGGCGCCTCATGGTCGCTCTCGGCGCGGCAATCCTTGTATTTCTTATCGCCTCCTCTCGCCTCTACCTCGGTGCGCATTGGTTCTCCGACGTTATTGGGGGATTGGCATTCGGGTCGGCGTGGCTGGCGCTGCTCGGACTGTCCTACCTACGGCGCCAAGTTGGTCGCGTTGAGCCAAAGGGCTTACTCGCCGCCGGATGTTCGGCACTGATTCTCGTCGGAGGACTCAATATCTACCGTAGCCATGCTACCGATATCGACCGCTATGCTGTCAAACCAACGATTCCACCCATGACCGCCACCGATTGGTGGGCGTCGGGTTGGCAGCAAGTGCCGGTACGACGTATTGACCTCACGGGCGAAACAAATGAGCCACTGTCGTTCCAGTGGGCCGGTGGTCTGAAGGACTTGCGAGATGTCCTGCAGAACCACGGCTGGTACGAGTCGGCGGACTGGACACCGTTGAATGCTCTGAATTGGTTTACCGTCCAGATAGACCCGGCAGCTCTTCCGGTCATTCCACTTTTCGCCAGTGGTCGCCTCCCCAGTCTGACGCTCGTTCGACCGAATAGTGATGGCGCACTGCCCCGTTCGCGCCTCGTGCTTCGAGTGTGGGTCGTCGATTTCGAGCTCACGAACGGGCGTACTTCAGCCCTGTGGATTGGTTCGGTTGTCGAGGAGCGTATCTATCACCCCCTGTCCCTCATCACGTTGACGTCGACACAACCTGGGGTGAATGCACCACGAAGCACACTAGCTGTCGCTTTTGACGATGGACGACTTCTTCCTCGTCCCCCAGGAACAGCAAATGGGGATTGGGATGGCGATGTCCTATTAGCTCGTCACGGTAAGACACAGAAATCGATGTCCGATTGATAACGGCGAACGTGGACTAGCAGGAACATCGCCGATACTGGCGTCTTTCTGCTTACGGCAGAAATCATTTACCTTGCACCACTCGAACATGTGCATGGCTGATGGCTTTGTAGACGTGAATCAATCTTAAAAGCGGCCACCAGTCATATAGAAAAATCTGCAGCGGTCGCCACATTGCCACTCAACCAACGATCATCAGGCTTTCGCGCGCTATGCCGACTACAGCGCCAGTACCTAGTTGGCCAATGACATCCACTGCAATCAGGCAAAGGGTAACAAAGGCGATGCCGATCACCTGGCTGATACGACCATCTCGAATGAGGTGTTTAACTCACTGCGCGTGAGGCCAGCCTTATGATCAAAGTAATTGTGGATTGCCTCGATCATGATCGCACTTGGATCGCCCGCTGCTGGTAGGTGCTCAAGGTGGATTGTGATACGAAGCCGGCTGTCCGACGGAAATTCCGCCGCCCAAGTCTCAATGAACGCTTCAGCTTCGCGATCGAGATTCTTGTTAAGAAAAGGTGTCAGATCCATCGAGTTAAACAACTGTCCAAGCTCGCGTACCCGAAGTTGAAGGTGGTGCTCTGGTTTTTTTCTCATGGCACTTATCGATTGTAATGCATTGGCAATTTCGAGTTGCGCGACTCGCATTCGCAGCGCCTCAATCTGAAACAATCTTTTCCATATCGGAAGATATGACTCGCGCAAAGTGGGGCACGAGACCTCCTACCCCACCCTCAGTCAAATGTAGTGACTGTCGACCGGCACAATTAGCAGCTAGGTACGGGCTGAGTTCCGTACAGCAAGGCTTCCAATTGTTCTACGGATTGTGGGCGGGCGTAGAGGAATCCCTGCAGTAAGTCGACGTCTAGCTGACGCAATATTTGCGCTTGTTCCGCTGTTTCGACTCCTTCGGCGACAACCATCAGATCCATGCTATGCCCCAAGTCCGTGACCGCGCGGACGATGGCTTGATCGACTCGGTCGTTGTCGATGTTCATCACAAACGAGCGATCAACCTTGAGCGTATCAACTGGAAACCGCTTGAGATACGCCAACGACGAATAACCGGTACCGAAGTCATCAATCGATATGCGGGCACCGAGATCGCGCAGCGCCTGCAACGTCTCGGCGGCGGCGTCAGGATCGCTCATCACGGCTGTTTCCGTGACTTCGAAGCCAAACTCGATTCGTGTCGGATCGAAGGCAGTGAGACTGAAAATACGCGTGACCTTCTCGATCAAATCGGACTGAATCAGCTGCCGCGCCGACAGGTTGACCGAGACGCCAAGTGGCAGGCAGGTATCGCGCAGAAGACCCCAGGTTTGAGCCAGTCGACAGGTCTCCTCGATGACCCAGGTGCCTATGGGGATAATCAGGCCTGTTTCCTCGGCAATTGGAATGAATTCTACGGGTGACAGCAACCCTCTTTCCGGATGTTGCCAACGCAACAACGCTTCGACTGAAACCACTGCACCACTGACGGCGGCAATAACGGGCTGGAAATATAGACGAAACTCGCCATTGGCGATGGCACGGTGCAGATCGCGCTCAATGCGTAGTCGGGCTGCGACCTGCATCTGCATCTGCCCGTCAAACAATTGGTAGCGGGCGCGACCACTTGTCTTGGCTTGATACATGGCAATATCAGCCGAGCTAATCAACTTTTCAGCGTCATGACCCGACTCCGCCATCGCAATCCCGATACTTGCCGCGACGAAGACTTCATCGTTTTTTAATTGAATAGCCGGAGCCAACCCCTTCAACAGACGCTCGGCGATGACTGCCGCATCGCGGTAGGCGGTGACCTCAGGGCAAACCACCACGAACTCATCGCCAGCCAGACGTGCGACTGTGTCGGAAGGCCGCATGGTGCTCTGCAACCGTTGAGCCACAGTGATGAGTACTTGATCGCCTGCATCATGGCCAAAGCTATCGTTAATTCGTTTAAAGTGATCCAGATCGATAAACAACACGGCAAGACCAGTATTGGATGCATCTCTTCGGGATAAACATTGGCGCAACCGATCCAGCACCAACGTCCGGTTAGGAAGACCGGTTAACGAATCATGCAGAGCCCGGTGTTCAAGGTCTTCTTCGACCTCGATGCGTGCAGTGATATCGTGGGCGAAGGCAAAAAAACTCCATTCATGATTCTCTTTGAACGACCAGAGCTTAATTTCTACAGGAAATTCCCGTCCGTCGCGGTGCATGACTGCCAGCTCAAGTCGTTGTCCGTTGATAAGGGCCTTGCCATGGGCGACGAAGCGCTCCAGTCCTTGTCGATGCGCTTCGCGGTGGTGAACCGGCGCAAAGATGTCAGAGACAATGTGCCCAATTACCTCTGCCCGAGGCCAGCCAAAGATTTTTTCTGACGCTTTGTTCCAGGCAGTAACAACTCCCTGGGCATTGATGGCGATAAAGGCGTACCCGGCACTATCGATGATCTGACGACTGCGCTGCTCACTGGCTCGCAGCGCATTTTGAGCTGCTTCGCGCTCGAATGCTTGCCCCACTTGGACACCGACTTGCGTCATGATCTCCAACAGTTCAGGTGTTAGCTGCTGTGAGGTCGGGGCATAGAACTCTAGCACCGCAGTGATGCAGTCACCGGAATGCACCGGAAAGGCAAATCCAGCGGTGAGACCTGCTTGCATAGCAGAGGACTTACGACGAAAGGTGGCTTCTGTCCTGGCATCGCTCATGCCCAGAGGGCGACCTTCAGCCAAGACCCTGCCCGGCAGCCCTATCCCTGAGGCAAAACATTGCTCTTCAGTAGCTTGAAGGAAAGCCCCGAGGGCGCCGTCAGAAAAGTGTTCATCGACATGCCAAATGCCACTCGAATGCAGGCGACCCTCCCGAAGTTTGAATGCGTGCCCAACGGGCCAACCGGTTACCCGGCAAATGCTTTGCAAAACCAGGAGCAGCGCAGCATCAACACTAATGGCTTCATTGGCCGCGACGGCGACCTCTTTTAGAAGTTGAATATACGTTGTGGCGAGGTTGTTAGAGCTACGCTGCATTAAAACACCTATCTGTAATGTTCTTTTCTCAGCTACCCGGCACGCATTCAACGCGATTTCCGGCTCATATTTAGCAGCAACTCAACGTCCGCTAGCTTTCGTGAGCTGAATCTCACGGGAGTATCATTAGGAGCAGCCCTACATTCATGAGTAGTTTTTACTGGAATAACGATCATTTTTTCAAAACTCCTGGGCACAGATCAGCGATCGCACTATGCCATCACTCATGGCTATTCCGCTACGTAAGATGGATCGTAGGCCTAGGTTTTTTAGAGGTATTGTTACTGCCACGGCAACAGGAGTGTGCCGGCCAGTCGTTTGAGCGACTGGGCATTGACCAATAGTAAGCAATAGATATTGACGTCGACGCCGAACTTACCCAAATGCTGGCGCAAGACTGCCCCCTCCAAAACGAAACAAATTCAGCAAAGGAATGGGTCGCGAGAAACAGACTGGGTCAGAGACATCTTGAAAACTTGGTCAAATTGGCGTCGGAGTCTACAGCTTGGCTGATCAAGCATAGAAGCCAAGCTCGTTCAAACGACATGATGCGGGAGTTTCGGGCACTCGATGTAGAGCCGTTTAGAAATTGCTCAGTTACCAACTGGTGCTCGCTGAAGGCAGATGGACAGTTAAATGCCATATCGCTCCATCTGATCGTGAGAGTTTTATCGACGACTTCTGCACAAGTTAGCGTTCTCAGTGACACGGTTTCAGCCAGGCTTCGCTGTCTCGTCAGCAAGCCCGCTAGCCTCGGTATAACGTAATTTTGTGCATCATTACCATCGCAACGTTACGCATCGGAAAAGTGCGTTACGAACTAACAGGCTAAGTGTCTAGAGACCAAAACTGTCATCCAATCCGGCTGTGTGACTGGCTCAATGGCACCTCAATGTTGCGCTCTCCCCTGGGCAAAATCTAAGCAATCCCACGCCTCGCCCAAAGAGCGATATAGTCGAAGACAGCATTCGAGTCCGAACTCGGCTTGCCGGAGAGGATGTCTGGACTGGCCTCGCTCATCATGCAGCCCTGGCATACTGTTCAGCATGACCAGTGCAACCTTCAGGTTCTACGAAGAGATCAACGATTTCCTGCAGGCCGAACGGCGAAGGTAATCCTTTACCTGCAAATGGGCGCGTGGGGCGACGCTCAAGCACATGATCGAGGCACTCGGGTACCGCACACCGAGGGCGAGATGGTGATGCTCAACGGCGAGTCGGTGGGCTTCGACACCACCCAGATTATCAAGGCACTTGTTGTCCCTACAGATACTCCGGTGATGCCAATAGACATGGGAGTCCGGTCGACCTGAAGCCGTTCTCAGGAACTTAAAGCTTGAACTGCGCTACCAGTGCATTGAAGGAGACGGCCAACCTCGACAGTTCCTGGCTGGAGGCGCTGGTCTGGTTGGCACCAGCAGCGGTCTGGGTCGAGAGATCTTGGATGTTCAGCAGATTACGATCCACCTCACGGGCGACCTGGGCCTGTTCTTCGGACGCCGAAGCGATCACCAGATTGCGCTCGTTGATGGTAACGATTCCGTCGCTAATCTTCTCAAGCGCCGCCCCAGCGCTCTGGGCCAGTCCCTGGGTGTTGGTAGCCAGAGCCAGGCTCTTGCCCATGGCAGTGACAGCCCCATTGGCGCCCGATTGAACGGTACCGATCATGCCTTCGATTTCTACGGTTGAAGCTTGGGTGCGATGGGCAAGCGCGCGCACTTCATCGGCAACCACCGCAAACCCGCGCCCCTGTTCACCAGCACGGGCAGCTTCGATAGCAGCGTTGAGTGCTAGCAGATTGGTCTGTTCAGCAATGCTGCGGATCACGTCCAGTACCTTGCTGACTTCCCGAATGTGCCCGGCCAGTTCAGTCACCGTCTCGGTCGACTCGGTGATCTCTTCCACCATGGAGCTGATGCCCATGAGCGTATGGTCGACCTGAGCGCGGCCATGAGCAGCGTCTTCGGTCGCGGCTTTAGAGGCCTCGGAGGTCGACACTGCGTTGCGCGCCACTTCCTCGACCGCTGCAGTCATTTCATTGACCGCAGTGGCCGCCTGCTGGATTTCGTCATTCTGCCGCGTCAGGCCACGGGTACTTTCCTCAGTCACCGCGCTCAGCTCTTCCGAGGCCGAGGCCAACTGATCCGAGGCGCTGGCGATCTGCTGAAGGGTACGCTTCAGGCCGCCTTGCATGTCGGCCAAGGCGTTTAGCAGTTGTCCCGCTTCATCGCCACGGGTAGTGGAAATACTCTGGGTCAGATCACCACTGGCAATACGCTGGGCACTAGCAACAGCCACCGCCAGGGGGCGAGTGATCATACGGGCAATTAGAATGCCCAGAGCGATGGCCACCAAAAAGGCGATCACGATCCCAACCATCAGAGTCAGCCTGGAGCTGGCTTCGATTTCCTGCCCTTCCTCAGCACGTTCTTTGATCTGCCGATTGGTCGAATCGATCATACCCCGTAGGTACTTGCGGGATTTATTGAACTCTTCGAGCGACAACTCGTTCAAGCGAGTGCGTGCCTGAGCAATATCGCCGGCGTCCATCAGCTCAATTATCTTCTGGGCACGTGCCACATAACTGGGCCACAGTGCTTCGTACTTGTCCCCCGCTGCCCGCTCATCATCCTCCAGAAGTGTAGTGCGGTAGGTCGCGAAGGCATTTTCTGCCTGAGCCAGATCTTTCGCCAGGTTCTGGCGAACACGCGTCTTATCCGCTTCGGGTACGTCGCCAGCGTGAGCGTCGAGCAACCGGTAGAGTCCGCGGTTGTGAGCGATCAGGCTGGTCAGGGTCTTGTTGATGTTACCCTCTGAAACCAGGCTGTTAGAAAAGGTCAACGAAAGTGCAGTGGCCAAACGGCTGATCCCCATCATTCCCAACCCTCCCACGGCCAGGGTGATCAGGGCGCAGATGACGAACGCGGTCAAAAGCTTGGTCGAGAATTTGGACTGACTCAGAATGTTCATATAACGAACTCTATGGATTAGAAGCTAGAGGTTACGCTCGTCGGGTTCAAACGGTTCTTTACGAATAAACCCAATTAATATCAAAACGATATCACCTTGTCGAAAATATTGCCCCATTTACCTATGCGGCCGGACACGATCGTTATCAGTGCCCTGAGGGCAAGTGGTTGACGCTCAACCAGAGCAACAAGGGGTGTCGGATCTATCAGGCTGTCAGCGACTACACCGCCCGCACGCTCAAATTACTATGCACTGGCGTCCAGCGCCGTCTATGCCTCGCGTCTCGCCCATAAGGAAGCCTTTGAATGAATGGAGCCGCGAATGCTGGCCCATCCACAAATGATGACCAGTCAAAGATCCATCGTCGAGCCCCCTTAGGGAAACTCTGAAAAAGGCTTCCAGATTTGGTGAAATACCCGCCTCACAGGAATCGAACGGTTGAGTCCCGATGAAACAGATGTCCTTCGCCGATGCTGAGTACGCCGGCAAACGTAAGCAGACCCGCCGTGAGTGCGGATTCCACGGGCATCCGGCCACCTATTCCATGAGCATCCGGCCACTGATTCCACGATGATCCGGCCACCCATTCCACGGCCATCCGGCCACCCTTAAGGCAGGCAGCAACGCAGGATTAATTCACTACCATCGACCTCTTTTATCGAAGCAGAGAGGTCGTCGTGGAGCGGTTATCCATGCGTAAAATTAGAGAAGTACTGCGTCTCAAATTTGAGGTCGGCCTATCTGCCCGCCAGGTCGCTGTCAGCTTGCAAGTAGGGCGAGCCACCGTCGGGGATTACCTCAATCGCTTTGCTGCCAGCGGCCTGACCTGGCCCTCTGCGCTGACCGATGCCGAGCTGCAATGGCATCTTTTTCCGCCACCGCCTGCTGTTCCCAGTGATCAACGACCAATGCCCGACTGGGCATTGGCTCACGCTGAATTGCGCCGTCCCGGCGTCACCTTGGCCCTGCTCTGGCAAGAGTATCGTCTCAGCCACCCGCAGGGCTTCCAGTACAGCTGGTTCTGCGAGCACTACCGCCTCTGGGCCGCCAAGGTCGACGTGGTCATGCGCCAGGAACATCGCGCGGGCGAGAAACTGTTCGTCGATTACGCCGGCCAGACCGTGCCGGTCATCGACCGGCGAACCGGCGAGATCCGCCAGGCCCAAATTTTCGTCGCCGTGCTGGGGGCGTCGAGCTACACCTTCGCCGAGGCCACCTGCGCAGAAGCTGCCCGATTGGCTGGGCTCGCACGCCCGCTGCTTCGCTTTTCTTGGTGGCACATCGCAAATCCTGGTACCGGACAATTTGCGCAGCGGCGTTAGCAAGGCGCATCGCTACGAGTCGGACATCAATCCCAGCTACCGCGACCTCGCCGAGCATTACGGCGTGGCCGTGCTGCCCGCTCGCTCACGCAAACCCAAGGACAAAGCCAAGGTCGAAGTCGGCGTGCAAGTGGTCGAACGCTGGATCCTGGCGGCGCTGCGCAACCGCCAGTTCTTCTCGCTCGGAGAACTCAACACGGCAATTGGCGGGCTGCTCGAACGCCTCAATCACAAGCCCTTCAAGAAGCTGCCCGGCTCACGCCGCTCGGCCTTCGAGAGCATCGACCAACCCGCGCTGCAAGCGCTGCCGGAATACCCTTACGTCTACGCCGAATGGAAAAAGGTACGCGTCCACATCGACTACCACGTCGAGGTCGACGGTCATTACTACTCGGTGCCGTACCAGTTGGTGAAGCACCAACTCGAAGTGCGGCTAACCGCTAAGACCGTCGAGTGCTTCCACGCCAACCAGCGGGTGGCC
>LNAP01005104.1_pt1 | contig 11780 bp, 9 predicted proteins | sample 602601 | NCBI WGS metagenome assembly LNAP01 (sample SAMN02440304, study PRJNA202911) | soil metagenome | biome: Subtropical and temperate rainforests or woodlands; isolation source: soil samples (1 kg each in a 20% v/v slurry with milli Q water) were... ... | reverse complement strand
GGCCGCGGCGATGTCGCCCTCGAAGGCGCCCGGCCGCGCCGTTGCCAGCATCGCCTCGAGTGATTGATCGGCGAGCTCCGCGGCCCGCCTCACATAGGCAATTTCCGCCGGTGATTTCACCAGGCGCAGGGTGCGGACGATGGAGGAGGCGTCGACGAGCTCGCACCAGCCCGCGAGGCGCTTGCGCACGAGCTCGTACTTGTCGGCCGTCAGCCCGAATGTGCGCAATTCGATGCCGATACGGGCGCCTTTCAGTCCCTTCTCGGCCAGGATCTCGTAAAGCTCCCGGCTCGGGTCGCTGCCTTCCTGGTCGTACCACAGTCGGATGTCCTCGATGATCGAGGTGCGGCGCGCCTGCTCGAGATCGGGCCGCCGCGTCAGCAGCGCGATCGGCCCTTCGTCCCGGGTCAGCACGGCGCACTGGAAGAAGACGAAGCCGCTCGTGTCGAAGCCGGTGAGATAGTAGAGGCTCTCCTGCGCGAACAGCAAAAGCGCGTCCAACCCATTGGCGGCAAGCGCCTTGCGCGCTGCACCGATGCGGCTCTCGAACTCCGCACGGTCGAAGTGCAGCGTCATGGTCCCTCCCTGCCGGCTGGCGCGCGAGCCTATTCATCTGCCGAGCCGTGCGCAAACCCGCACCATCGTAATACCTTGACGGACGGCCGGTCGTGCCGCGAAATGCATTGGCCAGTTGGCTTTGCAAAGGGGGACTTCGCGATGATCGGGAAGTGCGGTGGGGCAATTTCACTCGTATGTACGGCGCTGTTGCTCGCAGCGCCGCAAGCGGCGGCGCAGGACAAGAAGACGCTGACCATCTCGTCATGGGGCGGCGCCTTCCAGAAGGCCCAGAAGGAAGCGTGGTTCGGCATCGTCGAGAAGGAGCTGAACGTCGTCATCAAGGAGGACAACACCTCCGGTATCGCCGACGTGCGCACGCAGGTCGCCTCCGGAAAGCCGACCTGGGACCTCACGACCCAGGGTGCCTACAGCTGCGCGCTTCTGGAAAAGGAAGGCCGCCTGGAGAAATTTGACGCCGAGACCATGAAGGCACTGACCGACATCCCGACGACGCTCGGCCGCTCGGAGCACTGCGCGCCGCAGATCGTCTACTCGGTTGCCATCGGCTGGCGTGACAAGGCGTACCCGGGCAAGGTACCGGAGGGTTGGGCAGCGTTCTGGGATACCAAGAACTTCCCCGGTCAACGCTCCGTCCGCAAGCATCCCATCTACGCCCTCGAGATGGCGTTGATCGCCGACGGCGTGCCGATGGACAAGCTCTACCCGCTCGATGTCGACCGCGCCTTCAAGAAGCTCGAGCAGCTGAAGCCGCACGTGCTCGTCTGGTGGAGCTCGGGCGCGCAGTCCGCGCAGGTGCTGAAGGACGGCGAGGTCGACATGGTGGCGGCCTGGAACGGCCGCATCCAGGCGCTCGAGACCGAGCCCGAGGGCAAAGGGGGCAAGATCAAGACCACCTTCAACCAGCAGATCATCGTCTCCGACAGCTGGATGATTCCCAAGGGCGCGCCCAACCGGGAGCTGGCCATGAAGGCGATCGCGATCATGTCGCGGCCGGAAGTGAACGCCCGCATCTCGAACTACATCAACTACGCGCCGTCCAACGTGAAGGGCTACGACACCGGCGTCATCCCGAAGGAGAAGCTTCCCGGTCTGCCGAACTCGCCGGAGAACTTCGAGAAGGGCTTCGTGCAGGACGTCTCGTGGTGGGTCAACAACGCCGACGCGATGGTGAAGCGCTTTGACGCCTTCCTGCAGAAGTAGGGGATCGACCAGCAGGAGCCGGCCGCGGGGCGGCCGGCTCGCCTTCTGCATGCACGGGAGGCCGAGGTGACGGCAGCAAGCGGCAAAGGCTCCGCCATATCGCTGCCGATCTCGATCCGAAACGTCACCAAGACCTACGGCACCTTCACCGCCCTGGACAACGTCAGCCTCGAGATCGCAAGCGGCGAGTTCATCACCCTGCTCGGGCCCTCGGGTTCCGGCAAGACGACGCTGCTGATGGTGCTTGCCGGCTTCATCAGGCCCGACAGCGGTGAAGTCCGCTTCGGCGACCGCGACGTCTCGCTGTTGCCTCCCCACAAGCGCGACGTCGGCATGGTGTTCCAGAACTATGCCCTCTTCCCGCACATGACGGTCGCCGGCAACGTCGGCTATCCCTTGCGGCTGCGCGGGGTCGCCAAGGCGGAAATCGCCGACCGGGTGCACAAGGTGCTCGAGCTCGTCCAGCTCGGCGAGCTCGGCGCCCGCAACATCGACCAGCTCTCGGGCGGTCAGCGCCAGCGCGTCGCGCTCGCCCGCGCCATCGTCTTCGAGCCGCGCATCCTGCTCATGGACGAGCCCCTGTCGGCGCTCGACAAGAAGCTCCGAGAGGAAATGCAGATCGAGGTTCGCCACCTCCATCAGCGCCTCGGCATGACGACGGTCTATGTCACGCACGATCAACGCGAGGCGCTCACCATGTCGGACCGCGTCGCGGTGATCGACAAGGGCCGCTTTCACCAGATCGGCAGCCCGCGCGATGTCTACGAGCGCCCGGAGAGCCGCTTCATTGCCGAGTTCATCGGAGAATCACATCTGGTGGCGGTCTCCATGCGCGGCGGGACCGCGCACTACCGGGACAGACCGTTGCAGCTGGCGGAGCCGCCGCGCCATCCGTCCGACCAGCAATTTCTCGTCATGCGCCCCGAGAAGCTCAAGCTCCTCACCGGCGGGGAGGATGGCCTCAACGTATTCGAGGGGACGGCGCGGGAGATCGTCTACCAGGGCGAGAGCACGCTGCTCTATGTCGACCTGCCCGACGACGTCGAGGTCGCAATCCGCCAGCCGGCGACAAGTGTCGGCCCGGCGTTGCCGGCCCCGGGCACGCCTGTGCGGCTCGGCTTGCCGGCTGGCGACACGATGCTGGTGCCCGCCGAGCGCGCGCCATGACCACGACCAGCCTCGCTGACGAGGACGGCCGGCGCGGCCACGCAGCTTGGAAGGCACCGAACGAGTCCGCCTACCGCAGAAGGGAGCGGAACGAAACGACGGTGTTGGCGGCGCTCGCCGTACCGGGCCTCCTGCTGATCGGCGCCATCGCGCTCAGCCCGATCGCCTGGCTGTTCTGGCTTTCCTTCCGCAGCGGCTCGGACTTCACGTTCGAGCACTACGAGCGCCTGCTGCACCCGACCTACACCCTGACGCTTCAGACGACGTTCGAGCTGTCGTTCCTGGTCACGGCCATCTGCATCGCGCTCGGCTATCCCCTTGCCTATCTCATCTCGCAGGTCCGCCCGCGGCTCGCTGCGTTCCTCTTGCTGCTGGTGCTGTTCCCGGTTTGGACGTCGCTGCTCGTGCGCTGCTACGCCTGGCTCGTTCTGCTGCAGCGCCGTGGGGTGGTCAACAGCTGGCTCCAGGACATTGGCGTGATCGAGGCGCCTCTCAGGCTCATGCACAACTTCACGGGCACCACGATCGGCATGGTCCACATCATGCTGCCGTTCATGGTGCTGCCGCTCTATGCGACCATGCGATCCATCAACCGCGACTACATGCGCGCCGCGGCGAACCTCGGCGCCTCGCCGGTGAGGGCGTTCTGGGGTGTGTTCGTGCCGCTGTCGTTTCCCGGCCTCTTCGCCGGCATCATCATCGTCTTCGTGCTGTGCCTCGGCTTCTATGTGACGCCGGCGCTGCTGGGCGGAGGGCGCGTGATGATGTGGTCGATGCAGATCGAGCGCAACGTCACCTATCACTCGGACTGGGGTGCCGCGAGCGCGCTTGGCGTCGTGCTGCTGGCCATTACGCTCGCCATCCTGTGGGGCGTCGGCCGCCTCATCGGCTTCGACCGCATCGTGGGAGGCCGGTAGATGCTCCGGCGGCCTGCCACGGAAACGCAGATCACCCATGGCGGCCGGCTCTGGCTCTACGTGCTCGCCGGGCTGACCCTGCTGTTCCTGATCCTGCCGAGCCTGCTCGTCATCCCGCTCAGCTTCTCGGACTCGCGCTACCTCGCGTTCCCGCCGCCCGGCTGGTCGACGCGCTGGTACGAGGCCTATTTCGACGCCATCGAGTGGCGCGACGCGACGGCGATGTCGTTCACCGCGGCAACCCTGACGATGGTCATCTCGACCGCGCTCGGAACGCTTGCGGCCTATGGCATGCACACCTCGCGCTCGCGCTTCACCCAGCTCGCCTACGCGACGTTCATGCTGCCGCTCATCATTCCGGGCATCCTGATCGCGATCGGCATTTTCCTCCTCTATGCCCATCTCGGGCTCAACAACACGCTCACCGGCATCGTGCTGGCGCATTCGGTGATGGCGATCCCCCTGGTCGTGATCCTCGTGGCTTCGAGCTTCAAGAGCTACGACATGAACCAGGAGATGGTGGCGCGCAGCCTCGGCGCCAGCCGCCCCTGGGCATTCCTCACGGTGACGCTGCCTCAGATCAAGACCTCCGTGATATCGGCAGCGCTGCTCGCGTTCATCACCTCGCTCGACGAGGTCGTGATCTCGCTTTTCATCGCCGGCGGCGACAAGGCGACCCTGACGCGGCGCATGTTCAACGCGCTGCGCGACGAGATCGATCCGACGATCGCGGCCATCTCGACGCTGCTGATCCTGATATCGATCCTGCTCCTCAGCTTGACGCAGCTCCTGCAGCGATCGCCAAACCGGCAGCCCGCTCCCGGCAACGAACCCTCGCCGCGACGATCTGCCAAGGCACAGGCCGCCAGGGCATAGGAGAGAGCATGGCGACGAGTGATCGCGAGCAGCTGAAGGTGTGGATCGACGAGGATCGCGACACGCTGGTCGCATTCCTGAGAGCCTTCGTGCGCTGCCGGAGCCCCAACCCACCGGGCGACACGCGCTCGACAGCCGACTTCATCACCGGCGAGCTCAGAGCGCGCGGGCTCGACTATCGCATCATCTCGCCCCACCCCGAGATGCCGAACATCGTCGCGACCTTCGCGGCCGGCCAGCCCGGCAAGCATCTCGTGCTCAATGGCCACATCGACGTGTTTCCCGTTGCCGACGACGGCCACGGATGGACGAAGGACCCGTGGGGCGGCGAGCTCGTCGATGGGAAAGTCTACGGCCGCGGCGCCGCCGACATGAAGTGCGGCACCTCGGCGTCGATCTGGACCTACATCTATCTGTCGCGGATCAAGGAGCGCCTCAAAGGGCGTCTCACCCTCACGGCCGTTTCCGACGAGGAGACGTTCGGCCCCTACGGCGCCCGCTATCTCATGGAGCACCACCCGGAGGTGCACGGCGACGCGCTCCTCAACGGCGAGCCGTCGAGCCCGTTCAGCGTGCGCTTCGGCGAGAAGGGCCCGCTGTGGCTCGAATTCACGGTGCGGACGGCCGGCGCGCACGGCGCCTACACGCACGCGACGGCGAGCGCCACCAAGATCGCCATGGCGCTCGCCACGCGCCTCGAGGATGTGACGGAGATCAGACCCGAGCTCTCCGACAACATCTCGCGCGGCATCGATGCCGGCCGCGCCACGATGGACCGCGCGATGGGCAAGGGCGCCGGCGACATCGCCGACAAGGTCACGCTGAACATCGGCACCATCAAGGGTGGCGTGAAGGTCAACATGGTGCCGTCGAGTGCCGTGTTCGAAACCGACATCCGCCTGCCGCTCGGCGTGACGCGCGAGCGCGTGCTGGCCGAGGTCGAGAAGATCCTGAAGGACTTCCCCGACGCCACGGTGAAGGAGACGAACTGCAACCTCCCCTCCTGGGTCGACCCCAGCTGCGACATCATCGAAATCGTGCAGAGCGCCGTGGAGGAGCTGCGCGGTTTCCGCCCGACGCCGATCGTCAGCCTCGGCGGTACCGATGCGCGTCTCTGGCGCTACCGCAACATACCGACATGCGTCTATGGCCCCTTTCCCAACGGCATGGGCTCCCATGACGAGCACGTCGACGTCGAGGAATTCCTGCACATCGTGCGCACGCACGTGCTCGCATCCTACGACTACATGTCGCGTTGAGATCGCAGCCTGGCGCCACCTGCCTGTGCAGATGGGCCACCGCAGTGGATGCGTTCGTCGACCTGCCCGCGCTTGAGGCCGGCATTGCCGATCAGCGAGCGGATCGCCAAGGGCTTTCCGCATTCTTTTGAACGTGGACTGTGGTCCGCCACGGCTGCCGCCGACTGGTTAGCGAGCGCAGGCAGGGCGGAGAGCATGCGTCGCACGTCTCAAAGCGCAAGACCGATTCCCTTTGTTCGTTCTCTTTGTGGATCGCCGCAGGGCAGCCCTAAAAACGCTGGCTAGCTTGAAATGAGTAAATGGCGCGCCCGAAGAGATTCGAACTCCTAACCCTTTGATCCGTAGCCAGAGTGCCGGAAATAGCGAAGTCATTGATCTTTCGGACTTTGGGGCGTCCAGCGCCGCACGTATCAGGCCACTTTTTGCGCCATAAGCGGTCTTTGTTGCACGTGATTCTCGACGAGAGAGCGCCGCCTCCCTACTGCCGTGAAGTATTCGATTGCAGCACCCCGTGGTGCAGAGCAGGGTCGTGTCGGCTTGTGACCACAAAGGTGGGCGACCGAAGAACGCAAAACCTGGAACGGGCAGATCGATCGCAACAAGACTCAAGTAGAACAAGCCTCAAAACATGGAAGCCGAAACGTGGCAACTCCATGTTCGGCGTCCAGGTTTTCGATCGCGAAAATTCTCTGCTGACCGCCACAAGCACCCGTCAAACAGTCCGTTGGCGAGGTGTCGCAGCTGGAGATACCGCGATGTTCGACTACTCATTTCACCCATATCTGCGTTGGCTTCGCGGCAGATCGCAGGACGACGGACCGAGCTTCGACATCGATCGGGGCGGGTTGCCGTCACAAACCCTGCTACCGAACACAGGCAACTTTCCCAGCCCAGAATCCCAAGCGTTGTCTCTGTCGGCTCCGTCGACCGGCCTTGCCGGCTTCATGGTTGAACAGCCCAACGAGGTGCCGGGCTTTCGCGTAGGGCTACAGAATGACGAGCCGGGTCGAGAGAGAACATGGCCCAACCGCATGGAAACGGCGGCGCCAGAGCCTGCCAACATCGCGCAAACGTCGGGTCTCCCGCCAGGCGTGGAGGAGCCGGATCAGCCAGCTCCGCCGCAGCTTCCCGAGTGGCTCCACACGGTACTAACCATGCCAGTGCCGCAGTTGTCGACGGCAGTCGATCCCCGTACCGGGCGGCGCATCGTCCCGTATGAACCACTGATCGGGCCAGTCAGATCCTATCTAACGACAAACCAGCACGGGCGCAGAAGTGACGATACCCTCGCATACGTCGAAGGCACCAATCCCCTGCCTGACCCGGACTCTGCCGAAGCGCCCAGCGCCGAACGATGGCCGTCCTCCGACATGCCGATTTGGCCGGCCGACATCAATGCCGGCCCCGGTGCATCAACGGCACAGCATGCCGATCCCGAACCGACACCGGAGGCAGTGACAAGGAACACTTGGCCACCGCCACCGAAGGATGGCTGGCCCTATCCGGAAACGGATGGCATCAGAGGCGAGGTCGCATGGCCTGCTGTTGTGACGCCGCAGCCAGTAGGCGTTGCCCCGGTACCGTCGGTCGGATCCATTGCGGACTCCAACTTCATCCTTGCAAACGCCGGCGACGTCGAGGAGCCGCAGACAGAGCAACAGATGCCCCTGCCGCAAAATCAACCGGTGGAACCGACGACCCCGGTCGCACCTACAGGGCTTGCCAGCGGGCCGCCTGAACAACGGGATGAACAAGCACTCTCGCGAGCCCTCGAGGACCACCGACGCGCGGCCGCCGATCAAATTGAACAGCTCGTAGGCACCATCGCAACCTATGGTAGCCGAATCTACGAAGATTCGATCCTGAAAGCCAAAGATGACTTAGCTCGTCTTGCAGAAAGATTGCGAAATGATCCGGGCGAGACGGTCCTCAGTATCCTCAACAGTTTCCCGCAGACGCGAGTAGAGGGAAAATTCGTCGGTGGCCTCGCCGCTGTACTCACCATCTTGGCGAACGCAAGGCGCGGCATCGATTTTGAAAAAGCAGTGCTTCATGCATTGAATGCAGCAAGCCAGACCACGAAGATCAGCAAGAATACCAGCAAGATCGCCGTCGAAGGGCTAGGTCGATCCGTCCCTGATGTCCTGAATAGGGGCATAAGAGAAATCAAGAGCGGAGTGGAGATCGACAATTCCCTTCAGCTCAAGATCCAGGCGGCGTACGCTCAACTCTTTCGAATACCTTTTAGTCTCATCGTGAGTCCGAACACGCAACGCATTAGCCAATCGGTGAGATATGCAGTAAAAAAGACTGGAGGAACAATTCAACGGTTCGACCCAGCGACAGGTACGTTCACACCGTTCTAATGACCGACGTCTTTTTCGAAATCCTAAGCCCTCTCCCTCTCAACAGGCACCAGGATGCCCGGCGGTTATTTCAACTTTGGGCCGACAACGCATTTCATTTCCTACCCAACAGGTGGGGGCTTTACGAACCTTTGCGGCATCACTTTTCGTTGTCGACCCTGGATGAAGCAATTCGCACCTGGGAATATGCCTATCATGTGAAAAGGACGGTCTCTCCAAAGCTCAGCGGCAGCATTTTTATGCAATATGGTCCACATCGAGATCACACCACTTGGACCATCTGTCTAAAGAACATCAAAGACTTTAAGCAACCCTCATTCAGCCAGCTGCTGGAGTCTGCTGCTGTGACATTCTCGGCAGATCTTGGCTTCATTCACAAGATTACAGACGCCGAGGTCTCGAGAGGCAGAGCGAACGACTCAATCGGCTTCTTGGATGCAGCCCACACTGAACCGGACCTCTTTATTGTCACTCACCGTCTAAACAAATTCCTGCCCGATATCTATTGGACGACAGTGTTCGGCAAGCCCTACGTGCAGTTGTTTTCCCGCGAGCGTCTCCTGTCCTGTCCTGCTTACCGTGTGAAGGAGTTGGACAACGGCTCCATCGTCGTCCAGCTCACGCCAGAGTTGAAGGACATAACGGCGGAGGAAGCAGCATTTGAACGGGTGAGACAAGAAGCCCGAAACCACCTCAACAATGACGCGTTCTTCGATCTCGCCAAGGGGCTGGACTATCCCTATCGCGTTCCCGAATTCGTCTGGGGGCCCCTCTTTCACTGAGACCAACAAATACGACGAGCCGGCAGCGCACAGCCCGGAACGACGTAAACATCCGGCGAAAGTCCAAGCCAACGAAGTTCTTTTTCGCTGCCCGGGAAGTCACGGCGCAGAAACAGCCATCGTTTTTCGGGAACGGCTTTCCGATTTGGTTGCAGGCGCAGCATTTGAACCTACGACCTTCAAGGGAAACCGCCCAGACCGGTCCTAATGACGGGGTCCACGTCAGCGATGGCCAACCGAATTCTATCCCACGGCACCCGGCTCTACCGCCCTGCTAGATTTCCTCTTCCATCCCTTACCGACCGGCGCCAGTCTTGGAGTTGAGCGAGGATGAGCATCCGATCGCGCCAACTCTACGGGGTTCCGTCATTCGGTTGATCGAGGGAGCTGACCGTGACTGCATCTGCTTACATCGAGCCGGTAGTCGATCCGTCAGGGCCTGTTACGGCGGCCGGCATCGAGACGGTCTCCCGCAAGCCTGCTAACCGGCTCGGCCGTGATCGTGTCCACAAGCGCCTTGCGCCAAGGGCTTGCCGCATCGCTTTGAACGTAGGCTGTGGTTCGCCAAGGCTGTGGCCGTGGCTGGCGAGCGCAGGCGGCCCGGAGCACAGGAGTCGCACGTCTCAACGCGGGCGACGGATTCCCCCTGTTCGTTCTCTCGGTGGATCGCAGCAGAGCAGCCCTAACGTTGGCCAGCTTGAGATGAACGACTTTGAGTAAATGGCGCGCCCGAAGAGATTCGAACTCCTAACCTTCTGATCCGTAGTCAGATGCTCTATCCAGTTGAGCTACGGGCGCGTGGCCGGGCGACCTCGTCGAGGGTCCGGCGAAGAGGCGCGCACCCTAGTGAAACCGGCCCGCCGATGCAAGCCGCGAGAGGGCCGTGCGACGACGCCGCCGGGATCCCGCAAAAGGGGCCACAAACCCTTCTCGCGGCTCGAAAATCGCCGTCTTGGACCTGTTCCGGCCTTTCCAGTAGCATGGCCATCCTCTGATTTCGGGTGCACCGGGCGATGCTCGCCAGCAGGCCGGCGACGGCCTTTTCCCTTTTCGCTCTGGTCGGACTGATCCTCGGTCTGGCGGCGCCCGTCTTCGCACAGGACCTGTCGGCCGCCGACCGCTCGGCCATCCGCGACGCCATCCAGGGCCAGGTCGACGCCTTCCGCCGCGACGACGGCGAGGGCGCCTTCGGCTACGCCTCGCCCACCATCCGCGGCATGTTCGGCACGTCCGACATCTTCATGGACATGGTCCGCCAGGGTTACCAGCCGGTCTACCGCCCGCGCGTCTTCGACTTCCGCGAGATCGTGACCCTGCACGGCCAGGTCACGCAGAAGGTCCATGTCGTCGGGCCCGACGGCCGGCCGGTCACCGCCTTCTATCCGATGGTGCAGCTGCCCGACGGCACATGGCGCATCAACGGCTGCTTCCTGCAGGCGCCGGAAGAACACCAGGCCTGATTCCCCGTCGTGGACCGCGTTTCGCCCAAGGTGCTGGCGCTGCTGGCCTTGCTCACCGTCATTTGGGGCACCAACTGGCCCCTGTTCAAGATCGCGCTCGACGAGCTGCCGGTGCTCACCTTCCGCAGCATCACCATGGTCACCGCCTTCATCGTCCTGACGGCCATCCTGCTGGTGCGTCGCGAGAGCTTCGCCGTGCCCAAGGGCAAATGGCCCGCGCTGATCGCGGCTTCGGCGATGAACATCCTCATATGGAACATCGCGACATCGCTCGCCGTGCTCTACATCCCGTCGGGCCATGCCTCGGTGCTGTCCTACACCATGCCCCTTTGGGTGGCGCTGATCGGCTTTGTGGCGTTCGGCCAGCGCCTGACGGGCCGCCTGCTCGCCGCCATCCTGATCGGCGCGACGGCGGTGCTGGCGCTGATGCTGCCCAATTTCGCGAGCTATGAGCGCGCGCCGGCCGGCCTGTTCTGGGGCCTGTTCGCGGGCTTCTGCTGGGCCATCGGCACCTTCATCGTCAAGCGCACGGCGTGGGCCGGCATGGGCCTGTCGCTCACCTTCTGGCAGATCGTCATCAGCCTGCCGCCGATCCTGCTGGGGGCGCTGGTGATCGACGGCGTTCCCGACCATTGGCCCTCGACCAGGGCGCTCGTCGCCACGATCTACACCGGCGCCATTCCCATGGCGCTGGGCACCGCCACCTGGTTTGCCCTGGTGAAGCTGCTGCCGGCGCAGGTCGCGGCCCTATCTTCCATCGCCATCCCGATCGTGGCCATCGTGAGCGGCGTGCTGCTGCTCAACGAACCTTTGTCGGCCCTGCAGGCCGTCGCCATCGGCTCGAGCGTGGTGGCGCTGTGGCTCGCCCTGGTGCCGGGGCGGTCCGGAAGACCATGACGCAAATCAGATAATCGGCAGGGACAGGGGCGCGATCTGCTCGGCCTCGCGGCCGGCATAGTCGTGCTTCACCGAATCCTCGAGCATGCGCGCCTGCGCCTCGGCCAGCCGCTCCATGGCGGCGGCGGGATCGAGATGCACGGGCGCACCGTCCTGCAGCACGACCTCGCCATTGACCAGGACCGTGCGCACGGCGCGGTCGGCGGCATGGAAGACGAAGGAGCGCAGCGGATCGCGCGCCGGCTGCATCAGGGGATGCGACAGGTCGACCAGCACG
>LNAP01017098.1_pt1 | contig 11784 bp, 14 predicted proteins | sample 602601 | NCBI WGS metagenome assembly LNAP01 (sample SAMN02440304, study PRJNA202911) | soil metagenome | biome: Subtropical and temperate rainforests or woodlands; isolation source: soil samples (1 kg each in a 20% v/v slurry with milli Q water) were... ... | reverse complement strand
GGCGGGCGGGGCGGTTCGGCCCCGAACGTAGCGCGCTGGCTGGGTGACATCCGCCGCTACTTCCCGGCGTCGGTGGTGCAGGTCATGCAGCGTGACGCGCTGCAGCGGCTCGAGCTGCGCCAGATGCTGCTGGAAAAGGAAATGCTGGAGAACATCCAGCCTGACGTGCACATGGTGGCCAACCTGGTGGCGTTGTCCGGGGTCATCCCGGCCGAGACCAAGGAGACCGCGCGCCTGGTGGTACGCAGCGTGGTCAACGACCTGCTGCGCCGGCTGGAAGAGCCGATGCGCTCGGCGGTGAGCGGGGCGCTGGATCGCGCGCGCCGCAACCGTCGCCCGCGCCATGCGGAGATCGACTGGAACCGAACCATCCGCGCCAACCTGCGCCACTGGCAACCGGCGCTGCGCACGGTGGTGCCCGAGACGCTGATCGGCTACGGGCGCAAGGCACGCAAACCGCAGCGCGAGGTGCTGCTGTGCATCGACCAGAGCGGTTCAATGGCCGCATCGGTGGTCTACTCCAGCATCTTCGGTGCAGTGATGGCGTCCCTGCCGGCGGTGTCGACCAAGCTGGTGGTGTTTGACACCGAGGTGGTGGACATGAGCGAGAAGCTGGATGACCCGGTGGATCTGCTGTTTGGTGTGCAGCTCGGCGGTGGCACGGACATCCACCGCGCGGTCACCTACTGCCAGGCCCAGATCCGCGAGCCACACAGTGCCATCCTGGTGCTGATCTCGGACCTGTACGAGGGCGGCGTGGAGAAGAAGCTGCTGGCGCGCGCCTTGGAACTGGTGGAGGCGGGCGTGCAGTTCATCGTGCTCCTTGCGCTCAGCGACGAAGGGACGCCTGCCTACGACCAGCATCTGGCGGGTCAGCTAGCCGCGCTTGGGGTGCCGTCATTCGCGTGTACGCCCGATGCCTTCCCCGGACTGATGGCGGCGGCCATCCGCCGTGACGACATCCACCAATGGGCGGCCGGCAACGGACTGGTGACCACGCGCCCGATCCGATGAGGGCAGGGCTGCACCGTGGCCATGCGACATGCTCAAATGGATGCGACGACGCGAACATGCCGAGGGGCAAGGATGAACATCGGGGGGCAACGGGGCGCTGGCACATCCGCGCGTTCGCTGGGGTTGGGGCTCGCGCTGGCACCCATGCCCGCGATGGCGTCTGACTTCCCGGGTATGCTGACGGTGTTCGTCGGATTGCCGTTGCTGCTTGTGGCAACGCTGGTGCTGGCCGTGCTGCTCATCTTCCGCCGCCACGGTTGGGCGCGCGCACTCGGCATACTGTGTGGCGTGCCTGTGCTGCTCGGTGGCGTGTACATCGCCTGCGTGGACACGTGGCGATTCTGGCCCAGCGTGGGGCACAACGAGCTCGGCTTCAGACTGGTCATCATCCTGGGCTGCGGGCTGTTGTGGCTGTGCGTGCTTGCCCTCCTATGGCTGTTCTGGAAGAGCCCGCCACGCCGGACCACGCCCCAGTACCTCTGACCCTTATTCTCAGTGGAGACAACAATGGCAGATCCTTACAACAGCGGACCTCGGAGTCCGCCCGCACTGCGGCTGGACGATTCTATGGTCACCACGGCAATGGAACTGCCGGGCTTCCGGGTTGTGCGCAGCTTGGGCGTGGTCTCGCGTTCCATCGTGGGCAATTTTCTGGGCGGATTGCAGACGATCTTCGGTGGCAACATCACCATCTACACCGAACTGTGCGAACAGGCCCGGGAAGAAACCTACCGCGACATGGCCAAGCACGCGCGGATGCTGGGGGCGAACGCGATCATCGCGATGCGCTATGACGCTACCGATGTGATGACCGGTCTTACGGAAGTGCTGTGTTACGGCACAGCGGTGGTGGTGGAGCCGGTGCGGTCGTAGTGCCGGGTAACGCGTCGGTAGACGACGGGTCGAATTTCGATCCGACGTCCCTTGTCCGCGCTATCTGTTCTTCGAATAGAGGGTGATTACATATCGCGCTGTTGTGATGGCCTGCGCCATCACCTCATGAAAGCTGTTGGCGTACTCAGGCATCTCGTGACCGAGCTCTACGATCTCTGACTCGCCTTCGGCGTTTCTAACGTGTGGATCCAGCAGGATGAACTCGGGATGATGATGGGGCGGGCCAGACAGTTGGATGGTGCCCTCGAGACGACTCCATACATCGTCCGCCATCTCGCCAGTCTGGTCATCGAGTGCGTCACGCCATAACGCTGCCTGATCTGCGTGGTCTTCCCCAAAGTGGGTGATGAGCTCGACGGGAAGAAGGGTGTTTACGATCGCACCGGGCATGAAGAAGCCATTGGCCACGCCTAGGAACGCTTTGTAACTGGAAGGCAGTTCAATGCCGAGGCGCTGCTCGGCCTCCTGGATCTGATGGTCCGTCGCCGGGGGCATGCCGAGCCACCGCGCCTCGCCTGCAATGATGGCGTTTGCCAAGGCGGCCATCGGGTGGTCCGGGTGCCGTTGGGTGAACGCTCCCAGCCTTATTTCCAGTGAAGGGTATCCATGCAGGTGCACGAGTTCGGCAAGAGAGACTTCGTTGAGTTCGTGTAGCAGGTCAGTCCACATTCTGGTCCATCCTGTTGAAACAAGGGGTGCCAAGCTGCCGGTGTTTGCACCATGGCAGCGGATAAGACAAGGCCCACATGGCGCTCATCTCTACGGTTCCCGGTACAGGCGAAGGCCGTAGTTCACTGAGAAGAGCTGGAGCTCCATGAACTGTTCGAAGCTATCGATATGTTCCGCGCCCTCATGAGCGAGTTTCACCACCTCCATTTCTCCCTTTGGTGTCTTTCCCTGTGGATCAAGAAGGACGAATTCGGGGCGGTGATTGGGTGGGCCCGAAAGCTGGATCGTGCCCTCAAGGCGATTCTGGACGTAGTCGTCGACTTCATCAGGCCAGCTGTCCAGCGTCTCGCGGTAGAACCGTGCTACGTCTGCATGGTCGTCGCCGAGGTACGCGATCAGTTCCACAGGCAGGATTGAGCTTGTTGATTGGCCTGGCATGAGAAAGCCGTTCGAAACGCGAAGAAATGCGGTGTAGGTAGAGGGCAGCGTGACGCCCAGCCGCTGTTCGGCGGATGTGATCTGCACCTGCGTTGCGGGGGGCATGCCAAGCCAAGTCGCGTGTCCGGCTGTCGCAGCAATCGCCACCTGTGCCATTGGGCTATTCGAGTGTCTATCGACAAACTGCTGCATCCCCAGCTCAGGTGGTGGGTTTGCCACGATGTACGGGATGCTGGCGAGACATGCTTGATTGAGATCGGTGAGGAGGCGGTGCCAGTCTTCTTCGTCCATGGCGTCCATCTGGGTAGTCGTAGCGGGGTGGTTTCACCAAGTTGAGGTGCTGAAGAATGAGACTGGACACTCACACGAGGGCAGAGCGGTGGATCGGTATCGATTCACCGCTGTCCACCCAGGTGGATGCTGTCCTTAAGGCAGATGGGCAAAGGAAGTGGTGTGCTAAGCGACGTGGTGCTGACGGGGCTTTCCGATTTCTTCCGCCAGCTTTGCGAACGTCTCGTACTCTTCGTAGCCCTGACGGTCGTGCATGATTGTCCATGCCTCGCCCTCTGGGCTGGTCGATGCCGTGTCCAGAAGTGCGAACAGGTCGTAGTCGAATGAGCCTTCCGAGACCTGTATCGTGTTGCCTATGCGGCAAGAGAAGTCGTCTTCCGCGGCAAGGCTGGGGTTCTCTTCTAGTAATGCCTCCCATAGCGCCACGATGTCAGGGTTGTCATCGCCAAATCTCCTGACCAGATCAACCGGTAGCAGTACGCAGCAGAACGAGCCTGGAATCAGGAAGCCGTTGGAAGCGAGGCTGTCGGGGAATCTGACACCGACACGAGCCTCCGCATCTTCGATCTGTTGCGGTGAAGCCCCTTCCTGCCCCAACCAGGGAATGTCCTCCTTTCCCACCCGTAATGCCAACTGCGCCAGTGGTGAGTGCGGAAACTTCCGGATGAATGGGGACAAGCCAAGGTCTTCGATCGGAGCATCTTTTCCGAGTTCGATATTCTTCAGGCCTCTTCTATTCATGGCATCGAGCAGTTCCGTCCACATGCTTCGCCGCTCCCTAATGTTTGGCGTACTCAGGCATCTCGTGACCGAGCTCCACGATCTCTAACTCGCCTTCGGCGTTTCTAACGTGCGGATCCAGCAGGATGAACTCGGGTTGATGATGGGGCGGCCCAGAGAGTTGGATGGTGCCCTCCAGGCGACTCCATACATCGTCTGCCATCTCGCCAGTTTGATCATCGAGTGCGTCACGCCATAGCGCTGCCTGATCTGCGTGGTCTTCCCCAGAGTTAGTGATGAGCTCGACGGGAAGAAGGGTGTTTACGATCGCACCGGTCATGAAGAAGCCATTGGCCACGCCGAGAAACGCTTTGTAGCTGGAAGGTAGTTCAATGCCGAGCCGCTGCTCGGCCTCCTGGATCTGATGGTCCGTCGCCGGGGCATGCCGAGCCAGCGCGCCTCGCCTGCAATGATGGCGTTTGCCAAGGCGGCCATCGGGTGGTCCGGGTGCCGCTGGGTGAACGCTCCCAGCTTTACTTCCAGTGAAGGGTATCTATGCAGGTGCACGATTTCGGCAAGAGAGACTTCGTTGAGTTCGTGTAGCAGATCAATCCACATTTTGTGGTCCATCCTGTTGAATCGAGGCGTGCCGAGCTGAACGGTGTTTGCGCCGGCAACCGATAGGACAAGGCGAGTGCAACGGCGACACAGCTACGATGTCGTTGCATGAAGTTTCAGTCCGTACCTAACGGAATGGAGCGCGCTCTTCATTACATCCTCGAAGCCACCTACGTAATCGGGGCCTTCGTGCACGAGCTCCAGGATTTCGAATCCCTTGGCGACGGCGTCGCGGTCAAGATCCATGAGCACAAACTCTGGCCTGCCGTTTGGTGGTCCTGACAGTTGAATGGTGTGCTCCAGTCGACTCTGTACGAAGTATGCGAACTCCCCTGATTGGTCATTCAGTCCCTCCCGCCAGAGCCGCGCTTCCTCGGCGTGTTCATCGCCGAATGGGCTGATCAGCTCCACAGGGAGGATGCAACTGATGGCCTCACCGGGAATGAGAAATCCGTTAGACACCTGCAGGAAGGATTTGTAGCTGGATGGCAACGGCATGCCGAGGCGCAGTTCTGCTGCTTCCATGCGCTCCTGGCTCGCTGGTGGCATTCCCAACCATGTTGCTTTGCCTTGGATGGTGTCCGCAGCAAGCTGGGCGATGCTGCTGCCTGGATACCGCTCTATGATCTGAGCCATCCCCAGTCCCGGCGGAGGCGAGGCCAGAACGTGCGGGATGATCTCCAGGCAAGCTTGATTTAGCTCGGTCAGAAGTGAGTTCCAGGTTTCAATGTTCATTGCCTGTATGTCCTCCGATACGCCCCGCGCATTCGCATGCCTGCGTCGGCATCAGGATTTGGTTGGTACGGGCTTCAGTGTTGTATCACTCTGTGATATCTACCCAGAATTCCTCGCCCTCCAGCACTCTCGCTTCGGTGCACAAGAGGGTGCCCAAGCGATTTCCAACATCCTGGTTGTCCGCTCCTGCGATGTACTTCACAGACATGGACGTCTCAGGGACCAATGATGCTCCCTGATTTGTTGCTGCGAAGGGGTACTCATCACAATTGAGGCCGGCCTCTGCACCACCCGGAAATCGGCTTTTGCACAGTTCGCCCGAGGCTCTTCGATTTGCTCTTCTGACGGTGCCATTCTGCGTGCGAGTCAGTGCCGTTCCGCGAAGATTTGGGTCGGTGTGCCAATATCCGGACCGTCCCGGAAGCACTGACTGAGCGGCCTGAATGTGGATAGCTGATTCGTCGGTATCCGGGTTGCTCAGGCTCACCTCAAACACAGTGGGGTAGTCGGTGAAACGACACCCCGATGTGTTACTCCTGGATAGCGTGTCGCAGCGCAATTGCGGCGCGACCATTTGTATTGGCGTCTGGTCGACGTTGAATCGTGTCAAAACCAGCTGTGTGTTCTGACTGGTCTTGCCATTGTCCGTATCGAAGCGAAGCGCTGCGGAGAATTCGTAGATTCCTGGTCCACTCAGCGTTTGTGGCTCGAACTGCTGCTTCTCAGTGCAACTGCCGCAGTATAGATCGGGGGCTACGATCAGCCCGGCCATTGCGTTGCCTTGTATGGCTTCAAACTCGACGCGGACGCGGTGCGTCCATGCGGTACGACTTTGCGGGACAGACACATAGTCATACATCGTCACGTTTGCCACTTCTTCCTCACCCGTTTCCGGGTTGTGCGAGGAGTACGTCGCGACCCGTTTTACGCAGTAGTGCTTTCGCGAGCCAGTGGCTTCTTCCTCATCCTTGTCGGTCGCATCCTTGCACGCCTCCTCGAAGGACATCTCCGGATTCTGCAGGCTGTGCTCGTACTGCCGCAGTTCTTCCAGCGTCATGCTGGCGACCATTTCTTCATCGGTGGGGCAGCCTTCTTCATCCTGCGCATAGGCAGGCAATGCGAACAGCGCGACGGCCAAGGCCAACGGGGTGAGCTTCATGTACTGCTCCTGGAAGTTGGATGCGTGGCTGCATCCGGTGTCCCGGTGTTACGCCTGCTCAAGGCGCTTCGATGTAGGGAAACTGCACTGCGTGCGCGAAGCGTGACACTTCGTCGGCAGCGCCTGTGCCGCACTGCACGCTTGGCGACGCGGAAGTGAGTTGGCGGCACGGCTACATAACCATCCCTCACTGTCAGAGCGTGTCGCGATCGGCCGCTTGATGCGCGTTCCAATCAGAATCGGCGGTAGAGACGTGCATGCCGAGGCCGTTCCGCCACGTCCTGCGCCGCCGTTGAAACCGGCCGCCATCTATCCGATAGTGTTCCGGCCACGCACCTGCCCCGGCGCGGTGGACATAGGTGGAATGCATGCGGCGGTTGATGATTGTCGGAATTGCAGCCCTGCTGCTGGTCTCACTGGCGTCCCATGCCAAGCCACCGGTGGCGAAACAGGACACGGCCCAACAGGCCCTCACGGCGTGGCTGGCCGCCTTCAACAACGCCGATGGCGATGCCCTGCGCGCGGTGCGCGAGACGTACGGCATGCGCTCCAAAGGCCAGGCCGATCTGGATTTCCGCAAGGACACCGGCGCCCTGCAGATCCTCGAAGCCAGGCCGGGCAAGCCAGGCACGGCGCAGGTACTGGTGCTGCCAACGGTGAATGACCGCGCGATGCTCGTCACCGCGACCGTCGACCCCACATCAGGCGCGACCACGCTCCAGTTCGAAGGCGCCGAAACGCCGCCCCGGTTCGCGCCCAAGCGTGTGCCCGAAGCCGCCCTCCTGGCCGAGGCGAAGACCTGGCTCGACGCATTGCAGGCGTCGGACGAGGTGGCCGGTGCCTTCCTGGTCGCCAGGAACGGCGCCGTGCGCATGCAATGGCAGGGTGGCCTGGCCGACCGCCAGCGTGCGCTGGCCGTCTCCCCCGACACGCGGTTCCGCCTGGCCTCGTTGAACAAGATGTTCACTGCCGTGGCGATCCTGCAGCTGGAGCAGGCGGGCGAGCTGACCCTCGATGATTCCTTGGGCAAACACCTGCCCACCTATCCGAACCGTGCGGTGGCCGACGCAGTCACGCTGCGCCAGCTGCTGAACCACACCAGTGGGCTCGGCGACATTTTCGGCGAGAAGGCCAGCAGCAATGCCGCTGCGCTGCGCACCCTGCACGATTATTGGGCGGTGTTCGCTGACGAGCCGCTGGCCTTCCCGCCGGGCAGCAAGGACCAGTACTCGAACTACGCCTACATTCTGCTGGGCTCGGTGATCGAGGCGGTGTCGGGCCAGTCTTACTACGACTATGTGGATACCCACGTCTACCGGGTTGCGGGCATGACCGCGACCGGTTCGCTGCCGGAGTCGACACCGGTCCCGGCACGGGCGAACGCGTACACCCGGGTGGACGGAAAATGGGCGTTGGAAACGGCGTCGCTGCCCTGGCGCGGCACCTCGGCGGGCGGTGGCTACAGCACCGTGGGCGACCTGCTGAAGTTCGGCGAGGCACTGCGTACGGGAAAGCTTTTGCCACCCGCCGTCTTGGCCACAGCCACCGCGCCGCAGAACACCATGGCCTGGTATGGCTATGGCTTTATGGTGCGTGGCCAGGGCAGGGAGCGTGTGTATGGGCACGAAGGCGGGGCACCCGGTGCGAACGCGGTGTTCTACGTGCTTCCCGAGCAGGGCTATGTACTGGTGGGGTTGAGCAATGTGGATCCGGAGGCGATGGGCAATGTGGTCAACTTCGTGGCCAACCGGCTTCCCTTGTGAGCGTGCTCGCGCGGACACAGGCGGCAGCACGGTGAGTGCGTATCCCGCGGCTGCGAACCTGGGCAGGCATCTCGCTCGGTTGTATGTGGGCCTTTTGGCCTGCCTGCCGCTGCCGGCGCTGGCGTCGGATTTCACCGGCCTGCTCACCGGCATGACGCTGCTGCTGCTCGCCGTCACCCTGGTGGTGCTGCTGCCCTTGCTGCTGGTCCGCCGGCATGCCTGGGTGCGGTGGCTGGGTACGTTCGTGGGCGTGGGCGTATTGCTTATTGGCCTTGGCACCGCGGGCGTGGATACCTGGCGGCTGGTGGCCCGGACCAAGGCGGCCGACGTGCTGTCGGTGGGCACCGGCCTGCTGCTGCTCTACCTGCTGCTATGGCTGGCCATTGCCTACACGACGTACCGTCTTCAGCGCGGGCCGGCCGCACCTGGCCCACGCGGGCGCTGACGATACCTGCAGCGTCTCACCACGGCACGCAACAGGTATTGGCGGGGCACCCCGTCGCTGCCCGATGCTGTGCGGATGACAACATCGAATCACGTTTCCTTCGACGGCCAGGTGGGTCTGGTGACCGGCGCGGCCAGCGGGCTGGGTTTGGCCTACAGCCGCCTGCTGGCCCAGCGCGGCGCACAGGTGGTGATGCACGACGTGGGCGCCGGGCTGGATGGCACGGGCCACGACCCGCAGCGGATTGCCCGCACGGTCACACTGTTGCGCGAGGGCGGGCTGGGCGTGCATGCGGCACACGGCAACATCGACAATCGCGCCGACTGCCAGGCCTTGGTCGCCGCGATCCTGCAGCACCACGGCCGGCTGGATTTCATCATCCACAACGCCGGTTGGGTGGAATACCAGTCGATCGAGGCGCTGGATGACGACCACTTCGACCGCATGATGACCCTCGCCGCCAAGACGCCGCTGTGGCTGGCGGAGGCCGCGTGGCCCTCGATGCAGGCCAATCGCCACGGTCGCATCGTGCTCACCACGTCCGACCGTGCGTTGTACCCGCAGTATGTGCAGAAGGGGCTGGCGGCCTATGCGGCGGCCAAGCTGGCGGCGGTGGGCATCGTGAACGTGCTGGCCGCCGAAGGCGCAGCGCACGGCATCGTGGTCAACGCGGTGTCGCCGGTGGCCAAGACCCGCATGTGGGGCGTGGAAGGCGAGCCGGACGAGCTGCGTCCGGATGCGGTGGCGCCGGGCGTGGCGTTCCTGGTGTCCCGTGCATGCGTGGACGGCGGCTGGATCCTGCGGGCCAGCAATGGCCAGTTCCACGCCACGCGCAGCACCGAGGCCGACGGCGTGGCGTATCCGCGCGACCTGCGTGCGGTGCGTGCCGGCAGCATCGAGGACATCGCCGGGCAATGGCCGGCGATTGCACCGACGGTGGCGGAACCACGCTGACGGCCGTGCTGCGGCGAGATCGTGTACCAGCCCATCAAGGGTGAGGACGCGTGCTTCGCGTTTGAGCTGTGCACGCGCGCTGCGGTGCCGTCATCGGCACTGCAGCAGTTCATGGCCGTCGCCGACGCAGCGCCGGCATGCGTGCGGCGCGACGTTCCTAAAGACAGGCGCGCAGATGCTCGATCGTGCGGAACACATCGGTGATGGTCTCCAGGCCTTCCCCGCGCAGCAGATGGGTGGTGTCCGGGCCATCGGCACCGCTGGCTAGCAGCACGAACTGGTTGGCCGGGTCCGGTTGATGGACCAGGCCGTACAGCGCACGCCGATCCAGGTAGCGCTCCTGCGGGTTGCCCAAGGTACCGCGCGCGGGCACGTTTGCCAGCTGCGCTATCGTGGGTGGGGTGCGGTCCAGGTAATCGTAGAACTCCACGATCGGCGCACCCTCGCTGATCTCCAGCACGTACAGCGCATGGTAATGGTCGTCCACCTGCATCGAGGCAACGTCACCGGCGCGCCAGCGCGTGAGTGATTTCTGCAGGCCGGGGCGTCGTGCCGGCATCACCGGTGCGCTTCGCAGCAGCCGGGCGATGTCCGGGCTTTTGCGGTAGAAGTGATCACTCAGGGCCACCGCCTTGTTCAGGGCCTTGATCGCAACGAGCGCGTTGGCCGTCAATGCAGCGGACTGGATGCCCTGTTGATGTAGAGCGGTGGCCAGGGCCAACGCGGTGGTATGGCGGTACAGCGGCGTGGCGACTGTGTCGTCGCTGTCCAGGATGTGGTGCCAGCGCATCAGCAGCGTGTCGACGACGCCCTCACCGATGGTCGCCTGGCTGTGCGCGGCAGGATCGGGACCGGAGCGCGCGCGACGCACGCAGTGCTTCACGTCGCGTTCGATGGCATCCACAAGATCGCCGCCGGCGAGCTGCTGGAGAATGCTGCGATGGGTGATCGACATGAACGGGTCCGGTCCGTGGAAGGCGCGACAGCATAGCCCGCGCACTGGCCGTAGCGCTGTGCGGTTCAGCGGTACGCACGTAGCCAATGGAGGGTGCGGAACACGTCGCTGACGGTGTACTTCCAGTCGGCGCGAAGCAGGTGGCTGTTGTCCGGCCCTTCGGCGGCGCTGGCGAGCAGAACAAACTGGTGCGCTGGATCCGGTTGGTGGACCAGGCCGTACAGGGCCAGACGATGCAGGTAGGCGTCCTTCGGGTCGCGCGAGGTGCCGCGCGCGGGTAGCGTGGCCAGCACGCCCAAGGTGGGCGCGACAGGGCTGAGGTAGTCGTAGAACTCCACCACCGGTGCACCCTGGTTGGCGCTCAGCACATAGAACGCATGGTACTGGCCGTCCACGTGCACCGAGGCGATGTCGCCGGCGCGCCATTGGGTGAAGGACTTCTGCATGCCCGGGCGGCGTGCCGGCATCACCGGTTCGCGTTGCAACAGGCTGGCGATCTCCGCGCTCTTGCGGTGGAAGTGATCGCTCAAGGCCACCGCGTCGTTCAAGGCGCTGATCGCCGCGAGGGCCTGGGCGGTCAGCGTGGCCGAGGCGAACCCCTGTTGGTGCAGTGCGGTGGCCAGTGCCAGTGCGGTCGTGTGGCGGTACAGCGGAGTGGTGATGCTGTCGTCACTGTCCAAGACGCACTGCCAGCGCAGCATCAGGGTAGGAATGACCTCCGCGCCGATCTCGGTCGGATCGCGCGCGGCCTTGTCCGGGGCAAGGCGCGCCCATAGCGCACAGCGCTTCACGTCCGCTTCGATGGCCTCCACCAGTTCGCCGCCAGCCAAGTGGTTGAGCACGCTGCGGTGGGTGATGGTCATGGTGGCCTTTCGGTGTGCAGGCCGGACAGTCTAACGGGTGCGTTTGATCCAGGCGCGCACGGCCAGCGCCACCAGGCCGGCAAAGACCACCCACGACACTACATCGAAGATGCCATCGCCGAGCAGCGCGCTCACCAGCCCGAGCAGGCTGGCCAGGGCGATCCAGGCCGGGGCAACGAACGGGCTGCGCGGGGCGGAGGAGGGCCGGCTCATTCGGCTGCTCCAGTGCGTGCGGCGCGTTCGATCTCACTCACGCGCGCGTCGGT
>LNAP01005102.1_pt1 | contig 11784 bp, 10 predicted proteins | sample 602601 | NCBI WGS metagenome assembly LNAP01 (sample SAMN02440304, study PRJNA202911) | soil metagenome | biome: Subtropical and temperate rainforests or woodlands; isolation source: soil samples (1 kg each in a 20% v/v slurry with milli Q water) were... ... | reverse complement strand
GCAGGCTCCGGCGTCTGCCGTGACGCAGCCGGGGCCGCAGGCGGTACCGGGCTTCTGGGACCCGCGCCGCCGCCCGGACCGGCCCGACCTGTCGCGGATCACCGTGATCCGCTTCCTCACCGAGACCGACTATCCGCCGTTCAATTTCACCGGCCCGGACGGTAATCCGGCTGGGTTCAACGTCGATCTGGCGCGGCTGTTGTGCGAGGAGATCAAGGTCACCTGCACGATCCAGATGCGCCGCTTCGAGACGCTCCTTGACGCCATCGCCAGCAACCGCGGCGACGCCATCATTGCATCATTGGCGGTGACGCCGCAGATCCGCGCCCGGGTCGATTTCACCGATCCGTATTATCGCGCGCCGGCGCGCTTCGTGTCGCGCAAGACCTCGGTGATGCCGGAAATCCGGCCCGAATATCTCGAGGGCAAGAAGGTCGGCGCCATCGGAGGATCCTCGCACGAGGCCTATCTCAAGACGATGTTCACCGACGCCGTGCTGGTGAGCTACCCGAATGACGACGCGCTGCGCCAGGCGCTGAAGCGCAGCGAAGTCGATTTCATCTTCGGCGACGCCATCTCGCTGGCGTTCTGGATCAACGGGACCGATTCCGCCGATTGCTGTGCCTTCAGCGGGGGCCCGTTCATCGAGAGCCGCTATTTCGGCGAAGGCATCGGCATCGCGGTGCGCAAGGGTAACGATACGCTGCGCCAGGCGCTGAACTGGGCACTGTTTCGGCTTTGGGAAAAGGGCCGCTACACCGATCTGTGGCTGCGGTATTTCTCCGTCAGCCCGTTCTGAATTCACCTGACCACGGCGGTTTTGCATTTCCATGCCGACACGCCTAGTTTGCGCGGCCCGGAGGCCTTCTGATGTCCACGATTGATTTGCCCAGCCCGAGCGACCTGCGCTCTCTCGCCGAAAACTCAAATGCCTGGCCGTTCGAGCAGGCGCGCGCGCTGGTGGCGCGGCTGAAGAAGAAGCCCAAGGACGAAGTGCTGTTCGAGACCGGCTACGGCCCAAGCGGCCTGCCGCATATCGGCACGTTTGGCGAAGTGGCGCGCACCACCATGGTGCGTCATGCCTTTCGGGTGCTCACCGAGGACAGGATCAAGAGCCGCCTGCTGGCCTTTTCGGACGATATGGACGGCCTGCGCAAGGTGCCGGACAATGTGCCGAACAAGGAGATGCTGACGTCGCATCTCGGCAAGCCGTTGACGCGCGTGCCGGATCCGTTCGGCACCCATCCCAGCTTTGGCGAACACAATAATGCGCGGCTGCGCGCTTTTCTCGACACCTTCGGATTCGACTACGAATTCGCCAGCGCCACGGACTACTACACGTCAGGCAAGTTCGACGCGACGCTGCTTCGTGTGCTGGAGCGCTTCGACGCGGTGATGGCCATCATGCTGCCGAGCCTGCGCGAGGAACGTGCGGCCACCTATTCGCCGTTTCTGCCGATCTGCCCGCGCACCGGTGTGGTGCTGCAGGTGCCGATTCTCGCCCATGACGTCAAGGAAGGCACGATCTCCTATGACGATCCCGAGACGAAGGAGCGCGTCACGCTGCCGGTCACCGGCGGGCACTGCAAGCTGCAGTGGAAGCCGGATTGGGCGATGCGCTGGACCGCGCTTGGCGTCGATTACGAGATGGCCGGCAAGGACCTGATCGATTCGGTCAAGCTGTCCGGCAAGATCTGTTCGGCGCTCGGCGGCCTGCCGCCCGAGGGCTTCAACTACGAACTGTTCCTCGACGACAAGGGCCAGAAGATCTCCAAGTCGAAGGGCAACGGCCTGACCATCGACGAATGGCTGCGCTATGCTTCGCCGGAATCGCTGTCGCTGTTCATGTATCGCGAACCCAAGGCGGCCAAGCGGCTGTACTTCGACGTGATCCCGCGCGCGGTCGACGACTACCAGCAGTTCCTCGACGGCTTTTCGCGCCAGGATGCCAAGCAGCAGCTCTCCAATCCGGTCTGGCACATCCATGCCGGCCATCCGCCGAAGTCGGACATGCCGGTCACGTTCCAGTTGCTGCTGACGCTGGTGTCGTCATCGAATGCGGAGAATGCCGAGACGCTGTGGGGTTTTATCGGGCGCTATCGGCCGGGCGTGAACGCCCAGACCCATCCCAAGCTGGATGCCATGGTCGGCTACGCCATCAACTACTACAGAGACTTCGTGGCGCCGACCAAAACGTTTCGCGAGCCGACCGATGCCGAGCGCGTGGCGCTGCAGGACCTGCGCGATGCGCTGTCGCAACTGCCGGCGGAGGCGACGGCCGAGCAGATCCAGGACGTGGTCTACGAAATCGGCCGGCGCGAGCCGTTCCTCGACCACAAGAAGGCGGCCAAGGACGGCAAGCCGGGTGTCTCGCTTGACTGGTTCAACATGCTGTACCAGGTGCTGCTCGGCCAGGAAAAGGGCCCGCGCTTCGGCTCCTTCGTCGCGGTCTATGGCGTGCCGAACGCCATCGCGATGATCGACGGCACACTGGCAAGAACCGCCTAGGCGCTTATCCCTTCCACTTGGGAGTGGAAGGGATGCTGCGGCTACAAGCTCGACTGCAGCACGTAGCGGCGGTTGTCCTTCTGCGCCGGACGCGCATTCATCGGATAGAGCTTTGCAAAGCTCGCGACGTCTGCGGCAGCCACCTGCATAGGCTCGGTCAGCACCAGCCACTCCACGACTTCCGAACAGGGTGGTGTGGTCAGGGAGCCCGGGTAGCGGTAGTAGCCGCGCCGCACCGGCAGCAGGGCGTTCGGGTCGATCCCGGCATCGGCTTTCACCGCCGGGCCTTCGGTCGCCGGCATGGTCGCGACGATCTTGCGGAAGGTGGCGTTCGGCGTGCCGGTCGTCAGCAGGACGCCGACCACCGCGAGGGCGCCCGCGTCCGAACGATGCACAAAATGCGCTTCCATCGGAAAATTCTTGCCGCCGATCATGTGCTCGCTCGGGCGGTGGAAGTGCACCTGCAGCAGTTTGTATGTGGTCTTGTCCAGCTGCAGCGTGCTGCCGGGGGCGAAGTTCAGCTGGATGGTATGGCCGTTGTTGACGATGGTGTCGGCGCCGCGGCCCCATTTGATTTTCAGCGGTGGCAGTTGCGATTTGATGGTGGCGCCAATGTCCAGCGGCGACTGTTGAGCGCCGATCGCGCAGACCTTGCTGTCGGCGTCGAGATCGCCCCAGTGCGACGGACCGCCGGCACCGTCATAGCTCCAGTGGGCGCCCTCCGCGGCCAGGCCCGCTGTGGCGCAGACGGGACATAGGGCGAGGCCGGCGAGGGCCTTGAGCATGTGGCGGCGATTCATGACGGGTTCCCCTTTTGCTGGAATGGGAACCCGATAGCTGATTCGCGGAACCTTGGAGTGGTGTTTCTCCCGGAGATCTCCGGAGAGTTGCGGCCTGGCTTACTGGCTCGCCCATACGATCCGGGCAATCCACTCCACATCGGCCGCCGGGATGGTGCGGTCGACGTGATTCGGGTTCAGCGATGCCAGTTCGAGCGTCTTGGTGGTCCGGCGCTTCAGTTCCTTGACCATCACCTCGCCGCCGGTGGTCTTGACCACCACCCGGTCGCCCTTGCGGATCTGCGCGCCCGGCGACACCACGATGACGTCGCCATCGCGATAGGCGGGCTTCATCGAGTCGCCGGAGATCTCCAGCGCGTAGGCGTGTTCGTCATTCACTGACGGCAGCCCGACCTCGTCCCAGCCCTTGCCGACCGGAAAGCCGCCGTCGTCGAAATAGCCGCCCGCCCCGGCCTGGGCGAAGCCGAGCAGCGGCACAGACTGCACCGAGCGGGCCACGCCGTCGATCAGCTGCACGAAATTGTCGATGCTGACGCCGGTTGCGGCCAGCGCTTTGGACACAGATTCGGTGGACGGCCAACGCTCGCGGCCGTCATTAGTGATGCGCTTGGATTTGTTGAAGGTGGTGGCATCCAGGCCGGCTTTCTTGGCAAGGCCGGACGGGGAAAGGCCGGAGCGTTCGGCGAGGCGGTCGAGGGCATTCCAGATCTGATCGTGGCTTAGCATGTGCGTCGGTCCGGGTTGTCCGTCGCGAGCGACCGGACGGGGAATCATGGCGGAATTTAGGAATTATTACCTTGTTTCCAGGGATTTGCAATCACCATTCACTAAAAAATACCAAAGCTTGAAGTGGGGCGATGCCGCCGATACGGTCGGCAGATCCTTACAACTCCGCAATATCCGGGAATTCTGCCGAATTCTCAAGGAATTGCGGGGAAACTGACGAACAGACGGGAAGTCCGGCCGGGTGCGCATCATCTATAAAATCTGTCCGGCTTCGGCCTGGCGTGAGGCTGAGCGGCAGGGCGTCTATCGTGGCAGCGCCGACGATTCGCGTGACGGCTTCATCCATTTTTCCACCGCATCGCAGGTGGCGGAAACGGCGAAAAAGTACTTCTTCGGCCAGGCTGGACTATTTCTGGTGGCGGTGGACGCCGATGCGCTCGACGATGAGCTGTTGCGCTGGGAGCCCTCGCGCGGCGACGACCTGTTTCCGCATCTTTATGGCGAACTCGACCTCGGCGCCGTCACGGAGGTGCTCGAGCTGCGTCTGCGCTCCGACGGCAACCATGACATTCCGGAGCTTGAATCGTGATCCGCGCCTTCGACGCCCTCTCTTTGCCGTTGCTGCGCTGGCTCGATCCGGAAGACGCGCACCGCCTCGCCATCCAGGGCCTGCGCCTGCTGCCGCCGTCGAAGCCGCGGGCCGACGATCCGAAGCTCGCGGTGCGTGCCTTCGGCCTGAACTTCCCCAATCCGATCGGCATCGCGCCGGGCTTCGACAAGAATGCCGAGGTGCCGGACGCGCTGCTGCGGCTGGGCTTCGGCTTCGCCGAAATCGGCACGGTGACGCCGAAGCCGCAGGTCGGCAATCCGCGGCCGCGGATCTTCCGGCTGGAGCGCGACGAGGCGATCATCAACCGCCTCGGCTTCAACAATGACGGCGCCGACGTGGTGCTGCGGCGGCTGGCGGCACGGGCACAGCATGGCGGCATCGTCGGTGTCAACGTCGGTGCCAACAAGGATTCCGCAGATCGCGTCGACGACTATGTGCGGCTGATCGAAACCTTCGCGCCGGTGGCGAGCTACTTCACCGTCAACGTGTCGTCGCCGAATACGCCCGGCCTGCGCAACCTGCAGCAGGCGGAGGCGCTCGACGATCTGCTGGCCAAGGTGATCGACGCCCGAGAACGGGTGCAGCGGAGCGCCGGCGATTCGCCGGTGCTGCTGAAGATCGCACCCGATCTCAGCCTCGCCGATCTCGACGACGTCGTGCATATCGCGCGATCGCGCAAGGTCGATGGCATGATCGTCTCCAACACCACGCTCGCCCGGCCCACGACCTTGCGCGAGCAGGCGCGGGCCAAGGAGCAGGGCGGCCTGTCCGGCCGGCCGCTGTTCCGGCTGTCGACACGGATGGTGGCGGAGACCTATGTGCGCGTCGAGGGCGCGTTCCCGCTGATCGGCGTCGGCGGCATCGATTCCGGCGGCGCGGCGCTGACAAAGATCCGCGCCGGCGCCAGCCTGATCCAGCTCTATTCGGCATTGGTCTATAAAGGCCTCGGCCTGGTCGACAGCATCAAGGCCGATCTGGTCTCGACGCTGCTGCGCACCGGTCGCGATTCGCTGTCCGAAATCGTCGGCGCCGATGCGGCGACGCTGACCGCGGAAGACTGGCCGGTGTGAGAGCGACGATCCTGGTCGTCGCTCTGCCCGAGGTGAGCCGGGACGGGAGCTAAACGAGTGCGACCTTTCCGGTCGCCAGATCGTAGACGGCACCGACCACACGGACTTTTCCCTTGGCGACCATTTCGGCCAGAATCGGTTTCGCCTTTTGCAGCCGCTGAACGTTTTGCTTCACATTAGAGACGACTGCCCGCTCGGGCAGATCCTGGCCCGGCTGCTTCAACACCGGCTCGATGCCGGGTTTCATCGCCCGCACCAGGTCCGCGATGTGGCCTGGAAGCGTATTGCCCTTCTGCAGCGCGCCGATGGTGGCATTGACCGCGCCGCAATTGCCGTGACCGAGCACCATGATCACCTTCGTGCCCAGCACGGCCGCGCCGTATTCGAGGCTTGCGAGGCCGTCCGGCGTGACGAAGTTGCCGGCGACACGGACGACGAACAATTCGCCGGGGCCCTGGTCGAACGCCAGTTCCGGCGCGACGCGCGAATCGGCACAGCCCAGGATCGCCGCAAAGGGCGCCTGCCCCTGCGTGCGGGAGACTCGTCCAGCGGAAAAATCTCGCTCGCGCATCTGGTTGGCAACGTAGCGCGCATTGCCTTCCATCAGGAGGTTGAGCGCTGCATCGGGCGTATCCGCTGCGGCTGCGGGCTGCGCACTGGCCAGGGTAGGTAGCGAAGTGGCTGCCAATACGCCCGCGCCAGCCTGGAAGAATTTCCGACGAGAGATTCCGAGATCAGGACAAGCATCACACATTTGCACTCTCCATTTTTTTCGAAAGCGCAACGGTATCTCGCCACTCCCGGGTTCGCGAAGAGGACAATTGCGAACAGTCGGCGACGTCGTAAACAAGCGGATAAGGGGACTGAACGGATTCTATGGATTTCAATCCGCGGCGGTTATTGGAACGACGTCCTTGCCATCGCCGGATAGCGCCATGCCTGCAGCACGCCGCGCGACAGCAGGAATGCCAGGAACGCAATCCACAGGCCGGCATTGCCAAACGGCGTCAGCACGTACCAGGCGGCGATGTAGATCGCCAGCGCCGCCAGCATCAGGTTGCGCATGTCGCGCGCCCAGGCCGCGCCGATATAGATGCCGTCAAAAGCGTAGGCCAGCACGCCGCAAGCCGGCGCTAGCGCTGCCAGTACCATGAACTCGCGCGCGGCAAGGCGCACCTCGGAACTGGTGGTGATGACATCGATCAGCGCATTGCCTGACATCGCGAACAGCAATGTGACGCCGACCCCGAACGCAGCGCTCCAGCCCAGTACCAGTTTGACGGCGCGGCCGAATTGCTGGCGGTCGCGCGCGCCAAATCCCTGGCCGCACAATTGTTCGGCGGCGGTGGCGAGGCCGTCGAGAAAGAACGAGCCGATCATCACGAAGTTGTTCAGCACCGCGTTGGCCGCGAGCGTCAGGTCGCCGGCGCGGGCACCCTGCGCGGTGAAGAACAGGAATGCCGCGATCAGTGCCGCGGTGCGTATCATGATGTCGCGGTTGACAGCGAACAATCGCAGCAGCCGGAGGCGGTCGAACAGGATGGCGCGCGGTACGCCGATGCGCCGGCCCAGCACCTGCCACACCGCAATCAGCCCGGCGAGAAAGCCGACGATCTCTGCGAACACTGTGGCCAGCGCAGCGCCGCCGATGCCGAAATCGAACTGCAATACCAGCAGCGCCGTCAGCGTCATGTTGATGACATTGATGCCGACCTGCAGCGCCAGCGCAATGCCGGTACGGGCCTGGCCGACCAGCCAGCCGAGAATCACATAGTTGCCGAGCATCAGTGGCGCCGACCACAGCCGGATGAAGAAGTAGGTCTTTGCGGCCGAGGTCACGGCGTCGCTGCCGCCCATGATGTCGAAGATGATGGTAGCCAGCGGCGTTCGAAGCGCGATCAGGCTCAGCCCGATGGCCGCACCCAGCATCAGTGCGCGCAGCAGGATCGCCCGCACTTCTAGGCGGTCATCGGCGCCGAGCGCCTGCGCGGTGAACGCCACCGTCGCCATGCGCAAAAAACCGAACAGCCAGAAGATGCAGTCGAAGGCGATCGAGGCCATGGCGACGCCGCCGAGCAGATGCGGGTCGCCGAGCCGGCCCACCGCGGCGGTGGAGACGATGCCGAGCAGCGGCGTGGTGAGGTTGGCCAGCATCGCCGGGCCGGCGATGGCAAAGACGCGCCGGTGACCGACCGGTCTTGTCGGAGACACCAGCATTCCGCGTCGGATCTATCGGCCGCGCGGTGCGCTGAACATCCGCGAGATCAGCCAGATCGGCACCACGATCACGGCGCCGAGCAGGAAGTAGCGCCACAGCCCGGTCACGGCGTCGAAGCCGAGGTCATAGATCCACTGGAACAGGCGGCGGATGCTGGTGACGATGTTCCATGGGTCGAGGCCGATGGCGGCAAGCACGACGCCCACCAGAATCGAAAGCAGGACCAGCCGTCCGAGCACCGCCAGCGGCGAGCCGCCAAGGAAACGCGACAGGCCGTCCTGGGTCGCCGGCAATTCCCGGGTGTCTTCTGGCATCGTCATCTCCCGCGCGCGCAATCGCCCGCTCATCATAATCAGTCCATAGCAAATGGGGAACCCGGATGCGCCGATCAATGCCTATCGGCCGCGGCGGCCTGAATTGTGGCGTCGGACTTGAGCAGGCGCTCCAGCGTCTCGAGCCGATCGGCTTCGGCCGGCGGCTTGTCCCAGCGCAGCCGGCTGATGCGCGGAAACCGCATCGCGACGCCGGACTTGTGGCGCGGCGAGCGCGCGAGGCCCTCGAACGCGACTTCCAGCACCAGGCCTTGATTCGGCTCGTGCACCACGTGACGCACCGGCCCGAATTTCTCCGTGGTGTTGCGGCGGACAAAACGGTCGATTTGCAGCAGCTCCTCGTCGGTGAAGCCGAAATAGGCCTTGCCCACCGGCACCAGCTGGTCGCCGCCATCGCCCGCGGTCCAGACGCCAAACGTGTAATCCGAATAATAGGACGAGCGCTTGCCGTGGCCGCGCTGCGCGTACATCAGCACGGCGTCGATGATGTGCGGATCGCGCTTCCATTTCCACCACTGGCCCTTCGGCCGGCCCGGCAGATAGGCGGCGTCGCGCCGCTTCAGCATCACGCCTTCGACGGCATCGGCGTCGTCACCGGCGCCGGCGCTGGCGCTGGCAGGATCGGCGCGCGCGGCAGTGAGGTCGGACCACCCGGAAAACGGAATGGTCGGCGACAGGTCGATGCGGGGATCGTCGAGTTGCTTCACAAAGACTTCAAGCCTCGTGCGGCGCTCCTCGAACGGCAGCTCGCGCAGATCGTTCTCGCCGTCGCCGAGCAGGTCATAGGCGCGCAGGTGGATCGGGTAGTCCTTTGTCAGTTTCGACGTGACGCTTTTGCGGTTCAACCTTTGCTGCAGCACATTGAATGACTGCACGCGGCCCTCGCGCAGGACGAGGAGCTCGCCGTCGATGGCCCCGGGCAGCCGCAGGCTGGGCAGCAGATCGGGAAAGCTCGCGGTGATGTCCTCGCCGCTGCGCGAATACAGCCGTGCGACCATGGTTCCATTGTCGTCGCGGCCGCTGACGGCTTGGACGCGGATGCCGTCCCATTTCCACTCGGCGATATAGTGCGTGGGGTCGAGATGGGCGAAGTCGCCGTCCTCGATGGCATGCGCGAGCATCACCGGGCGGAACGGTGCCGGGTCGAGGTTGACCGGCTTGTCGGCACGCCCTTCCAGCCAGGCGAACAGTTCGGAATAGGGCGGCGCCAGCCCCGGCCACATCAGCTCGACGTCGTGCGCATCCTTGTCGCCGAGCGCGGCGGCGGCGGTCTTGGCCAGCCGTGCGGACACGCCGATGCGCATGCCGCCGGTGACCAGCTTCAGCAACGCCCAGCGCCCGGTCTCGTCGAGCTCATCGAGCCAGCGCATCAACTGTGCCGGCAGTTCGGCCTTGCCGAGCGTGCGCAGGGTGGTGACGACTTCGGTCAGGGTCGGTGGCGGCGGGTTGTTGTGGCCTTCCTTACCTCTCCCCTCCGGGGAGAGGTCGGCTTGCGCCGTCAGGCGCGAGCCGGGTAAGGGGGCCTTGGCGGCTCGCTCCGAGACAGCCCCCTCACGCGACGGATGCCTGTCGGCATCCGCCGACCTCTCCCCGCAGGGGAGAGGTGAAGAGGGCCACATCAGCGCCACGGTTTCCGAGAGATCGCCGACATAGTCATAGGACAGCGCGAACAGCACCGGATCGGCGCGTGACGCGATCAGATCGCGGATCAGCGCCGGCTTGGCGTGCTTGAAGGACAGCGCGCCGGTCAGCGCCGCCAGCGCGTAGCCGCGATCGGGATCTGGGGTCACGCGAAAGTAAGACGTGATCAGCCGCAGCTTGTTGTTGCGGCCGGGCTCGTAAGCGAGGCGGTCGAGCAGTTCGGCGAATCGGTTCATGCCTCGGCGCCCTCGCTCGCGGGAAGCGTCTCTTCCTCTTCCTCGTCGCCATAGCCGACCAGCGCCAGCGGCCGCGCCACAAGACTCCTGGTCTGGCACCAGTGCACAAGCGCGTCCTCCTGGCCATGGGTGACCCAGATCTCGCCGGCGCCGGTGGCGCCGATGGTCGCAATCAATCCATCCCAATCAGCGTGATCGGAAATCACCAGCGGCAGTTCGACGCCGCGCTGCCTGGCGCGGGCGCGCACCCGCATCCAGCCAGAGGCAAAGGCCGTGACCGGATCGGGAAAGCGCCGCGTCCAGATGTCTGAGGTCGCCGAGGGCGGCGCCAGCGTGATGGTGCCCGTGAGATCCGCCTTCTTCATGCCCTTGACGGGGCGGAGATCGCCGAGATCGATGCCGCGGCTTTCGTAATAGCGTGTGATCTTCTCCATCGCGCCGTGCAGGTAGATCGGCGCGTCGTAGCCGGCGGCGCGGATCAGCGCGATGACCCGCTGCGCCTTCCCCAGCGAATAGGCACCGACCAGATGCGCGCGCTCGGGAAACAGCGCTACGGAATCCAGTAACTTCCTCACCTCGTCCGCGGCATCGCCATGGCGGAACACCGGCAGGCCAAAGGTGGCTTCGGTGATGAACACGTCACACGGCACCACCTCGAACGGCGTGCAGGTCGGGTCCAGCGCGTCCTTGTAATCGCCTGATGCGACGATGCAGATGTCTTCGCAGGTGACGGCGATCTGCGCCGAGCCCAGCACATGGCCGGCCGGATGGCACTTGACGGTGACGTCGCCGAGCCTCAGCGTCTCGCCATAGGCGATCGCCTGCGTGCTGCCGGCAAAGTTCTCGCCATAACGCAGCCGCATCATGTCGAGGGTTTCCTGCGTCGCCAGCACATGGCCGTGACCCGGTCGCGCGTGGTCGGAATGGCCGTGGGTGATCACGGCGCGCTCGACCGGGCGGACCGGATCGATGTGGAAGCCGCCGGGCTTGCAGCACAGGCCGGCCGCGACCGGGATAAGAATGTCTTGTGGACGCATCTGGGTTATATAGGTCCCCGCGGGGTTCATTCGAGTCGGCTGATCTGACGAATGCCCCGCTTCCCGATCGGTTCCCCATGTCCGCACGCCTGTTCATGTCATCAGGCGATATGATCGCCGACCGTCGGTTCGATTACGCCCGCGACCTGCAACTGAGCGGCGATCTGGTCGCCGCTGCCGACCTGTTCCAGCAGGCCACCGATCTGGCGCCCGGCTTTGCCACGGCGTGGTTCACGCTCGGCGAGGTGCGCGAGCAGCTCGGCGACCGCGCCGGCGCCATCCTGGCCTTTCGCAGCGCGCGTCGCACCGATGCGGGTGACCGCAACGGCGCGGGCCTGCGGCTGATGCGGCTCGGCGCCGACGAATTGTCAGCCATGCCGTCAACCTATGTGACGGCATTGTTCGATCAGTACGCCCCGAAGTTCGATATCGCGCTCGGCGATCTCGGCTACTGCGGTCCTGCCGTGCTGCTGCAGGCAGTCCATGATGCAGGCGCAGGCGCAGCACCGGCGTTCTTCCACCATGTCATCGATCTCGGTTGCGGTACCGGCCTCGCGGCCCGCGCCTTTGCCGCCGCGGGCCTGCTTAAAGTCCGTATCGATTTCG
>LNAP01005100.1_pt1 | contig 11787 bp, 13 predicted proteins | sample 602601 | NCBI WGS metagenome assembly LNAP01 (sample SAMN02440304, study PRJNA202911) | soil metagenome | biome: Subtropical and temperate rainforests or woodlands; isolation source: soil samples (1 kg each in a 20% v/v slurry with milli Q water) were... ... | reverse complement strand
TATATTCACTCCTTGACAGTGAAGACGAAGAGAGTTTCGACGTGCCGTCAATCTGCTTCAAAAAAGATACATCTGTCACAAGCATGTCAGATCTGGAAGTCCTACTCAACTCGGCTCGCTTTTGGGGATTAGATAAGCTTCCTACAACCATCATTTCTTTTCTTGTGCACCAGAACTCTGTAGAGCGCAGCAATTATCTGGTTTCCACATTTATCGAGTTTCGAAACTTTCTCAAAAACGTACAGTTTATTGCATCTCGTTCGCAAAACGAGACAATTGCCGCCGTGATTAAAGTGGGCTTTGGAGTAAACGCTGTCATGCATTTACACGAGCGTGACCTTATTCCTTTACACCCCTGTGCCTTTGTTGCTGCGGCAGAACGAGACGATGTCGTGTCCATGAAATATTTGCACCAGCGAGGGTGTCGTTGGCACGAGAAGACCATCTCTACGGCAATAGTACGCGGCAGTGTACGGTGCTTACACTATGCCTATGCATACATGAAAGACGGCACCCTGCCTTTGGAATGTATGAAAATGGCTGTCGAGGCGGGTCAAATACCCGTAATGCAGTTTCTGCACAAAAATGGCATCCCTTACGATAAGCTTATTTACACTACCGCGACGAATCTCGCCGTAGTGAAGCACCTGCGCGGCATAGGATGCGCCTGGGTCAGCCACCACTGCTCGCATTTTGCGACGCGTAATTTGCTAAACTGTGTGATTTACGCCAATGCGCACGGCAGTCGGTGGAGCGTGCACACCACCCAGGCCGCCGCGCTACATGGCCGTGCGCAAATATTGCAATATTTACACACGCACGGGTGTCCCTGGGACGCGCAGGTGACATACAATGCCGCCCAGAAAGGTCACGTGCATTGCCTCAAATATGCGCTGTTACGGCGCTGTCCCTGCACGTGGCAGGCCCTCTACTGTGCCGTGAAGGAGAGAAAATGGAATTGTGTTGTGCTTTTGATCCGCCACCGCTTCGCGCGTTTGGTAACAGCCCTGGTAGCAGCAATAATTTGCTTATGTTTTGCCGTTTTTTTTGGAGGCCCAATGATTATAGACTTTGTATGCGACGCATACCATATAGCACTGCTCACAGTGCGCATTCTTAACAGCTCTTAAAGTAAAACGATTTTTTGATTGCTTTTGAGTTGTTGGTCTTTTACTGTTGTAAGATGCAGTGTTGGGCCAATGTTTCAGAAGTCACGTCCAAACTGCAAATGGTTCAGCACATACAATTCTATTTATTGAATACTCAACTAACACCACAAAACAATTAAAAAACCAAAACACTAAAACGGTCTCCAAAAGACCGTGCGGCAATGCAATCAGCTGTTGGTTTGAAACTGTCAGCACTATTCACACTGGCTACACACAGGCTACACACACAGGCAGAAGCAGGCATACAAAGTTCCTTAGTATCCCGACACTTAACACAACGGCTAAAATTAGCACAATCCGTTTACTAATCTGGCCATAGGCGCACATAACTTAAACTGCTAGTAAACAGTGAAAGAAGAAGCAGATCTGAAGCTACGCCTTGGAGAGGCATAGCTATCATCGCGTGGCTATTTGTAGTAGCATCGTCAACCAACAACCATAGATGGACACATCACATCCTGTTTGCATGCTCGCTCGCTACTCTCAACCACAACTCCCAGAAAGTGAAAATACTATGCATACGAACTACAGAAAACAGTCGCAATACATCTCCAGTTGACCAGAAAAACTTGGTAACGATGTTAATGGTAAATAATGTGTTCAGCCTGCTAAATTATTATATAGTCGCATTCTTCCAAATTCAAGTTACCGACTTTTAACTAGCAGGACAAGTTTTTGAGTGCTGAACTCATTATTTACCATTAACATCGTTACCAAGTTTTTCTGGTCAACTGGATCTACTTCCCCGTCTCTTACACTGGACAGACCTAATTTTTCTCACTCTAGAAATCGTATTCATCTGACTCTTCGTCCCACTCCGCCACTTCTGAGGGCTTTTCGAACTCCACTGCTTTGTCCCACACATAGCCTTCGTCTCCTGGCTTTAGCCGATTAGCTTCAAACCGGCTGTCCATGATCCGCTTGGCTGTTTGGTTCACCTCCTGGATGTATCATATAAAGAGGAGAAAAACAAAATGTGACTTCATGCAGATGGCAGCGGCAGCATAAAGATTTTAAAAAGGATTATACGCAAACAAAGAAAACCGAAATGACCTCTTTGTGAGAAAATAAAAGCGCAGTAACTCTTACATCCGAGACCACATTTAGATCCAAATTGGCTATGTCACTTTCGGTGGTTGGAACCGCTGCCCGTTTGAACATCACCGTGCCACCATTTGCACTTGCACCTGCAGAAGAGTTGCCACTTGCACTCGCCCCAGTCTGTTTGTTGCTGTGTACGGGCTGGACTGTGGCTGTGCTTCCTTTTTTGGCGGAGTTCATCAGACGTTCCACCAGGCCCTTGATCTAATCGGTATCGGTAACGATAGGCAAATAAGTTGCATGTCAACAAGGTCAGAAACATTCACACAGGATCCGCACGCATGGAGAAAACGTACCTGTTCCTCTTCAACAACGTTCGGGCCCAAGAGATTGGGATACTTTTGTCTGAGCTCGTTTACCAACACTTCACTGGTCTGTTGCAACAAAATGAGTCTTCAGTTAATTTTTCCTTCCGGGGACAGCTTACAATATCAACCTCACCTTAACGCTGGCAATATTTTTGATGTTAATTTTCTTAACGTATTTAGCATCGTCAGTGAGATCCTTATACTCCACCATCAATGTTGGTGGGCTGTAGGTCAAAGCAAATCGGAGCACGTTCATAGTCATTTTATTCAACTAAAAATCAAGCCCCTGCGGTCGAATAAATACTGCAGAGAATGGCTGATTGTCGGTCAAAGGCTGCGTTGATTTGACCCGCTCTTGTATCTGCGTCCCTCAGTGGATTTAATGTGTGGCTTGAAGTTTGTCAGCAGTGTCAACGGTAGGGTGGGGAACTGGGGAATTATTATTAAGACAAAGTATTTAGTCTGGGTTCAGAGCCAGCAGTTGAACTTCGCGAATTCGGTCAATCGAATTCTGCTGTCCAATCCACAGCGAGAGTCTCTTTCATAGTGAGTGACGGTGCTGCCGAAAAGATCAAATCTATAAAGTAATTACTAAGTATTGTGACTGGCGAAGAATGGGCAATAGCGGGTCAACAACTTTCCCAGTTCACGTTTTAGGAAAGACATACGAAGGTGAGCCGAAATACTGCGATTCGTTCAAAGATTAGACTTTAAAATGTGGTTAAATCGTCTGTTCTTTATATTCTATTGTAGAAAAGCATATTGCGGAGCTCCAAAGGCATACTGAGTCGTTCTTTCGGTTCACTTACCGCAGAGGTTTTCCTGAGCTGGCACCCTCGGTTTTAACGTCTGATGGAGGATGGGGGTGCATGCTTCGGTCAGCACAGATGCTTATGGGTCATGCATTGACACGACATTACTTAGGAACAGGTATTAGCCGTTTTCTTTAAGCACAACATCAACAATGTTCTATTCACCCATTACAACTTTTACCGACAACCTTCTTTCTATTGTAGAATGGAGAATGCCGCCAAATGTACAGGCATCCAGGGTGCGGAAAAGTAGAATACAAGCGTTGTCAGAGAACGAAATATACTGTGAGGTAAGTATGTTTACCACCCTTCTTTGCGTACACAACAATCCGCCCACATTCTCCTGCCCTTGTCCTTGCACATTCTCCACCATCTTCGTCATCTTAACCTTAACCCTGTTTCTTCTTTCGTACCGGTACCGGTATGTAGATAATGCGATGGTTCACGGATTATCCCGGCTGGCCGCATGTGTACTCGCTGCACCACCTTGTGCACTGCGGTACGTATCGTTACGGAAAGCCTGCCGGGCAGTGGGTCGGACCCTCTACGGCGGCACACATGCTACGGTGAGTTAGCTAGTTAGTGCTGTAGTGCATGTGTATATTGCGCAGAACGATATACAATTTCAACTGTACTGAGTACATTCGCTTTCTGTTAGTTATGATTGCCTACGATTGTGGGTAAATAGTCATAGTTGATTTGAATTGCAAATGCATTGTCCCTTCTTTTTACCATACCGTCCTACACACACTGCAGGGACCTGGCTCGGTTGCATTGTGCGTTATTTGGTGGCACTTTAGAGGTACTGGTGACCCAGGGCGACTGTATCTATCGATCAGAAGCGGAACTAGTTGCTACCCGTTCGGCAGACAATCGCGCAGAGTACGTACATTCGTTACGACAGCAGCACCAGCAACAACAAGAACAACAGTTGCAGCAACAGAAACAACAAGTACACGAATATGAACAAGATCGTGAGCAAGAAGACGAGCAGCAGCAACAGCAATACCGGGTAGACAGTGTTGATAATAACACAACAACCACAACAAGTGATGCACAGCGTGTGTTCAGCGGGGACTGGCAGAACCCCGTCACTGCCCTGCCCAAATCTGAGATTAACCCCGTCGTACCGTTACACCCACTGTTAGTCCCACTGTCATCTGCTGCTGGGGCGGGTAATATAACCCATGTCTATGACCATGAAGTAGATGGGATATTGCTCAGCCCTGCGGCCGGAAATCCCCTTGACACTACAAATACAACGAAGGATGTAAACATTGTAGTTAATTGTAGTACACAGTCTACACAGCCTACACAGCCGATACCTGCTATCAATGAAGCAGCAATGGAAACTAGACACAACACAAATGCATCGACCAGCCACCCGCGAAAGACAGAGCAGCAGAAAAATGAGTTTTTCGACCCTCTTTTGCGTCCGCCACCCAAAGTGCAAACCCCCTGGACAGCGGCGCTGATGGTGCTGGTGCCGTTAATGTTGGGCATCAGCACGGTGAACAGGGAATACATTGAGGTAAAGCCTGTTTGTTTAATGCTTTCAACATGGACACTGTTAGTATGTTCATAGAACAGTAGTTTAAACATATGCATTGTGTACCATTACTTTTCATTTTGTATATATTACATGCATTTACTGTCTGTTCCTTTGTTGTTCTCTATTTCTCTATCTATATAACACAGGAAGTGAAGGAGGTGCTGCGGCACAAGCACTGTGTGGGGATCATTGGAGGCAGCCCCAACCACGCCATTTACTTTGTGGGTTATCGGGGGGACCTCTTGCTGGGATTGGACCCACACACTGTGTTTGCTAATCCCCCTGTACCTCCTCCTCCCCGTACTGCTGCCACTACTGCTAGTACTGCTAGTACTGCTAGTACTACTGGTACTGCTTCTATTAGTCCGTTGAGCCCAGCGGTGCCTCTGAACCCTGTATCTACTTGCTCTTCTACTGGTACTGGTGTTAACAGAGGGGTGAAACGAGAGCCTACCACTAGACTTAGCGAGGACAGTAATGCCAGTGCCAGTGGCAGTGGCAGTGGCAGTGGTAGTGGTTATAACAGCCGAACTCACAGCACTAGCATGAGTACCAGCAGGGGCAGCAGCATTGATAACTCGCACCTACACCCTACTGCTGCATCTAGTACTCATAGAACACACACTACCAATACTACAAATACAACTAATACAACTAATACAACTAACAAGCCCGGCCTGGGCCTCAACAGCTCCTACAACACCACCACTACGAATGACTCCTTTTTCAACATGTTCGGAGCTACTTTCGCTTCTTCTACCACTACCACTACATCCTCTCTTGAGTCCTTTCCTACAGCTGAGTATCTGCATCAGGTACACGTCAGTGAGTTTGTGACCCTAGACATCCACCGACTTGACCCGTCGCTGGCTATTGGCTTCTACTTCCCCAACCGCGCCGAGTTCGACGCCTTTTGCGATGAAACAAAAGTGCTGGCGGCGAGGAAGCTGCGAGAAGGCAAGTATCCATTGTACACAGTACAAGACCTGGCGCCAACATACATGTATTCTGGCGAAGGAGATGGAGATAATGAAGAGGAAGAAAGAGAGAGTTTTGACTCACGCTGTGATGGAGAGGAAGAACGAGTGGAGGCTTTTGATGCTGAGGTGGATCCCTATGACACCACAGACTATCATTCTCACTTGCTTGATAGTGATCACATGAACATAAGCACAGAAGCAACGAATGACCACACCCTCTCTAATCCTCCATGTGCGGACAAGAAGAAAGCTGGTACTAAGAACAACAACAATAACAGTAACAACAATAACAACAAAAGACAAAGCAGTGCGAAAAGAAGCAGCTACCGGGGCCGGAAGAGTGGCGGTGCGGCACCGGATCCGGTGCTTCCGGACGATCCGGATGACGAAGAGTACGTACTGGTTTAAGAGTAAGTTGCTTCTGTCGTTGGTGTGTATTTCAGAACCAGTAATGAAAAAGACAACGCTACCAAAGTTTTGAATTTGAAGCTTTGAAAGCATCAAAAAAGTGTAAGCAACAGTAAAAATGCAAACAAAATCTATACATCATATTGAAACATTTTAAAAAATGTACCATGTGCTTGAGACAACATCAAAGTTTCTCTTCAACTACAATTATCAACCAGTTTACCTTTCCCCAGCACAATACACAGATCCTTCCGCTATAGGTGTACGCGAATAATTATTTTTTGTACTCTAAAAATATGGGAACAAAACAAGCCTTTCTTTATTCGCCCAATGATTCAACGGAACTATTCTTGAAATGTTTACTTATTTATGCGCTGTTGTGTGCAGAAAATGGAATAAGACGTCGGGTTTTCAGATACAAATTTCGTGACTGGTGCCTATCACTCACTTCCATCAATCGGCTCGCACGCTCAACGGAATTGGCCATGCACATTTTTTCCCCCTTCGCGAAAATGAAGCTGACCATCCTTGTAATAACATTGACGATCCTGATCATCCTTGATCTGTGTGAGGCAGATGCGGATTTTGATGTTTTCTATTACTATGCACCTCCAACGATAACGTCAGCTCCTAGCCGCGCTCCTACCCGCAAGCCAACATTCAGCCCAACGTCCCGTTCCCCAACAAGAAGCCCCACCGTCCAACCTTCCACCATGGTTCCAACTACCATACCAACTTATCTATCCACGGTTTTAACCGAAAGTCCAACAGTTGATCCTTCACAGACCCCTGGATCCGTCTGCTACTCCGTCTACTGAGCCATCCATGGTTCCATCAACTGACCCCTCCGCTAAACCATCGATGATGCCATCAGTGGTACCAAGTGCTGACCCGTCGGTTGCACCCTCTTTGATGCCGTCCGCGACTCCAAGTTTGGCTCCAACAATCCATCCATCGCTTTCTCCCAGCATGAACCCGTCTGTGGCTCCAAGTCTGGTTCCATCAACCGACCCGTCGCTTTCTCCTAGCGTGAACCCGTCTGAAGCTCCAAGTCTGGTTCCATCAACCCACCCGTCGCTTTCTCCTAGCGTGAACCCGTCTGAAGCTCCAAGTCTGGTTCCGTTAACTGACCCATCGCTTTCTCCTAGCGTGAGCCCATCCGTGGTTCCAAGTCTGGTTCCATCAACCGACCCAACGCTCGTGCCAACTGCAAGCCCCTCGCTTGTGCCCACCACTTTGCCCACTCGGATACCCTCCACTGCCCCAACCATGATACCAACGGCGCGGCCCACACTGAAGACAGGCAAGCCCTACGAGGTGGTGCTGGGTGTCGAACAGGAGGTCTACTTCATGACTCTCCTCGCCTATGAGAGCCAAAAGGTGCAGTGCAACCACACCATTCAGCACACCGTGGCTACTTCACTGGGGGGCGTATTACCCGAGGGGGCGACTGAGATCCAAGTGACCGAAGCAGCCCGAAGAGGCAACTTGCGAGCACTCGCAGATTCCTCTTCTGTCTTGTTGAAGTACAAAGTGGCCGTGTTCGACCCTGTGCTGTCCGCCGAGGTCCTTACCCAGCAGCTGATCGCTAAGGTCAAATCCGGATACATGGACCAAACCTTCCGCGCCTTCGCCGTGATGTTCAACGCCACCCGTTTGGAGAACTGCACCTTACATGGACCAAACCTTCCGCGCCTTTGCCATGATGTTCAACGCCACCCGTTTGGAGAACTGCACCTTTGCGGAGCCCAGAGTGACCGTGCTGAACCAGGACCAGAGCGAGGAGGACGCGCTCACGAATGGTGCGATCGCGGGTGTAGTGGTGGGAGGCTTTCTGTTCATTTTGATTCTTACTGTGGGAGTGTGGTTGTTTGTTGGATGTTTGAAAAATGATGAGAAGGGTAGGATGTTTGAAAAATGACGAGAAGGATAAGACGCGGGATGTGCAAGCTTTTCAAACGATAGACGAAGAGTTTTCCCTCTCGCTCTTTAGTATTAGTTGTATCTATTCTGCGCTTGATGGATGGATATTATCCAAGAGCTTAATTGAGTGGTAGCCTTTTCGAATGTATGTACCGTTTGATTGCTATGTTGCTGAGGATAGAAAGAGAGATAATTTTAGAAAATATATCGCTCATTGATTATGTGGTTGCTGATGGAGATATATTATGTCATATTGAGTTTGAAATATTCTCTGTTATGTGATTGCTGGTAAATAAGCATGTACGGTGAACATACAAAAAGTTCGTACCAATTTTTTAAATTAAATATTTGCAAGTACCTTACGACAAAGGCTCTTCACACCATTTGCCTTGACCTTTTCAATCAATTGCACAATATCTGAGAGTAAAATAAACAACATATACAGCATTTTCCTTCTACCGACGGCGTCGCTTGGCCGCACCGGCCGCAGCATCACTTTCCGTTGTGCTATCAGTACTGGCAAGACGACCCTCCTTCTCCTCCTTCTCTTCCTTCTCCTTATTATCCTCGACGGACCTTCTCTTGCGACCACCGGTCGAATCAGAAACATCAACAGAGACGGATTCGACTTTTTTGACAGCTCCTCCTCCATCTTCATTGTCGCTTCCGTTATTAAAGCTATCGCCGACACTGCCACTGCTGCTTCGACTCTCCGTGTCACTATTATTATCATCACCCTCTCCTTCTGCTTCACCATCACCACTGTCAGAACTACCTTCTTCCTCCTCTTCTTCGTTCTCATCTTCTCCATTGGGACGACCGGCGGCTGCCTGTTGCCCTCGGGCATACACACTAACTACCCGCTTGGCCCCGCCCAATTGAGTGTGTGGATAGATAGTGAGGAAGAACTCCTGCAGCTCGTGCAAACTCTTCTGGCCCGCAGCGGCGAAGCGCAGGGACCACACTTTCTGAATGTTGTCACCATATCTAATATATAACAAAGTGAAAAAGAGATGATTGTTATTTACAAATGTGAACTTACAGTATCACGCGCTTGTCAATAATAATAATAACGCACCTTTTGACGGCGCTGCAGAAGGCCTGCACCTCCTCGGCAGACCAGGACGAGGTAGTGTTGTTGCCTGTACGAGGAAGGGTGAGACTGCTGATGTGACCTTCACTGCACGTGCCTGTCTGCAGCAGGTCATCTACGTCTTGAAACAGTTCCTGCATTAGTGATAAAAGTCAAAGACAAACAGGCGATAAGCACAAGTTTAAATATATGCAAGATTATGACAAAGGAAACAAAAACTTACCGGTGTTGTCTGTCCCTGGTGCTTGACCAGCAGCTGTAGGGCCAGTTCGACTTCTCCTTCTCGGAAGGTGCAGCACTGACTAATGGGCACGGTCCAGTCCTCGTAACCGTCAAACACCCTTACCATAGTAGTGGTAGTGGTAGGGTTGATGCTATCGTTACCATCTTTACCACTAGCAGAAGTAGACAGTACTTCTAGCACACAGCACAAACGATACGCTTTTTCCTCCGGCAGGTGCACCACCAGCACCGTGCCCACAGGGAGGGGAACACGCTGTTTTCGGTCCTTCAGCAGGGCCACAAAACCATCTACACACTCACTGGTTAGTGTGTTGGGCACCCACACAGGGATACTGCCGGTGGCACTGTACGCAGTGTGACGACGTGTGTTTAACCCTGTCTGACTACTGTGATTACCATTAGCGTTATTCATAGCAGTAGTAGCACCGTTAACACTTTCTTTCAACATAGCCGGCAGTTCACACTGATAATCTTTGCCCACACGTGTTTCCTTCGGCAAGTTATCTTTGTGCTGCGCAGCAATGAAGCTGCTTACCGACTGCGGCGAGCTACTGGTGGTGCTTGCATCGTTGAGATTGTCGCCGCTACGCTGGTTGGCAAGTCTCAGCAGCGCCTCGGGCAGTACACGGCTGCCGTGGAGCTGGTAGTGCAAAGAGAGGTCTTTTCGGCCCAGGTTCAGCTTGCCCTTGTACACACCCGACACATAGTCCAAACACTCATCACCACTACTAATAACATTGTCATTGGTAGCAGGATCGGTGTGTGTATGGCCTAATACGGTGAAATCCAGATACAACCGTCGGCTGTGGGGGTTGCGCAGGTCGATAAGGTCCTCTTCTGCACCCTCGGTCAGGTGAGTAATCTCGCTGTTTCGGCTCAGCCCGCTCTTGCCCAGCACATCTACGATGGTGCTTAGGTTGCGGTAGGAAGCATTGCGACTACTTGTACCCGCACCAGTGCCGCTGTGGCGCTTGAGCTTGCTGTTACTTTTGTTGTTGTTTGGCACAATAGAGGCAGAGCTGACAGAGTTGTCATCACTATCATCACTGTCGCTATCATTCCCTCCAGAAGTACGACGCGAAGGCAGGCTCTTCCGCTTGTTATTATTATTACCATTACTAGTACTAGCAGTGCGACTACTCTTGTTACCTTTAGGATAGTCGATAGCGTCTTGATAAGTTGCTTCGTAGTCAGCTTCTCCGTCATCCTCTTCAGAGGAGTGGCCTCGTTTCTTTTTGTTAGGCGGCCTGCCTCTACCTCTACCACCACTTGTTGTTGTTACAGTAGTAGCACCAGCAGTAGCACCAACAGTATGAATATGACCATGGCTGTGGTGATGATGGTGTCCATGGCCATGATGGTGCTGCGGCACTGCTAACATCGAAGTGTTGTTGCTACCGAGAGCGTAACGGTCAGAGAGGGTTGTGGAAGCGAGAAACTGTTCGGCATTGTAGCCCAGCTGCTTCATGTCAAGAAGTTTCCTATCCTTGGCGCTCAGTTTCACTCTCTTTTCCCCGTGTGGATGCTTGCCTTCTTGCTGGTGCTGCTGGTGCAGATGCGACATCATGGTAAAGGTATCACCGCCACCACCATTAACACTTACACCATTACTATTAGGTAAGGGCAGCGCCATACTAGTAATAGGTGCACCCATGCTTAGAAGAGACTCGGCAGCGGCATCACCTCCAGTCAATTCCTGTATGGAATAACCGCCTTTGTAGTTACTACCACTGCCAGTCACAATAGAGGTACTGTTCTTAGTAGTACCAGCATTAGTAGCAGCAGAGGTTACACCAGGCAAGTGCACAGTCGCACCAGGAGGCAGACTACTCAAGTATGACATCGCTAGCGCCGATGCACTGTTACTGTTACTACTATTACCACCACCACTTGTACCAGCACCACCACTACCAGAACCACTACCACCGTTGTCACCATCTATCACTACTCCTCTCTCTATTCTCAAGAAGCGCTCTTATAGCGAGGCCGCTGAGAACAACAACGATACCATCCCTTCTGATGTGACAGCTTCAGAGTCGCAGCAGCAACAGCCACTTCGCAAATGTGTGCGTTTCAGTGTCGAGGTACCCGTTGAGTCCAAAGAACGCACGGGAGTCTACATGAGCTACAAGCGACGCATCGCTGAGCGCACCGCACGTCTAGCGGCTATGCTACAACCACCTACTGCTACTGCTACG
>LNAP01006528.1_pt1 | contig 11789 bp, 9 predicted proteins | sample 602601 | NCBI WGS metagenome assembly LNAP01 (sample SAMN02440304, study PRJNA202911) | soil metagenome | biome: Subtropical and temperate rainforests or woodlands; isolation source: soil samples (1 kg each in a 20% v/v slurry with milli Q water) were... ... | reverse complement strand
CTGCAACCGCAGCAAGACGGTCTTTTTACCCGGCCGGATGCGCAGGTGTTTGCCGGTTGTCGCAGCCAGTCGATTGACTATGCCGTCATGGAGCGCGCCACCAATGTGAGCGTGTTTCCCTTCGACGGCTTGTGGAGCGACGTCGGTAGCTGGAACGCCGTGGCCGACCTTGCCAAAAAAGATGAGGCCGGCAACCGCGCTGGCGCTGAAAAGCAGCATGCGCACCATTTACAGGCCAGCAACACCTACATCCACGCTGGCGGCATGCGTCCGGTGGTGGCTTTGGGTACGCAGGATTTGCTGATCATCGATACACCGGATGCCCTCTTGGTGGCCCACACCAGCCACGCTGAAGCGGTCAAGGAGGTGGTGGCTCGCCTGGAGGCTCTGGATGCGCCTCAGGCCGTTCAGCATCGCCGTGTGGCCAGACCCTGGGGCTGGTACGACAGTGTGGATGCCGGTGAACGCTACCAGGTGAAACGCATCACAGTGCGCCCCGGTGCCAAGCTCAGCCTGCAAATGCATCACCATCGTGCGGAACACTGGATTGTGGTCAAAGGTACAGCTCTCGTTACCCGGGGACACGAAGAAATTCTGCTCACCGAAAACCAGAGCACCTACATTTCCCTTGGCGTGAAGCACCGCCTAGAAAATCCCGGAAAAATTGACCTTGAACTTATCGAGGTGCAGTCGGGCGGGTATCTGGGTGAAGACGACATTGTGCGATTTGAAGACACCTACGGCCGCTTGGCGGCTTTGCAGATCGAGACCTGAATAGATATGGCCACTACCACACCCAAGATATACGTTGCAGGCCACCGCGGCATGGTCGGCTCCGCCATCGTCCGCCAGTTGCTGGCCGCTGGCCACGACCCTAAAAGAATCGTCACCCGCACCCATGCCGAACTTGACCTGACCGATCAGGCCGCCGTGCGCGCCTTCTTTCATGCCGAAAAACCCGACCAGGTCTATCTGGCCGCCGCCAAGGTAGGAGGCATTCATGCCAACAACACCTACCCGGCCGAATTCATTTACCAAAACCTGCTGCTGCAGGCCAACGTGATTGACGCAGCGTTTCAAAACGGCGTCAAAAAACTGCTGTTCCTCGGCTCCAGCTGCATTTACCCTCGGCAGGCCCCTCAACCCATGGCCGAAGATGCCTTGCTCACTGGTCCGCTTGAACCGACCAACGAGCCCTATGCCATTGCCAAAATTGCCGGTATTAAGCTCTGCGAAAGCTACAACCGCCAATATGGCACCAGCCACGGCGTGGACTACCGCAGCGTCATGCCCACCAACCTGTACGGCCCCGGCGACAACTACCACCCGGAAAACAGCCACGTCATCCCCGCGCTGATCCGCCGCTTTCACGAGGCCAAGGCCAGCCACGCGCCCAAGGTCACCATCTGGGGCACCGGCACGCCATGCCGCGAATTTTTGTTTGTGGACGACATGGCATCGGCCAGCGTGCACGTCATGAACCTGCCCAAGCCCACCTACGACCAGCACACCCACCCCATGCAAAGCCACATCAACGTGGGCTATGGCAGCGACATCACCATTGCCGAGCTGGCCCGCACCGTGGGTCAGGTGGTGGGCTACACCGGCGAGATCGACTTTGACGCCAGCAAGCCCGACGGTGCACCGCGCAAGCTGATGGACAGCAGCCGCCTGCAGTCGCTGGGCTGGCAGGCCAAGGTGAGCCTGCAAGACGGCCTAGCACGGGCCTATCAAGATTTTCTGGAGGAGAGAGCATGGCACCAGCACCGGCGCGCAACCCAAAGTCGCCCTCATCACCGGCATCACAGGCCAAGACGGTAGCTATCTGGCGGAACTTTTGCTGGACAAGGGCTACATCGTGCACGGCATCAAGCGCCGGGCATCGAGCTTCAACACCGCTCGGGTAGACCACATCTACCAAGATCCGCACACCGACAACGCCCGGTTCAAGCTGCACTATGGCGACCTGAGCGACAGCAGCAACCTCACGCGTATCATCCAGCAGACCCAGCCCGACGAAATCTACAACCTGGGCGCGCAAAGCCATGTGGCCGTCAGCTTTGAAAGCCCCGAGTACACGGCCGACGTGGACGGCATGGGCACACTGCGCATCTTGGAGGCCATCCGCATCCTGGGGCTGGAGAAGAAAACGCGCTTTTATCAGGCATCCACCAGCGAGCTGTATGGCTTGGTGCAGGAAACCCCGCAAAAAGAGACTACGCCGTTCTATCCGCGTAGCCCCTATGCCGTGGCCAAGCTCTATGCCTACTGGATCACCGTGAACTACCGCGAGGCCTACGGCATGTATGCCTGCAACGGCATCTTGTTCAACCACGAAAGCCCGCGCCGCGGCGAAACCTTTGTCACCCGCAAGATCACGCGCGGCCTGGCCAACATCAGCCTGGGGCTGGAAGATTGCCTGTACATGGGCAACATCGACGCCCTGCGTGACTGGGGCCACGCCAAGGACTACGTGCGCATGCAGTGGCTGATGCTGCAGCAAGACCAGCCCGAAGACTTCGTGATTGCCACCGGAGTGCAATACAGCGTGCGCCAGTTCATCGAGTGGAGCGCCGCCGAACTAGGCATGCAGCTGCGCTGGGAAGGGCAGGGCGTGAACGAGGTGGGCTACTGGAACGAGCAAGCCATCGTGCGTATCGACTCGCGCTACTTCCGTCCCGCCGAAGTCGAAACCCTGCTGGGCGACCCCACCAAGGCCAAAGAAAAACTCGGATGGGTGCCGGAAATTAGGCTCCACCAGCTGGTGAAAGAAATGGTGGCGATGGATCTTGCGGATGCTAAAAAACATGCGTTGCTCAAACAACACGGCTATCAAATTTCCGTGAGCGTGGAGTAAGTGGAAATAAAAGTGACCATGAATAACCTCAAATTTTTTGCATATAAAGTGGAGTGGTGTGATTTTATTGACGTTTTCGAAGGTTTATTTTTATTTAATCGACTAAAGTCATGATATTTTTCATAAATGAATTGAAGCTCGGTGATTTTGTCTGCGCATGGGGCATGGGCTACATCTAATGACGCAGTTGTTACGCCAAGCATCCCTGTCGATTGCTGAACAGTTCGCTCAGCCGATAGCTATGTTGGTTGCAATATCACTGCTTATTCGTAGCTTGGGAGTCGAGCAGTTTGGCTTATTTACCATCGTACTAACGCTTACCGCGATGAGCCCTCTGCTAAGTCTCGGTACATCAACATTGATCGTGCGCGAAGTGGCGCAGCGGCTTCAGACTGCCGGCCGTGGCAATGTTATTAATGCCCTGCGTGAATCATTTTTAGTGCTTATGACAATGAGCACGTTGGTTTTTACCGGTGCGGTTGGTTTTTTTGCTTTCAGGTATCAGTTTCTAAATACACCTGAAGTAGGGCAGTCGCATTTCATGTTGGCCGTCGCTACAGGATTGGGTTGTGCAGTCGCGCAAGAAATTGACGTACTATACGCTGGCGCCATGAAAGGACTGTCTCGTTTCGGCTGGAGTGCAACAATTGAAATTGGTGGGCGCTTGGTTTGGCTGCTCGCTGTTGTATTGGGTGCGGAGTTTGGCGGTCTTGGAGGTGTGTTTCTAGCTGCTTTAGCGACCTTACTTGTCAAGGCATTCGCTAAGGGGCTATTGTGTGCGCATTCGTTAGAGACCCCGTTGGTGTTTCTGCCCTCGGCCAATGTCCGCAGCATTCGTGATCTGTTGCGCCGCTCGATTTGGCTTTGGGTTCAAGGTTTGGCTGGAATTTTGCTATTTTCTGTTGATAGACTTATTGTGGGTAGTCTATTCGGGGCGACAGTCATGGGAAGTTATGTGGCTTGCACTCAGGTCGCGGCCATCGGACTAATGGCACCAGCAGCCGCCGGCCAGGCGCTGGTGCCGTGGTTTGCGAAGCATGGTGCAAGAAACACTGCGCCGGCGCACGGCTGGCAGCTGACATTATGGGGAATGGCTCTCGCATCCGCCATGCCAGGCCTAGTGATTGCGGCCTCGAGCTATTTGGCCTTGTGGCTGTGGCTCGGCTCCAGCTTTGCGGATTCATACTGGCCTGTGCTTGCAGCTTTGGCGGTTGGCTCCGCCGCTACGGCGGCTGGTGTCCCATTCCATTTCTGTCTTCTGTCAGCCGGGTCAACCCGCCCTATTGCATTGGCTAATCTTGCTGGAGGTCTTGGATGCACCTTGTTGTGTATCGTTCTAGCCAAATACGGCTTGACAGCCTTCAGTCTCGGGAAATTGGCGTTTGCCGGGCCACTCATGGCGTTGCCTTATTTCCTTTTTCGTCTTTTGTCGGGCAGAGTGCCAACTGCTGCAACACCTAAACCTCGATCAAAATTTTGAACACCGCTTTATGATAATTAATCATGAGAAAAGTGATTAATGGCAAGCTCGATCGTCAGGTAAGCAGTTGAGTTATTGCTACATTTTTGCGGGCCGAAGGTTGAGAGTATTTGTAATTCGTGTGCGTTGTTAGAAAATCCACGCTTTTTTGATAAATTTTACGCTTGTTGGGGGCGAATAATTCCTCGGCTTAAGCGCATCCTTGCCGATTGCGTGTGTAAAACTGCTGCCCAAAAATATCTGGAAATCAATACATAATTCATTCCGAACTTAACTTTTTAATCTGAAAATGAATGTTACTTTAAAAAAATCGATTCGCCGACTGCTTCATCGAATGGGTTGGGAGCTACACCGCTACCGTGCGTCTTCCGATTCTCAAGCGCTATTGGCCGATTTGTTGCACCGTCGACGAGTTGATGTTGTCTTCGACATCGGAGCAAACACCGGCCAGTTCGCATCGGAGTTGCGTTATGCGGGCTACCGAGGGAATATCGTTTCTTGTGAGCCTCTTAAGCAAGCGCATAGAGCGCTCGAGGCAAAGGCGTTAGCGGATGATCAATGGATCGTCGTACCCCGATGTGCAATCGGGGCTCGCGCAGGCACGGTAGAGATGAATGTGTCAGAGAATTCAGTTAGTAGCTCCGTCCTACCTATGTTGGAGAGCCACAGAGCGGCGGCACCTAATTCATATGTTGTCGGTCAAGAAACTGTGCCCATGCAAACATTGGATCAGGTCTCTCGAGTACACGCGTCCGGTTTTAAGCGCGCGTTTCTCAAGATTGATACGCAGGGATATGAGTGGGCGGTACTTAATGGCGCAGAATTAACATTGCAAAATGTTGTCGCGATGACTGTGGAAACATCGCTCGTGCCACTCTACGAAGGGCAGAAACTTTGGTTGGAAATGATCGATCGGATCACTCGTGCGGGGTTTGTGGTGTGGGATATACAGCCTGCATTTGCTTCACCTGATGGGGGCCGCCTGTTGCAGGCGGACATAGTTTTCGCACGGCTTTAAGAATTTGAATCGCTCCACTATCAAGCTGCTGAAATTTCGTTTCGAAGGAAGAAATTTTTTATTTTCAGAATGCCTACCCTTGGCGATCCTAGGAAAACGCTTATGGACCGTTCGATGCGGTCATATTTTTTCAACCGAGGTCTGTCAAGTGGTATTTCAGCAGCCTGTTATGCCGAGACATGCAAGATGACCTGGATTCGACCAATGAATAGCACTATCGTTACCGTTCAAGAAACTGGATTTCTATTGGATCCAAGAGAAAATGTGGCAGCCGTGTCCATCAGTAGTTCTGCGGTGCCAATGCACGCCAGCCCTGCCCGGCGCGAAGGGGGGCGGCGTACCTTGAGTGTCCGAAACTCGCCTGGGGGGACTGACGCTAAAGCAGAGCCGCTAGTTAGCATTATCACGGTTGTCTACAACGGTGGAAAGACCTTGGAGCAATGCATTCGCAGTGTGCTTGTCCAGTCTTACGGAAATATTCAGTACATCATCATAGATGGCGGGTCGCGTGACAATACGTTGAAAATTATTGAGAGCTACGAAGAACGCATCGACTACTGGGTGAGCGAGCGGGACGGAGGAATCTATGATGCCATGAATAAGGGACTGCAATTGGCGTCGGGTGACTATATCGGCATGCTCAATGCCGATGATTGGCTGGAGCCCAATGCGATTGAGATGTTGTTGAATGCGTTTCGCCCTGGAATAGATTTCGTATATGGAGATGTATTTATTGCGGACGAAGACGGTCGCATTGTCAGCCTAAAGACTGTCGAGGAGCCAATCGTTGCAGCACTGCCTTACCGGATGCCATTTCCACATCAAACTTTTTACGTTCGGCGTGAAGTGATTAAAGTGATTCGAGGATATGACACACATTACCGTCTATCGGCTGATCTCGAGTTGGTTTGCCGTGTGGTACGTCTAGGATTTAATGGGGCTTACGCTGGTGGACCAATAGCAACATTCAGATCAGGCGGCGCTAGCGGGGGAATAACGACATTTTTAGAGACTAGAGCCATAGCAACAAAATATGGTATGGGCTACTTCGTATCGTGGCTTCGCGTTGCGGAGTCGTTACTCAAGGTGCTTGTCGTTAGCCTCCTTCCGGCGTTCGCTATAAATCGGATTCGACGCGTCATTGGATCAAGTTATAAATCAACCGAAGATCAGAGGCTGCCTTGATGAGGCGGCTCGCTTTTCTATATGGCTTTGCCCTGCCATTTACAAGCGTTCTCGCGATGTCCGGATGGTTGAATTTGCCATCTCTTCTGAGTATGGTAATACTTTTTGCATTCCTGTTAAAGGGGGGCTATGGCCTTAAACCTTTCGATGTGATTGTGTTTGCAACCTTTGTGTTGCCTGCTTTTTTTTCGGCCTTAGCTAATTTTCATTATGCGTTAGAAGAGAAATTTTTTTCTCATTTAATAAGCTATATTTTCGTCTTTCTTGCATTCTACTTTGTTCCTCGAGAGTTGTTACAAATGCATGCCGCGCCCCTCTTGAAAGGCGTTGTGGCTGGGTTGGTGTTTTCGATTATTTTTGCATTCGCTGAGTTCGCAGTTGGGTTGACTTTTGGATATGAGCCGCTTAGCTATATCCCTCGCTACGCAGTGAATGAATACGATGCTGTGTTTTCAGGGGTGTTGCGTGTTCGTTCATTAGTCGAGGAGTCGGGGCACTACGCGTTATATCTTGGTGTTGTCACGCCAATTGCTATTATCTTTATGATGGAAAGATGGCCTAAGGCCATCTCTGTAACCTTGATCGCAGCAGCTTTTTTTGCGATGATTCTCACTTTCAGCACAAGCGGCATCGCTTTCTTGATTGCCTCTGCTTTAGTATCAATTTTATCGCTTCGCGTTTCTGTGGCTAAAAAAATTATTCAAATAGCAGGACTTGTGGTATTTTTTGTAGTGATATATTTTATTGTATTGGTATTTTTTAATATTGATCTCGAAAATATCATAACTGATAAAATAGACGGTATGAATGGTAGGCAGGGGCCATTTGAAGAGTCTTGGGCTTATTTTCAGAGCGGTGGAATTTTGCAAATATTTTTTGGACTAGGCCCTGGTTACTATGCATATCGTGACCTAGAGCCCGTTATATCATTGCTGGCACTGATGGTATTTCAAAGTGGAATTTTTGGTTTTATTTTGTATATTGCTATGTTTATTGCTGCATTTAAGCGGGTGAGGGTCTTTGGGTATAAGCAAAGATATTTGCTTATGTTCTCACTTTTGTTTGCATTTTTGGTTTATGCTGGTATATCAAACTACTGGTATCCCTGGCTTTGGTTTCTATTGAGTGTGCTTTCGGTCGGACCTTTTGCGTTCACTTCATCCTTGCCCAAGCCGCAGTCATAGATAATGAGAATTATTTTGTTTATCACAGGGCTTGGCATGGGTGGCGCTGAAAAAATAGTTACCAGCCTCGCCGATGCACTGGTTGTCAAAGGGCATAAGGTGCTCATTGTCTACATGACAGGAGCCCCCGTGGTGCTGCCAACTAATGCAAGAGTCCAAGTTTTTAGCCTGAAGATGTGTGCCAAGACAGACGCATTTCGTGCGTTTTTTAAGTTTCGGCGACTGATCCGCGAATTTCAGCCTGACGTGGTTCACAGCCATATGGCGCACGCTAATATTATTGCGCGCTTGGTTAGACTGACCACGCCTATTGCTCGATTGATTTCAACTGCACACAACTCTAATGAAGGCGGCAAGCTGCGCATGCTGGCCTATCGGTTGACAGATGCGCTGGCGGATATGTCAACTAATGTGAGTGAAGAAGCAGTTTCAGCATTTATTAATGCAAAAGCATCATCGATCGGTCGAATGATTGCCGTGCATAACGGCATCGCTACGGACACATTTTCCTTTAATCCCACAGCAAGAGCTTGCATGCGCCAAGAGCTGCTGGTTGACGATGATTGTCGGCTTATTTTTTCCGTTGGCCGGCTACACGAACAGAAGGACTACAAAAATCTATTTCATGCACTCGCACGTTTGCAATTAACTGGCACTGCCTGGAAAATGTGTATAGCTGGTGATGGGCCGCTGAGGGATAAGCTAGAAGCGTTAACTATGCATTTGGGGATTGCAGATCGCGTTCAGTTTTTGGGTATGCGGCGGGATGTGGCAGATTTAATGTCTGCAGCGGATGTTTTTGTCTTGTCATCGGCCTGGGAGGGCTTCGGCTTGGTAGTAGCCGAAGCGATGGCTTGTGAGCGTGTTGTCGTGGCAACAGATTGCGGAGGGGTGCGAGAAGTGGTGGCCGAAGCCGGCTATCTGGTCAAACCGAAGGATTCCAACGCTTTGGCTCAGGCGCTGCAAACTGCTTTGCAGTTACCCGCTATTGAAAGTGCATATCTTGGGCGTGTCGCGCGACAGCGGGTGATTGAAAGATATTCTCTGGATGCTGCGGTAGCGAAGTGGCTAAAAATTTACGCGGGGCAAATGAGCATGGGCTGAATTCCCATTTATACATTGTGATCACAATGTATATGTAATTTTGAAAATTGATTTCCCTATAGGTGTTTTTTTCAGTTAACTTCGCGGTCCTTTGGACAGAAGGTCTTCTGAGCGAGTCACGCCTGAAGCTCTCAGACTATTAAAGCCCTCACCCATTCTGAAAAATCGGGCCGATTATGTAAGCAGGCAGCGAAATTATCATTATTAATTGTGGCGCGTTTTGATGCTTCAGGCTTGGCTAGAAGAGCAATTTCCTGTGCATCGCTCCGTCGGTGGATGTTTTATCTGATGGCCGATTTGGCCGATTTGGCCGAGTGGCTGTTGAATTTTTAATAATGAAAAAAATATCGTGCGTAATTATTTCTAGCCAGGCATTTTCAATGCTAAATTTTCGTGGGCCATTGATTCGCGATCTGGTTGCTGCAGGTGTCCATGTGAATGCGCTTGCACCTGACTACAACGATGAATTGCGTCAGAGTATTCAAGCACTGGGCGCGAATCCGGTGGATTTTCAGCTGACTCGCACCGGTATGAATCCCGTACGCGATGGCATGGACACATTACGGCTGGCCTCGCTGCTGCGCCGGTTGCGGCCTGATGTGACACTGGGTTACTTCGTCAAACCGGTGATCTATGGCACGCTGGCGGCTTGGCTGGCCGGTGTGTCGCGACGTGTGGCCATGATTGAGGGTCTGGGTTATGTTTTTACTTTTTCTGGTGACCGACAGCCTTGGCGGCGCAAATTGCTCAAAGCCCTCGTTAGTTCGCTTTATCGATTTTCACTGGGTCGGGCACATCAAGTCATTTTCTTGAATCAAGATGATTTAGGTGAATTTGTTGGAGCCAGTCTTGTGCATGAAGAAAAGGCAGTGAATTTAGGTGGTATCGGTGTCGATTTATCTGAATGGCCTGTAGCGCCCACGCATGTGCAACCAGTCACTTTCTTGCTCGCAGCACGCTTGCTGCGCGAAAAGGGAATTGTTGAATATGCGGAGGCGGCACGGCTGGTCAAGGTCCGCCATCCCGAAGTTCGCTTTGTACTGCTGGGCGGTCTTGATCCCAATCCGGGCGGTTTAAGCCAGGCCGAAGTGCAAGCTTGGGTGACAGAGGGCTTGTTGGAATGGCCCGGCCATGTGGTAGTCAAGCCATGGCTTGCACAGGCTAGCGTTTATGTGTTGCCGTCTTACTATCGTGAAGGGCTACCACGCAGCACCCAAGAAGCCATGGCCATGGGGCGGCCTGTCATTACAACCGATGCGCCTGGCTGCCGTGAAACGGTTGAAGAAGGTGTGAATGGTTTTCTGGTGCCGGTACGCGATGTGCCAGCCTTGGCCGAGGCAATGCTGCGGTTTGTGCAAAACCCAAGTCTTATTGAGTCCATGGGGCGCGAAAGCAGACGATTGGCTGAAATGCACTTTGATGTCCGCAAGATCAATGAGCGATTGCTGGGAATTTTGGGGGTTTGATGCTGGCAAAAATTTCCAAAATCGCAGTGACGGGTGCTACCGGGTTTGTTGGTAGCGCACTTGTGGCCAAGTTGATGTTGCTGCCTCGGTTTCAGGTGCTGGCATGTGTACGGAAAACGCCTGTGCATGCTTTGAGCGGTGTTCAATATGTGCAGCAGGGCAATTTATTGCCTGATGCCAATTGGCAAAAGGGTTTGGTGAGCGTGGACGTATTGGTGCACTCAGCAGCTCGCGTGCATGTCATGCATGAAACCGTTACTAATCCATTAACCGAGTTCCGCAGGGTCAATGTGCAAGGCACGCTGAATTTGGCACGGCAGGCGGCCGTTGCCGGGGTGCGTCGGTTTGTTTTCATCAGCTCCATCAAGGTCAATGGCGAGGCCACGGCGCTTGGCGTTCCATTTTTTGCGGATGACTTGCCCGCGCCGTTAGATCCGTATGGTGTTTCAAAAATGGAGGCCGAGCAAGGCTTGCGCGATATTGCTGCGCAAACGGGCATGGAGGTGGTCATCATCCGCCCGCCCCTGGTTTATGGGCCGGGTGTCAAGGCCAATTTTCAGGCCATGATGCGCTGGCTAGCGCGCGGTATGCCTTTGCCTTTGGGCGCCATCGATAACCACCGTAGCCTGGTGGCGCTGGACAACCTGGTGGATTTGATCGTGACTTGCATCGACCACCCAGCGGCAGCCAACCAGACTTTATTGGTGTCAGACGGAGAAGACTTGTCCACCACGCAATTGCTGCAGCGGATGGGGCAGGCCTTGGGCAAGCCGGCGCGCTTGGTTCCCGTTCCCCCGGCACTGCTCAAGCTGGGAGCTGCACTTGTTGGGAGGCCTGCCGTGGCGCAGCGCTTGTGCGGGTCTTTGCAGGTTGATATATCGAAGACGCGGCAGTTGCTGGGGTGGGTGCCGCCCTTATCTGTCGATGAGGGGCTAAAAAGAGCGGCGGAAGGATATTTACGTGAAGCGTCTGTTTGATTTGTTGCTCGCCTTGTGCGCGGCGGTCGTTTTGGCTCTCCCTGTCGCCGTGGTTGCTGTGGCGGTGCGCCTGACCTCTCCAGGGCCTGCTCTCTATTGGTCTGACCGGGTAGGCCGGAGTAACAAGATTTTCAAAATGCCCAAGTTCCGCAGCATGCAGGTCGGTACACCCGCCGTGGCCACGCACCTGCTGGCGGATGCCAAGTCGCACCTGACGCCGATTGGTAGTTTTTTGCGCAAGAGTAGTCTGGATGAACTGCCCCAACTCTGGAGCATCTTGGTCGGAGACATGAGCTTTGTTGGCCCACGGCCTGCGCTGTTCAATCAGCATGACCTGATTGCCTTGCGCACGCAGCATGGCGTGCATGAGGTGGTACCTGGGCTGACGGGCTGGGCGCAGGTCAATGGGCGCGATGAATTGCCGATTCCTGACAAGGTGAAGCTGGATGTGGAATACCTGCAGCGGCAGTCGCTTTGGTTTGATATCCGGATTCTCTGGCTGACCTTTGTGAAGGTGC
>LNAP01006551.1_pt1 | contig 11791 bp, 13 predicted proteins | sample 602601 | NCBI WGS metagenome assembly LNAP01 (sample SAMN02440304, study PRJNA202911) | soil metagenome | biome: Subtropical and temperate rainforests or woodlands; isolation source: soil samples (1 kg each in a 20% v/v slurry with milli Q water) were... ... | reverse complement strand
GGTAACAATTCCGCTGCCGGCGAAACGTTGGCGCAGGGTGTCCAGCGGGATGTTGCGCAGGCCGGCGTTGGTCGCGCCCCAGGCGAAGGTCATGGCGCCTCCGATATAAGTGGGCACGGCAGCCATATAGAAGTGCCAGTCGGCGAACAGGCCGTTCATGCGCCCGGCGGTGTTTTGTACGCCGTCCAATTGCATAAAGGGCGTGCCGTTCTGAGTCACCAGAATGCCGCCTTCGTTTAGGCAGCGGCGGCAGGCTTGGTAGAAGTTTTCCGAGAACAGCACTTCACCGGGGCCAATCGGGTCGGTGGAGTCGGAAATGATCACGTCGAATTTTTCTTCGGTGGTGGCGACAAAGCGCATGCCGTCATCAATCACCAGGTTCAAGCGCGGATCGTCGTAGGCGCCTTTGGAGTGCTCGGGCAAGAACTCTTTGCACATGTCGACCACGGTGCCGTCGATCTCGACCATGGTGATGTGCTCAACGCTTCGGTGTTTGCTGACTTCGCGCAGCATGCCGCCGTCGCCGCCACCGATGATCAGCACCTTACGCGCGGCGCCGTGGGCCAGAATCGGCACGTGGGTGAGCATCTCGTGGTAGATAAATTCGTCGGCTTCGGTGGTTTGAATCACGCCGTCGAGGGCCATTACCCGGCCCATGCGCGGGTTTTCGAAAATCACCAAGTGTTGGTGTTCGGTGCGCACTTCCATGCGAAAACGTTGGCCATAGCCTTCGTAGAGGGTTTCCTGATAGTCGCTCATGGCGTTGCTCCTCTGCGCCGCGCCGGTATAGGCACGGAAAAAATCGGTAGCTGGAGCGCATCGGCCCCAGGCGAGGCGCGCATTCTACGTGGCCAGGCATGACAGGTCGAACCTTGCGGGTGTTGCAAAAAATGCCCGAATTGAAAAGCAAGAAGCGGCGAGACAGGCCGGGCATCAGGTCGCTATGGTTAGCGCCATGAACAAACAGCCCTCTCCCCTGCTCTTGCCCTACGTGCCGCCGTGGAACTGGCAACAGTTTCACGCCTACTTCGCCCTACGCTGCCTGCCGGATATAGAGCAGGTAAGCGCAGACGGTTACCGCCGCACCTTCCGTATTGGCGCGGTAAGCGGTTGGTTTGCCCTACGCCATCGGCCTGAACACAGCGCGTTGGAATTGAGCGTAAGCCCGTCTGCCGTCGACGTGCTGCCGCTACTGGCAGCCCGCGTTAAGCGCATGTTTGATCTGGATACCGATACCGGCGAAATCGCCCGCCACTTAAGCCAAGACAGCCAACTCGCCGCCCTTGTGGCGCGTTACCCCGGCCTGCGCATTCCCACCGCCTTCGACCCGTTCGAGCAGGCAGTACGCGCCATCGTTGGCCAACAGGTAACGGTAAAAGCTGCCGTGACCATTGTCGGGCGCTTGGTAAAACGCTTGGGCGACGCCCTGCCCGCTGCGCCGGACGATGGCCCTGCCCGACTGTTCCCCACGCCCTTAGCCATTGCCGAGGCCAATCTGGACGGCATCGGCATGCCCGGCAAACGGGTGGCAACTTTACAAGGCTTCGCCCGTGCCCTGATCGATGGCAGCCTGGCGCTGCACGCCGATGACGGCGTGGACGACTTGCTCGAACGCCTCTGCGCCCTGCCCGGCATCGGCCCCTGGACCGCGCAGTACATCGCCCTGCGCGCCTTTGGTGTGGCGGACGCGTTTCCCGCCAGCGACCTGGGTCTGCTCAAGGCCAAACTCTGGGGCAACGCCGGCATCAACGCCCGCGCCCTCACCGCCCAGGCCGAGGCCTGGCGCCCGTGGCGTGCTGTACTTGTGGCAAAGCTACGCCGAACCCGAGGAGTGACCTTATGCATTACCGCTACCACGACAGCCCCATCGGCCCATTGCTATTGGCCGGTGACGAAGAGGGATTGCGCTTGCTGCATATGGATGGTGCACAGCCATGGGAGCTAAACGAAAACTGGCAGGCGGCGGACGCCGAGTTGGATGAGGTATGCCGGCAGTTGGACGACTACTTCGCCGGCCAGCGCCAGCACTTCCAGCTGCGCTTGGCACCGCTGGGTACGCCGTTTCAACAAGAGGTGTGGCAGGCGCTGCAGAAAATCCCGTTTGGGCGCACCTGCAGCTATGCCGAACTGGCCATGCGCATTCAGCGGCCCAAAGCCGTGCGCGCGGTGGGCACGGCCAATGGCGCCAACCCGATTGCGGTAGTGATTCCCTGCCACCGCGTAATCGGCAGCAACGGCACCCTCACCGGCTATGCCGGCGGCCTGGAGCGTAAGCAGCTATTGCTGCAGCTTGAGGGCGCCTGGTTGCTGTAGGACTAAATACGCACGTTGCCGCGCGGCCCAGCGATAGCCCAGATAATCAGCCCCAGCACCGGCAACAGCACGATCAACAGCACCCACAGCACTTTCATGCCCGTCTCGGCGCCGCTTTTCAGCACGTTGATAATTGCCCAGATATCCAGCGCCAGAATGATCAGGCCAATCAGGCCATTAAAACCGTTACCCATCGTGGTACTCCTTGAGGAAGGGATTGCCCTTCTAGGATAGTCGACGGCGATTTAGGTTCAGGGTGGATACACGCATGTATTGCGTCAGGTGCTAGCCTGTCGCTACTATGCGAGCCATTCTCATTTGAGAAGCAAGGCGATTTCCTTGCTCTGACAGTTATGTCCGCCGCCGAACCTCCTTTTCAGCAAGCCATTCACGAGCTGTACAGCCACCACCACGGTTGGCTGTTTACCTGGCTGCGGCGAAAACTTGGCTGCGCGGACAACGCCGCCGACCTGGCGCAAGACACGTTCACGCGCATTCTTTCCTCCCGCGACGTCGTTGCCAGCATCCGCGAACCGCGCGCCTACCTGAGCACCACGGCGCGGCGTCTGGTGATCGACCGCGCCCGGCGCAAGCAAATTGAAGAAGCGTATTTGCAGGAGCTGGCGCTAACGGCGCAAACCCTCAGCGGCTTCCAGTCACCCGAGCAAATTCTCACTACCCTCGAAGCCCTCGAGCAAATCGCTTTCGTGCTGGAAGAACTCAGCGCCAAGCAGCGCCAGGCGTTTTTGCTGTATTTCCTCGATGGCCTGACGCAGGTGGACATTGCCGCACACATGGGCATCTCCGAGCGCATGGTGCGCAAGCATCTGATGCACGCGCTGCTGCATTGCAGCAATACGCTGGATATCTAGCCGCACCATGCCCAGCTGCGAAACTATTAATCAGCAAGCCGCCAGTTGGCTGATTCAACTTAACGAGCCAGGCGCAGATGAAACGCTGCACGCCGACTTTGAAGCCTGGAAAAACCTCGACCCACGCCATGCCGCTGCCGCCGATCGCTTGCAAGGTTTCATCGGCCAGATGAGTGCGCTGCGCCCGCAGAAAGCCTCAGTGCACGCCGCGCTGGATAGCGCCTACGCCACTCGCAACAGAACGTATGGCGGCAAACGCAGCGCCGCGGCTCTGCTGCTGTTGCTCGCCCTGCTGCTGCCGAGTTGGGCGCTCTGGCGCAGTGATCTGCCCAGCTACTGGCTGGCCGACTTGCACACCGCGCCCGCGCAGTGGCTAAGCCAAACCCTGCCCGACCAGTCGCACCTGACTCTGAATGGCAACAGCGCTGTCGACCTGCACTTTGATGAGCAGCAGCGGCGCATTCGGTTGCTGCGTGGCGAAGTGCTGGTGGAGGTCGCCCATGACCCGGCGCGGCCCTTTATTGTCGAAACCGAGCAAGGGCAAATGCGCGCCCTGGGCACCCGCTTTGTGGTCAAGCGCGAAAACGGCATCACCCTGCTGACCATGCTTGAATCGCGCGTGGCCGCAACGGCCAGCGCCAACCCGACCAGCGTTGAAGTGGGCGCCGGCGAACAAGCGCGCATCAGCGCAACCCAGGTGCAACTGCTCAGCGTCATCGACCCCGGCAGCGTCAACGATGCCTGGCGTTATCACCAGTTGGTGGTACAGAACCAGCCGCTGCCCGAGGTGCTCGATGAACTGGCGCGCCAGTCCCCTGGCCATGTGCAGTTTGATCGCGAGGCGCTGGCAGACCTGCGGGTTTCCGCCGTGCTGCCGCTGGACGACAGCGAACGGGCGCTGCAACTGATCGCCGACGCCTTGCCCGTGCGTGTTCGCCAGTTCAGCCCATGGTTGGTAATCGTCAGCCGCAAGCCGTGAGGCCAAGGTTTAAACAATTTCAGGCAATGGGGTTCCGGGTTTTCTGCTCTAGCCGTCAAGAGAGTAGAAACCACCATTCTCGGACCTCCATCACCATGCGCACTCACGCTTTACGGCCGGCCCCGGCAACCCGTCTGACCCCCTTGACCCTGGCCATGCAGTTGACCTGTGCCGCGTTATTTGGCGCGGTCATCGCCAGCCCCCTGCAGGCGCAAAACGCCGAGCAAGGGAGTCAATTCAACATCGCCGCCGGGCCGCTGGCCGATGCCCTCAATCGTTTTGCCCAGCAAGCCGGTGTGGCCATTGTGTTCGAAACCCAGAGTCTGGCCGGCCGCAACAGCCCTGGCCTGCATGGCCAATACGACGTGGAAACGGGTTTTGCCACGCTGCTGCAAGGCAGCGGTTTTGGCGCCAACCGCAGCAGCAGCGGCTATGTATTGGCGCCGGCAAGCAGCAGCGGCAGCCTGGAACTGGGTGCCACCACCATCAACGGCAGCGGCGATACCAGCCCCACGGACTATGTCAAAGGCTACGTGGCCAAGCGCAACCTGAGCGCGACCAAAACCGATACGCCGATCACTGAAACGCCCCAGTCGCTGTCAGTGGTCACCAGCGATGAAATGCGTGATCGCCAAGCCGAAACCCTGTCCCAGGCGCTTAACCTGACGCCTGGTTTCACCAGCCAACCCACCAGTTTTAACCGCACCTCAGACCGCTTCCGCATTCGCGGTTTTGATGTTGAATCGGCTACTGGCGGCTCGCTGCGCGACGGCTTGCGCCTGCAAAACAACTCCTACGATGGCGTGCAGGAACCCTATGGCCTGGAACGCGCCGAAGTGGTTCGCGGCGCCGCCTCGGTGCTGTATGGCCAATTGTCGCCCGGCGGCCTGATCAACGCCGTGAGCAAACGCCCGACAGACACGCCGTACCACGAGGTCAATCTGCAAGTCGGCAATAGTGACCGCAAACAGATTTCCACCGACCTCAGCGGCCCCCTGGGTGACAGCGAAACCCTCAGCTACCGTATGACCCTGCTTAACCGCGACAGCTCAACCCCGCAGGACTATATCGACAACGACAAGCTGTATATCGCCCCGGCCCTGACCTGGCGGCCAAATGACGATACGTCGCTGACCCTGCTGTCGTTCTACCAAAAAACCCAGACCGGCTTTTCCGCGCCCTTGGCCTACCAACTGGTCGAAGGCGTGGGCGACAGCCGCTATAAAATCGGCCTCCACGATTTTATTGGTGAGCCGGACTACGACAAGATGGACGGCGAAATGAGCACGCTGGGCTACGAGTTTGAGCACCGCTTTGACGAGCACACACGCATCAACCACAAACTGCGGTACTACCAGTCGAAGGTGGAATGGGACTACCTGCAAATTAACCCCAACACTGCCAGCCTGAACCAAGTGCAAAACACCGGCGTGCTGCGGCGCCAATACAGCGACCGCACCGAGCGCTCACGCGGTATTGCCAGTGATACCAATGTGGAATCCACCTGGCAGTTCAATGATTGGCGCCATGTGCTGCTGGTGGGTTTCGACGGCTACGACACCAGCTACGACTCGCACAACTTCCGTGGCAACGCGCCGTCGCTGGACCTGAAACGCTACAACTATGGCCAGCCGGTGGTAGTTGATGATCGCCGTATTGTTGACCGTGGCTCACAGGTCGACACCTTGCAAAAAGGCGTGTACGTGCAAGACCAGATCACCTTCGACGAACACTGGATTGCCGTACTGGGCGGCCGTCACGACTGGGCCGGACAAGACCTGCAAGCCCACCGTGGCGGCGACCCTTTTAGCGAAGACAACGAAGCCACCACCTGGCGCGCCGGCTTTATCTACAAAGCCGACAACGGCCTGGCGCCCTATATCAGCTACAGCGAGTCGTTCTTCCCCATCGCCGTGGCTGATGCCCCCGGGCAAAGCTTTGCGCCCACCGAAGGCAAGCAGTATGAAATCGGCGTGCGCTACCAACCCGACGACAGCAACCTGCTGCTGAGCGCAGCGGTGTATGAGCTGACCCAACGCAACGTCCTCAAACAAAACCAGCAGACCGCCACCTACACGCAAACCGGCGAAGTGCGCTCCCGTGGTGTGGAGTTAGAGGCCAAGGCGCAGGTAACGTCTAACACCAGCGTAATTGCCTCCTACGCCTATGTGGATGCGCGCACCACCGACAGCGTGATCACCGCCGAAATTGGCCAGCGCAGCGAAGACACGCCGTATCACCAGGCCGCGCTATGGGCGGACTATCGCTTTGCGGATTTTGGTTTGCCGCAACTGCGCATTGGCGGCGGCGCGCGCTACAAAGGCAGCGCTCAAGCGTCTGGGATTGAATCGGGCATGCCGCCCTACACCCTGTTCGACGCCATGGCCAGCTACAGCATCGGTGACGACTGGGAAGTGACAGTGAACGCCAACAACCTAGCCAACAAAAAATACACCTACTGCGAGTTCGCCATTTGCCGCTACGGCGATGAGCGTCAGGTGGTTAGCGCGGTGAGCTATCGCTGGTAGCGCGGGGCGTTGGTGTAGGTTGGGCCGGCCCGTTGGGCTTCGCTGCGCTCAACGCCAACCTACGAATGTTTAGCGACGTGTTCGGCCCGCGGGCCCATGACGTACCAATTGAAGAAGCCGAGCAGCGGAAACAACACGATCAGGCTCACCCATAGGGTTTTCAGGCGCCGCGCCACCGGGCTTTTCACTACGTTGTATGCCGCCCAGAGGTGCAGCAGCACCAGCACCGTTAGGGCGATATACACCCAGTAGCGGTAGGCGGAGTAGTCAAGGTTGAGAAACATGGCGGGCGTCTCGCGGTAAGCGGTGTCTTTGGTAGAGCGACACCGGCGCGCAGAGGTTCCGTGTGAGCGACGAGCTGTGCTGCTAGTAGGCGTTTAGGTCGATCAGGGCAAAGCTGGCCAGCGTCTGGTGGCCCCGCAGCTCGCCGCCTTCACGGGCCAGGCCGCAGGTTTGCAGGCCGGCCTGCTGGGCCGCATCCAGTTCTTCAACGATATCGGAGAGAAACAGCACGTCCTCGGCCGCCACGCCAATGTCGGCGACGATGGTGCGGTACGACTGCGCCTCGCGCTTGGGACCAGAGGTGGTGTCGAAGTAGCCGGAAAACAGTGGCGACAAATCGCCGGCCACCGAGCAGCCGAAAATCAGTTGCTGCGCCTGGATCGAGCCTGACGAATACACGTACAGCGCGTAACCCTCTTGCTTCCAGCGTTGCAGTGCTTCGACCGCGTCCGGGTAAACGTGACCTTTGAGCAAGCCGGCTTTGTAGCCTTCGGCCCAGATCATGCCCTGCAAAGCTTTGAGTGGCGTGGCTTTGCGGTCTTCGGCGATCCAGCTCAGGAGAATGTCGGTTACCCGCGCCACATCAGCCTGCAGCTCGCCGCTCTGTTCGCGCACGGCTTGCAGCTGCTCGGCCACCTGCGGCTCGTTGGCGTGAGCATGCACAAACAACGGCAAGTGCTCGGCGGCGAAGGGAAACAACACATCGAAAACAAAACTCACCGCGCTGGTGGTGCCTTCGATATCGGTGAGGATGGCTTTGATGGGCATGGGCAGAATCCTTGGTATTAGCGGGTCGGCTGTGCTGTGCGCACCTTGGCGTACGCGCTGAGACTGTTTGGTGCGCACAGCACACCCTACATAGAAACGTCGGCGAACCGTAGGGTGTGCTGTGCGCACCGTGGCGTACGCACCGAGATTGTTTGGTGCGCATAGCACACCCTACGAACGCAGCGAATGGCGTTAGTCTTCCAGGCGCGGGAAACGGCTGGCGATATCGTCGCCAGTAAAGTTCGCGACCCAACCCTCAGGGTTGTTGAACAGGCGAATGGCAATAAAGTGCGGGTGCTCGCTCATGTCGAACCAGTGGCGGGTGCCGGCGGGCACCGAGATCAGGTCGTTTTTTTCGCAGAGCACGGCGTACACGTAGTCGTCGATATGCAGGGTAAACAAACCACGGCCGGCCACAAAGAAGCGCACTTCGTCTTCGGCATGCTGATGCTCGTCGAGGAACTTGGCGCGCAGTTCGGCTTTTTGCGGGTGGTCATCGCTCAGGCTGATCACGTCCACCGTCACATAACCGCGCTCGGCCATAAGCTTGTCGATTTGCGGTTTGTAGGCGGCGATCACTTCGTCCTGGGTGGCGCCCGGTGCCAGCGGGGTTACCGCTTGCCAACGCTCGAAACGCACGCCGACTGCAGCCAGGGTGCTGGTGATGTCTTCAACATGGTTGAGGACTTTATTGGGCAGTTCCGGGGATGACACGGCGAATACGCTGAGGCTGCTCATCGCTTGCTCCTTAACGGGAAGTGCCGAGGGCGCGCATTTTCAGCTCGCACTCGAACAAGAATTCAAAGGCTTCGACTTGGCGCAAGGCATCGCTCATTTGTGCGCCCCAGGTGTACAGGCCGTGGCCACGAATCAGGTAGCCGACGCAATCGGGGTGCTGCTCCAGCCACGGCTGGACCTTGGCGGCCAGGCGGGCGATGTCCTGGTCATTGTCGAAAATCGGCACCCGTACCTGGGACTCATGGGTGGTGGTGCCGGTAAAGGCTTTTTGCAGTTCGTAGTCTTCAAACACCAGCTCGCTGGCGGCGGTGGCACGCGACAGTACGGTGGCGTTAACCGAATGGGTATGCAGCACCGCGCCAATGTCCGTGCGCCATTGGTACAGTTGGGTGTGCAGCAGGGTTTCAGCTGAGGGCTTTTTGCCCGCTTCCAGGCTATTGCCCTGAAGGTCGGTGACCAGCACGTCGTCGCGGCCCAGTTGGCCTTTGTGCTTGCCCGATACGGTGAGCAGCGCCTCACTGGCGGACAACCGCGCCGAGTAGTTGCTGCTGGTGGCTGGCGACCAGCCACGGCCGTAGAGAAAACGTCCTGCGGCGATAATCTCGTCGGCCAGTTTTTCGCGGCTCATGCCCGCTCCTCTTCTAAATCGGTGTGTGGCAAGGGTGGCTGTGCGAGGTTGCGGGCGTTGTCGCTTGGCAAACGCATCGCGATGATAACGGCTGCCGCGCCAGCGGCAAGGCTGGCGATGGCAAAGGTCCAGGCTGGGCCCAGGCTATTCCAGCTATAGCCGGAATACAGCGCGCCCAAGGCGCCGCCAATGCCGGCCAAGGCGGCATACAACGCCTGACCCTGACCTTGTTGATTGGCGCCAAAACTGCGCTGCACAAAGTGAATGGCGGCGGCGTGAAAGCTGCCAAAGGTGGCGGCGTGCATCACCTGCGCCAGCACTAGCACCGGCAAGTGCTCAGCAAAATTACCCAGCAACAGCCAACGCAAGGCCGCTAGTGCGAAGCTGGCCATCAACACTTGGCGCAGGGTAAAACGCTGAAGAATGCGCGCCATCAACAGAAACATCAGCACCTCGGCCACGACGCCCAAGGCCCACAACTGGCCGATAAACCCGCGGGCATAGCCCAGAGCTTCCAGGTGCAAGGTGAGAAAGGTGTAGTACGGCCCGTGGCTCAGTTGCATCAAGCCAATGCACAGATAAAACGCCAATACGCCAGGTTGGCGCAGTTGCTTGAGAAATCCGCCGGCAGCGGCATGGTTCTCGCGCACATAGGGTTGGGCATTGGGCACCCAACTGCTGCTGATCACGATGCCGACCATAATGCCGATCAGCGCCAGTGGGTAAATATCCAGGCTTAGCCACTCGAACAACTTGCCCAACACCGCCACGCAGACAATAAAACCGATGCTGCCCCACAAACGGATCTGGCTATAACGCGCCGCCTGCTCACGCAAATGCGCCAGGGTAATCACCTCGAACTGCGGCAATACCGCGTGCCAGAAGAACGCGTGCAGGGCCATGATCAAGGCCAGCCAGGCGTAGCTTTTACTGATAAAAATCAGGCTGAAACACAGCAAGGTCGAGGCCGCGCCAAAGCGCACAATGGCTAAGCGCTTGCCGCTGCGATCACCTATCCAGCCCCACAAATTCGGCGCCACGCAGCGCATCAGCATGGGAATGGCCACCAGCTCGCCAATGCGCGCCGGGGAAAAACCCAAGTGGTGGAAGTACAGGGCCAGGAACGGCGCCGTCGCCCCGAGCAGGGCGAAGTAAAAGAAATAAAAGCTGGAGAGGCGCCAGTACGGTAGAGGGCTCGCCATGGCGCTTACTGCCCCACGGCGAACAACAGGCTCACAGCTGACCCAGTACCGGCGTGCTGACCTTTACGTCGGCGTTTTGCCCACGGTTACGCAGCAGGTGGTCGAGCAACACGATGGCCATCATCGCTTCGGCAATCGGCGTGGCGCGAATGCCCACGCACGGGTCGTGGCGGCCTTTGGTGATGACATCTTGCGGCTGGCCAGCAACGTCGATCGACTGCCCCGGCGTGGTGATGCTGGAGGTAGGTTTCAACGCCAGGTGAGCAATGATCGGCTGACCAGAGGAGATGCCGCCCAAAATGCCGCCAGCGTTATTGCTGAGGAAACCTTGCGGGGTGAGTTCATCGCGGTGCTCGGTGCCGCGCTGGGCCACGCAGGCAAAACCAGCGCCGATTTCCACGCCTTTCACCGCGTTGATGCTCATCAGCGCGTGAGCCAGGTCGGCGTCCAGGCGGTCGAAAATCGGCTCGCCAAGGCCAGGCATAACGCCGTCGGCGACTACCGTGATTTTCGCGCCGACCGAGTCTTGGTCGCGACGCAGCTGATCCATGTAGGCTTCCAGCTCGGGCACTTTGCTCGGGTTGGGGCAGAAGAAGGCGTTGTCTTCGACGCTGTCCCAGGTTTGAAACGGGATTTCAATCGGCCCCAGTTGGCTCATATAACCGCGCACCTGGATGCCAAAACCGGCCAGTACTTTCTTGGCGATGGCACCGGCAGCCACCCGCATAGCGGTTTCGCGTGCCGAGCTGCGGCCGCCGCCACGGTAGTCGCGTACGCCGTATTTATGGTGGTAGGTGTAGTCGGCGTGAGCCGGGCGGAACAGGTCTTTGATCGCCGAGTAGTCTTTGGACTTCTGGTCGGTATTGCGGATCAGCAGGCCGATAGGCGTGCCGGTGGTTTTGCCTTCAAACACGCCGGAGACGATTTCAACTTCATCGGCTTCCTGGCGCTGGGTGGTGTGGCGGCTGGTGTCGGGGCTGTGGGTCAATCAGTCGTCAATGGATGCCTACTTCAATTCACCGGCCATGGCGATTTTCGCCGAGCTGGTGCAGGACCTGGTGGTGAGCAGCCTGGATTTTCATACTTTCAGGGAAGTCTCCGCCGCCCAGGCGACCGAAGGGTGCCGGGCGCAGGTACACAAACTGGCCGGTTGAAGGTTTAATGAGCGTCATTTTCCACCGCCAGGATGCACAAGACATGGCACGTAAAGCCTTTGAAACCTTTGAAGCTGTTTCCGCTGTGATCCCCAAAGAAGGCGGCGGCTACCATGCCGCCATTGCCACCAAGGCCATCGGTGGTTCCGGTGCGCCGCGTTTCAACAAGATCCTTGAAGAGCAAACCTTCGAGACCGCGGTCAAAGCCGATGAAGCGGCAGCCCTGCAGCTGACCCACCTCAAAGGTGTCGACGACGAGGGCGGGTTGGTCTGGTAGCGGCACGATCACCCGGCAGGGCTTTTGTGGCGAAAGAGGGGGGTCCCCCC
>LNAP01005098.1_pt1 | contig 11791 bp, 10 predicted proteins | sample 602601 | NCBI WGS metagenome assembly LNAP01 (sample SAMN02440304, study PRJNA202911) | soil metagenome | biome: Subtropical and temperate rainforests or woodlands; isolation source: soil samples (1 kg each in a 20% v/v slurry with milli Q water) were... ... | reverse complement strand
GCTCAGGCGCGAGCGGCGCACCGCCCGGGCCCTGGCTTCGCCGACCACGGCGAAGACGCAGCCGGCGGCGGCGACCGAGATCAGGACCACGGCCACATAGGTGATGATGTCGGAAGCCGTCAGCGGCATGCGCCCCTCAGATCCGCATGTCGATCATGCGCTGCATGACCAGGTTGCCTAGGAACATCCAGACGCCCAGACCGGCCAGGCCGATCTGCACGAACCGCGCGTGGATCACCTCGCCGTAGAAGTCCGGCGAGATCAGCTGCAGGATCCCGGCGACGAAGAACGGCGCGGAAGTCAGGATCAGCGCCGAGGCGCGGCCCTCCGAGGTGGCGGCCCTGATCTTCATGCGCATCTTGAGCCGCTCGCGCACCGTGTGGGCGTTGAGTTTCAACAGGCCGGTGAGGTTGCCGCCGGCGCGCTCCTGCAGGCGCACCGTCGCGGCGAACAGGTCGACGTCGGGGTGCTGGCACCGCTCGGCGACGCGATCGATCGCTTCCTGCAGCGTCGCCCCGTAGGAGATCTCGTCGGCGGCCATGCCGAATTCGGTGCCGATCGGGTCGGCCATCTCGCGGCCGACCAGGGCGATGGCCGTCGGCACCGGGTGGCCGGCTTCCAGGCTGCGGACGATGATGTCGAGCGCCTGGGGCAGCTGCACGCCGAGCGCCTTCGAACGTTTTCCGGCGATGAATTTGAGCACGAAGATCGGGCCCAGCAGCATCACCGGCACGGGCGCGATCGCAGCGGCCACCAGGCTGTGGCTCATCAGGAACACCCCGAAGGCGGCGATCCCACCGGCCGCCAGCGTCATCAGCGCCCAGCGCTGCGGCTCGAACTGCACGCCGGAACGAACGATCAGGTCCGACAGCCAGGCCCAGCCGCGCTTCTCGCCGTTGGCGTTCAGGCCGCGCTGCTTGCGCAGTTCGAGCACCAGTTCGGAGATGCCGGCGACCTTGTCGGCCAGCACCAGCCGCTTGTTGACCTTGCGCTTTACGTGGGCGACGCGGACGAGGCCGATCCCGGCCTGGCCCGCCGCGAAGACCGCGGCGAAAACCAGCACCAGGAAGACCGAATTGGCGTCGAGCTCGAACGACGGCATGGCTCAGCCCAGCGGCTTCGAGGGATCGAAGTTGGCGGTGTCGTAGGGGATCCCGCGGCGGATCATCTCGTCCAGGCAGCGCGGACGAAGGCCGGTCGCCCGGAATTCGCCGTGCACGGTCCCGTCGGGGCCGGTGTGCGTGCGGTGGAAGGCGAAGATCTCCTGCATCTGCACGACCTGACCCTCCATGCCGGTGATCTCGGTCACGCTCATGCACTTCCGCTTGCCGTCCGACAGGCGCATCACCTGCACGATCATGCCGATGGCGCTGGCGATCTGGCCGCGCATGGATTCCGGCGTCAGCCGCATGCCGCTCATCGCCACCATCTGCTCCAGGCGGGTGATCGCGTCGCGCGGGGTGTTGGCGTGGATGGTCGCCATCGAGCCTTCGTGGCCGGTGTTCATCGCCTGCAGCATGTCGAAGGCTTCTTCGCCGCGCACCTCGCCCAGGATCACCCGGTCGGGACGCATCCGCAGCGCGTTCTTGACCAGCTCGCGCTGGCGGATCTCGCCCTTGCCCTCGATGTTCGGCGGGCGGGTCTCCATCCGCACCACGTGCGGCTGCTGCATCTGCAGCTCGGCGGCGTCCTCGATGGTGATCAGGCGCTCGTTGTGGCTGATCGCCGCCGACAGGGCGTTGAGCAGGGTGGTCTTGCCCGAGCCGGTGCCGCCGGAGATGACGGTCGAAACCCGGCTGCGGATCGCCCCGTGCAGGAAGTCGGCGACCGCCATCGGCATGGCGCCGACGTCGACCAGCTTCTCCAGCGTGTAGGGCTTCTTGGAGAACTTCCGGATCGAGACGGCCGCGCCGTCGATGGTGATCGGGTAGATGGCCGCGTTCACCCGGCTGCCGTCCGCCAGGCGGGCGTCGACCATCGGCGAGCTCTCGTCGATCCGGCGGCCGACGCCGGCGACGATGCGGTTGACGATGCGCAGCAGGTGGTCGTTGTCGCGGAAACGGACGGGCGTCAGCTCCAGCTCGCCGCGGCGCAGCGCCTCCTCCACGTCGAGCAGCGGCTCCAGCACCTCGTAGTCGATCCGTGCCGCCTGCGCCGCCTGGCGGGCGATCTCGGGGTCGTCGGCGGCCACCGCCAGTACCATCTGGCCGACGTACTGCACCACGCCGTCGGCCAGCAGCGGATCGCCGGGCGCCACCGCGCCGATGTCCAGCTCGCCGGGCACGTCGCGGCTGGTGATGGCGATGGCCACACCGGGAAAGGCGTAGCACGGCGAGGTATCGATGTGCAGGATGCGCGCATGGGCATGCTCGGAGAGCCGTGCGCAGACGTGCAGCTGGTTGGCGAACTCCAGACGGTCGTCCACGTACAGCGCCGCGCCGGACACATGCTTGTCGGCGCTCTCGTGCTTGAGACCGCGGCCGACGCCGGTGGCGATCCCGGCGCGGAAGCGTTCGGCCAGCTCCTGCTGGGATGGCTGGTCAGAAGAGCGTTCAGGCCTGTTCATGCTGATACACCCGGGTAGCCATGGTGGGACTCTGCAGCTCGATGAAGCAGCGGCGCAGCAGGTTCTGCGCCACCCGCAGCCGGTAGGCGGCGCTGGCGCGCTGGTCACTGAGCGGGGTGAACTCCTGCGCCAGCGCCTGGCAGGCCTGCTCGATGGCCACCGCGTCGCCGCAGGTGCCGAGCAGGGCCTGCTCGCACTGGAAGGCGCGTCTGGGCGTCGCCGCCATGCCGCCGAAGGCGATGCGCGCCTGCGTCACCACACCGTCGCGCAGCTGCAGATTGAACGCCGCGCAGACCGCGGAGATGTCGTCGTCCAGGCGCTTGCTGACCTTGTAGGCGCGCATCGCCTGCCCCGGCGTGGCGCGCGGCACGCGGATGCATTCGATGAACTCGCCGGGCGCCAGCGCGGTGACCCGGTAGTCGCGGAAGAACTCCTCCAGCGCCAGCGTGCGCCGCGTAGCCCCGCAGCGCAGCAGCAGCTCGGCGCCGAGGGCGATCAGCAGCGGCGGCGTGTCGCCGATCGGCGAGGCGTTGCCGAGATTGCCGCCGAGGGTGCCCCGATTGCGGATCTGCCGCGAGGCAAAGCGCGCCAGCAGCGCGCCGAAGTCCGGGTATTCGCCGGCCAGCACGGCCTGGCAGTCGCTCAGCGCCACGCCCGCGCCGATCTCGACATGGCTGTCGGTCAGCGCGATACGCTTGAGCTCGGGCACCCGGCCGAGGTCGATCAGTAGCGGCAAGGTGCGGTGCTGCTGGGTGACCTCCAGCGCCAGGTCGGTACCGCCGGCCAGCAGGCGCGCCTGCGGCTGGGCCAAATAGATTTCCGCCAGCTCGTCCAGTGTCTGCGGCAGCCAGCAACGCCGCTCGCCCCGCGCCAGCCCGGCCTCGTCCTGGCTGGCGATGGCATGCAGGGCTGCCAGGGTCTCGGCGGCATGGCGGTCGAAGGTATCCGTCTGCCTGTTCGTGCAGGCCCGCTCGGCAGCGGCGAGGATCGGCCGGTAGCCAGTGCAGCGGCACAGGTTGCCGGTCAGCGCATCGACCGCCTGCGCGCGGTCGTAACCCTCGCCGCCCTTGTGCAGGGCAAACAGCGACATCACGAAGCCGGGGGTACAGAAGCCGCACTGGCTGCCATGGCAGTCGGCCATCGCCTGCTGCACGCCGTGCAGATGACCGGGCTGGCCGAGATCCTCGACGCTGAGCAGTTGCTTGCCGTGCAGCGCGGACATGAAGGTCAGGCAGGCATTCAGGCTGCGGTAGCGCAGACGCTCGCCGTTGGCGGCCGGGTCCGGCTCGGCGACCACCACGGTACAGGCACCGCAGTCGCCGGAGGCGCAGCCTTCCTTGGTGCCGCTTCGACCGAGATGGCGGCGCAGGTATTCGAGCACCGTCAGGTTCAGATCGAGCGCAGTCTCGCAACGCAGCTCGCGGTTGAGCAGAAACTGGATCACGGCGGCCCCCTGCCTCGGCTTGTTCGATAAGCCCTTGCAGCGACTGTAGTGAGGCCGGCGCATGGGGGCAAGCGCTCCGCCATGGTGCACATGACCGCACCTGCCCGGCACGCGCGCGACCTTGGCTAGAGCCCGCGTTGGCACGCCATTCAGCGCTGCTGGCATATGACTTGCTTGATTGCCGACATGCAGCCCGCCTGCCCTGCCCGTCTCTGGAACCTGCCATGCCCGACCATACCCCCGCGCCCCGCCACGATGCCCTGTCCTGGGTCGCCGGCTCGGATGCCCCGGAAAAGAACGTCCTCGACCTCGGCTTCATGGCCCTGGCCGACTCGGCGTCGCTGATCGTCGCCGCCACCCAGGGCTTCGCCCAGCCCTACGGCCTGACCCTCAACCTGCGCCGCCAGGCCTCCTGGGCCGGCCTGCGCGACAAGCTGGTCAGCGGCGAACTGGACGCGGCGCAGATGCTCTATGGCCAGGTCTACGGCACCCACCTGGGTATCGGCAGCCCGGCCACGCCCATGGCGATCCTCATGGGCCTGAACCAGAACGGCCAGTCGATCAACCTCAGCACGGCGCTGCGCGAAGCCGGCGTGACCACTGGCGAGGCACTGCGCGAGCGCACGCACCAGAGCGGTGCGAAACTGACTTTCGCCCACACCTTCCCCACCGGCACCCATGCCCTGTGGCTGTACTACTGGCTGGCCAGCCACGGCATCCATCCGCTCAGCGACGTCAACAGCGTGGTGGTGCCGCCGGCGCAGATGGTCACCCACCTGCGCGCCGGGCGCATCGACGGCTTCTGCGCCGGCGATCCCTGGGGTGCCCATGCCGTGGACGAGGGCCAGGGCTTCACGGTCGCCACCAGCCAGTCGATCTGGGCGGACCATCCGGAAAAGGTCCTTGGCGTCACCCGCGAGTTCGTCGAGCAGTGCCCCAACAGCGCCCGCGCCCTGACCATGGCCCTGCTCGAGGCCAGCCGGTTCATCGACGCGAGCGAAGAGAATCGCCGCAGCACCGCCCAGCTGCTGAGCGCCGCGGAATTCGTCAACGCCCCAGTGGCCAGCCTCGAACCGCGCTTTCTCGGCCACTACCAGGACGGCCTCGGCCATGCCTGGCTGGACAGCCACCCACTGCGCTTCTTCGCCGCAGGTACGGTGAACATGCCGTATCTGTCCGACGGCATCTGGTTCCTTACCCAGCTGCGCCGCTGGGGCCTGCTGAGCGACGATCCGGCATACCATGAAGTGGCCGGCGAAGTGCATCAGCTCGACCTGTACCGCGAGGCCGCCGAGGCGCTGGGCATTGCCGTGCCGCAGCCGCTGCGCAGTTCCACCCTCTTCGATGGCAAGGTCTGGGACGGCAGCGATCCGGCCGGCTATGCCCGCAGTTTCGCCCTGCACGCGCTGGCCGAACGCCAGAAGCTGGCCCTTTGAGCCCGGGAGACATGTCCATGCTGCGCATCCTCCTGATCAACGACACCGCGAAGAAGGTCGGACGCCTGAAGAGTGCGCTGACCGAGGCCGGCTTCGAGGTGCTCGACGAGTCCGGCCTGACCGTCGACCTGCCGGCGCGGGTCGCCGCGGTACGTCCGGACGTGATCCTGATCGACAGCGAATCGCCCGGCCGCGACGTGATGGAGCAGGTCTGCCTGCTCAGCCGCGACCAGCCGCACCCGATCGTCATGTTCACCGACGAGCACGACCCGAAAGTGATGCGCCAGGCCATCCAGTCCGGGGTCAGCGCCTACATCGTCGAAGGCATCCACTCCGCGCGCCTGCAGCCGATCCTCGACGTCGCCATGGCGCGCTTCGAAAGCGACCAGGCCCTGCGCGCCCAGCTCAACGCCCGCGACCAGCAGATGGCCGAGCGCAAGCGCATCGAGCTGGCCAAGGGCCTGCTGATGAAGATGCGCCAGTGCAACGAGGAAGACGCCTACACGCTGATGCGCCGCCAGGCGATGAGCAAGCAGCAGAAGCTGATCCAGGTGGCCGAGCAGATCATTGCCATGCACGAGATGCTGGGCCACTGACGTCGCACGCAGGGTGCGCGCTGCGCACCCTGCCCCGTACCTGAGGGGGCCCACCGGCGACCAACTCCGCTTCAGACCACCCCGAGAAACTTCAGCGCCGAGCGGTAGAGCCCGGCGTGGGCGCACACCAGCACCAGTGCATCGCCCGACTTCGCCGAGCCGAGGATGTTGGTCAGGTCGCGGGTCAGGCGGAACGGGTTCTCCAGCACCGTCACCTGCACCGCGTCACCCTCCGGCAGCGCCTGGTCGGTGACCAGCCGATCCGGCTGCATGGTCACCGTGATCCGCAGCTCCCGGCTGCCGAAACGGGTCTCGAGGAATTCGCTTCCGGCCGAGCGCAGCGTTGACGAGCGATGACTGACTGCTTTCATGAACTTCACCGTGATTGGGATGGGGACGAAACCGAAGCAGCAAACAGGCCAGCCCCTCCCGGACCGCTTGCGACACAGTGCCGCCCCATCCGAAACCGGGTTCAGAACGGGACCCTCAGCTTGCCCCTAAAGGTCTCGTCCTCGGCGCAGTTGCATACCCGGCGCCAGCTGTGAAGCGGGAGCCGGCAACAGGTCCGCCGGCGCCTCTCGACAGCCCATTCGCGCCGGCGTATGTTGCTTCGCGCAGGCCAGCGCACTGGCCAACGTCGCTCGGACGGTTCCGGGCGCTTACGTATTCGAGAAAATTCATGACCGACTCCCGTTCCGGGCGCCGTTTCGCGCGCATCGATCGTCTCCCCCCCTACGTCTTCAACATCACCGCCGAACTGAAGATGGCCGCCCGCCGCCGTGGCGAGGACATCATCGACTTCAGCATGGGCAACCCCGACGGCGCCACCCCGCCGCACATCGTCGAAAAACTGGTGCAGGTCGCCCAGCGCGACGACACCCACGGCTACTCCACCTCGCGCGGCATCCCGCGCCTGCGCCGCGCCATCTCGCGCTGGTACCAGGATCGCTATCAGGTGGAGATCGACCCGGACAGCGAAGCCATCGTCACCATCGGCTCCAAGGAAGGCCTGGCGCACCTGATGCTGGCCACCCTCGACCATGGCGACACCGTGCTGGTGCCCAACCCCAGCTACCCGATCCACATCTACGGCGCGGTGATCGCCGGCGCCCAGGTGCGCTCGGTGCCGCTGGTGCCCGGCGTCGACTTCTTCGCCGAGCTGGAACGGGCGATCCGCGAGTCGATTCCCAAGCCGAAGATGATGATCATCGGCTTCCCCTCCAACCCCACCGCGCAGTGCGTGGAGCTGGACTTCTTCGAGCGCGTGGTGGCCCTGGCCAAGCAGTACGACATCCTCGTGGTGCACGACCTGGCCTACGCCGACATCGTCTTCGACGGCTGGAAGGCACCGTCGATCATGCAGGTGCCGGGCGCCAAGGACGTCGCCGTGGAGTTCTTCACCCTGTCGAAGAGCTACAACATGGCCGGCTGGCGCATCGGCTTCATGGTCGGCAACCAGGAGCTGGTCAGCGCCCTGGCGCGGATCAAGAGCTACCACGACTACGGCACCTTCACCCCGCTGCAGGTGGCCGCCATCGCCGCGCTGGAAGGCGACCAGCAGTGCGTGCGCGACATCGCCGACAAGTACTGCGAGCGGCGCAACGTGCTGGTCAAGGGCCTGCACGAGATCGGCTGGATGGTCGAGAAGCCCAAGGCGGCGATGTACATCTGGGCGAAGATCCCGCAAGCCTATGCCCACCTCGGCTCGCTGGAGTTCGCCAAGAAGCTGCTGGCCGAGGCCAAGGTCTGCGTCTCGCCGGGCATCGGCTTCGGCGACTACGGCGACGACCACGTGCGCTTCGCGCTGATCGAGAACCTCGACCGCACCCGCCAGGCGATCCGCGGCATCAAGGCGATGTTCCGCGCCGACGGCCTGCTGCCGGCCAAGGCGGCCAAGGGCGACAGCTGATCCACCGGTAGGGTGGGAAACTGCCGCAGGCATTTCCCACCAGCGGATCGGTACGCGGTGGACAATCGCTGCGCGAGTTGTCCACCCTACCCCTCGCCCCCTCCGTACAACCGCTCGACATCCTCCGCCCGGCACAGCTCGGTGCCTGGGCGCATGATGGTCGCCGAGCCGGCGGCGATGCCGTAGCGCACTGCCTGCTGCAGGCTCCAGCCACGGCTCAGGGCGAGGACGATGGCACCGACCATGCTGTCCCCCGCCCCCACCGCGCTGCACACCGGCACGTCCAGCGGCGGGAAGCGTTCGATGCCTTCCTTGCTCGCCAGCACCGCGCCCTCGCCGCCCAGCGACAACACGATGATCTCCGCCACGCCCTGATCGATCAGGCGGCGCAGCGCCGCTTCCTGCGCGGCGGTGCCCTCCACCTTGCCCCCCGCCAGCGTGGCCAGCTCGCTCAGGCTCGGCTTGAGCAGATGGATGCCACCTTTTCCGGCCGCGTACTGTAGCGCCTCGCCCGAACAATCGAGCACCAGGCGCGCGCCGATACGCCGCGCCAGCGCCGCCACGGCGTCGAAGAAGCTCGGCGCCACGCCGGGCGGGAAGCTGCCGCTGAGCACCACATAGCCAGGCAACGGATCGAGCGCGGCGATGGCGTCCAGGCAGGCCTGCTGTTCGGCCGCCGACAACTCCGGGCCGGGCAGCACGAAGCGGAACTGTTGCCCCGTGGCGCCCTCGTCGACGGTGAAGCTCTCGCGGGTGTCGCCGGCAATCGCCACCCGCACCTGCACCACGCCGAGCGCCGCCAGCATGCGCTGCAGCATGTCGCCGAACGGACCGCCGGCCGGATAGACCGCCACGGCATCGCCGCCGAGGGTGTCGACCACTCGCGCCACGTTGATGCCGCCGCCGCCCGGATCGTAGTGCGGCAGGCTGCAGCGCAGCTTGCGGGTCGGCTCGACCCGCTCGACGCCAGTCGAGAGATCCATCGCCGGGTTCAGGGTCAGGGTGGCAATGCGGGACATCGAGTGCTCCAGGCGGTTCGATCGGCAGACAGGCGACCGGGCGAGAGGTTTTCAGCCTTGCGGTCAGCCATGGACCATTCTGCCCCAAGCGGCCGTCATGAACCAAAAATGCCCAGAGCGCCTCCCCTGCGCGCATAGCCCTAACGAGCCTCCGCGGCAGTCGCTGTGCAGCCACTGCACGCCGGCAGGCACGCCCGGCCAAAACCGCCCATCGGCCAGGCGCGTCCCGCGCACGGAGCAGCGGCGGCCTTGTTGCGCTATACCTGTTGCGTGTCCATGACAGGAAAACGCCATGTCGCCCCTTGCCCGCGCACTGCCCATCGCCCTGCTTGCCGCTCTGGCCCTGCCCTCCATAGCCGTTGCCGACAACGCCCAGCTCGAACGCGGCCGCTATCTGGTACAGATCTCCGGCTGCAACGACTGCCATACCTCCGGCTACTTGATGGCGCCGGAAAAAGTGGCCGAACGCGACTGGCTCAAGGGTGACAACCTCGGCTGGTACGGCCCCTGGGGCACCACCTACCCCAGCAACCTGCGCCTGGTGATGCCCAAGCTCAGCGAAAGCCAGTGGCTGGCCCTGGCGCGCCAGGCCAACTTCCGCCCGCCGATGCCCAACCTGACCCTGCAGCGCATGACCGACGAGGACCTGCTGGCCATCTACCAGCTGGTCAAGCATCTCGGCCCGGCCGGCGAGCCGGCACCGATGGCCCTGCCGCCCGGCGACATGCCCGAGGGCCCGGTGGTGATGTTCCCCATGCCGCCGACGGGCCGCTAGACCCCGCACCGCGCGCCGCCCATCCTCCTGGCGCCTGCGTCCAACAGCGCCGCCCAGTCGCGGCGCAAAACTGCTCGTCACGCCCTCTTTTGAATCACACCCATCCCCGCTGCCGGGCTCCGGCGGACTGATTTTCAGGCCGCCGGAGCCCTGGCACAGCTCTTGCTTTTCCTTGGTAACGGTAGCCAAAGGCGGCTGCCCCACTGACGACAAAGGCGTCGCATCACCCAGCTCCGGCTGGCGTGCTGCGACGCCTTTTTTGTTTGGCGCCCCAATGCCCGGGGCGGGTCGCTGCCGCGTGATCCGCGCAGCACCCAGTAACCCTTTCCCCTTGGGTGGCGATGCCACCAGCGCCAGGCCACCAGCCCGGCGTTATCCGGGGGGTTGGCGCGGCCTGTCGACCAGGCTCGGTTCCGCGCCAGCCACCCGGCCCTTTGCGAACTTTGGATTCGAGGTGTCAGATGAACACGAGTTTCTGGAAAGCCGGCCATACGCCAACCCTGTTCGCCGCATTTCTCTATTTCGACCTGAGCTTCATGGTCTGGTACGTGCTCGGCCCGCTGGGCGTGCAGATCGCCGCCGACCTCGGGCTGACCACCCAGCAGCGCGCCATGATGGTTGCCACGCCGATCCTCGCCGGTGCCGTGCTGCGTTTCCTGATGGGCATGTTCGCCGACCGCACCTCGCCGAAGACCGCCGGCCTGGTCGGCCAGGTGATCGTCATCGCCGCCTTGGCGGTGGCCTGGCTGCACGGCGTGCACAGCTATGAGCAAGCGCTGCTGCTCGGCCTGTTCCTCGGCTTCGCCGGCGCCTCCTTCGCCGTGGCGTTGCCGCTGGCCTCGCAGTGGTATCCGCCGCAGCACCAAGGCAAGGCCATGGGCATCGCCGGCGCCGGCAACTCCGGTACCGTGCTCGCCGCGCTGTTCGCGCCGGTGCTGGCCAGCGCCTTCGGCTGGGGCAACGTGTTCGGCCTGGCGCTGATCCCGCTGGTACTGACCCTGATCATCTTCGCCAGCGTGGCCAGGAACGCCCCCGAGCGGGCCAAACCCAAGTCGGGCGCCGACTACCTGAAGGCGCTGACCGACCGCGACAGCTGGTGGTTCATGCTGTTCTACAGCGTGACCTTCGGCGGCTTCCTCGGCCTGGCCAGCACCCTGCCCGGCTACTTCCACGACCAGTACGGCTTCGACCCGGTCAAGGCCGGCTACTACACCGCCGCGTGCGTGTTCGCCGGCAGCCTGCTGCGCCCGCTGGGCGGTGCGCTGGCCGACCGCATCGGCGGCATCCGCACCCTCTTGGTGATGTACACCGTGGCCTCGCTGTGCCTCGCCGTGGTCGGCTTCAACCTGCCCAGCTCGACGGCCGCCCTGGCGCTGTTCGTGGTCGCCATGCTCAGCCTCGGCGCCGGCAACGGCGCGGTGTTCCAGCTGGTGCCGCAACGCTTCCGCCAGAGCATCGGCGTGATGACCGGGCTGATCGGCATGGCCGGCGGCATCGGCGGCTTCGCCCTGACCGCAGGCCTCGGCGCGATCAAGCAGGCCACCGGCGACTACCAGCTCGGCCTGTGGCTGTTCGCCGCCCTCGGCGTGGTCGCCTGGATCGGCCTGCACGGCGTCAAGCTGCGCTGGAGAACCACCTGGGGTTCGGCGGCGGTGACCGCCGCACGGGTCTAAGCCTGTAGGGTGCGCCGCGCGCACCGGGGCCAGACTTCGGTGCGCGTGGTGCTGCCTGCAGTCGTAGGGTGGACAACGGCGCAGCCTTGTCCACCATCGGGAGTCTCTCGGTGGAAAATCGCTGCGCGAGTTTTCCACCCTACGCTTGATAGAACCCCCTCGTGCCACACCGCCCCCCATAGCTGCTCGCACTGCAGCGCGGGAGCCTTCGACAACAACTTGGGACACACCATGCCCCTGCAGCTCACCATCGGCGAAGCCAGCGCCACCGGCCCGCGCAGCGAAAACCAGGACGCCCTCCGCGTGGTGACCCCGGCGCCGGCGCTGGCCGCCAGCAAGGGGCACCTGCTGGCCCTGGCCGACGGCGTCAGCC
>LNAP01005097.1_pt1 | contig 11792 bp, 9 predicted proteins | sample 602601 | NCBI WGS metagenome assembly LNAP01 (sample SAMN02440304, study PRJNA202911) | soil metagenome | biome: Subtropical and temperate rainforests or woodlands; isolation source: soil samples (1 kg each in a 20% v/v slurry with milli Q water) were... ... | reverse complement strand
AGCTTCGGCTTCAATAATTTAGGGCTGATTGGCCTTTGCCCTGGGGAAATCTGAGTGCATAACGAATGCAGATCTTCCCCTTCGGCCAATACGATCGCTGCTGATCGCGCTGTTACGATGGAAGAGCCGCCGCCGAGCGCTATAATTGCGTCTGCCCTTGCGTCACGTAGAAAATGCGCTGCCTGAAGCACGGTGTTGATCGGACTATGCGCCTTTACTTGATTAAACCAATCAACAGGCCCGCCGCCGAGCGCGCAACTAATCAGCTCGACGATCGCTTTAGTTGAACCTAGCGTTCTGCCGGAGAATACAACCGGACGGCGACATCCCTGCGACATCAGCTCAACGCGGAGCGAATCCAGGCTATCTGTTCCATGGTAAATGCGTTGCGGCGCAGCGAAATGCCGGAACTCTTGCAAGGCCATTGATTCTCCAGGCACGTATGCAGGTTAATACCTCATCACTGGACCTTGATGTTGGCATCCTTGATCAGGCGCTTCCATCGCTCGATTTCAGAGCGAATCAAGTTGCCCAGATCCTCCGGCGTACCGGGAATGATATTCGCGCCCTCTATTGCAAGTTGCTTTTCCACCTCATTCATTTGGAGAACGGCATTCAGCTCCTTGTTCATACGGTTTACGACGTCCGGGGGCATACCCGCTGGGCCCAGCAATCCAAACCAGGCCTCGAGCTCGAAGCCTGGTAATCCTGCTTCTGAAACGGTGGGCAAATTCGGCAACAAGGGCGAACGTTTTGCGCCGGTGACCGCAAGCCCGCGCATTCTCCCCTCCCGAATTTGCTGGACGGATGAAGCAACCGTCGGCAAAAGCATTTGCAACTCACCACCCAGCAGGTCCGTGAACGCCGGGCCAATTCCCTTGTAGGGAACATGCGTCAGTTTTATTCCAGCCTCATGCGCAAGCAGTTCCGTTCCCAGGTGGTTGATACCGCCAATGCCAGCAGTCCCATAATTGATACTTCCCGGTTTCGCACGGGCCAGATCCAAGAAGTCTTGAAAGGTTTTTACAAGAAGCGAGTTAGATACAACGACGGCGAATGGACTGGTGGCGATAGTGCCTATTGGTTGAAGGTCCTTTACCAAGTCATAACGTAAAATCTTGCTGCTTGCCAGGTTGGTCGTGATGGACGTTGAAGCAAAAAGAAGCGTATAGCCATCCGGCGCAGACCTCGTAACGTACTCCGTACCTATTGTTCCGCCGGCACCGCCCTTGTTCTCGACAATAACCGGGTTGTTCAACCGCATGCTCAATTTTGTTGCAATCAAGCGCGCAATGATATCGTTGCTGCCGCCCGGCGCAAAGGGGACAACGATCTTTATTGGTTGATCCGGCCATTTCGCCGCCCCTTGAGCGCAAAGCGGCAAGAGTAGCGCTGCCACGCCCGCCATGATCAGATTGCGCCAGCGCGCGCTTTGGACTGCTGTCGTTGTCATGCCTCCATCTCCTTTAGTCTGTTTGATTTGCCCAATCCAGCGCCAAGCAAACTGGAGCAGGCCGTCTGGCCTGCGGGCCGGACACGTCAATCAAATGCGCTAAGCAGCATTCTGGCGTCGTCCAGTGATTCAAGCCGCTCGACCATGTTGCGCAATCTAATGTGAGCGCCCTCCCGCAATGGCCGCGCCGAGGCGCCGAAGCAGTCCATGGCTTTTGCCTCGAAGGCCGCATCAGACATCCGGCGCTGTGGATGGCCCAGAGGAATATCGATACGCTGGCGCAGAATGCACCCATCGTTCAACACGACTTCAACAATTACTGGAGACACATTGCGGCCATGTGATCTCTCAATGGCTTCGTCAATATATGGCTCTACTTTCTGCGCTACGGCAATGATGTCCAGGCGCTCTTGCAATCCATCCCTGAAGTGCTTCAAGCCGACGTAGCCGTCAACCAGCGCGGCCGCCACGGTGTAGGGGATACTGAACTGCGCCTGAACAATGGTTTGTGGCGACTGCCGCACCTCTATCGGCGTGCAAACCGCCTCGTAAGCCTGGCGATTCAGGCCAACGCGAATATGCCGGATATCCCGGATGCGGCCCTGGAGGCTCTTTTTGATCTCAAGCGCGGCTTCAATGCCGCAGTGGTTGAACCGGCAGCAGGGATACGGCTTATAACTTAATTGGGTAAATTCATAGCGTTTGCCGAGTCCGTCCCGCAGTATGCCGGCATCATATCGGTCCTGCAGATAAACCCGAAAAAAGCCGTCGACGCCCTCAAAGGTTGCTTGCGTCCCTCGGATACCCCTTTGCGCAAGTTGTACCGAAATAATGGCCGACATCGCTGCAAATCCTGGCTGCATGCGCTTGGTAAGCGCCGCATCGCGCGTTACCTGGTGGTTGCCCGCCACTTGCGAGTAGCTTATGCCGAGCGCATTGATCACACCTGCGTGGTCCAGGCCCAGAATTCGTGCGGCGGCTGCAGTAGCGGCGAAGTGGCCGAATAGCGACGTGTACATGAAACCGCTTTCGATAATTCCTATCCGCGTGGCGATACCCAGACGGCTGATCGTCTCCAGTCCGACAACCACTCCGGCAATCAGTTCGGCGCCACTGACGCCGCCGCGCAGTTCGGCCGCAGCCAATGCCGCGGGCACCACAGAAACCCCCGCATGAAGTACCGCGGCATCATGAGTGTCATCGTAGTCCCGCGCATGAGCCATGGTGCCATTGACCCACGCCGCGTGGTGAGCAGGCACCTTGTCTCCAAAAACCAATACTGATGCCTGCGGCGCCCCGCTCCATTCGATTGCGAGATCGCGCACTTCGGCAACCCCTGGCGCACTAGAACCCGCGACCGCGCAGACAAGAGTGTCGATGATATTTTCCTTTGCAGCCTCTATTACAGGCGCCGGCAAGATGTCGACCGACACCTTGCAGACAAAGTCGGCGAGCACGGACGAAAAATCCGCTCCCGGCGTCCGCGACGCGTCGGGCACTTCCGAGCCGGGCTTGGGCAAAGCGATATTCATAAATTCCCTAGTCTCTGTAATTTAGCGGCCAATCGGCGGAGGGGGTGACAAGCCTAGTTAAAGACGAAGAATCGCTCTTCCGTCATATCAAGGGTCGAATACTTGGCCCCTTCACGGCCCATACCACTGTCTTTGACACCGCCATAGGGCATCTGATCTGAACGCCAGCGGGATGTCCCATTGACAATCACTCCCCCTGTACGAATCTTCTTGACAGCAGACAGCGCGAGATCGAGAGAGTTGGTATAGATGCCGCACTGCAAACCGTAGGGGCTCTCGCTGATCGACCTAAAAATGGGCTCGATGTCTTCGTAGGGCTGGATCGACATGACAGGCCCGAAAATTTCTTCGCAGAGAACATCCATATCGGGTTTAACGTCCGCGAGTATGGTCCCTTCCAGCTGTGCGCCGTTGCGCTTGCCGCCACGAAGCAGTCTCGCCCCGCTATCAACGGCGCGCTTTACCATCCCCTCAACGCGGATGGCGGCGTCCTCATCAATCAGCGTACCGACCTCGGTCTCGATATCCAGCGGATCGCCAAAGCGGATGGTGTCTAGCTCACGGCATACGGCATCTTCAAACTGCTCGTAAATTGCTTTGTGCACAAACACATTCTGGACCGAGATGCAGCTTTGGCCGGAGATACCGACTGAATTGCGCGCGCATGCTTTAGCTGCGGCGGCGAGATCAGCATCATGATGGACAAAGGTGGGGCCAATACCGCCAAGCTCGAGCGTGACGCGTTTCATGCCGACTGCCTCGCGGATCATCTTGCCTATTCGCACAGAACCGGTGAAAGTGACGAAGTCGACACGCGCATCGCTGACAATTTTTGCAGCAGCAGCGTCACCATAAACGGTATTGATGGCGCCGGCTGGAAAACCGGCTGCCACAACCGCTTCAACGAACAGGTGAAATGAGAGCGGCGCCTTGGGCGAAGGCTTCAGGACAATGCTGTTGCCAGCGGCCAGTGCCGGTCCGAGTTTGTGAGCCGCCAGATTGACTGGCGCGTTAAACGGCGTGATGGCCGCGACAACACCCACCGGGAAGCGCAAAACCATGCCGATCTTGCCTGCGCTGATGGCCGTTGCATCCATGGGAACGTGCTCGCCCTGGATACGGACGGCCTCTTCGGCAAACAGTCGCAGCGTATCTGCCGATCGCTGAACCTCGACCAGTGAATCGCGCAAGGCCTTGCCTGTTTCACGCGTCATGGCGCGTGCGGCGTCATGCGCAATCGCAGTCACATTGTCCGCCGCGCGACGCAACAGGGCAGCCCGCTGGAAACCCGGCATATCGGCCATCAGATGCTTTGCCGCTGATGCGGCGTCCAGCGCGGCGTCACAATCTTGCGTACTGGAAATGGGCGCATACGCGACGACATCACCGCGATAAGGGTCTCGAACCTCGTGAAATTCCTTGCACTCGCACCAGTCGCCGCCTATCAGCATGGGAATTTTATGAGGATCTGATGCCGCAGCGCCGCAAGCTGCATCTGAATTGGCAGCAAGTGTATTGCTTGTATTCACTTTTATCTCCAAAGCCTTCCAAGTGGTCGGCGCTTTATATTTATATTGCTCCCTGCTCGCCAGAACCGAGCAGGGCATTGGTGGCTGATTCAGTATAGTGACGGCCTTTGCGGACGGTCCATGGCTATTTTCCGCAGACCGCGTCCATGATTACCGAATACAAATGCGCGACCTAGGCGCCAAGATAAGCACTCAGTACCTCATCGCTCTGCAGCAACTCAGTGCTGGGTCCCTCCAATTTCAGGGAGCCCGTCTCGAGCACGAACGCATAGTCGGATATTTTGAGTGCCAATTTGGCATTCTGCTCAACCATGACGACGGTGATTCCTTCCCGATTAATCGTCTGCACGAGCTTGGCAACCTCATGAATCAATTTTGGAGCAAGGCCGAGCGTCGGCTCGTCGAGCATCAGAATGCGTGGCTGGCAGATGAGTGCCCGGGCGATCGCCACCATCTGCTGTTCACCCCCCGACAAGCTGGATGCCGTCTGATTTCTCCTTTCGGCAACGCGGGGGAATATATCGTATAGAAATTCGAGACGCTGGCGGAATTTTTTCGAATCGCGCGTGCGATAGGCTCCCACCCGGATATTCTCATAGACGCTCATCTCGGGAAAAAGCCTGCGACCCTCGGGGCAAAGCGATATTCCCCGCTCTAGCCGCTCATGCGGTTTGAGCGCCGAAATATCTTCGCCGTCAAGTACCACCGAGCCTTCGCTGAGCCGTGTCAGCCCCACGATGGACTTGAGCAGCGTCGACTTGCCCGCGCCATTGGCGCCCACGACAGCCACGATTCCTTTATCGGGCACGGTCACCGACACACCGCGCAGTGCCTGAACGCCACCGTAAACGACGGAAAGCTTATGTGTTTCAAGCAAAATCATAGTCTTCCCCGAGGTAGGCATCGATTACGGCCTGATCCGACTTGACCTCCGACGGCGTGCCAAGCGCAAGAGGCGCGCCGCGATTGATAACGAGAATGCGGTCGCACACGCCCATGACCAGCGGCATATCATGCTCAACCAGCAGAACCGTGATGTCGAGCTCGTCGCGCAACCTGCATATCAGATTGGCCGCCTCTTTCTTCTCGGTTGAATTCAGACCGGCCGCAGGCTCATCCATCAGTAACAATTGTGGCTTGCTCATTATGGCCATGCCAACGCCAAGCATTTTTTGCAGGCCATAAGCGAGGCTGCCAGCGGGATTGTCCAGCACGTGCGCAAGGCCAATGAACCTGGCCACCTCATCGAGTTTGTCGGACGACGCCCGGGTCCGGCGGGACGAGAAGTACGCCAAGGGATTATGGCGGCGCGCAATCACTTCCGCACGACGCAAGTTCTCTCGCGCCGTATGCTGTCCGAACACATGAACCGCCTGAAAAGTACGCGCTATGCCGCGACGGGCAATCTCGTCGCTCGAGTGTCCGGAAATATCGGAACCGTTGAAGGTGGCCATGCCCCCACTCGGTCGATAATGCCCGGCGATCACATTGAAGAGAGTTGTCTTGCCGGCCCCATTGGGTCCGATAATGCCGAAAATTTCTCGCCGTTCCACTTTGAACGATATGTCTGACACGGCAATCAGACCGCCAAACCGCTTGGTCAAACTCTTAACTTCGAGCAGGCAATCCATCAGAATTCCCTCCGTTGACGCTGCACCAGAGCGACCAGCCCCTGTCTGAAAAAGATGAGGAATACCACCAGGCAAATGCCGTAGATCAGCAGCTGGTACTCTCGGGCATCGCGCAGCAATTCCGGTAGCGGAAGAATGACAATCGCGCCAAGAATCGGACCTAGGGCAGCGCTGACACCGCCAATCGCATTGACCACAATGAGGTCGACAGAAAGCAGAAAGCCAAATGTCTCAGGCGAAAGAAAGCCAATATAAAATGCATAGATGCCGCCGCTGAAGCCGGCCATGGCGGCACTGAGCATGAACGTGCCGATACGCCACGACAGCGCGTTCGAGCCAATTGAGCGACTCAGCATTTCATCTTCGTTCAGCGACTGAAAGACGGCCCCGATATCAGAACGCTCAATTGCGCGCATGACCAAATAAACGACCATGGTAAACAACAGACCAAATAGGTAGTAATGATAGCTTTGCGTGAGCCGCCAGCCGAAAATGGAAAACTTCGGAATACCGTAGAGCCCATTGTTCCCGCCAAAAAGCGACGTCCATTCTTGGAAGACCAGGTTGATGATCTGGCTGAATGCATAGGTCAGCAGAACGAAATACACGCCTTTTATGCGCAGAAAAAATGGCCCTACCACCGCAGCCACGAACGCCGCCAGCAGCGCCCCCACGCATATGGCCAGCGCAGGGGGAAACCCGAGGCGCATGACAAGCAGGGCACTGCCATAGGCTCCTATACCCATGAAGGCAGGCTGGGCGATCGACAGTTGCCCGATTTTGAGCATCAGATTCATGCTCAGCGCCATCGGAATCATGATGGTGATCATGGTCGCAATATGGAATATGTACCGGTTACCCAGAAACCATGGAGCCGCCGCCAGAACCACGAGCAGTACGTAGAGATATTTGGCTTTCATCACGCACCCCTCCCCATCAGCCCGGAAGGACGCAGCACCACAATGATAAGCACAATGGCGAACGAGACAATCAGCGCGAAGGTCGAATTGGACAGCGTTGTCACGACTGACTCGCTGAGTCCGATCAATAGCCCGCCCAAGACTGCTCCGGGCAGGCTGCCCAGCCCACCAAGAATGACAACAACAAACGCCTTGAGCATCGGCAACTCTCCCATATAGGGACCGACTGTATAGATCGGCGCCATCAATGCACCGGCCAAGCCGGCAAGCAGACATGCCAGTCCAAAAGCCGAGGCATAGACCACACCCGGCTCAATTCCCATCAGGCTGGCTGTCTCCGAGTCCTGTGCGACGGCCTGCATGGCAAGCCCCAGGCGGGCATACTTCAAAAAGAGATAGAAAAGCGCCAGAATAATTACGGCACACGCGGCCACCACCGTACGATCCCACGGAACCGCGGCGCCAAAGAAACGCCAGGTACCTGAGAAAGGCCGTGCCACCGATTGTTCCGCCGGACCAAAAAACAGCAGAGCGATGGACTGCAGGATGATCCCCACGGCCAGAGACATGATCATGCCGGCCAGCTCATCGCCGACCAGAGGGCGGAAAAGGACTCGTTCAACCGTGACGCCCAGGAAGGCGCTAAAAACACCCCCGGCGATCACCGCCAGGAAAAAGGGCACGCCCATTGCGCCGAATAACGTGAGCACGACCATTGCGCCGATCATGTAAAACTCGCCATGGGCGAAGTTGACGATACGCATGATGCCGAAGATAAGCGTAAAGCCCAGCGCCATAAGCACATAGATCAGGCTGGCCAGGAGCCCATTGACGAATATTTGCTCGATCATGAATGATTCACTTTGTCTGTTTCAGCGGAGCAGACGTCGTCCGCTGGGGTTCCATCGGACTACTTCGCCTTGCCTACGATGGCGGGCTCGCCGTCTTTGAGTTCGGCAAGGTATACAGGCGTGATGAACTGCTTGTCCACGCCCCATAATGCCTTGCCGCCCAGCGAGATCGTCCCGCCTTGAGCAGACTCCATGGGCAACGCCCGGGCAAACGAGGCAGCCACTTTAGTAGTGTCGTCCACATCACCGGCAAGCTGAATGGCGCGCAAGAGAATGCTGGTAGCGTCGTAGTAGGCGATCAAGATTTCATTGGGCTCCTGGCCGTATTTCTTCTTGTACTTTTCGGCCAGGCGGCGATAGCCCTCGTTGTTGGGGTCTGCGTATAGTGTGCTGAGCATGCCCTCGGCTGCTTCCTTGCCCGCCCCCGCCACGATGTCCCTGGGGCCGGAACCACCGGTTTTCAGGAAACGTCCCTTGAAACCAAGGTCGCGAGCCTGACGGATCATGATGCCTGCCGTCGCCGGTGAAGTGCTGCCCAGGTCGATGATGTCAGGGTTGGTGGCAAGCACTTTGGTGAACAGCGGCTGGAAATCTTTCTGGGTACGTTCGTACAGATCGCGACCCAGAATTTTGTATCCGTTCTGTTCAAACGATTTAGCCGTCAGCTTGTCCTGGTCCCAGCCAGTCTCGTCATTGGGATTGATCAGGAAAATCCGGCGCTCGTTGTAGTTCGCCTTCATCCAGTCGATCAGGGAAGGGACGTAATTGGCCGAAACGCTGAACAACCGGTACATGAATTTGGTGTTCCCGTCGATCGCCTTGGCGGAGAATGACGTGGTGAGGCCGATTATCTTGTCGTCTTCGATCTGGTTTTTCAGGGCCAGCGTACTGGCCGAACCCAGGATGTACACGTATTTGGCGCCGTCCTGGTTCACAAGCCGGCTGTAGGCCGACACCGCGTCGGCGGCCTTGTATTTGTCGTCGTACGCAATGACTTCTACCCGGTGTCTATTGCCCTGAACGTCAAGGCCGCCTTCCGCGTTGACATCAGCAGCCCGGATTTTCACGGCTTCCACCGCGGCCAGACCCCAGGGCGCCCCGCCGCCCGACAATGGAGCAATAATCCCGATCTTGACGGGCTGGGCGCTGGCCAATGTCGCCAGACCTGCATAGATGCTCAGGGCGACCGCAAACTTTCTTGCAAAGGTACCGAATTCCATGTCTTTCTCCTTGATGAGGATTTCTTTCTGATAGTTCTGATAGTTCTGATTCGTTACTGCGCCCTGCTGGAAGGGGCTTATTCATACACCGATAATCTCCCCGCCCCTGCGGTCATGGCTGGCTTGCCCGGACCCTTCATGGTTATTTATGCTACTGATGCGAATACATTTTGGTGCCCATGGCGAGCCCCTCCGCGCGGAAAATCATCGAACCGCGCCTTCCAATTTCGTCGCGCGCAACGATCAGCATTTCCCGCGAACCCGGCACAAAGGCCAGGCTGGCTACCTTCAGAAAATGGTTTTCCTCTCGTCCAGGGAGCAGGATCTGGCCAATTGGTATGCCGAGCGGATTGAATGCCAGCACGCGCCCCTGGTTGTACATGGCCACGTACACATTGCCGTCGACGTCGGTACGCATGGAATCGGGCGCGCGGCCCACACACTGATACGTCACCGAGGTGCCAAATGGGCGCGGTGTGGTGGCATTGGCCAATTCCACGCGATGCACCCGGCTGGCGCAAAATTCGGTGGCCCAGAGCACCGTCCCGTCCTGGCTGAGCGCTACCCCGTTGGCGGCCGACATTCCGGGCAGCACAGGAATAATCGTGCCGAAATCCGGCGTGACGTAATGAATGCCGCCCACCGGATTGGTGCTGCTTCCCTTGAAGTCGCTGAAGTAAAAGCCGCCGTGGTTGTCGAAGACCATGTCATCGATCACGTGGCCGGCGCCGGGCGGCACGATCACTCTTGCATTCGTGCCATCCGGGTCCAGTGCGATCACCGCGCCCGCCCCAAAGTTGCCGATTCCCGCCAGAAAAACGCGGCCATCCTTATGAATGCCGATGCCGGCGGGACAAAGTTGCGCGTCGGTGTATAGCGTCGTCATTTGACGCTCCGGCGTCAGCCGGAACACCCGGCCACCGTACACATCGACAAACAGCAGATTTCCTTGCCGGTCGAAGGCGGGCCCTTCAAGCGCCAGCATACCTTCCGAGACCTGAAAATAAGGCTCTGCAACCGCAACAGGCAAGCCCCGTTCTGATACAGGGATGGGCGCCAGCCCGCGCGTCTCACTGGTATATTCCAGCCTGCTTGCAGCGGCCCTATCGATGGGACCGATATTTGCCTTTTCACTCATCGTGTCTCCTTGGAAGCCGGTTCGATGGCTTTACTGAATGCTGAGCGCTGCCATGGCACCCTCCTTGATGGCCTCGAAGAATTTTCGGGAACCGAGCACATCTCCGACGTGGTACACGGGGCTGCCAAGTGCTTCGAATTGCCGGCAATCGTCCAGTTGCGCTTCGTATCCGGTACAGAAAATGACCGTATCGATAGACGCCAGTCGGCGCATACCACCCCCCGCCATGTTCACATCGACCCAGTCTTCCCCAATCTGTCCGATCTGTGCATGCTGGAGAACCTCGATGCCCTGTTCCTTTAAACTGTCTTCATAGTGGACACGGTCAGCATGAACCGCCTTTTTGAGGATGTCGGACCGGGCCACAATGACAGGTGTTTTCCCCTGGCCAGCCAGGAAGTCGGCGACTTCTATACCTACCAGCCCACCGCCGACCACTACACAGCTGCCGCCGGGTGTTTCCAGCCCCGCCAGTACCTTCCAACCGGTCATCAATTGGCAGCCGGTGCTCGGTATTTCCGGGGCCACTGATCTGGCGCCGATGGCCATGATAATGACATCCGGCTCGATGGCGCGAACGTCATCGGGTGACGGCTTCCTGCCGAGGTGCAGAGATAGGCCAAGGCGTGCAACTTCACGTGTGTAGTATGTGAGGATGCGTTCGATCTCGCCTCTGTGGGGCGGTTGATGCGCCAAATTCAATTGGCCGCCAAGAACGCAGGCCTGTTCGAAAAGATGTACCTCATGGCCGCGCTTTGCTGCGACTATGGCGGCGGAGAGCCCGGCGGCCCCGGCGCCAATAATAGCGACGCGCCGGGCCGCGGGTCGAGACTCAAGCAAGAGGCGCAACTCCAGCTCGCGACTGACGAACGGGTTGACTGTACACGCTACGCCATTATGGTTATGGATATTGGCCACGCACTCGTTGCAGGCAATACAGGGAATGATCTCGTCTGTCTTGCCAGTGAGCGCCTTGGCCGGAAAATAGGGGTCGGCAATCAGCGCGCGGCTCATGCAGACCACGTCAATGTCGCCACTCGCCAGTAGATCTTCAGCGATCTCAGGCGTGGAGATCCTGCCTGCCAGCATGACCGGAATCGTGACAACCGATTTGATCATGGCGGATGCCTCCCGGTTCCAGGCATGTTCCGACGCCATGCCGGGGATAATTGCGTACGGTCGCGATGCGTGGATCCCTGCGGAAATGCTGATCGAATCGGCGCCGGCCTCCTCGACGTATCTTGCGATCTCCAGTGCGTGTTTCAACTGGAGGCCGCCGCTTATGTGGTCGCTGCTGTTGAAGCGGGCAATAACTGGATAATCGTCTTCTGTATAGCGCTTTACTGCCTGAATGATTTCTACCAGGAAGCGGCTGCGCCCTTGCGTATCGCCGCCGTATTCATCGTCACGGATATTTGCGTCCGGCGACAGAAACTGACTAATCAGATAGCCGTGTGCCGCGTGAATCTCAACGCCGTCGAAGCCAGCCTGCTGGGCGCGTTTTGCGGCCTCGGCAAA
>LNAP01005096.1_pt1 | contig 11793 bp, 16 predicted proteins | sample 602601 | NCBI WGS metagenome assembly LNAP01 (sample SAMN02440304, study PRJNA202911) | soil metagenome | biome: Subtropical and temperate rainforests or woodlands; isolation source: soil samples (1 kg each in a 20% v/v slurry with milli Q water) were... ... | reverse complement strand
CGGCAAGGAAACCGTGCTGGCACGGGGCACACATCGGGAATATCAGCGATGGGACTATCTTCGAAACCGCAAGCCGGTAGTGCGTCTATGCCTGATCAAAGGCGTGGGGCATGCCTGGAGCGGTGGCGATGCCAGTCAAAAATTCAATGCCAAGGAAGGTCCAAGGGCTTCTGTCCTGATCTGGCAGTTCTTTGAAATGCACCGTCACGACGGATGATGTGCGTTGTCAGAATTTGCGTCGTGTGCGCAATGCATCATTGCGGGGCGCGGCGGGTGCACCCGAACGTAGCGCAAACACGCCTGCGCGCAATTCTACTCACTGGATTTCGCTGAGAAACTGGCATACGGGTTGCGTATGTAAAGACTGACGAGTCGTTTTCGTTTGATGCGATTCGCTCGCGGCGTCAACCGTGTCTCGTCACTATTCTGCGAGTAATTCAGCCCCAGGAGTAGATCCATGAGTAGGCATTCCCATCCCCATTTGTTATGCACGGCGGTGCTGCCGGCGTTGGTAGTTCTGCGGAGGCTGTCATGAGAACAATCTTGAGCCCTACCGCAGCGCTGGCAATGCTGGTCGTTGCCGGCGCCTTGATGCCCGCTTATGGTCAAGACTCGACCGCCACGTCGGATTCCGACTTCACCTTGAGCGCAAACGTATCGTTGGTGAGCCAATACCGCTATCGCGGCATCATGCAGACCAATAACAAGCCGGCGATACAGGGCGGATTTGACCTGGGCCATACCAGCGGCTTGTACTTGGGCAATTGGAATTCCAGCATTAGCTGGCTGGATGATTCACACCCTGATGTATCGGCGGCGGTTGAAATGGATGTTTATGGCGGCTATCGTGGAACCCTGTGGCAAGATCTGAGCTACGACGTGGGTGCGCTGCACTATCATTATCCTGGCAGCTACCCCGATGGTTACGCAAGTCCCAACACGACGGAACTGTACGTCGGCGTGGGCTACGGTCCCATCATGGCCAAGTACTCGCATTCATTGACGAACCTGTTCGGCGTGCCTGACAGCAAGAATAGTCAGTATTACGATCTGTCCGGAAAGTTCGATACAGGGGTCTGGGGGCTGGCGCTTACGGCCCATGTGGGCTATCAAAAGGTGCGCAATCTGGACGATGGATCCTATACAGATTGGTCATTGGGTCTTGCGAAGGATTGGGGCAACGGCTTTTCGACGACCCTCAGCTATATAGATACCAACGCAGACCGGGATATTTATACGAATACGAAAGGAAAGTACACGGGACGCGCGACCGCGCTGCTGGCCTTATCGAAAACATTCTAAAGCCTTGTCCCGTTTCGTCCCGCCGTGTCGGGACGAAACGCGGGAGGCCATAATTGGACGGGACTATAGGCAAAAGCAATGATCAATATAAAAACTATCAATTATGGAAAATGATAGTTCTGGCCTATACTGGCGTTGTGTTCAGTTTTTCAACCACTTAAAGGAAAAACACAATGTCCCTGATCAATACGCAAATCAAGCCATTCAAAGCCACTGCATACCATAACGGCAAGTTCGTCGACGTAAGCGATGAGTCCGTTGCAGGCAAGTGGTCGGTATTCGTTTTCTACCCCGCCGACTTCACGTTCGTGTGCCCGACCGAACTGGAAGACCTGGCCGACCAGTATGCTGAATTCCAGAAGCTTGGCGTCGAAATCTATAGCGTATCGACCGACACGCACTTCTCGCACAAAGCCTGGCACGACACGTCGGCCGCAATTGGCAAAGTGCAATATCCCATGATCGCCGACCCTACTCAAGTATTGTCGCGCAACTTCGAAGTCCTGATCGAAGAAGAAGGCATGGCATTGCGTGGCACATTCGTCGTGAACCCTGAAGGCGAAATCAAAGTCATGGAAGTGCATGACAACGGCATCGGCCGTGTTGCTTCCGAATTGCTGCGCAAGGTCAAGGCCGCCCAGTACATTGCCGCCCACCCCGGTGAAGTTTGCCCTGCCAAATGGGAAGAAGGTGCCGCAACGCTGACTCCTTCGCTGGACCTCGTAGGCAAGATCTAAGGCGTAGCTCGCTTGCGATAAGCAGGTAAGTTTACCTACCCCGTCGCGTCAAGGCTACGAGCCGTGGCGCGACATCCAGAATTCCTCTTATCAAGAAGGTCGATACGTTATGTTAGATGCAAATATCAAGAATCAGTTGAAATCCTATATGGAAATGGTCTCGCAACCCATCGAGATCGTGGCCTGCCTTGACGACAGCGCCAAATCGGTCGAACTGCGTGAACTGCTACAGGAAATCGAGCTGATGTCTGATCGCATCACGATGACCGAGCGTAACGACAGCAATGAACGCAAGCCCTCGTTCAGTATCAACCGCAGCGGCACTGACATCAGTGTGCGCTTTGCCGGTATACCGATGGGGCACGAATTCACGTCGCTGGTCCTGGCATTGCTCCAGGTCGGCGGCCATCCGATCAAGCTCGATGAAGCGGTGATCGAACAAATACGCAACCTTGATGGCGATTACAAGTTCGAGACTTATTTCTCCTTGTCATGCCAGAACTGTCCTGATGTTGTCCAGGCGCTGAATGTGATGTCGATCATCAATCCACGCATCCAGCATGTGGCCATCGACGGCGCCTTGTACCAAGACGAAGTGGACGCCCGCCAAATCATGTCGGTGCCGACCATGTACCTGAACGGTGAAGTGTTCGGCCAGGGCCGTTCCAGTGTGGAAGAGATCCTTTCCCGTCTGGATACCGGAGCCTCCAGCCGCAAGGCCGAAGAGCTCAGTGCCAAGGATGCCTACGATGTCCTGATCGTTGGCGGTGGCCCGGCTGGCGCGGCAGCAGCCGTCTACGCCGCACGCAAAGGCATACGTACCGGTGTCGTGGCACAGCGCTTCGGTGGCCAGGTCCTGGACACGATGGCTATAGAGAACTTCATCTCGGTGAAAGAAACGGAAGGACCGAAGTTTGCCGTGGCTCTGGAAGAGCACGTCAAGGCTTACGATGTCGACATCATGAATCTGCAAGAAGCTACCAGCCTTGTGCCTGGCAAGCTCATCGAAGTGAAGTTGGCCAACGGCGGTGTACTGAAAAGCAAGACCGTAATCCTGTCGACGGGTGCCCGCTGGCGTGAAATCGATTGTGTTTGTGTTGAACACGGGTGATTTTGGCAACACGGCCTCAAGCTGGGCCTGCGAGCTGACGCACCCGCGTAGCCGCCCCACGGTGGCGCTGTGGTATTTGTTCAATAAATACGTGCACGCTTTTGAGCCGTGTGGCAATGTGCCCGCCGCGCTGAAGGTGCCGGATGGCGATGTGGCGGCAGAGTTGCAGGCGTTTATGGTCCTGCACGGGGCCAAAGCCACGTTTGTGTTGTATCCCGACAAAACCGAGGCGGCAGACGGCGCGCTGGCGGCCAGTCACTTTGCAGCAGGCGAGGCAATTTTGAAAGCCGCCGGTGCGACGCAGGTGGCGCATGTGGGGCAAGACAAGCGCTGGAGTGTGGGCTGGTACAAGGACGGCATTCACCCGACGGCTGCGGGGAACCGGGTGCTGGCGGGCATCATCAACGACAGTTTGGACCGGTTCAGCCGCGGAGATGTGGCGCTGCCCGTTGTTTTGAATGGAAAACACAATGTCTAGAAACTTGACCACTTCTGCGGTTGACCGCCAAAACGTGCTGAATAACCCGTATGCGCTGGCGGAGATTGAGCGGGCGGCCTCCATTCAAGGGATTCCTTTTGAGGGCAAAAGTGTTTTGCTCAAGGAGCAGGTTGCAGCTTTTTTTGAGGTAACCACCCGAACCATCGACAACTACATTGAGCGCCACGGGGATGAGCTGCTGCACAACGGTTATGAGGTGTTGCGCGGCGTGCGCCTGAAGGCATTGAAGGCTTCTTTGCCGTCGATGAGCTCTGGTCGCGAAATGGATTTCGTGACCAAAACAACCGTGTTGGGGGTGTTTGATTTCAGGGCTTTTCTGAATCTGGCCATGTTGGTGTCCGAGAGTGAACGAGCCAAACTGTTGCGACAGGTGATTTTGGACGTGGTGATCGACACGATCAACAGTCGCTCCGGTGGCGGCACCAAATTTGTCAATCAGCGTGATGAGGACTACCTGCAGGCGGCGTTTGCGGAAGGTGGCTACCGCAAACAGTTTACCGATGCCTTGCGTGATGGTGTAGAGATGGGGCACTTCAAGTACGCGGTGTATACCGACAAAGTTTATGTGAGCATCTTCAAGGAAAAGGCTCGCGAATATCGCAAGCTGTTAAAGCTTGAAAAAACAGATAACGTGCGCACCACGTTTTATGCAGAAGTGCTGGACTTGATAGCAGCGTATGAATGTGGTTTTGCAGACGTGTTGAATCAGGAAGTTGCCCGTATGGGCCGCAAACTGCGTCCCTTGGAGGTGGACGCACTTTTCAAGGGGTTTGAGCGCCTGGCGCATTGGAAGCCCTTGGTTGAAAAGGCACGTATGAAGATGGCAAGCCGGGATTTGGCTTTTCGGGATGCCTTGCACATACAGCTTAAAGAATATGTGGCGCCAGTGCAAAGGGAAGACTTTGAGCGCTTTATTGGGGAAAAGAGTAAAGAGTTTGCGGTGCGGCTTGAGGAAGCCAAAGACGTGATGAAGCGCCTGAAAGATCGCAGCTAATGGCTACAACCTACCTTAGCCTGGACCAGGCGATCGACGTGCATCGAAAAACCGTTGAAATCAGTGGTGGCGGTGCATTGGGGCATCTGGACTTGGGTTTGCTGGAAGGGGTTCTGGCACACATCCAGAACGATGACTACTACCCAGAGTTTGAAGATAAGCTGACGCATTTGTTTTTCAGCGCCTGCAAATTTCATTGTTTTCAGGATGGCAACAAACGTATCGCCATTACATTGGCCGCACAGATGCTGCTTTTTAATGGCTATTTGTACTGTTCCGCCAGTTTTATACGTGAGATGGAAAACATCAGCTACCACGTAGCAGCAGGTAGTATTTCCAAAGAACTTCTGCACGATTTAATTGCAGCCCATCTTGCTGACGAGATGGACGATGAAGACCTCAAGCTCAGGCTGCTTGCGGCAATATCGGGTCATGAGGCTTTGTGAAGATTCTCCTATACGGCATCGGCAAATACACAGGTGAGATGGCGGCCTGGCTGGCCGCACGCGGGCACCAGGTGCGCGTGGTGACGGCACCGCCGTATTACCCGGATTGCCGCTTCACTGGTGCTCCTTGCCATGAACAGGCTGTCATTGTGAAAGTGGCCGTCATTGCGAACGCAGTGAAGCAATCCATGAAGTTCGGGACTTAGGGCTTGATTTGACGGTAAGAATTGAACTGTCTATACTGTACAGGTTGGCTAGTTTAAGGAGTTCTGCGATGATTACAGTGAGTTCTATGGAGGCCCAAAACCGTTTTGGGCAATTGCTCGACACCGTGCAGCGCGAGCCGGTCACGATCACCCGGCATGGCCGCGCAGCGGCGTTCATTATTTCGCCCCGCGATATGCAAGACCTGCAAGATGCCCGGCGCAAGCGCAGCGCCGCGGTTGAGGCCCTGGAGGCATGGAGCCAAAAGGCCCTGGCCAGCGCCTTGCCCGGCGCCGCCAGCCTGACGGATGAACAAGTTGTGGAAATGGTGAAGGCCTTACGGTGAGCAGTTTTCACCGGGTCGTGTTGGATACAAGTACGCTGGTAAGTGCGGCGCTGCGTGTGGGATCAACGCCGCACCAGGCGTTTGTTCAGGCGATATCGCAAGGTGAAGTGTGTGTGTCGATCACCACATTTGCAGAGCTGGAGCATGTGTTGTTGCGACCCAAGTTTGATTTATACCAACCGCCGGATGTGCGGCGCGAGTTTGTGGAACTGGTGCGCAAGTTTGCTGTGCTGGTACCGGTGTCTGCAACCGATGAGGCCAGCGTCTTCCCCGCCTGCCGAGACTCCAAGGACAATCCCTTTTTGGCGCTGGTGCTAGCGTGTGCTGCTGATGTGTTGGTAAGCAGTGATGCAGATTTGCTGGTTTTGCACCCATGGCGGGGTGTGCCAATTGTTACCCCAGCCGGTTTTTTGTTCAGTTATTCATTGGAGCGATAACGGGGATGTTGTCATTGCGGGCCTGACCCGCAGTCCATGACTTCCGGAACACCTGGGTCCCGGATCGCGTCCGGGATGACAACTTCAAATAGCCGTCATTGCGAGGCCCCCGCATCCGGGCCGATACCGCACACGGACCTTGAACCTGTACCCGTCACTGCGAGCGAAGCGCGGCAGTCCATGCAGTCCAGGGACATGGATTACGTCACTTTGTTCGCAATGACGGAACGTGTTCATGGAAAGCTCCGACCCGCAATCCATGGAGCCGGGTGTCGGTAGAGGTTTTTATTTTTAATGCGTTGGTGGTGTCGGGTCAATAGACTGAGTGGCCTATCGGTTACCCTTTACCCCCCTTCATTCCCCATGTGTATGACCTATGAACTTGGTAGCGCTCCAAACCCTCGTGGCTGCAGGAGAATCGCTGACCCTGGAACTTAAAAAGTCCACAGCCGAAAAAGACCGCGCTTGCCGCACCTTGTGTGCGTTGGCCAATGGGGTTCGCTGGCAGATTTTCCGCAGTTTAAGCTGCGTGTGGCACGGTTCAAGGGAGCCGGTGGCTGGCATGATTGTGCCGGGGCAGATGGATCGCATTGATACCCCCGCGCTGCCAACCGCTGGGCGGGTTTGCAGCCGCCTGTGGTGACGGTGCAGAGCGATTGTGTGATGTTGACTTTTATGCTGGCACAACGTTTGGGACGTGACGGTTCAGAGAAAACGCCGGATTTGGTTCTTGCACGATTGCAGGAGGCGCCACACACCGCCATTCCAGAGTTGGCCAAGTACCTCGACAAGTCTGACAGCGCCATTGAACGCGTCATACGCAAACTGCGCAAAGAAGGGCGCCTGCAACGCATTGGCTCCGCCAAAGGTGGCTACTGGCAGGTGCTCGAAAAAACATAGCGGTTGGTAACGATTGCTGCATAAGGGCTAGAGGTTAAATTGACTAAAAAAATACTGCTTTACGGCATCAACTTTTCCCCGGAACTCACCGGCATCGGCAAGTACACAGGTGAGATGGCGGCCTGGCTGGCCGCACGCGGGCACCAGGTGCGCGTGGTGACGGCACCGCCGTATTACCCGGACTGGAAGGTGGGGGCGGGGTTCAAGAATGGTTATACCGTCATTGCGAGCGAAGCGCGGCAATCCACGAAGTCAGGCAGTCTGGTGGTCTACCGCTGCCCGCTGTGGGTGCCGCCGCAGCCCGGTGGCATCAAGCGGCTGCTGCACCTGGCCAGTTTTGCATTGACCAGCTTGCCGGTGATGTTGCGCCAGATCATCTGGCGGCCCGATGTGGTGTGGGTGGTGGAGCCTGCGCTGTTTTGCGCCCCGGCTGCGGTGGTGGTGGCGCGCCTGAGCGGTGCGCGGGCCTGGCTGCATGTGCAAGATTTTGAGGTGGATGCGGCGTTTGACCTGGGCCTGCTGCGCGGCAAGTTTTTGCGCGGCTTGGTGACGGGGGCCGAGCGCTGGCTGATGCGGCGCTTTGATGTGGTCAGCACCATTTCAAAACGCATGCACCAGCGCCTGCTGGACAAGGGCGTGGCGCCTGGCAGGGCGCTGATGGCGGTGAATTGGGTGGATTTGGCGGGGTTTAAGGCCGAAGGCCGTGGCGATCCGGGGGGTTCGGGGTACCGGGCTGAGCTGGGCATTGCGCCTGATGCGGTGGTGGCGCTGTATTCGGGCAACATGGGCGGCAAGCAGGGGCTGGAGTTGTTGGCGGAGGTGGCGAAGGTCATCGCGGCGAGGGCGCCGCTCCCACAAAATACCCCTGTAGGAGGCCCGCCCTCGGGCCGATTGGTTTTTGTGTTTTGCGGCAATGGCGCTGGCCGGGCCGACCTGGTGCAGCGCTGCCAGGGCTTGGGCAATGTGCAGTTTCTTGATTTGCAGCCCGCAGCGCGCCTGCCTGATTTGCTGGCCATGGCCGATATTCATTTGTTGCCGCAGCGCGCCGACGCGGCGGATTTGGTGATGCCCAGCAAGCTCACCGGCATGCTGGCCAGCGCCCGGCCGGTGGTGGCCACGGCGCACCCCGGCACCGAGTTGGCCCACGTGGTGCAGGCGTGCGGCGTGGTGGTGCCGCCCGAAGACCCGCAGGCTTTTGCCGATGCGCTGCTGCTCCTGGCGGCTGACCCCGATTTACGCCAGCGCTTGGGCGCCGCCGGCTTTTTGTATGCGCAGGCGCATTTGGACAAAGAGGCCGTGCTGGCCAGGTTTGAGGCGGATTTGCAGGGTTTGGTTGGGCGCTAGGAAGGCATGGATTGCCACGGCGCTGGTGCGCCTCGCGATGACGGCGCTGGTTCAAGGTTGTGTGCGGTATCAGACCGGATACGGGGGGCTCGTATTGACGGGGTTCGGTTGTGATTGCGATCGGACCACAGCGTTTAACATCGAGACTTTAAAAATACATTGACCAATCATGATTTTTGTTACCGGCGGCGCTGGCTATATTGGGTCTCATACGGTGGTCGAACTGCTCGATGCCGGGCACGAGGTCACGGTTTTTGACAACTTTTGCAACAGCCAGCCCGATGCCTTGGCGCGGGTGGCGCGCATTGCGGGCAAACAACCCATGCTGGTGCAGGGCGACATCCGCGATCAGGCCGCACTGACAGCGGCTTTGCGCACCAGCGGGGCCACGGCGGTGATCCATTTTGCGGGGCTGAAGGCGGTGGGCGAGTCGGTGCAAAAGCCGCTGGCCTATTACGACAACAATGTGGTCGGTACCGTGCGCCTGCTGCAGGCCATGACCGACTGTGGCGTGAAAACGCTGGTGTTCAGCTCGTCGGCCACGGTGTATGGCGACCCGCAGCGCCTGCCGCTCACAGAAGACCACCCTTTGTCAACCACCAATCCCTATGGTCAGACCAAGCTGGTGATTGAAGACATGCTGCGCGACCTGCACCGCAGCGACCCCGCCTGGCGCATCAGCATCTTGCGCTATTTCAACCCGGTGGGGGCGCATGCCAGCGGCCTGATCGGCGAGGACCCGCAGGGTATTCCAAACAATCTGCTGCCTTTTGTGGCCCAGGTGGCGGTGGGACGGCGCGAGTTTTTGAATGTGTGGGGCAATGACTACCCAACCCCTGACGGCACCGGCGTGCGCGACTACATCCATGTGGTCGACCTGGCCGACGGCCACCTCAAGGCGCTGCAGGCGATTGCTTCGCAGAGCGGCGTGCATGTCTGGAACCTGGGCACCGGCAACGGCTACAGCGTGCTGGAGATGGTTCGTGCCCTCGAGCAGGCTTCCGGCCAGCCGGTGCCCTACTGCATTGCCCCGCGCCGCCCCGGCCACATCGCCGAATGCTGGGCCGATCCAAGCAAGGCCGCCCGCGAGCTGGGCTGGAAGGCTGTGCGCGGCCTGGAGGCGATGATGGTCGATACCTGGCGCTGGCAGTCGGGCAATCCGCAGGGGTATACAGACTGAGCCAGCGGGCTGATGGGGCGGCTGGCCTGCCGGCTGCCCCGAAGTTTCCGGATTGCTAGCCAGGCGTCCGGCTTGACCATCATCCCCCTTGCAGAACGCTGGCTGCGCAGTAATCTTGTCCCCCTCTCGCTCTACAAGACATGCCATCCGTGACGAAGAGAACTCTGATTACCGGCGGTGCCGGCTTCATCGGTTCGGCCGTGGTTCGCTACCTGATCCCGTTCGCGCCGCCGGCATGGCCAGCAGAGATTCGAGCCATGAGGGCTCTAATGAAGATTTTCAGGCGCGCAACATCGAGCTGTTGGCTAGAATGCGTGCCGAACTTGCAATCACGCCTTATCGGGCCACCCAACTAAGCACATCAATTAAGAACCGAATCGAACACAAAACAAAATATACTGACAAGCCAAATAGAGGAATTATAGTGAAAAGGAACTCCTGGGCAGATTACGCAAAAGCGATAGGGATAATACTTGTAGTTTACGGACATGTTGCCAGAGGAGTTTACAACGCCGGCATCCCCCTAGACCCGAATACTTTCAATCTAGTGGATAGCGTACTTTACAGCTTCCACATGCCTCTTTTCTTCTTCCTATCCGGACTTTTCTTTTACGAATCACTTGTCAAGCGCGGCGCAATCGGCCTAACCATAAACAAGCTGGACACAATAATTTATCCATACATAGCTTGGTCACTCCTCCAGGGGTTCGTTGAAGCTTTCCTCGCAAAATACACCAACGGCAGCGCGACATTTAGCGAGGTTCTATCGTTTGCGTGGCAACCGCGGGCACAGTTCTGGTTCATGTATGCATTATTCTTGATTTTCATCGTCAGCTCATTAGCTTACTCGGTGCTTGACCGCTCAAAAACCCCACTACTCCTGATCCTGTTTGGGGTGCTTTATATTTTCAAGAAGGAATTCTCTTTCAATCTCGCATCGAGCTTCATCCTCGGAAACACCTTTTTCTTCATCTTGGGCGTTTATTTCAACGATTTCAAATCATCCTTCGAGAAATACAGCGCAAAACTGGCCATGGCATTCGGCCTGCTATTCATAGCTGGGCAATACATTTATCACCAAGCACTGGGGCTAAACTATACTTCCGGCGGCCTAAACACGCTTGCACTCGCGACGACATCAATTTTCTTTGCGATAGCACTATCAATGTGCCTGGCTCGCTTGGAAATCCGCTGGCTGCTTTACATTGGCGCGTCCTCCATGGCCATATACCTGATGCATATCCTAGCGGGCAGCGGTGCAAGGGTAATCCTCAACAAGTTCCTGACCATAAACTCGACAACAGTACATTTGGCAATCGGAACTTTGGTGGGGGTAGTGGCACCTCTGATCGCCCAAGAAGTAATCAAGCGTTGCAAGCTGACATTCCTAATAGCCCCCCCCATTTCAGCTGCAAAGCTTTTTAGCCTGACGAAAAAAGAAAGAGCTGAGCAATCATAAAATCTATGAAGGTAAAGGGTAGCCACACTGATCGCCCTTTTCTTCCGGACTGCACTCTGTCTCGCTATTGCTCTCTTCAACCGCTGGGACAAGCAGCAGGCGTGCCTGCTGCTCGATGAAGTCGAATGTGGCCTCAGGCACCGTGTACTGGAATTGCATGCGCCGGTTGCGTGACACAACACCCTGGTTGTCTAGGCTCAGCATGACTAGCTTCGAAACGTCACTTCCGCGAATCTCGAAGCGCTTTACTGCTTCGACAATCTGTACCTCAAGGGGCTGTGAGCGGATCGCCAGGCCCGGCAATCCGATCTCCCTCATCAATCCATGCGGCAGGACGCCGCCGAAGTGCTCTCATGACGACTCTGACCTGCTTCAAAGCCTATGACATCCGCGGCCAGCTCGGCCGCGAGCTCAACGAAGACATCGCCTACCGCATCGCCCGCGCCTATGCCGAGTGGCTCAAGCCCGGCACCGTGGTGCTCGGCGGCGATATCCGCGAAACCTCGCCGGAGCTCAAGGCCGCGCTGGCTCGCGGCCTGTGCGAGGCCGGGGTGAACGTGCTGGATCTAGGCATGACCGGCACCGAGGAGGTGTACTTCGCCACCTGGCACCTGGGCGCCGACGGCGGCATCGAGGTCACTGCCTCGCACAACCCGATCGACTACAACGGCTTCAAGCTGGTGCGCGAGAGCTCGCAGCCGATCAGCCGCGACACCGGCCTGGAAGATATCCGCCTGCTGGCGGAAAAAGCCGAGTTTGCCGCGCCGGCCGCGGTACCGGGCGAGCTGCGCAGCGTCGACTGCCGCGCCGCCTATGTCGAGCACCTGCTGTCCT
>LNAP01021047.1_pt1 | contig 11794 bp, 11 predicted proteins | sample 602601 | NCBI WGS metagenome assembly LNAP01 (sample SAMN02440304, study PRJNA202911) | soil metagenome | biome: Subtropical and temperate rainforests or woodlands; isolation source: soil samples (1 kg each in a 20% v/v slurry with milli Q water) were... ... | reverse complement strand
CGCGCCTGAAGCGAAACAACCCAAGGAGCACAGCATGAGCGGATGCGGAACCGGGAGCTGCGGATGCAGTTCCACCGAAACAAGCAGCAAGAGCGCAGGCCACAGCGTGCTCTCCCCCGAGCAGGCTGCTGCGTACGAGGCCCTGGCCGCCACGGTGGGCGTGCCCTCGCTGACCGATGGGCCCGTGCCGCCAACCCGGCAACCCATCGGGCAAGCGCCGGTGGCGCGCATCAATGGCGTTGCCCTGAATGCGCCCCATGAACTGCTGGACGACGAAGCCTTGCGCCAGCGCGCCTGCACCGAGCTGCTGCGCCAGGCGGCCCAGCAAGGTGGTTTGCTGGCGCAGGACGATGTGCCGGGCGTCGAAGGCGCCATCAGCGCCGCGGCCTCGAACGCCATCGAGCAACTGCTCGAGCGCGAGCTGCCGATTCCCGATCCGTCGGAAGAAGCCTGCCGCCGTTACCACGAGGCCCACCCGGCGGCCCATGCCCAGGGCGAGCGTGCCCAACTGCGCCATGTGCTGTTTGCCGTGACGCCGGGCGTCGATGTGAAACAGTTGCGCCTGCGTGCCGAGGCTTTGCTGATCGAGCTGCGCTGCGCGGACGACGGCGGTGCCCAGTTTGCCAAGGCCGCCGCCCAGTGGTCCAACTGCCCCAGCGGCCAACAGGGTGGTGACCTGGGCTGGCTGACCCGCGCCGACTGCGCCCCCGAGTTTGCCCGCGAGGTGTTTGGCAGCGCAGAGATCGGCGTGCTGGCGCGCCTGGTGCACAGCCGCTTTGGCCTGCATGTGGTGGAAGTGGTGGCGCGCGAGCAGGGGCAGGAGCCCGCGTTCGAGCAAGTGCGCCAGGCCATCGCGCTCACGCTGCGCCAGCAGGCCTGGGTGAATGCATTGCGCCAGTATCTGCAATTGCTGGCAGGCGCGGCCGTGGTGGACGGCGTGGCGCTGGACGCGGCCGAATCTCCGCTGGTCCAGTAGCGCCCACGGAGCACGGACGCATCCCATGCCAGATGAACTGCTGGATCGCCTGCGCCGTTTCCACGACGACGCCTTCCCCCAGTACCGCGAGCAGTTCCAGACGCTGGTGGACGAGGGGCAGCACCCCACCACCCTGTTCATCGGCTGCTCCGACTCGCGCCTGGTGCCCTACCTGCTGACCGGGGCGGGGCCGGGCGAGCTTTTTCTGGTGCGCAACGTGGGCGCGTTCATTCCGCCTTACGACGGATCGCGCGGCCACCATGGCACCACGGCGGCCATCGAGTTCGCGGTGCTCAATCTGCAGGTGCGCCGCATCGTGGTGTGTGGCCACAGCCACTGTGGGGCTATCAAGGCGATGTATGGTGAGGTTTCGCCCGAGGCGCCCAACCTGAACCGCTGGCTGGACCTGGGCCGCGAGGCCTTGCTGCCCATGCAGCCCGTCCCCGAGGTGCTCCGTCGCACCGAGCAGCGGGCCGTGGTGCTGCAGCTGGAGCGGCTGATGGAATATCCTATGGTCCGTAGCCGAGTGCAGACGGGCCAGATCAGTCTGCACGGCTGGCACTACGTGATCGAGGAGGGGGAAGTGCATGTGTTCGATGTCAAGACGGGGGGCTTTGTGCCCGCATCGCTGGCTGACAACAGTGGTACGGGGCCGTACCACCCCTATGTGGAACATGACGGGCAGGTTCTTTTGGACGGGCTTTGACTCCTTCTTGACAGTGCGCAATGCCACGCGAAGGCGAACATCCAATTATCCGAACCCATGAAGCGCGAACCCCATCCCACCATGAACTCCACCTCTGCGTCGCAGCCCATCAGCCTGGATGTGCTGTGTGAAAAATACCTCAAACCCGGCGAAACCAGCGCCGAAGACCTCTACCGCCGCGTGGCCCGCGCCCTGGCCTCGGTAGAAGCCCCCGACCTGCGCGAAAAGTACGAAACCCTGTTCCTGGACAACCTGCATGCGGGCGCCATTGGCGCGGGCCGCATCATGAGCGCAGCGGGCACCGACATCCAGGCCACGCTCATCAACTGCTTCGTGCAGCCCGTGGGCGATTGCATCCAGGGCGTGGACGACGAGGGCTTTCCCGGCATCTACGAAGCCCTGCGCGAAGCCGCCGAAACCATGCGCCGGGGCGGCGGCGTGGGCTATGACTTTTCGCGCATCCGGCCCAAGGGCGCGCAGGTCAAGGCCACGGCTTCCATGGCGTCGGGGCCTTGCAGCTACATGAATGTGTTTGACCAGTCCTGCTCCACCGTGGAGAGCGCGGGCGCGCGCCGGGGCGCGCAAATGGGTGTGCTGCGCATCGACCACCCCGATGTGCACGAGTTCATCACCGCCAAGCGCACACCGGGGCGCTGGAACAATTTCAACGTGTCGGTGGGGGTGTCGGACGAGTTCATTGCCGCCGTGCAGGCCAACGCCCCCTGGGAGCTGGTGCACAAGGCCAAGCCCGGGGCCCACCTGCTGGCCCAGGGCGCCCGCCAGCGCGCGGACGGCCTGTGGGTCTATGCCACCGTGCCCGCGCGCGAGCTGTGGGACACCATCATGAAGTCGGCCTACGACTTCGCCGAGCCGGGCATCCTGTTCCTGGGGCGCATCAACGAGGACAACAACCTCAATTACTGCGAAGACATCGCTGCGACCAACCCGTGCGTGACCGCCGACACCTGGGTGATGACTGCCGAGGGACCCGCGCAGGTGGCCGACCTGGTGGGGCGCCCGTTTGCCGCCGTGGTGGATGGGCGCTCCTACCGGGTGGAGAGCCAGGGCTTTTTCAAGACCGGCACCAAGCCCGTACTGCAGTTGCAAACCCGTGAAGGGCATGCACTGCGCCTCACGGCAGACCACCGCGTGCGCCGCGTGGCGCGCAAGACCCGCTACTGCCTGGAAGTGGAGTGGACCGAGGCCGCGCAGCTGCAGCCCGGCGATGAGGTGGTGCTGCACGACCACCGCGCATTTGCCGGCTGGGCTGGCGCGGGCACGCAGGCGGAGGGCTATCTGCTCGGCCTGCTGATCGGCGATGGCACCCTCAAGGCCGACAAGGCCGTGATTTCGGTGTGGGCGCCCGAACTCAAAGCCGTGGGACAGGGCGCGGTGGCCTATGCGGCGTCAGGCGCTGACGGCATCATGCAAGCCGCCATGGCCGCCGCCGCCACCTTGCCGCACCGTGCCGATTTCAAAGGCTTCCAGCGTCCGGTGGCCGGGCGTGGCGAGGCGCGCATGGCCAGTGCCGCGCTGTGGCGGCTGGCGCACGATCTGGGCATGGCGCCGGGGGCCAAAACCATCACGCCCGCGATGGAGCGGCAGTCGTCCGCGTTCGCACAAGGCCTTTTGTGCGGGCTGTTTGACGCCGATGGCTCGGTGCAAGGCGCGCAAGACAAGGGCCTGAGCGTGCGCCTGGCGCAAAGCGATGAGGCGCTGCTGCAAACCGTGCAACGCATGCTGCTGCGCATGGGCATTGCGTCCACGCTGTACCGCAACCGCCGCCCGGCCTCGGTCAGCCAGCTGCCCAATGGCCAAGGTGGCACCCAGCCCTATGCCACCCGTGCCCAGCACGAGCTGGTCATCAGCGGCGACAACCTGCTGGTGTTTGCCGAGCGCGTGGGCTTTTGCGATACCGAAAAATCGGCGCGCCTGGAAGAGGGCCTGGCGCAGTACCGGCGCGCGCTCAACCGTGAACGCTTTACCGCCACGGTGCAGGCGCTGGTCGATGCGGGCGTGGAGGATGTCTATGACGTGACCGTGGCCGATGTCCATGCTTTTGACGCCAACGGCCTGGTGGTGCACAACTGCGGCGAGCAGCCGCTGCCGTCCTATGGCTGCTGCGACCTCGGCCCCGTCATCCTGACCCGGTTTGTGCGCCATCCGTTTGGATTTGACGGCCTGCCGTCGTTTGACTTTGAAGCTTTCGAGAAGGTGGTGGCCCTGCAGGTGCGCGCGCTCGACAACGTGCTGGACGTGACCTTGCAGCAGCGCGACGAGGCCATGGCCAAGCGCCGCATTGGTGTGGGCTTTACCGGCATGGGCAACACGCTGGCCATGCTGTGCCTGCGCTACGACATGCAGGAAGGGCGCGCCATGGCGGCGCGCATTGCGCAATCGATGCGCGACGCGGCTTATCTCGCGTCGGTGGAGCTGGCCCGCGAAAAGGGGGCCTTCCCCAAGTTCGAGGCCGAGCCCTATCTGGCCGCCGGCACCTTCGCCAGCCGCCTGCCCGAGCCGATCAAGGACGCCATTCGCACGCACGGCATCCGCAACAGCCACCTGCTGTCGATCGCCCCGACAGGCACCGTGAGCCTGGCCTTTGCCGACAACGCCTCCAACGGCATCGAGCCCCCGTTCTCGTGGATGTACAAGCGCAAGAAGCGCGAGGCCGACGGCAGCACCAGCGAATATTCGGTGGAAGACCACGCATGGCGGCTGTACCGCGATCTGGGCGGTGACGTGAATGCGCTGCCCGACTATTTCATCTCGGCGCTGGCCATGCCTGCCGAAGGGCATATCGCCATGATGGAAGCGGTGCAACCCTATGTGGACACGGCCATCTCCAAGACCGTGAACATCCCGGCCGATTACCCCTACGACGATTTCAAGGACCTGTACCTGCAGGCCTGGCGCGCCCGCCTCAAGGGCCTGGCCACCTACCGGCCCAACGCCATCCTGGGTTCGGTGCTCGAAACCCATGCCGCACCGGTGGTCGCACAGGTGGCCGCACCTGCGCCATCGTCCGTGGACCCCATGCGCACGGTGATCGAGAGCCGGCCCCAGGGCGGTCTCTCGGCGGTGGCCGAAAAGCTGGAGTACTGGACGCAGGAAGGCCACAAGACGCTGTACCTCATCGTCTCGTTCCTGCCGGTGTCCACGGGCATCGGCAATGGCACGGTCGATCGCGCCATCGAGTTCTTCATGCCCGTGGGCCAGAGCGGCGAGTCGCAGCAGTGGATCACCGCCAGCATGCGCCTGCTGTCGCTGGCGGCCCGTGGCGGCTTTCTGGAGCGGGCGCTTTCTGACATGCGCAAGGTGGCGTGGGACCGTGGCCCCGTGCGCCTGGGCACGCACCAGAAGGACGACGGCACCCGCGTGCCCATGTGGCACGACTCCGAGGTGGCGGCCATGGCCTATGCCATCCAGAACATCCTGGCGCGGCGCGTGACCGATCCGGTGCAGCAGCAGCTGCCGCTGGAAGAGCCTGCAGCGCAGCCCAGCGGCATGCCCCCCGCCATGGCCGGCAAGAAATGCACCGAATGCGGTGCGCACGCCGTGATCCGCAAGGACGGCTGCGACTACTGCACGCAGTGCGGCCACCTGGGAACCTGCGGGTGAGCTCCCGGCCTGTTCTGGATGTTGTGCCGGATGCGCAAGGGCGGTCCGGCTGAGCCAAGGACCTGCACATGGCGGCCATTCCCTCTACCTTGAACCACGCGCCTGGCGTGCCGCCCCGGACGATGGCGCCGTGGCCGCCATGGCCGCAGCGCTGATCCAGTCGCGCCAGACCATCCTGCCCAAGCGCCTGGGTGCACCCGGGCCGGATGCCGCCGAGCTGGCCGCCATCCTGAATGCCGCGGCCCATGCGCCCGACCATGGCCAGTTGCTGCCCTGGCGCTTTGTGCTGGTGCCCGAGGCCGCGCGCCCCCCGTTGGCCGAGGTGTTTGCCCAGGCGCTGCTGGAGCGCGACCCCTGCGCCACGCCCGAGCAGTGCGGGCAGGCGCGCGAAAAAGCCTACCGTGCCCCGGTGCTGATGCTGGTGGTGGTAGATGGCGAGCGCGGTGACCCCGACATTGATCTGGCCGAGCGGCTGCTGTCCGCCGGCTGCGCCGTGCAAAACATGCTGCTGGTGGCCACCGCGCAGGGCTATGGCTCGGCGCTGACCAGCGGCAAGGCCCTCAAGGCGGACAGTCTGTGCGCGTTGTTCCAGCTGACGGCCTCCGAGCAGGCCCTGTGCTTCATCAGCATCGGCACCGTGCTGTCGCGCAAACCGGCGCGGGCGCGGCCGGTGGCAAGCGCCTATGTCAGCACGCTGGACATGGACCGGGGCGTGGTGCCCGGGTTCTGATTCCATTGCTACATCACCCGTGTCGTTGTTGCTTCGCCTTGTCGTGCTACAGCACTGCCTGCGGCTTCGCGCCTAGACACGAATGTTTTGGAAACGGAATGACGCGGGTCAACTTCTTTCATTGCGAGAATTTTTATGGACATTTCCAGTTTCGACGATCTGCTGCAAGCCGCGCGCCTGCAACCCGAACCCCAGCGCCTGTTGTTTGTGTTTGCTGCTGTTGAGCTGCCCGACGACGCCACGCCCGCGCAGCGCGAGCGCTTTGCCGCCGGGCAGGGCGGCGCCCTGGTGCCGCTGATGTGTGTGGACAAGACGCCGCAAGAGCTGCCCTCGTTCAACGCGCTGGTGGAAGAGGCCCGCCAGTTCACTGCCCCGGGCCACGACTGGGCCATGGTGTTTGCGGCGGCCCTGTCGGGCAGGCTGAACCAGGCACCCAGCAGCGCCGATGCCCAGGCGCCCCTGCAGCGCATGGTCGATGCCATCAAGGGCGGCGCGCATGGCGCCTACATTCCTTTTGACCGGCAGGGGCAGCCGGTCCGGTTCGGGTAGTCGCGGCCATGGGCACTTCCTCGGCCCTGCCCGGTTTCAACGCGCCTGCCGTGGGGTTCGAGCAGCCCTTTGCCATGCTCGAAGCCTGCCACGAGCGCGTGCAGCGCACGCTCACCCTGCTGCAGCGGCTGCGCGGCCATGTGCTGGAGCACGGCGCAGACGTTGCCGCGCAGCAGGCGGCGCGCGACGTGCTGCGCTACTTCGACATCGCGGCGCCACTGCACCATGAAGACGAGGAGCTGCATGTGTTTCCGCTGCTTTTGGCGCAAGGCACCGCCGACGTGGCTGCGCTGGTGGCGCGCCTGCAGCACGACCACCTCTGCATGACCGCCGACTGGGCGGCCGCACGCCTGCCGCTGCAGGCCCTGGCCGATGGCCGGCAGGCCGGGTTCAGCGAGGCCGATGGCGCGGCGTTCGACCGCTTCATCGCCCGTTACGACCGCCACATCGCCGACGAAGAGGCCGTGGCCTATCCTGCAGCGCAAGCTTTGCTGGCCGCCCCGGCGCTGCAGGCAATGGGCAGCGAGATGGCGATACGCCGCAAGGGATGACCTGCATAGCCCGTGTGCGTGGGAGACGGTGCTTCAAAAAGCATAGCTGCTCGCGCTTGCTGCATAAGCGCTTCGGCCTGATTTGACTAAAAACCCCACGCAAAGTGCGACACCCACCATGCCCCACCAGCATGGGCCCGACCGGCGCTTACGGCGGTGCGGGCGGAGAGCCGCACGATACTGGCAGGCTTGTATGCGTAGTCACCTGCTTTTTATCGCCCGTGTGGCCTTGACCTTGGCCCTGGCCTGGGCCGCCGCAGCCGCCTGTGTGGCGCTGCACACCCCGTTGCCCTGGATGATTGGCCCGCTGCTGGCCACCTCGCTGCTGTCCATCGGTGGTGCGCCCACCGAAAGCTGGGCCCCGCTGCGCAATGCCGGGCAGTGGTCGATCGGCGCCTCGCTGGGGCTTTATTTCACGCCGCAGGTGGTGGCGCTGGTGGCCAGCCTGTGGTGGGCCATTGCGCTGGGCATTGTGTGGGCGCTGGTGCTGGGCTGGCTGTTTGGCGCCTGGCTGTACCGGCTGCACGCGCCGCGCATGCATGGCGTGCCGGCGCCGATGATGCGGGCCACCAGCTATTTTTCGGGCGCCATTGGCGCGGCGTCCGAGATGACGCTGCTGGCCGAGCGCGAAAACGCCCGCACCGATCTCGTGGCCGCCAGCCACAGCCTGCGCCTGTTGATCGTCACGGTGACCATTCCCTTTGCGCTGCAGTGAAGCGGGCTGCATGGCCTCGATATCCTGCCGCCCACCGTGCGCGCAGTGAACGGGCCGGGACTGGCGCTGCTGGCGCTCCTGACCGGGGCCGGAGCGCTGGCCATGGACCGGCTGGGCCGCGCCAACCCCTGGTTCATGGGCGCGCTGGTGGTCTCGATGGGGCTGGCCATGGCGGGCCTTACGTGCCCCAGGGGCTGGTGAACGCGGCGCAGTTGGTGATCGGCGTGAGCCTGGGCGTGCGGTTCCGGGCCGATTTTCTGCGCGCTGCGCCGCGCTGGCTGGCGTCGGTGGCGGTGGGCACCTTCGTCCTGATGGTTTTGTGCGCCCTGTTTTCGGCGTTGCTGGCCTGGGCCACCGGGCTGCCCTGGGTGACCCTGCTGCTGGGCACCTCACCGGGCGGTATCACCGAAATGGCCATCACGGCCAAGGTGCTGCAATTGGGCGTGCCGGTGGTGACGGCGTTCCAGGTGTGCCGGCTGATGGCGGTGCTGGTGCTGGTGGAGCCCTTGTTTCGGCGCATTTACCCGCGAGCGGCTTGAGCGACGCTGCAACACATCGGTCCCTTATCGTGGTCCGGCGGGCAGTTCCCGGCAGAAAAAAAAGGGGCAATGCCCCTTTTCCTCAGTGTTCGCCTCAGCACTCTCAGTGCACTATCACCGGGTTTTGCGCTAGACCGGCATAGCGGTCGAGTGCGTCTTCCACTTCTTCCTGGGTCGGGGTGTCGCGCTGCCAAGCCAGGATCTGCTGCTGGAACATCTCGGCCCAGGAGCCATCCAGATAGACCTCTTTGCCCGAGCGTTTGTCCACGATTTCAAAGCCGTGGCGGGCCAGTTGGGGTGCGGGCGGCGCAGTGTCGTGCAGCCGGGTGCCTTTTTGCTCCACGGCGTCGGGCAGCATGTGGACGACCACAAAGGAGTCAGAGTCGTAGAGCATTTGCATGGTGTTCCCCCAGTCGATATGTGAATCAGATGACAGCGGGTGGCCAGAGTTCAAGTCCCACAGCTTCCTGGCACCTGATGCTTTGCAGTATTTCACGAAAAAGGGCCTGTTTTGGGTTGGCGCGGGCTTTTCGCCGTTATGGCGCACGCAAGCAACACTGGAATGCCGCCCTCGGGTGATCAGGGCGGGCTGCTGCTGCGCAGGCGCAGGTCGGCAAAGTCACCGTTGGCCTGGGTCAGGCGGATGCGCACGGGCATGTAGCCCAGTTCGGGGGCCAGCCACAGTTCGGCTTTCTGGTCGTAGTCGCGGCGCGGCAGGCGCTGCAGTTTCCAGGCAAGCAGGGGGCCGGCGGGCAGGTCCAGGTTTTCTTGCCCTTCGATCGAGAAGGTCCAGCGGTCGGCGCTGCGGGCGCTGACGGTGGTCAGCGTGACCTGGGTGCCCGGCACAAACCGCCCAGGGTCGGCCGCCAGCATCGCGCCGAGCTGGATGAACACGCTCAGGCGGTCTTGCGCGCCAGGCCCGGCCGCTGCCGGCGGGGTGTTGGCGCTGAAGGTGACGCGGCCCTGGGCGTGGTCAAAGTGCGCGGCCCGCTCGCTGCGCGAGCGGTCGGCAAAGCGCTCGGGCTGCAGCCCCTGCGCGGTGATCTGGCCCACGCTGCTCTGGGAGCGGCTGCCCACCAAAAAGGCGCTGATCTCCTGCCGCGCTTCATAGCGGCTGCCGTCGTGCTGCCACAGCAGTTCGGCGTTGGCGCTGTAGTTGAACTTTTTCGCCTGCCCGCTCACGTCAAACGCCAGCCGCACCGGCGCGGGCAGGCGCACGGCCGGCGCTGCCGTGCTGGCCGCAGGGCCCGCAGCCCCCCCGGGGGGGCGGATGTCCACGCCCGCACCCATGTCGTTGTCGGGCGCCGTGGCGGGGCTTTCGGGGCTGGACGATGGCGGTGTCGCCTCGCTGGCGTGGGGCTGTGGGGCAGCAGCAGCCACCTCGGCTGTCTCCGTGGCGACTGTGGATTCGGTGGTTTCGGGTGGTGCCGGAGGGGCTGTCTCCGAAGCCTCCGCCGCCGGGGTGGCTGGGACGGCTGGGGTGGGTGCCTCGGGATCGGCAACCCCTGCGGTCGGTGCTGCCGGCGGCTCTGCGGGCGGAGGCGTATGGGCTGCCTGGGCTGCAGTTTGCGACGCCGGGGCCGCAGCGGGTTTCTTGCGCGCGACTTGGGGGCGCGGGGGCGCGGGGGGTGTTGGGGGCACCACTGCCGCTGCCGGTGGCGGCGGCGGGGCAGGGGCAATGCTGCGCGTGCTGAAAACCTGTGCTGCGGGGGCCGTGGACGGGTGGCCGTCCCAGGCCATGGGTATCCCTTGCAGCACCAGCCAGTGCAGTGCCAGCACCATGGCGGTCAGGGCCAGCAGTGACCAGCGAGCGCGAGCCAGCCCGTCCGGTCGCGCAATACCGCCGTCCACCAACGGGGATCCTGCCCGTTCTTTATCCATGTGCACTAAAGTTCGCGAGTTTTAAGTTCAACCAGATTTACCCAGCGCAGTGGGCGCACGGTGCGCACCATTTCCACCAAAGACAAAAATCCCTGCCCCCATGAAACTTGCCACCTACAAAGACGGTTCGCGCGACGGCCAACTGCTTGTTGTCTCCCGCGACCTGGGCACGGCCCATTATGCGACCGGCATTGCCAGCAAGCTCCAGCAAGTGCTGGACGACTGGAACTTCCTCTCGCCCCAGCTGCAGGACCTGTACGACCAGCTCAACGCCGGCCGTGCACGCCACGCTTTTCCCTTTGATCCGCAGCAGTGCATGGCACCGCTGCCCCGGGCCTACCAGTGGGCCGATGGCTCGGCGTACATCAACCACGTTGAACTGGTGCGAAAAGCGCGCAACGCCGAAGTGCCGGCGAGTTTTTACACCGACCCGCTGATGTACCAGGGCGGCAGCGACGACTTCATCGGCCCCTGCGACGACGTGCTGGTGCCCAGCGAAGCCATGGGCATCGACTTCGAGGCCGAAATCGCCGTCATCACCGGCGACGTGAAGATGGGCGCCAGCCCCGAGCAGGCGCTTGACGGCATCCGCCTCGTCATGCTGGCCAACGACGTGAGCCTGCGCCACCTCATCCCGGCTGAACTGGCCAAGGGCTTCGGCTTTTTTCAGAGCAAACCCGCCACCGCCTTCAGCCCCGTGGCCGTGACGCTCGATGAGCTGGGCGACGCCTGGAGCCATGGCCGCCTGAACCTGGTGGTGCAATCCACCTGGAACGGCCGCAAGGTGGGCATGTGCGATGCCGGCCCGGAGATGACCTTCCACTTCGGCCAGCTCATCGCCCATGTGGCCAAGACGCGCAACGTGCGCGCCGGCTCCATCGTGGGCAGCGGCACCGTCAGCAACCAGGGCGTGGAGCAGAACGGCCGCATGGAATGGCCCAAGGGCTACAGCTGCATCGCCGAAAAGCGCTGCATCGAAACCATCCAGGACGGCAAGCCCAGCACCGAGTTCATGCAGTTTGGCGACACCATCCGCATCGAGGCCAAGGGCCCGGACGGCGCCAGCATCTTCGGCGCCATCGACCAGGCCATCGCATCGCCTGCGGACGCATCGGTGGTGGCGAAGGGTGAATAAATGAGGCTGGCACGCGCGATCGCGCGGACAATGAACCACCCGCACGACGGGCTTTTTACGCGCCTGTCGGCTGATCCAACGCTGTTCCGCCCACTACCCCACACATCGCCATGCTGAATTTCGACTTCCACAACCCCACCCACATCGTTTTCGGCAAGGGCCGCGTGGCCGACCTGGCCAAGCTGGTTCCCGCTGCAGCCAAGGTGCTGATCCTGATCGGCGGCGCCAGCGCCGAAAAAACCGGCACGCTGGCCGAGGTGCGCGCCGCGCTGGGCGAGCGCCAGCACGCCACCTTCAGCGGTATCGAGCCCAACCCGAGCTACGAGACCTCGATGAAAGCCGTGGCGCAGATCCGCGCAGGCGGGTTCGACTTTTTGCTCGCCGTGGGCGG
>LNAP01005094.1_pt1 | contig 11794 bp, 9 predicted proteins | sample 602601 | NCBI WGS metagenome assembly LNAP01 (sample SAMN02440304, study PRJNA202911) | soil metagenome | biome: Subtropical and temperate rainforests or woodlands; isolation source: soil samples (1 kg each in a 20% v/v slurry with milli Q water) were... ... | reverse complement strand
AGTGGAACTGCGCGCTGATCAGCGCCGCCTGGTTGCTCTGCCCGTACGACACACCCATGTCGTTGGAGATGTGCGCGAACAGCACCGCGTCGACGTCCTTGAACATGCCGGCACGCACGAAGTACATCTTGCCGGCCATCAGCTCTTCAGCGACGCCGGGCCAGAGATGGATCGTGCCCGGCAGCTTCTCTTTCTCCATGATCTGCTTGAGCGCGATCGCCGCCGTCACGTTCATCGGCACGCCGGCGTTGTGGCCTTCACCGTGGCCTGGCGCGCCCGTCACCATCGGATCCTTGTAGCCGACGCCCGGCTTCTGATTCGCCTGCGGGATGTCGTCGATGTCGGAGCCGAGCGAGATGACCGGCTTTCCCGAGCCCCACGTCGCGGTCCATGCGGTCGGAATGCCGGCGACGCCGCGCGTGATCTTGAAGCCGTTTTTCTCGAGAATGCCGGTCAGGTATTTGCTCGTTTCGACTTCCTGGAACCCCGGCTCGCCGAAGCTGAACACCATGTCCACCATTTGCTGCGTGAACGTGGCCATGCTGTCGATTTTGCGAATCGCTTCCTTCTTCAACGCGGCAAGGCGTGCGTCGTCGGTGGGAAGATCGACCTTGAACAAGACCTCCGGACGATTGTCCGGACCTTGCTGGCCGCCGCGACCCTGCGCACTCAATGGAAGAGCGAGAGTCGCGAGAAGCGCCGCGGTCGTCGTGGCTCGAGAGACAAGTTGGTACATGCCAACCTCGTAGAGGGGTGGTGTCGGAACTGCTGGCTGATTTTCGCGGTCCGGCTGCCGATCTGCAAGGATGAGAGAGGTTGGAGGTTAGAGGCTGCGGTTCGGCAACCTCCAACCCGCAACCTCAAACCTTTCCGAGGGATCTCTGCTGCCGCTTCAAAGTCGCAGGACCTTCTCGACTTCGCTGACCTTCGCCTCGATCTCGATCGGACGATTGGCGCGAGACGGGGGCGGCTCGGCCTCTTGATGGTACTTCACGAGCGCGCCCGGATCCTTCAGTAGATGTCCGGTCAGAACCGCGACGACGCGCTCCGATGCCTGGATCACGCCTTCGCTCCGCAAGAGCGCGACGCCGGCGACGCTCGACGCACTGGCTGGCTCACATCCAACGCCGGCGGCGTCGATCACCGCCTTGGCTTCGAGAATCGCGTCGTCGGGCACGGACGTGACGACGCCGTTCGTCTCGCGGATGGTGCGAACCGCTCGGTTCCACGAGGCGGGATCGCCAATGCGAATCGCCGTCGCGACCGTGTCCGGGTCGACGCGAACGCGCGCGTCGAAGTGGTGGCGAAAGCTCTGCGCGAACGGCGACGCTCCCGCGGCTTGTACGGCGGCAATACGCGGCATACGGTCGATGAGTCCGATCGCATGCGCCTCACGTAGTGCTTTTCCAAACGCGGCGGTGTTGCCCAGATTGCCCGCGGGAAGCGCGATCCAGTCGGGCGCGTCCCAGCCGAGTTGATCGAGCAGCTCGAACACGATCGTCTTCTGTCCCTCGAGCCGGAACGGATTGATCGAGTTGAGGAGCTGAATCCCGAGCGCCGCGCTGGCGTCGCGCGCGAGCGAGAGGCACGCGTCGAAGTTGCCGCGGACGAGCAGCGTGCGGGCGCCATACGCGAGCGTCTGCGTCAACTTGCCCAGCGCGACCTGTCCCGACGGCACGAACACGAGCGCCGGAATACCAGCTTGCGCGGCATACGCTGCGAGCGACGCCGACGTGTTGCCGGTCGACGCGCAGGCAACCGCACGCGCATCCGTACGCCGTGCCTGCGTCATCGCCACCGTCATCCCGCGGTCCTTGAAGGAGCCGGTCGGGTTGTGGCCCTCGTGCTTCATGAGCAAGCGCTCGACACCGGCCCATTCGCTCACCGCGCGACGCTCGATCAGCGGGGTGTTGCCCTCGGGATGGCTGACGATCTCATCCTCCGTCGCCGACGGCAGGACCAGGTCGCGGTAGCGCCAGACGCCCGACGCATCCGGCCCGCTCGTCGCCAATCGCCGTTGGGTGAATCGTTCGCGCAGCGCGAACGCCGGCGACGCGTCGAGGGTCGCGTGGACGATCTCGAGGAGTCCGCCGCACGACGGACATGCCGACGCGGTATCGAGCTCATTGATGGATGTCCCGCACTGCTCGCAGACCTGCTGCGTTTCGTGAATCGCCATGCCGAAGCTCGTCATCTAGGCCCTCGTTTCTTCGATCCGTGCGCCGCGGTCGTCGATCCGCGCCACGCGTCCGGTCGCATTCATGCCGCCCGCACGATAGGCCGCGACCATCGCGGTCAGCACGGCTTCGGCGGCGTCTTCGCCATCGGTCAGCGCGAACGACGACGGACCGCCGCCCGCGATCGAGCACCCGAGCGCACCCGCGTCGAGTGCGGCCTGCTTCGCAAGCGCGAACCCCGGAAGCAGGGGAGCACGCGCCGGCTCCGCGATGTGGTCTTCGACGGCGCCGCGGAGTCGCGAGAGGTCGCCCGCCCAAAACGCAGACACCATTGCCGCAACGGCAGCCGTTTGTGCGATCGCGGTTCCGCGATCGACGGTCGCTGGCAAAATCGCGCGTGCGTCCGCGGTGCGGAGCCGCATCTCCGGATGTACGAGCACGAGGTGCAGCGGCGACGGCGCTGGCAGTCGCACGAGGTCAGGCGGATCCACCGATCGTACGAGAACGATGCCGCCATGAAGGCATGGGGCGAGGTTGTCGAGGTGGCGGCCCGCGACGCGCTCCTCCGACACGAGCGCCGCGAGCAGCAGCTCGTTCGCGTCGAGCGGAGAACCGAGGAGCGCATTGACCGCGACGGCGCCGGCGATCGCCGAGGCGGCACTGCCACCTTGGCCGCCAGCGAGTGGCAGTCCTTTCTGCACGCACAGCGCGACGCCGATGGATGACGCGCCCGCGCGTCGCAGCACTTCGGTCGCGGCGATCGCGGAGGCGTGTCGCGTCGGATCGCGCGGCAAGTCGGGGTGTCCAGGAACGTCGACACGCACGCCTGTCGACGAGCTGAGCCGTGTCGCTTCGACCGTGTCGCCGGGGCCCGTGACCGCGCAGCCGAGAATGTCGAGCCCCGGTCCGAGGTTGCCGATGCTACCCGGCGCGAACGCGCGGGCGAACGAGAACGGGGTCGAAGAGATCAAGTGACGTTCATCTGTTCGTAACGAATCTCGTGCAAAAATAAATGAATGCGATGCCCACGGAGACCTGTCTCGTATTGGATAAAATCAAGATGTCTTCACACGACCTTACATCGCACCGTATAACACCTTACGCGGGTTGATGGAACGTGTGTACGTTGTGTGACCAAAAGGCTGCATCCTGGGTTAGTCTCGCATACAACTGTTAGCGCGATTGTTATCGCCAGGACACGATCGCGTTACCAGGAGTAGGAGTCGCAGGAATCGCTGGCTCGTTTTCGCGAGCGCTGCTGCCCAAATAGCAGATCCTTCCGCAAGCAGACACCAGCATTTCTCTACCACTTCCTCTCTCTAGAGGTGTCTCAGTGTTCCGTCGAACAACATTGATGCTCGGGCTCGTGCTCGCTGCGCCGCTAGCGGCGCAGACGCGCGAGATCACGGGCAAGGTGACGCAGGCCGGAGTCGGCACGCCAATCACCGAAGCAACGATCGGCATCGTCGGCGCCCAGCTGGGCGTGCGGACGAACGAGAGCGGTGAGTACCGCCTTCGCGTGCCGCAGGGCGACGCGATGATCCTGGTTCGCGCGATCGGCTTCAAGCGGCAGACGCTTCGCGTCCCCGCTGGCCAAGCCACCGCGGACTTCGCGCTCGAAAAGGACGTGCTCCAACTCGAAGGTGTGACGGTCACCGGTCAGGCGACTACGGTCGACAAGCGAAACGCCTCTACGGCGATCTCGTCCGTGTCGGCGGAAGAATTGCTCGTTGCTCCCGCGAAGTCGATCGAAGGCAATCTCTCCGGCAAGGTGGTCGGAGCCTCGATCTACGAGAACTCGGGAACGCCGGGCGGCGGCATGCAGATCCAGATCCGCGGCGCCACGTCGATCATGGGCCAGGGCGATCCGCTCTACGTCGTAGACGGCGTCATCGTCTCGAACCAGTCGGTTCAAGGCGGGTTGTCGTCCATCACGCGCTCGTCGGGCACCACAGCGTCGTCGCAGGACCAGACGGTGAACCGCCTCGCCGACATCAACCCGAACGACATCGAGAGCATCGAGGTGCTCAAGTCGGCGGCGGCGACGGCCATCTACGGATCGCGCGCCACGAACGGCGTCGTCGTCATCACGACGAAGCGCGGTAAGTCGGGCGCCACGCGATACAACATCACGCAGCGCGTCGGCTCGCAGCAGGCGATTCGCCTCCTTGGCTCGCGTCACTTCACGAGCTACGCCGACGGCTGCGGCCCGACGCGAAGCGCGGCGGACCCCGCGTTGTGCAAAGACGGGGCGGTGAAGCCGTATATCGGCTCCTCGGCGCAGGCCGACTCGGTCGCGCGCGCGAACTGCACTGCCAGCGGTTGCCCATGGTATGATTGGCAAGGCGACCTCTACAACAACACGTCGCCCTCGTTCGAGACCGTCATGTCGGCGTCGGGCGGCTTCAACGCGACGAAGTACTTCGGTTCGATCAACGACCGTCAGGTCCGCGGCACGCAGCAGAACAGCGGCGCGCGGATGAGCTCGGGCCGCCTCAACATCGACCAGACGATCGGCGAGAAGCTCACGTTGAGCGCGGGCGCGAACCTCACGCACAACACCACGCACAACGGCGTCGGCGGCAACGACAACTCGGGTATCAGCCCGATGTACGCGTTGGGCTATGCGCCGGCGATCTACGACCTGCAGCAGATCGATCCGCTCACGGGCCGGCCGGTGAGGATGTTCATGAACGGTGGCGGCACGGGCACGGTGAATCCGTTCGACGCGCTGCACCAGATTCTGAACGCCGAAGAAACGTGGCGTCAGATCGGCAACCTGCGCCTCGGCTATTCGGCGCTGTCCACAGTGAAGAACACGGTCCAGCTGACGTATCTCGCCGGCGTCGATCGCTTCTCGTTCGAGGGCAATCAGTACTCGCCGAACTACCTCCAGTATGAGGCGGCCGACGGATTCCTCGGCACGGCGCAGATCAACAGCACCACCAGCAAGAACATCAACCAGAGCGTGAACGCCGTCTGGACGTTCAGCCCGGGCTACAAGTGGTTCAACTCGCTCCAGACGTCGGTGGGTGGCACGTACGAAACGCAGTACTTCCGCAACTACGCCGTGCGTCAGCGCGGCCTGACGCCGACGAAGGAGACCGCGAACGGCGGCTCCGACGTGTTGACGGTGGACAACGTCACCGAGTTCCGCGACCAGTCGCGGTACATCAATGCCCAGTTCATCGGGCTCGATGAGAAGCTGGCGCTTTCCGTCGGCGTTCGTGGCGACCGTGGGAGCGCGAACGGCGATCGCAGCACGTTCTACACGTTCCCGAAGTACTCGGCGAGCTATCGCTTCCAGGAGCCGCTCAGCTTCCTCACCTCGAAGATCGATGAAGTGAAGTTCCGCGCGTCGTACGGTCAGTCGGGCAACCGTCCGAACTACGGCGTGCGCGAGATCACGATCGGCTCGGGTGGCGTCATTGGCGGCTCGGGTTCGCTGTCGGCGTCGCAGGGCGTCGGCAATCCGAACATCAAGCCCGAAGTCATGAACGAGTTCGAGGTCGGCGCTGACGCGGCGTTCCTCCGCGGCCGCGCGCTGCTCGAAGTGAGCCGCTACAACCGCGTCATCAAGGACCTTCTCGTCACGTACCCGCTCGCCCCGAGCTCTGGTCTGGGCAACCAGACGGTCAACGGCGGTCAGATCTCCACGCGTGGTATCGAAGCGGGTTTGACGCTCGTTCCGATCAGCACGCGCAACGCCGAGTGGACGTTCCGCACGAACTACCAGCACAACGTGCAGTACGTCGACAAGCTCAACGTGCCGGCGTTCAACGCGCCGGGTGGCTCGTTCGGTGTGTCGTACGGTCGTAACCGTATCGTTCAAGGCACGCGGCCGACGTACATCTGGGGCAACCAGATCTATAGTTGCGTCAACAGCACGAATGCGAGCGGCCAGCTCGTGATCAACACGGGTTCGGACGGCAAGCCGTGTCATCGGATCGAGGCGGGCCAAGAGGTGATCGCCGGCAGCATCACGCGCGACTCCATCATCGCCGATGCGAACCCGATCGCTCAGATCTCGTTCCTCAACACGATCCGTTGGAAGAGCTTCACGGTTACGGGCCTGCTCGACTGGCGCGTCGCGGGCTACACCTCGGACATGACGAAGAACACGTGGGACGAGGGCGGCAACTCGCGTGACTACGACCAGCCGTCTCCGAAGGCGGGCATGTCCCTCGGCGACTTCCGGTACTCGACGTGGCAGGCTGGCAACATCGGGACGTACATCGACCGCGGCACGTATCTCAAGCTGCGCGAGGTCAGCGTTTCGTATCAGGCTCCGAAGGCGTGGGCGAGCCGTCTGCGCGCGAACGATCTCCGCGTGTCGGTTCAGGGCCGCAACCTCGGTATCAAGACCGACTATTGGAGCTTCGACCCCGAGTTCAACAACTTCGGCAACCAGAACTTCAATCGCTTCATCGATCTTGGGCCCTACCCCAGCATGAGGCAGTTCTTCTTCAGCGTCGACCTGGGGTACTAAGCCATGACTCATACTGTGATGCGCACTTATATCGGAACGGCGGCAATCGCCGCGATGGCGCTCGGCGCGGTTTCGTGCAGCGAATCCGCGATCGACATCAGCAATCCCAACGTCGCGCAGCCTGGTGAGGTCAACAACGACCCCACCGCGCTGCAGCTGCTCGCCACGGGCCTGTTCGCGGATCAGCGCACGACTCGTCAGGCGCAGATCACGAACACGGGTATTCTCGGACGCGAGATGTACACGTTCACGCCCCAGGAAGGCCGTAACACCACGAACTTCCTGATCGGTATCACCGTGGGCGGCGTGCAAAAGCTCGACCCGGCCGGATTCGCCAACGGCAGTTGGAACGGTCAGTACGTCATGCTGCGGGACATCTTCAACTTCAACAAGTTCGTCGCAGCACAAGCGACGTTGACCGAGGCGCAGAAGTCGGGAGCGCTGGCTGTCGCGCAGACGTTCGAAGCCATGATGATCTTCGAGCTTCTTCAGACGCGCGACTCGCTCGGTGTGGTCGTCCAGATCGACGAAGATCCGTTCGCGATCTTGCCGTTCGTTTCGCGCGATTCGGGCTACAAGTATGTGCTGAACGCGCTCGATGCGGCGGCGACGAAGCTGCAAGCCGCCGGAAGCGCGTTCCCGTTCACCCTGCCGCCGGGCTTCGGCGCCGCGACGGCGGGCGCGAACTTCACGACGCCAGCCGGTTTCCTCCAGTTCAACCGCGCGCTCAAGGCGAAGGCGGCCGTGTACTACGCCACGTTGGGCGGTGGCACGACTGCGTGGCAGGCAGCGCTGACGGCACTCGGTGCGTCGTTCCTCAACGCGGGTGCAACCACAAAGGCGCAGTTCGACGTTGGTCCGGTCGACACGTACGCCCCGGGACCGGATACGCCCAACGGCTTGACGCAGGCGACGAACACGAACCTGTATGCGCACATGTCGATTCAGACTGACGCGCAGCTCAAGGCGAACGGCCAGCCCGACGATCGGTACACGGCGAAGATCCGCACGGGCCTACCGTCCCGGCAGGGCCCTAGCGGGAGCAGCGCGTCCTCGACGCTCGGCTTCAGCATCTGGCCGACGCAGTCCTCGCCGATCCCGATCATCCGCAACGAGGAGCTGATCCTCCTGCGCGCGGAGGCCAAGTTGGGTACGGGCGACAAGGCTGGTGCGATCGCCGACCTCAACATCGTTCGTCAGAACTCGGGCGGCTTGCCGGCCTCGACGCTGACCGCGGCTTCCTCGAACGATCAGATCATCGACGGCATTCTGTACGAGAAGCGCTACTCGCTGTTGATGGAAGCAGACCGCTGGCCTGACGTCCGTCGCTACAACCGGCTCAGCACGCTGCCACTCGACGTCACCACCGGAGTCAACAAGAACTTCGTGGCGAAGGTGATGCCGATTCCTCAGGCGGAATGCCTCAACCGCATTGTGAAGGGCGGCGCGTTCGTCGGACCCAACGGACAGAACAACTGCGCTCCGTAATCGATCGCGGGTTCTGAACGAGTAGGTACGATTCGTAAACCGAGGCCGGAGATTGGGGTAATAGCCAGTCTCCGGCCCTCGTGCATCTTCCCGGCTTTCTTGATGGTGTTCCTCATGCGTCGAATGTTGGTCTCGAAGCTCGCTCCCTTGTTCGCCGCGCTTTCGTTTGGTGCGGTTTTGTCCGTTCCGTCTGCGGCGCAGGTTCAGTCGCCGCGACCCGCCGCGACGGACCCGCGTGTCCGACAGATGGGCGTCATCGACGGCGTCGTCAGCGATACGGGCCTCGCGCCCATGCAGGGCGCGTTCGTATCGATCCTCGGAACGAGCATCCGCGTCGGTACCGGCCCGAGTGGCCGATTTCGCATCACGAAAGTCCCCGTAGGCCAGTATCTCGTGATCGTCAAACGCGTCGGATTCCGCCCAACCTCCGGCGTGGTCGACGTGGCTGTGGACGACACGGTGCGGCTGTCCTACACACTCGAGAAGTTGCGGCCCGAAGAGCTCGAGACCGTCGTCGTCACGGCGAAAGCGCCCTCGATGCGCATGGCGGAGTTCGAGGCGCGGCGCAAGCTCGGCGTCGGCGAGTTCATGACGTCCGAGGAGATCGAAAAGCGAAACACCGTGTTCCCGACGGAGCTGATCCGAAAGTTCAGGGGAGTGAATATTTCTCCGAACAACGCGGGTCCGGTCACGCAGTACTTCGCACTTGCCGCCCGTGAGGGAGGCAACCCGATGACCGGCGCGTGTCCGATGCAGGTGTATCTCGACCAGGTCCCACTTCCGAGCCCGTTCAATCTCGACCTCCTCCCGCCGCCCAAGGAGCTCTCCGGCATCGAGGTCTACTCGGGGGCCGCGACCATTCCTCCACAGTTCAGCGGGATGAATCGCGGATGCGGCGTGATCATGGTGTGGACCAAGGACGGAGGCGCATAAGCTTTCCACGATGACCGCGCTCCGACGATCTCTCGTTGCGCTGACGGCGCTGCTGGTTGTTGGAGAATCGCTACACGGACAGACCGTCCGGGGCTCGGTCGTCAACCCTGACAGCAGCACTGTCGCCGGCGCGATCGTCGTTGTTCGCGATGATCGAGGCGCGACCGTCGGCCAAGTGCTGACGAGCGCTTCAGGCCTCTTCTCGTACAAGCTGCCGGCCGCAGGGCGATACTCGCTTCAAGTTCTGAGAATCGGATATCGTCCGACCCCCGGTCCCGCGATCACCGTTGCCGCGGACGCGACCGAGTCCGTGCGGATCGTGCTCTCGGGTCAGGCGGTCGTGTTGACGGCGATCAACGTTCGCGACCGCGGCACGTGTCGCGTTGGAGCGGACAGCGGACTCGCCGTCGCGCGCGTCTGGGAAGAGGTGCGCAAGGCGATGCTCTCGTCGAGTCTCCAAGCCGATCGCGCACCGCTCGTCGCCGAGTGGATCGAGTACGACCGGCATCTGGACTCGAGCGCGCGAATCGTGCGCGGCCAAAACGTGCGGACGACGCGCAGCCCGACGACGCACGCGTTCAAGAGCGTGCCCGCGGAACAACTCGATTCGGCCGGATACGTGGTCACCGAGAACGGCATGACCACCTATCACGCGCCGGACGCGAACGTCCTCTTGTCCGAGGTCTTCGCTGCCTCTCATTGCTTTCGCCTCGAGGCGCCCCCGCGCGCCGCTCCGACGTTGCTCGGCGTGAATTTCGAGCCGACGGGCGACCGTCGTCTGGTTCACCTTCAGCACCTTGCTGGCCGCCAGCGTGCTGCCGTTGCGGGCCACCGCCAGCAGCACCCGAAGATCGTTCCAGTCGTACATGGCCGCCCCACTCTGCAGCTTTGCAGAACGAGCCTGCAATAAGGCTGATTTACCCGCAAGGGGGAGCGCCGCTATTCCCCGCCACATCAGAGCGGCGCCGCCGTTCCTTCAAGAACGGACCGGCCGATGAAGCTCTATTGCGATCCGATCTCGACCACCTCGCGGCCGGTGATGATGTTCATCGCCGAGGCGGGGCTGCCGGTCGAGCTGGTCCACGTGGACCTGATGAACGGCGCCAACTTTGCGCCGGACTACCTGGCGATCAACCCGAACGGCTGCGTGCCGTACCTTGTCGACGGCGACTTCCGGCTCGGCGAATCTGCAGCGATCCTCAAGTACCTGGCGGAGAGCACCGGCTCGCCGGCCTACCCGGCCGAGCTGCGCGCCCGGGCCAAGGTCGATGAGGCGCTGGCCTGGTTCTATACGAACTTCCACGAGGTCTACTGCGCGATGGCGGTCTACCCGAACTTCGGGATTCCGCACGGGCTCGACCCGGCGGTCGGCCAGGGGCTGATCGCCTACGGCGAGCAGCACGCGCACCGCTGGCTGGCGGTGCTCGACCGGCACATGCTGGCGGGCAGGCCGTTCGTCTGCGGCGAGCAGATCACCCTGGCGGACTATGCGGGCGCTGCGTTCGTGACGCTCGGCGAGGCCGCCGCCTTCGACCTTTCCGCCTATTCCAACATCACCGCCTGGGTGGCGCGTCTGAAGGCGCGGCCGCAGTGGGGCGCGGTCTACGCCGGCTTCAACGGCATGGTCAGCGCCATCCAGAGCCAATCGAGAGTGAACGTCTGATGCGCTGGGGATCTCTGCACTGGCTGCTGGCTTCGATCACGCTGGGCGCGATCATGGCCACCGCCCTCGACACCGTCATCGACACCCACCAGCAGGTCGCGGCCGCCGAGAGCCACCGCAACTCCTGAGCCGGCTTTGACGCGGCCAGGGCTTGGGCCCAGAAGCTGGGCCGAACGCCTGGGAGTTGGCCGATGATCGTCGAGATGCGCACCTACACCTTGGCCGTGGGCGCCACGGGCCGGTACTTCAAGCTGTACGGCGAGAAGGGGCTAGCGGTGCAGAAGCGCATCCTCGGCCACCTGGTCGGCTACTACGGCGTCGAGGTGGGCGAGCTGAACAAGGTCATCCACATGTGGGCCTACGACAGCCTCGACGAGCGCGCCAAGCGCCGCGCTGCGCTGTGGGCCGACCCCGAGTGGCTGGCCTACGTCCGCGAAGTCGGCGGCCTGGTCGTCGGCCAGGAGAACCAGATCCTGACGCCGGCTCCGTTCTTCCAGCTGCCGCCGCCGGCATAACTCTTTTCTCCTCGTCATGGCCGGGCTTGTCCCGGCCACCCAGCCCAAGGTTGGTGCTGCAGATGCTCGTGGCCGGCTGCAGCCGGCCATAGCGCCTGATGCAGGGCTGCATTTTCTGACTTGGGCTGGGTCGCCGGGACGCGCCCGGCGATGACGAAGGGGGGAGAGTGGCGCGTCAGGACGATCCCAGCGTCTCGTCGAACATGTCGATCATCGCCCGCCAGGCGCGCTCGTCCGAGAGGCGGTTGTAGGCGAAGCCGGGCATGCCCCAGGTTTCGGCCTCGGGGTTGGTGAAGCTGTGCGAGGTGCCGGAGAAGACGCTCATCCGCCAGTCGACCTTGGCGGCGTTCATCTCCTGCTCGAAGCCCTGGCGCTGGTCCGGCGGGACAACGGGGTCGTCGGCGCCGATCTGCACCAGGATCGGGGCCTTGATGTTGGCCGCGTCCTGCGGCCGGGCCGTGCCCAGGCCGCAGTGGAAGCCGACCACCGCCTGGATGTCCGCGCCGCCGCGGGCCAGCTCCAGCGATGC
>LNAP01005093.1_pt1 | contig 11794 bp, 10 predicted proteins | sample 602601 | NCBI WGS metagenome assembly LNAP01 (sample SAMN02440304, study PRJNA202911) | soil metagenome | biome: Subtropical and temperate rainforests or woodlands; isolation source: soil samples (1 kg each in a 20% v/v slurry with milli Q water) were... ... | reverse complement strand
CGATCAGTGCAGGGTTCACCGGGTGATCCTCCTCGACCTGCCGCCCGGCGCCACGCTGTTTCGTGCGCACACTCCACAGTGGGCCAGCCGGCCCACCAGCGGTGCCGGTGCGGTGGCAGGCTCTCCAATGGCGACATCGGCATCATGACCCTCCTGCGCGAGCGGATGCACCGGATCGACCGCTTCCGGGACGATTTCAGTTCATGAGCCCGCCGCGTCGGGGCGAGGTGCGAGTCGCGGTCATCAGTCACCCTGATCCGGCTGGCCCTGCTCCCGTGGGCGAGTGATCTGGCCCTGCCGGCCGATGATCCTCTGCTGGTCCTGCGGTCCAGTGCAATGTCGCGGGGACTGGCGGTGATGATCGCGGCGGCGGGCGTGCACGAGATCCGGGGCGGTTCATCAGTGGCTCCCGCGTTGCCGCGACAAAACGGTAGCTCAGTTGTACACGGGTAAGCCCCAGGGCGCGGGCGGACGCTGTCTGTCGACCAAACCGTCGGGACAGGCGACCAATGCTCGCTGTATTGGCCGAAATGCCTTGCACATTGAGCTGGTGCCAAGCTCAGGCCGAGGACCAGTACTTTCCCCGTGAAGTAGCGACACAACATGCCCGTCCCGGCGTGCCGCCTTCGTCGGATCGGTGAACGGAATAGTGCGCCGGGACACTTTCGGCGCTCAGGGATCACTCACAACCACGCCTTCCAGCCGCCCCTTGTCGAGAATTTCCAGCAACACCACACTCTGTTTTTCTGTCGGGAGCCTGGAGGGAATCTGCATGGCAACCTTGAGCACGCCGTCTTCCTTTGGCGTGAGCAGATCCTTCTCACGCAGCGACTGATGGATGCGAGCCCATTCCGCAGCGGGAACAGCCAGCACTTTTCGCTGCGCCTCGATGCCGTTGTCGATCCTCTGCGTCTGCTTCGCAGTCTTCACGATCGCTGCCTGATCATCCTGCGGAACAAGTCGATCGTAGAACTCCAGCGGGAGAAGATTGGCAATGGCGTCGGTACGAGCCTGTATCCTCGTCCAGCATGCCTCCTTCTTGCACCATTCGGAAATGTTCGAGATACCGTGTGGTGGCTTGGTGATGTCATCGTTCACCACGCCAGACACGACAGCGATGGCATCCTCCAACACGGCATCAACCATCTGTGCATTCCAGACGCCCAGGAAATCGATGCTCGCCTTTCTTCGCTTCGTGATATCGGCCAATACCGCCAGCGTGTAGGCCACGATGTTTGCTCGATACCCACCGTTGTACCAAGATTGCGCAGAAACGATGCGCTCGGCGGCACGGAAGATCAGTCCGCGCGCGACGGCTCTCTTGAAGTAGAACTCGTTGAAGGCATCGGACGATTTTTCCCACTCGCTGCCGATTCGCGCAGCATAGCGCGCAAAGTTCTTCTGCGAGCCAAGATTGACCCATCTTGGATGGTCATCCCAGACATTTTCGAACTTTGCGAGATCTGTCTTGGTGAACATTTGCGGCTTGGGATGCTCGGCCTTGAAGCGACGCTGCTCTGCTGGTGTCAGTTTTGACTGTGCATCGGCATACTGACCGCGTGCGCGCTCGTAGAACCAGCGCGTCTCGCGGGGGGACCCCTTCTGCGCCGGCGCCCATATGCGCCGCGAGAACCCTTCCATCCGGACATGGAACGGATGATTCGAGAAGAAGTCGGCAGCATTCACCCTATTCTGGGTGTTCGCATACTCCGATATCTTCGGCACAACCATCTCGCTTTGCTGGCTGTCAATGACGGACAGCTTCATCTGAACGAATATCTGGGAAAGGTCCGCCTTGTCCCGCTTCCGCGTATGGAACAGGGATGCAGTGGTCTGCCCACCATTGACGATCTGAAGATCGACGATCCTTGTGATCGCCAGACCGGAATCCGTTGCCTCGGTTTCGACACTCTGCGCAGTGGCCGTGATCCCATTGTTGTAGGCAAAGAACATTCCCGGCTCATTCAGGATCGTTGCCCGTATGCCCTGGTTCACATTGCCACGAGCCTGCAGGAATGTCCGGACGTTCTGCTCCAGCAGGCGAGCTCCGAAACTTCCGTACAGGGTCGCCAGCACATCTGCTGGCATAACCATGAGGTAGGACTGATAGGCATCGGTTGTCAAGTGAGCGGGAAGACAGGCGATGCCTTGGCCAAACATCTGCTCGAAGTCGAGATCGAGTGGTTCCTTGTGGCTGCGTGAACTTCGCTGACGATGAAGACGCGAAATATCCCATACGTGATAACTCGTGGGAACGCCAGCAACTTCTCCATCCGGAAGGCTCTGCACTGCCCCGCTGAGCGTGCGCTCGGAGAACAGAACAAGGTTGAGCGAGCCGATGGCACCTCTGCGATCGACAATCTGTCTGGCAAGGCCGTATTCCGGTGAAGTGACTTCCAGATCGTCAGCCAGATTCCTGTCGATACTTGCATCGAAGAAGTTGGCAACACGCTTGAATGCCGCATCCACGTCCGTCTTTGTCAGGGACGCCAGTTCGTTGCGGGACTCGAAGTCTGCGATGAAGAGGTGCAGGACTCCCTCATCATTGAACCAGTAGCCGTCCACACGCACGCCACGTTGCGCCCGGAAATGACAAAGTTCGAAGCCTTCCGTGAAGCCTGTTTCGACAAGCTCTGCAGCGATGGTTTCCATGAACTCGTCGAGCTGAAATCTGCCATTGGCCTCGGCTCCCGCCAGCAGTTCCTGCCGGAAGTCGTGGAAGAACTCTTCGCCGGTTTGCTCCATCACTCGCCTCCGAAGACAGCAGCCCCGTCGCACTCGTATCGAGCAATTGTTTCCAGTCTGATGTCGTAGGCTACCTTGGCAATCCCTGTCGGCAATTGTGATCGCATGAGACGAGGAAAATCATCGGCGACCCGATAGCTGCGCACGTCGCTGACGACAAAACGCGGTTCATCGTAGTCAGGGAGCGGCGCGTAGCCGTGTGCAACCAGCTTCCGGTCAAAGGCCTCGACGGCCTCTGCCTTGCCGAGCCGCGCCTGGACGGCGGCGACAAGCTCGTTGAGCGAGCGGGCACCTGCCGCGTCAGCCAGATTGCTCAGCCGGTACACACGCAGGAACAGTGCATCGTTCAGGGATTCGAGCTGGTCTTCCGACGAAATGCGGATGCTGCTCCGTTCGGAACCCGAGAGCGATTTGACCTCGACAGCCGTGTTCCCGAAGATGAAATCCTGATGTGACCGTTCCGGGCCGAGCCAGGCTTCGACGACGGCATTGCTCGGCATTTCCCGATCGATCAGTTCCGTCAGGAAGACGATTTCGGCGAAGAGGCCTCGAACATCCTCTGCGGACAGATACTGACTTCGGCCCGAGAGGAACGTCTTCCAACGACGGATGTGCGCCAGCGAGACTGCCAGAGAGCTGGCCGAATCGGTGGCGTGCTCCAGCGCGAATGCAAGGGTACGGCACAGTCCCTCGAAAAGATCGCGATCAACCTGTCTTTCAAGAGCGAGGACCAGGTGTTGCTGCCCCTGATCTCCGGCACGAAGATCGACATCGACGCCGTTCACCGTGACCGCGTTCTTCCGGTACTGGGCTGTGTGGTCGCCGTGCAGCTCCACAATGAACAGGCAGGCACCACTGACATCACGTCCCCAGAAGCAGGGCACGGCCGTTTTCGCCGCAACTTGGCGGACATTGAAGTCCGTGCCAGGAACGGCAATTTCATCCCATGGCGAGGTTTCAGGCATCGTAGTCTTCCTCCTCGTCAGGATCGTCCACATAGCCCTGCATCTGCTGGAGCCAGACCTTGTTGACGACGACATTGATGGTTGTCGAGTAGTCCCCGTATGGGAAGCTCATGCCAAAGGCAGCGATCGGCCCCATCACGGCATCGCCCTTGGGCTCCAGACTGTGAATCATGAGTAGGGGCGTGTTCCTCACCATCCGGTAATGTGTGTCGGATACCGCCCCCGAGCCGTCGTCGTCGCCTGCGACCATTCTCGCCTCAGCGCGTTGCTCGTCGCTGAGCCCGAGCTTCTCGTCACCACGCGAAGCAACCCTGTCCTTGTTCAGGCGCCACGCAGTGCCATTCGGCTGATTCTTCCCGACGACACGCACCTGATTCCTCAAGGTGAATGGGCGTTCGCCGCCCGACCCACCCGGGGGAGAAATCAGCAGGACATCCGCAAGCGGACGCTTCGTCGCGATCCGTTCGAGATAGCTCACCACGTCTGATTTCTGTCCCACAAAGGTCGAATGGCATTCGAATCTAGTGAGAAAATCGTCGATCACCTCGACGGGCACGTCTCTGAAGATGACGCCTTTCTCGGTGAACTCCTCCGGCCGTCCGCCGAATCCATTTCGCCAGTGATCGGCGATCAGCTCAAAGTTCTTGGCATTCACATCGGGGGCTGTGGAGACAATGTAGCTTTCACGCAGTCGCCCGCTGAAACTCTGTTCGACGGTGACTTCCTGACTAGCCCGCATCTTGTTCGCGGCCGTGATCAGCAGGCTGTCCGGATGCGAGCGGACGTAAAGCCCAAAGTCCTTTGGGCTGAGGCGATCACGTCGCATGCGCTTGACCTGCTGCACAAGTTCTTCGGCGGCATCAGCGATGTGGGAATACCAGTTGATCGAATCGCGAGAGAGGTGGACTCGGCAGAGATCCTCGAATCCCGGTCGGTAACCGAACCAGCGCCCCATCTGCATGAGGGTGTCGTACATCTTCGTGTTGCGGTACATGTAGCTGACGGTCAGTCCCTCGATGGTCAAACCTCGCGACAGGCTCAGGCCACCGACCGCGACCGCCGTCAGCCCGATGCCTTCCTTCTCGTACCGGGTGTAGTCGAGCACTTCGTCACTCTTGCTGTTGATGACGTAGAGATGAAGGTGCTCGAAGACACCGACGAGGGCTGCCTTCACTTCCTCCCAGGTCACCCCGACATCGGCATACTCGGCGAGGAAGGCATCCTTCAGGCCTTGCATGTACATGTTCCTTGAAGAAACATCCTCCGGCATCGCGTAGTTTGCGAGAACCGCTTCCCTGATCTTCTTCTCCCTGAGGCTCAGGAAATCGCGCACAGCCTTCTGCACCGGCACGAAGCGCGACACATTGACCATCATCGAGCAATGCTTGCTGGCCTGTCCGCGCAGGTTTCGGATGGCGCGTGCAATGATGAATTCGTCGAGTGCGCGATAGAGGCTGGGAGGCAGCTCATGGACAGGATCGTCGCGCTTGTGGGAATAGGGAATGAAATCCTCGCAATCGTCGATCGGGCTGACGATCGATTCGCTGGTCGCCTCATTCAGGAAGACCTTCTCCGCCCCGAAATAGGTTGTGGGCGCATCCAGGCAATAGATGAAGTCGCGAGGGAAAAGCTCTTCCCGCACGTCATCGCCATAGGCATCCGGATTGATGAAGATGTTGGCGAACGGGGTTGCCGTATATCCGACGTAGCAGGACTTCGCGAACAGCCCCAGGATGCGGCGAATCATCGCATTCGTCCGGGTCGGGTCCAGGTCTTCCTTGTTCGTGTTGATCGATGCGTTGTCGGCCTCGTCATCGATCAGCAGCATCGGCACATCGGAAATGCGGTCTTCCCCTTCGGCGTTCAGTGCCTTCAGCCATTTGTGCAACGCAGTGAGCGTCGTGACGTTCTTCTTGATGATCAGGATGATCGGCTTGCTGAAGTCGTTGATCTTCCAGCCACTTTTGGCGGCTGTATTCTTGTTGAAGTCCTCGTTGATGTTGGTGAGCGTTGCCGGATGCGGATATCCCGGAGCGAGACCGACACCGATGTTGCGGCGATCCTCGGGGTCACTCGATCGGCCGATGAAGGCCTCGTCGATTCGCTGCTGTGTCTGCCTGCGCAGGTTGTTGTGAATGCCTGCGATGACGACGATGAACTTGTAGCCCGCATCGGCTGCACGTGCGATCAGACCCGTGTAGTTGGCCGTCTTCCCTGACTGCACATGGCCGATGACCAGGCCACGGCGGTTCCAGCTCGTGCCTTCGCTCAGTGGATCCTGAAGGTGGCCAAGAATGCGGGTGGTCACATCGCTCAGCGACTGAACCATCTGTGGAGGCCAGCCCTCGTTGCGAAGAAATTCCTCGTATGCACCGGCATAGGTCCAGGTGACGTCCTCGCGCTTGTGAACCCATTGATCGTCATGCTTCGCACTGACATCGACCAATGAAATGCCTGCTCCCATGCGGGTCACAACCGATTCCATGGCTTCGGTGACAATGTTGCGGAGGTCTCCCGCATAGCCGAAGATTGAAGCAATCTGCCTTGCCTTTTCCTCCACCTGATCGCGCGTCGGCGTTTCCGCCATATTGGCAAGGCCCGAGATGAGCGCGTTGGCGATGTTTCGTTCTGCCGTGATGGCTGTAATGCTCATGCAAAAGCCTCATTGATGAATTTTTCGACCAGATCCATCTGGCCATCGAAGAGATGCGTGGAGCGCACGATCTGAAGAAAGACCTTCGCATCGCCCGGCCCGTCGCCATACAGCACCTGGCGCAGGCTTCTCAGGCGATCCATGGTCTGGCTTTCATCCACCGATCGTTGATTGATCTCGCGCGGGTGGGTCGAGTAGTCGGAATAGATCATCTCGACCGGCAATGAGGCAGCAACCGAATCAAGCAGCGTGCGCATCAGGTCTGCGTCCTCTGGCGAGAGTCTTTCTGCCAGTGAGACGATGATCGGGTGCTGGTCGTTGATCGCGAACCGGATGCCATCATGATCGGCATAGCGCTCCCAGAACGGTGCCTGGGTTTCCTGAAACAGCTTCTGTCCGCGTCCCCGATGTACCGTCACGCTACGGTTGGTTATCTTGGCGATGATCTGGCGCAGGCGCTCACGCACCGCATGTGGGGGGCGCGCGCGCGACTTCTTGATGTCGATTGTCCAGGCTTCGTCCAGACTGTTGGGGAAGTCGATCTGCACCCGCGCCAGCTTGGTGGCCTCACCCTTGGGCACCAGCCGGAACCAGTCTCCCCACGCCATCAGACGCCCGTTCCGGTAGACATAGCCTCCCTGGTTGGAGATGAAGTCACTGCGATCCTGGTAGTAGTCGTACTCGGACGCGGAAAGACGGCTATGGTGTGGCAGCACATAGGGCTGCAGGCGCACTTCCGCATCGCCGATGCGGACAATTTCCTCCGGAAGAACCTGAGTGGCCGGATTCTTTCTGCAGAAAGGATCGAATGCGGCAATGGGGTGACCGTTGATGGCAAGCGTGACTCTGGGATGCCCCTTGACCTCGCCCGAAAGGAAGCGATGGAAGACGAGGGCGAGATGTCGCCCCACCACCTCAAGCTTCTCGTTCACGATTTCCTGCCGCCGATCCCCGACTTCGTCTTCGAGCATGCGATCAAGTTCTCGCCAGAGGACTGCGGTGCCGTGCCTTCCGAGGCGATCGACATAGGGCAGCGCCTGGATGTCGGCCTCATCAAGGATGCTCAGGATCCAGTCGTCTGCCGCATCGATGCGATCCAGGTTCCACTCGGCACCACAGATGGAAGCATCACCTGTACTGACCACTGTCAGGGAGCGGCACTGCGAGAACGACGCCGTCTTCAGTCCAAGACCAAAGCGTCCGAGATCCCTTGGCGAACGGTGCCGTCTGGGGTTATCGGTTCCATGACGCATTGCCGCCAGCAACTCTCCCTCCGTCATTCCCTTGCCGTTGTCGAGAATGACGACCAGAGGAAGCTCGCCGGACACATCGCAGATGATGTCGATCCTGTCTGCCCCGGCAGAAATGCTGTTGTCGATCAGATCCGCGATGGCCGTTTCGAGCGAGTATCCGAGATCCCTCATCGACGCCGAGAGACAGGCCGCGCTCGGCGGATGTCTGTGTTCCCTTGCCATCAGGATGCCCCTTGTGATTTCTGGCGAATCAACTGCATGCTAACCTTCCATGGCGACTTTCCCTCTGTCGGCTTTGTTGACAGAGGTGCGAGTCAGCAGGTTGTTGCAGACATCCAGATTGAATAGCGCCAAGGCCATGCTCGTCCCGACCACCCCTCAGCGCAGCCGCATGATGTCGAGCATTCGCGGAAAGGATACCTGGCCGGAGCGAACCCTTCGATCGCTTCTTTTCGCCAGAGGATTTCGCTATCGACTTCATGTCAGAAAGCTGCCCGGCTCCCCGGATCTTGTGTTCCCAAGGCACAGAGCGGTGGTGTTCGTCCATGGCTGCTTCTGGCATCGGCACGAAGGCTGCCGCTATACCACTACCCCTCGAACCAACGAAGAGTTCTGGCAACGGAAGTTCCTGGGCAATGTTGACCGTGACAGGCGACACGTGGAGACGCTTCGGTCTCTTGGCTGGCGCGTGGCCACCGTGTGGGAGTGCGCGCTGAAGCAGTCGGTCGAGGACACTGCGCGATTGGTTGAGGAGTGGCTGCATGGCGACGAGAAAGCCTTGGTGATCGGTCAGTCGGCCTCGGCAAGCAGCGGAACCTGAGCCTGCTCCGGAGCGTTGCGCCTCGGGTTTTCTATCGGCTTGCTGTTCGCTCGATCACTGACCTGCCTGCGTTTCTTCCTGTTCATTTCATTCAGAAGACTCCGCACGATCTTGGCCAACTTGTGCGCCAGCAGCGGAGGAACAGCATTCCCGACCTGCGTGTATTGCTCCGTGCGATTGCCTGCGAAGAAATAGTTGTCCGGGAATGTCTGCAGGCGCGCGGCTTCCCTGACGGTGAGGCTTCTGCATTGCGAAGGGTCGTAATGAATGTAGTAATGCCCATCCTTGGCAATGTGCGCCACCACCGTCGTGGCCGGCTCGTTTTTGCACTGCACGCGAAACCGATCCTTGAATGGGATGGCCTCGGACTCACTGCCGAATTGCACGTTGAAGTGATCCGGCAGAAGCTTGGGCGGAAAGACATCCAGCCGAGGGGAATAACCCTGCGAATGAGCAAAGGTCGCCGCAAAAAGATATCTGGCCAGATCGGAGGCCATGTGAGCACGTGCCTCGTGCTGGCAGATACCACCAAGGCTTCGATCATGCAGCCACTGCTGCAGTTCGGTTGGTTTCTTGGGCCTTCTGTATTCCTTCTGTATGAAGGCACCTCCGGTGCTGACACTGGTGGCTGAAGCGGCAAAGGCCCGCATCGATTCGACCATGGCGGACTCGTTCTCGGCTCTCCATCCCTTGACGTTGGCAGGTGCCGCCTGAACCGCCTTGCGCCAAGCCTCCAGAGAATCCCCTCTGGACAGTCGGCTCCGAATTCGTGGCAGGTCATCGATGGTCTGCCTGACAGTCACAGGCTTTGATACAGGTTCCAGCAATTGATGCTGTGGCACGCCCTGTCCCTTTCGAACTCCAAGCAGGATGACTCGATGCCTGCTTTGGGGTATGCCATAGCGTTCGGAATGAATCAGGTAGTCCACAGGCTCCAGAGAAGCGCTGTTTCCCTTCTTCGTGAAGGAGCGAATTTCATACTCCAGTCCATCCGCTGGAGAAGAGAGATCCGCAATGATCTTCTCGAACATCGGATTTCCGGAGTGCTTGGACGACAGCAATCCCTTGACGTTCTCCATCACGAAGATGGTGGGCTTGTGAACCTGAATGATCCGCAGGTACTCCTTGTAGAGAAAGTGCTTCTCGTCCTTGTGGAAATCCTTGTCGTTGGCGCGCCGTGACCGTCCGGCAAGGGAATACGCTTGGCAGGGCGGACCGCCGATGAGTACCCAGGTCTCCTGCCCATTCAGTGCAGACCGGATTTCATCGTCGATGCTGGCTTCGTCGGACTTGCCAAGTTCGAGACATCTTGCTTCCTTGGCGGCATGCTCGAAGGCGCTGGCCACGGCAGGAATCCGACGGAACGAAGCTTCGTCGAGCTCACCCCGCACGTAGCTGTAGTAATGCCTGACATCCTTGGTACCGCGCAGGCGCCTGAACGCCGCTCGCAGCATCAGTGTTCGATGCGCAACCTCAGTCTTCTCGATGGATAGACCGATCTCGAAGAATGGCTGCCGCTTGTGTCCCTTGAGAGAGGCAAAGCCCTCTCCCAGCCCGCCGGGACCAGCAAAGAGGTCGATTATTGGAATCGGCATTTCTCGTTTTCCTGCTGTTCGTCATTGAGCGCAGATTTGACTGTGCCGATTTCTTTGGCATTCATTCGTAACCCATCCCCAGTTCCTGAGCCTGACGGCTCAGTTCGTCCATGGCCTGCGCACTGGCCTGTTCCCTCGCGTCCTTGAACTGCAGCAGATCGGCCAGGCGAACACGCCGGTGCTTGCCTGTGCGAAGAAATGGCAGCTCACCATCCTCCAGAAGCTTCACCAGATGAGGTCTGGACACATTGAGCAGATCGGCCGCTTCCTGGGTAGTCAATTCGGCGTTTACCGACACTACCCTGATGGCGTCACCCCTAGCGAGTCCGTTGAGAACTTCTTCCACGAGGCGCAGCGTCGAGACAGGCAATTCCATCTCATGTGCCCGGTCTGCTTCATCGTAAAGCCGGATACGCCTGGTTTTGCGCTTGCCAGAAAGACAGGATGCGAGAGCCCGCTGACCTTGGGCCGCCAATTGAACTTCCTGCTCGTCAGGCAGCTTCATGCGGGCGTGCGCTGAGGTGTTCATGTGATATCTCGGTCAGTTGAAGTGCACGGCACAGCATTCTAGAACGAAACAAACGAAAACGAAACAAACGAAAACGCCAGCCATGATGCCCGTCGCTGACGTGGGCTGGCGGTCGCAGTTGGCCGGCTTCCGCTTCGGCGCACGAATCCGGAAGCTGACCGGTTCGCATTGATTGAGGTACCAGAGACTGCCTCACCGCAACATCGTGTCATTCGCTTCATGGGGATTGGCATGGCACTTCGGATCGACAGTTGCACGCATTGGACAGGCCTTTGGGTGGCGATACTGTTGATCGCACCTTCGACCTACCAATCGGCGGCCGCAGCAGACGATGGCATCGAACGCGAGCAGCTTGCGGCCCTGGTTCGCCAGCTCGACCTGATCGATCGCCTCGCCGAGCATGCCGCCCATACCGCTCCGCAGCAGCGCGCCCGCTACCACTTCGACCATGCCCGCCTGCGCGAGGACCTCCAGCGCGTTCGGACGGGCATCCAGGACTACCTGACGCCGCCGCGAGCCCAGCCGCGCGATCCGGTCGAGCTGTCCGGTGACTACCGCCAGTCCAGCCCGCCCTCCGACCAGGAGGCACCCCAATGAACGCCGCCCAGGTCAGCGCCTTCCAGGCCAATGGCGGCTTCGCCCCCGCCGCTGTGGCCACGGTGGTGCTCGGCCTGGTGTTCGCCGTCCTGCTCCTGTGGGGCGTGTGGGCCATGCGTACCGCGTACACCGGGTGGGCCGAGCAGCGCCTGTCCCAGCGCCAGTTCCTGGGTGTCGTCGTGCGCTTCGTTTCGATGTACCTGGTGCTGACCTATTTCCTCCTGTCCTGACCACCACGAAAGGCCCTGCCGCCATGAAGACCCATCCGATTCCCCATCGCGTTGCCACCACCATCCTCGCGCCATTGATGCTGATGGGCCTGCCGTTGGCGGCCCGGGCGCAGGGCCTGCCGACCATCGAGGACCCCTCGCGCGGGCAGGGCAGCGGCATCATGCAGACGCTGCAGAACTACGGCTACGACATCGTGCTGCTGATCGCGCTCCTCGTGGTCGCCTCGATGTTCGTCGGTGTGTGTTACCACGCCTATACGCGCTACTCGGAAATCCATACCGGTCGCGCCACCTGGGGCCAGTTCGGACTCACCGTGGCCGTGGGTGCGATCCTGCTGGTGGTCGGCATCTGGCTGCTGACCAAGGCCACCGGCGTGCTCTGAGCGGCGATGACGGCCTTGAACGAT
>LNAP01005092.1_pt2 | contig 11794 bp, 15 predicted proteins | sample 602601 | NCBI WGS metagenome assembly LNAP01 (sample SAMN02440304, study PRJNA202911) | soil metagenome | biome: Subtropical and temperate rainforests or woodlands; isolation source: soil samples (1 kg each in a 20% v/v slurry with milli Q water) were... ... | reverse complement strand
GGACTACCTGCAGGAGCGCCCGGCTGACGCCAAGATCATCGTCGGCAAAATCGTCGAGGCCGCCCGCGCCCGCGAAGCCGCCCGCAAGGCCCGCGACATGACGCGCCGCAAAGGCGTGCTCGACGGCATGGGCCTGCCCGGCAAGCTGGCCGACTGCCAGGAAAAAGACCCGGCCCTGTGTGAAATCTACATCGTCGAGGGCGACTCCGCCGGCGGCTCGGCCAAGCAGGGCCGCGACCGCAAGTTCCAAGCCATCCTGCCGCTGCGCGGCAAGATTTTGAACGTGGAAAAAGCGCGTTACGAGAAGCTGCTCACCAGCAACGAAATCCTGACGCTCATCACGGCCCTGGGCACCGGCATCGGCAAGGCCGGCGGCAGCACCGGCAGCGACGACTTCGATGTGGCCAAGCTGCGCTACCACCGCATCATCATCATGACCGACGCCGACGTGGACGGCGCCCACATCCGCACCCTGCTGCTCACCTTCTTCTACCGCCAGATGCCCGAGCTGGTGGAGCGCGGCCACATCTACATCGCCCAGCCGCCGCTCTACAAAGTGAAAGCCGGTCGCGAAGAGCTGTACCTGCAAGGCGCCACCGACCTCGACAATTTCCTGCTGCGGGTGGCGCTGGTCCATGCCACGGTGCACACCGGCGGCGACAACAGCACGGCCCTGACCGGCGACGCACTCGCCGAACTGGCGCGCAAGCACCAGCAGGCCCAGACCGTGATCGCCCGCCTGGCGAACTTTCTGGACGTGTCCGCCTTGCGCGCCATTGCCGATGGCGTGGCGCTCAACCTCGACACGGTCGCCGACGCCGAGGCCTCGGCCATCGCCCTGCAAGCGAAATTGCCCGACGCCGAAGTGGCTGGCGAATTTGACGTGCGCAGCGACAAACCCATTTTGCGCATCAGCCGCCGCCTGCACGGCAACATCAAGAGCAGCGTGCTGACGCAGGACTTTGTCCATGGCGCCGACTACGCGGTCCTGAGCGAAGTCGCCAAAACCTTCAAGGGCCTGCTCAGCGAGGGGGCCCGGGTCACGCGCGGCGAAGGCGAGCGCCAAAAGGAACAAAAGGTCAGCGACTTCCGCGAGGCCATGGCCTGGCTGATTGCCCAGGCCGAAGGTTCAACCAGCCGCCAGCGCTACAAAGGGCTGGGTGAAATGAACCCCGAACAGCTCTGGGAAACCACTATGGACCCGACGGTGCGCATTTTGCTGCGCGTGCAGATCGACGACGCCATCGAAGCCGACAAGGTGTTCACCATGCTGATGGGCGACGAGGTCGAGCCGCGCCGCGAGTTCATTGAAACGAATGCGCTGCAGGCGGGGAATATTGATATTTGATTTTTGTAGGCGTGAGCAAAGATTTGCCGTTTTTAGTCGCCGCATGTGTTGTGAGCAATGCTGGTACGCGTGCACAGCGTAAAAAAACCGCGTAAATGATGGGCTATAAACGACTCCCTCAGGGGCAAGACCAATTGGTATTTACATCCGTGAGATCTATGACATTGACCGCCACACGCGATCCATCGCGCTCGACAGGGATCTGCACAACGAATCGGCCGTCAAGAAGTATTTGTTGACGCGAGCGGCTGCGAGTGCGTTGAAACAGATCGGGCAAGGTTTGGCCGACAAACATGCGCAAAGGGCCTGGAAGATCGTGGGCCCCTATGGCAGCGGAAAGTCCGAACTCGGCGTCCTGGCAGCCCATACTACCGGGGTGATCACTTCTTCGGTGCGGGCCACAGGCCCGTTTTCGCGGTCGCTGAAATAGTCGATCATGCAGGCGCCCCCTTGCGCGAGGCTGGCTTGGCGGCTACGGAGTTGATCGCTTCTTGCAGGGCCTCAATGCTGGCCAGCACCGTATCCAGGGTCGGGATGTCACCGAAGATCATTCCGGACATGGCTGCATAGTCTCGCTCGAGTGCGTCGTACATCGCAGCGCCAGGGGTCAGCGTGAACGTGCCTACGGCCGCGGACTCCAGTCCCAGGTCGGGACTGCCGAAAAACAGCCTGGCGTGCATCGCGCAGTCGGCGGCAAGACCGTGATCGGCCTGCCAGGCTGGCGCTCCCTCCGCCTGCAACAGTCGATGGATGTCGTAGTAGTGCCGCGAAACCCGCTGGCCTTCGTGCCTCAGTTCTTGACGACGGTTGTACCACTGTCGCAAACCGTGGAGGATGATGACCTTGTCCCAGAACGTTCGTTCCGGTAGCACCGTCGTGACATTGCGGACTGCGAGGTCCAGATCGGGGAGGTCAGCCGTCACATAGGGCGTCACCGTCGCGGCAATGTGTGGGTCCAGCGCGGATTTGGCACCAGCCTCGATCTTGACTGCTGCGCGAATGTAATCGCCCTCGGCAGCGGTGACAGCGGGATACCAGAACAGCAGGGTTTGCCCATCCTTGTCGTCGGGGTCTGCCGCCAGCCGGAAACGTCCTCCAGGGATCGCTGTGGCCGCGACTTCGGTGAACTGGGTAGTCAACGGGCCTGCGATGTAGCTTTGGCAGGCATCGCGGATGGCGTTGAGGCGGGCGCGGCGTTTTTTGCCGCTGAGCCCCTCCAGGTCTGCCGCTTCGACGCTTTGACCCAGGTCATCGCGGAAGACCGTGATGTCGATGTCTTCGGAGAACCGGGAGATAAGCCCGAAGGCCTTCGACAGGGACGTGCCACCCTTGAACAGCAGTCGCGGGCCACCAGCGGGCAGGCCGTTGAACAGCGCGTCCAGGGGTCCAGCACACCCAGAAGTCCTTTTCGACGTTCTGGACAGAGGTTCCGAGACGCGCTGCGGCGCCGAGGAAAAGGTCCCGCCGCTCGGTATTTGCGGCCGCGATCACGGTTTGAAAGTCGGCGTTCAAGCAGGCTCCCCGATCGCACTCTTCGAATGGGAAAGTTTCGCGCTTGCGCTGGCCTTGGGTCGTTTAAGCACCATGGCTGTCGCTGCTTTTGGATCGCACCTCGGCAACTCGCGTACGAGACTTTGCATCCAGTTTGGCAACGTGCTGAAGCCTTCCAAAAGATCCTTGCGCACGGCGTCGCCATGGACCGGATCTGCCAGCAGCTGGCTCAGCTTGCTCAGAATTCGTTGCCGGTCCGTGGCCAAGGTGTCTTTCAACCAGTGCAGGGCCTGCACGACACGCATCGCCGGCCGGCCGGCCCAGTACAGACGGCTGGGGGCCGTCTGTTTGAACTCGATGACGAGGTTGTCCAGCTTGACAGCTCGACGCCGCGAGTCCGTGTGAATCGTGACGCGGGCGGGCACCGCGTCGGTCAGACCGAGGTCGTTGGCCGCAGTCATGCCGTCAACGAGCAACCGAAGTTGATCCCGGCGAGCGATGGCGTCTACGACGGCGCGATAGTCCGGAGTCGTGGGCCGCTTTGTCAGTCTGTTGATCGTTGGTTTATCGTACAAGCCGCGGTCGATCCGTCGCAGCTCTCCAGCAAGGACCATGCGTTGCAGGGTCTTGTCGATGGCATCGCGGCTACCGAATTTAGCAAAGTCAGCAGGCACCCAGACATGGTTAGGGCCATCGGAAGCGATGAGTGCAGCAACTTGGGACTTGAGGTCAGACATGGATGTTCGATATTTTCATATCTTTTTCGGACATTTTGCAAGAACTTTGTCCGGAAAATGTCGGTTTATTTCGGACGGACTTAACTCTTTCAGGTTTTCCAACTTTCTATTTTTGTCCGAAGTTTGTATATTTTCGTCGGACATATTCAAAACCTCAATCTTTTGAGGGACTTGCAGAATTCAACAAACCAGTCGAATTACCCGCAATCTGATGCAGAAAAAAAAGATGCGGACATCGCCCAAAAGGCAGGAAGATCAGGGTATCGAAGTCTGAACTTGATGCCCGCAGTGAACTGATCCAGCGTGTGCATGCACGCATGATCGAGGACACCCTGGGCGAGCAACTCATCGGGCACATCAGCCGTGACTCCACGGCCATAGAGGCGCGCGAGTCGATCGCAAAGAAAGACAAAGTCGAGGCAGCCCAAGCCAAGCCCAAAAACAAACCCGGGCGGCCCAAAAAAGGCGAAGTTCGTCCTAGCCCCGAGCCTATGTGAACGGCTGTCAGTTTCCGCGTAAATCTGGTGTCGAGAACCTTACGGTCGTGCTCACCCGCTGAGTTCGTCGGCTCTTTGAACTTCCTTTGAATTGAATTGAGGTGCCCGCTGCGTTGGGCACGGAGGTGTCCTTTTCGAAGCTGCTTTGGACTGGGATGGCGGGAGGGAGCCAAGGCTGTGGCATGGCGCAGCGCCGGTCTTTTGCGATACAAATCGCTTTGCCTGTGTAAGAAGCAGGCGCGACAGTGCTAGTAACTTGCAGGTCAACACACTGCCGCGCCCCGAGGCCCTACTGGAGAGCGACGTTGCGCGCGTAGTATTTCACAAAGCGTGTGAGGCTGTCCAGACACTGATTTCACGCATGGGCAGGACTGCCCATGCAAACCGATCAACCACCGCCGAGGCTCTTTCTTTGCGCCCGCTGCCGCAGCGCCGTAATCATTTGCAGCCACTGCGACCGTGGTCAGCGCTATTGCAGCGCCGCTTGTTCGCACCAAGCCCGAACTTGCGCCCAGCGCGCAGCCGCCAAGCGCTATCAGGACAGCCGCAAGGGCCGTCACGCCCACGCCCGGCGCCAGAGGCAATGGCGCTCGCGTCAACAAATAGTGACGCATCAGGGTAGCCCACCACCGCCCATTTTTGATGTGCTCCCAACCGACCAAGCAACAGCGCCTCAAACAAGGCCGTAAAGCCACTGCCTTCGCGTGCCCAGGGCACTGGCATCTGGGTGGTTTTGCCGCAACCACTGCAAGCGATGCGTGGCACCTGGGCGTGCAGCCAGGCTTCATATTGGAAGAAGTCCAGGTGCCGCCATTGACGCTTTTGTCGGTCGTGGATGCCTTGGTCAGCAAAACCACATGCAGGGCAGGCCAGCCGTTTGGCATCGCACGTGAGGTCAAAGTCGATGCGCCGGCTGGCAGTGTCGAGGTTGACTTTTTCAACGCGCCACGGGGCAGACAAACCCAGCGCACTGGTGAACAAGGATTCGATTTCAATACCCATTTCTTGATTTCTGGTCTTCAGCTGTTGATCGGACATCCGCCCCGTGGATTTGTGGACAACTCGCCAGCGAGTTGCCCACAAGCCCCACCGGGCTCGACTACTACATTGTATTTTTCAAGTCAAGTTCCACACGGAATGACGAAGGGCCCCGTTGACGGCTCTGATCTTTCTCACCGCGCCATGGAGGGCACCATTGCGCTGGCCCTGCAACTGGGCGCCCGAATTACCGGCTTTGTGGTCGAGCCGGAGGTGCCGCTGATGGCGGCCAATTCCCAGACCGAGAATTTGCTGGACCGCATCAAGAACAACACGGCAAAGAACGAAGCCCATGCAGCGGCCTTGCTGGGGCAGTTTGAAGAGCGTGCCGAGGCCGCTGGCGTGGCATTCAAGGGCCACCATGTGACCGCTTACTTGGTGAGTCAGAGCATCGTGGAGGAGGCAGAGAAATTGGGCTGCGACATGATTGTCATGGTGACCGAGGGCCGTAGCCGACTCGGCAAATTCATCTTTGGCTCGCACACCAAAGAGGTCATCATCGAAAGCTCGCTGCCAGTTCTGGTGTTGCGCTGATGATGTTTTCAACCTAGCAATCGTGGTAGAGACGCCACAGCCATTTGATTGAACGAGCAACAAAAATCGTTATGGAGAGTCGAAGCGTTAATCAGACAGATGCGTACAAACTTCTCCGATCCCAAGCGATGCAAAAGCGTGAAAGCATTGAGTCCATCGCTAACGGAATTGTCAAGGCAAATGAATTGCTGAATTTCTGAATAGTCAAAATGACATCGAAGTTTGCTTGCAAGTTGTTCAAAATGCTCTCTCGTAGAATTTTCTTCCGCGATGACACGCGTGGCCAGGAAGTGGGTCTGCTCGCACAAAACTTTGGCGAACTCCCGCTGTTCTTCGTCTTTCGTCCACTTTGGAGACATAAAGCGTGAGCATTCATGCTGATATAGGCTTGGGCGCTTTGAGCGATCTCGAAGTTCGGTCGCCACTGCCGACGTACCCTGCGACCGGTCAAAAAATGACTGGATCCGCTCAAGCACATGGACGCCGCTGCGGTGACGCAAACTACTGATCTTTAGTCCGGAAAACAGGGGGCAAGATCAACCATTCGGCAAAACTTTGAATGCGGATCAATCTAAGTCATCGATTTCAAATGATGGGACCGGCAAATCTTTGCTCATGCCTACATTACTGAACGTAAGTCTTGGCAAACTCGACAATGCCACGGGTGTCGATTCTGTCGACCACCGTGACGTCCAGTAATCGCAATTCCCCCACGATGTCGTTGTAAGCGCGGAAGCGCTTCACGTCATCCTCTGCGGGGCCTTCCGCCGCCACCAGCAGGCCTTGAGGTTGCAAATGCAGCGCCTTCAAGCGTCGTATGTGCCCCAACCAAAGATCGCCATGGGTGTATATCTTGGTTGGCTCGTCTTGCGTAAGGTCCAAGGGCTTGATTGCCGCAAGCGCTAATCCATCGCGCTCATGCACGAAAGGCAATCGAATATGGAAGTCCTCGGTTCCCACGTCATTGGCCACGAAAGCGCTGGCCAACTTTTCGTGCGCCAGGGTGCGCTTCACCAGATTGGTCAAAACCTGCTCGTGGTACTCGGGCGCAACGCTCAAATCACGCTGCACATAACGCTCGAAAAGTTTGTCCAAATCCGCAACCGGGTCATCGGTCATCAAACCGCGCAACGGCGCATAGCGCACCATGGTTTCACGCGGCTTGGCCAAATCCTGCATGACCTGAACAAGATCGCTACCGGCATAGCGATTGGCAACCAGACCCTGAATGTGGGCCAGCTCTGCAGTCAATTCCTTACGCAACTTGGTCAGCAAGTCACGGGTTATTTCTTCAAAAAATTGCGTCACACGCCGCTGCTTTTTCATCAGCCGGAAGCCGAAGTAGCCGGTTTCCGGACACGCCAGCACCACGCCTATATTGGCGAATTCTCCCGCGTCCGCCTGCGGTAGCAGGCGAACCAGGGTGTAGTGTGCAAAGAGACGTTTCATGTTGCGTGTGGGCGGCTAGACCGCATCCCAAAAGTGAGGCTGATTCACCCGATTTAAAACCGAAAAGAACTCAGATTGTAAAAAACGGACATCACCGTCTTCCGTTACCAGCCAATTCTGTGGCAATTCCGCCCAAATGTCCGTCAGTAAGGGCACCAGTCCGGAAAACCGTTGCTCGTATTCTGCGCGCATGACCAAATCGGCCTTTAGCACAGCCAAATCGGCCTGAAAAATATGGGTTTCCAAGAACTTGTCCGCCTCGAAATTCAGATCAAACGCCATATTGTGGTCAATCACCACGGGCAGCGCCCGCTCGGTATCCCACAAAAGATTGGGGTTGCCCGAGTAGTCACCCAATGTGCGGTCTGCGTTATGCATCCACCAGTCAAAAGCAACCAAATCGCGCCGAAACTCCGGGCTGCACTTTGAAAGCAGCGCGGGCTCAAATTCCCGCGTGTGGCGTGCGACCCTCGAACCAAATGCCAAACCCGCAACCAAGTGGCGATTGCCTTCGCGTTGCAAAAATCTAGCAAAATCCTCATCCAGCGAAACTTGCGCAAAAGGAGCAATGGGCAGCTTCAACTCCAGCGCCAAACGGGCAGCCACCCATTCGCAGGCCAAGCCCCGCCAAGTTGCCCCCTGGCTTTTGACGTAATAGCTGTTTCCGTCATCCGCGCCGCAGCGGTAGGCATTGGCGTGACCCTGCTCGGCGCGCTCCCAGACCTCAACAATTTCGGGATGTTTCAAAAGTGGCATTTTTACTGAACTGTAAGTCAAAAATGGCCGCTAACCCAAACGTAAATTTCGCAAGCAGCTACCCAAAAAGCATTAACAACCATTTTTAAGATTCTCGTTGTTCACCTGTGCCAGCGCGAAGCCGTGCCGGGAAGGTGTCGGCAACTTGGGCTGCCAGGCGCAGGGCATCCAGTTCGGCCAAAACGGCTGCCCGCATGGCCTCACGGTCACACGCCGGGCTGTTACCGGCCGGAAGATCGAACAGATGCGCGTGATAGGCACTGCGCGTGTCCATGGTTGCCACGGCGTAGTCAAGCCAGGTTTCATAGCCAGCGGGTGGTGGGCAGGTTTGTGGTGTTGGCAAAGTCATGGCAATACCTCGATTGAATCGGTCAGGCCGGGACCAACGCCGTTTCCAAAACCGCCTCCAGCAAGCGGCGGCTGTCGGTTTGGGTGGTGTTGAGCTGGGTTTCGAGCTGATCGCACAGAGCCATGAGTTCATCGACTTTGGCGACGATGCGGTGTTGTTCGGTGAGGGGCGCAACGGGAATGAGAATTTCATCCATTCGGTTTTTGGGCAAACCCTCACGCCCGGCACCAGTTTGATTGCCGAAGATGTGTTTCTGAAAATAGTCCGAGCAGATGACGCAGTGCAAGAAGCACCGACTTTCAGGCAGCGCAAGCCGAATGATGGCAACGTGTTGATTAATGTTGCCGATGACAAACGAGTCGGGCACGATGGCACAACGCCCAATTGAGCCGCCTGTGATGTTCAGCAGAAGATCACCCGCTTTAATGGTGGTTGAACTCATGCGCTCTTGCGTCGCGTCAGAAATGAATGCTACGCCGTCGAGGCGTAGGCCATCGTCATAAACATTCTGTGAACGGAGAAATGGAACGCCGGAGGAAACGTAGGCATCTTTGCCACCGGCAGGCGTGCTACCAGAACCAGTTTTAGTGCAGAGGTTGCCAAGTTTCGACCAAACCCAACCCACGGGCAGTTGGATATCAGTGCTTTCGGGCTCAGCCCCAAGTAGCGCGTCCCTTTTGACCGGCTTATTCAAAACTCGAAATCGCTCCGTTTGGATCCGCTTCAACAACTCCGCCGCAGGCTCATCCCCCGCATCCTGCTCCACCAGCTTTCCCCGCACCGCCAAATCCAGAATGAAGCGGCGCAGGCGCGGCACGGCGCCCGGCGCTTCGGCCAGGCGGTCGAAGTGTTCGAGTAACTGCGTGGCGTTCATGGCGCGCCGTCTCCGTCCATTTCGCTGGCGGCTGGCAATAGTCGCACCAGTGGTGCGACTATTGGGTCATCTCGGTACGTTTCATAAAACTTGCGCATGCGGAACAGGTTGGAGCGGGTAAAACCGCGCAGCCCCGGCTGGGTGCGGGCCAGAAGCTCGGCTAACTGCACTACCACCCCATCGCCCCACTGCGCCTGCTCAATCTTGCGGCTGATGGTTTGACCGACCCGCCAATACAAGTCGATCAAGCTGGTGTTGACGGCTTGAACGGCGCGTAGGCGCGCAGCAGTGATGAGCGCGGCTATTTCGTCAAAATCTGTTTGCGGGACAAGCCCATTTTTTGGCGTACTCATGGGCGTAACAAGGCCTCCTGCAGAATGGCTTTGAGCTGGTCGCGCAGCGCAGCGGCTTTGGCTTCAGCCTCGTTCAAACTCACCAGCAGTTCTTCCGGATCACCATGGTCGTCCGCCACGGTGTGCGGGTTTTTGAAGTCGAGGTTGTAGCCACGGGCCTTGACTTCATCGGCGCTGACCTTCCAGGCTACCTCGGTCTCCAACCGACCCTCACGGTTGGCGCCGCCCCACCAGTCCACACAGCCTTGCATGTGCTCCAGACGGATGGGCCGGGTCATGGAATAGGCTTTTTGGGTAGCGGGCACGCGGTGCTCGTAAAACCAGATGTCTTGCGTGGGCGTGCCTTTCTCGAAAAACAGCAGATTGGTGCCGATGCTGGCGGAGGGCTTGAACACGCTGTTGGGCAGGCGCACGATGGTGTGCAGGTTGCACTCGGCCATCAGGTGCTCTTTCAGGCGGGTTTTGACACCTTCGCCAAACAACGATCCGTCGGGCAACACCACGGCGGCGCGGCCATTGGTTTTGAGCAAACGGATGATCAGGGCCAGAAACAAATCCGCCGTTTCCCTGGTGCGGAAATGCTGCGGAAAATTGCTTTCAATGCCGTCCTGCACCGACGCGCCAAAGGGCGGATTGGTCAGGATGATGTCCACGCGGTCGGCGTTGGTGTAGCTTACATAGGGGCGGGCCAGGGTGTTGTCGTGGCGCACAAAACTGGCGTCTTCCACGCCGTGCAGCAGCATGTTGGTAACACACAGCATGTGGGGCAGTTGCTTGAGTTCGACGGCGCGCAAGCTGGATTGCAGCGCGGCTTCGTCTTCCACGGTCTTGACGTAGCGGTCGCGCATGTGGCGGATGCTGCAGGTCAAAAAGCCGCCGGTGCCGCAACTTGGGTCTAGGATGATCTCACCCGGCTTGGGGTCGATGCGGTCCACCATGAAGGCGGTGACCGCGCGCGGGGTGTAAAACTCGCCGGCGTTGCCTGCGGCCTGCAAGTCATTGAGCATTTGCTCGTAAATGTCGCCAAAGTGTTTGCGCTCGGCCAGGTCATTGAAGTTGACCTGCGTGATTTTGTTGACCACCTGGGGGATGAGCTGGCCGTCTTTCATGTAGTTGTAGGCGTCTTCAAACACGGCCTTGACCACGCGGGCGCGGCTGGCCCATGGCCCGGTGGCGGGCAGCTCTTTGAGTCTTTTGGCGCTGGTATCGTCTTCGCTGAGGTTAGGTTTCATCATGCCGGAGGTGCTTTTTTGACCGACCGGCCGCTTTGAAGTATGGCGTGAAGAACCCAATGCGTTGGCTCGTTTTGAATTTTGCGCTTGACGAACGCCATTGGCATGAGCTGTCTCCCTTCAGGTCATTCTAAAGTGGATGGGCGGCGCTCAACAACGGATGACAATATCGCTTGAGCTGTCATTTCTGCCATGTATTGGCCAGTTGTTGATGGACAGTGCGGTTCTGCCACCCTAGGTCAACGTAGTCCGGGTCTTCGGCTATATTCCGGGAAGTTGCGCGTTATCGGTTTAGACCGTTTTCAGGAATTTGTAAACGGTCGACGGTCCACCGGCAAAATTTTGCGCATCTCTGCCTATTTTGTGTTTTATCCAACCTGAAAGAGAGCAAATCATGACGATACTTGTAGCTTATGCACCACGCCCGGAAGGCCAGGTTGCCTTGGAAAAAGGCATAGAAATTGCGACGAGCCGCGGCGAGCGTCTGGTGGTCGTGAATGCAAGCGCCGGCAACGGAAAAGAAGATGCGGCACTGGCGGATACGCTGGACGTCGAGCGGGTCGAAAAGTTGTTGGCAGCGACCGGACTCGACGCGCAATTCAAGCAATTTGTCCGCGGCCAAAGTGCGGTCGCTGAAATTGAGTCCATGGTTGAATCCCTGCCAGTCTCTTTGCTGATCATTGGCCTGCGCAAACGCTCTCCCGTCGGCAAACTCATCATGGGCAGCGTCGCCCAGGATCTCCTGCTCTCTGTTTCATGCCCGGTGTTGGCGGTGAAGGCGGCTTAGGCGTCTGGGCCCCCACCTGAGGCCAGCAACCATCAGGCTACCTTGCGCCCGGACCCGCTGCGCCGGTTGATGGCGTAGCCCTCCACCTCGCCCCGGAACGGCATCAAGAGCATGGCGTCGAGTTGCGCCAGCCGCTGCAAGGTCGCGCTGGCCACGTTGTCGGTGCTCCAGGCGATGCCGGAAAAAACCGATGCGTCAAACGGGTTCAGCCCGAGCAGCACATAACCGCCATCGACCCACAGCACTTCGCAGCCAGCCCGCTGCAAGGGCACTAGTGCAGGCAACCCCCGTGCTTCGTTGCGTACCGGAACGATGATGGACAGCGTCATGGGCTGGTCTTTTCAGTCGA